>OAWM01000239.1_pt1 | contig 51503 bp, 71 predicted proteins | sample 1495501 | NCBI WGS metagenome assembly OAWM01 (sample SAMEA2580210, study PRJEB22360) | human gut metagenome | biome: human gut; feature: human-associated habitat; material: faeces | place: Denmark | collected 2008/2010 | reverse complement strand
GAGCAGGTGGAACGCGCGGCATCTACCCCCTTGCCGTATCCATGGCTACTTCTTTGCCGCTTTCGGGCATCCGCCCGGTAGTAGGGGTGGCATAGCTCCATTTGGTGCAGTTGGCATCCATGTAGCTGATCTCTGCAGGCGTTTTGGAAAAGACACCATCCACAGTGATGCCGATCACCTTCCGTGCCCCCGCAGCCTTCACCTTTGGATGAGCAGCGATACGTTCCGCCTGCTCGGGGGAAACATCTTTAAAGGTACCGTGTGCATAGCCACCTACCTGCCGAAACTGGTAGGTTTCATAACTGGCGTTCAACGACAAGACAATGGTGAACATGGACGTAAATAGCATCGTTGTCAGCGCAATGGCAAAAATAGCGATCAGATTGCGGCGGCGGTTCGCATAAAGGGATTTTAAGCTGAGCTTTCGAATACATTTTCTGTTTTTGACATTCATCGTAGCCACCTCCCGTTAGTTCTGGGAGACGATCCGACCATCTTCGATACGGATAATGCGGTCTGCCATCTGCGCAATTTCTTCGTTGTGAGTGATCATTACGATTGTCTGGGCGAACTTTTGACTGGTGACTTTCAAAAGGCTCAATACATCCTGGCTGGTTTTGGAATCCAGATTGCCGGTAGGTTATGTATAATTAGTACAAATAGAAAAATACCCGGCAGACCTAAATTTGCCGGGTTCTTCTTTTATTCTGTTATATCGAATTTTTCGCCACACATAGGGCAGTACCTGTCTTCTTGTGCTACTTTCTCATATCCACATACTTCGCATTTAAAGTAACATCTTTTTTCAGTTGCAACATTTAGTATGATCTTTGTGTTTTTCTTTGCTGTTTCTTCTCTATTCCAGTTTTTCACATTTTCGTACAAATCAACTATATCATTCAGTTGCATAAAATTTATTCTATTCCTGTTCCATTTAAACTCCCCTGTTATATCGTTATAACTACAAATATTTTTTCCATACATTTGTTGTGCCTTACTCATTGCGTAAAATTTGAATGGTTGACCGCATAGCATATTTACTATATCTGTTTTATTCATAATTTATTTTTCAACTTTCTGTATTAATAAATCTTTTACTGTATTCATTTTCAATGTCTTCAATATCTTCCCAGTTTGTACAGTCTGCACCCCAGCATATTAATTCATGTACTTTATTCATAAATTCTATGTGTTTTTCTTCTATAAGATACTGTTACTCTTCGTCTATCTGTTTGTAAATTTCTTTTATTTTTTCTTGTAATTCCTGTATATCTCCTGTGTACATTCCTTTTAAATCAAATCTTTCATCTATTATTTTTTCTATATGTTCCGAGTATTCCTGCATAAGCAGATTTATGCTATCTTCCATTATACTTTTTTCGTCGCTTGCGTCCCAAAAAGTATTACATCCATTTATCACAATTTCTTTGTACTTGTAAAGTTCTTTCGTCCTTCCTTTAGTGTCTATCCGGCACGTTTCGAGTGCGTCTTCTGGAAATAAAATTTCTTCTTTTATATGTGTGATTTTATTTGCATACACACAAGTGAACCAGTTTTCTTGGTATGGCTGTCTTTTGTCTTCTATTTTTTCAAGTTTGTATATTTTCGAAAAATCTTTTTCGAATTGCGTTGCTATTTCTGCTGCTTTTACAAAATCCATTTTACACCCTTTCCCGTTCCATTCTTTGATATATAGCTGTCACAATATAATCATTTAGGCTCTGCCCTGCTGCTTTTGCTGCCTGCTCTATTTTTGCTTTTTCTCCAGCTTTTACGAATGGGTATAGCCTGTCATAGTTTTTGGTATTGAATTTGTTCTTTGCCTTTGTAGCTGTGGTTTGTGCGCCGTTATTTGTTGTTGTATTCTTTTTTTCTTCCATATTTCTTTCTAAACCTCCTGTTTTGTTTATTGTATCATCCCTTTTATACTTACGCAAGTATACATTTTGTCTATATATACTTGCGTAACTTTGTGCAATCTGCCTATTGCAATTATACTTGCGCAAGTATATAATAAAGACAGTTAAAAAAATCAATCGCATGGAGGAAAAACACATGAAACAGTATAAAGGATATTGCATTGACCACATTCATTTTAATAGTGAAGCTGAAATTGATGATTTCATCAAGCAGCAGGAAGTTAATCTTTTCATTCGTTACAACAAAAGTTTTGCTTCCAATCCTACAATGGGAGCAAGCATTGTTTGTTCCGATCAGGCAGACCGCCTGCATAACATTTTCGGTTTTTCATATGAAGAACTGGAAGAAATTGAAAATGCGGTATTCGCCGCATAACTTAAAAGAACCGCAAGTGGTAACTGCTCCACCTGCGGTTCTTCTGTTTTATTCTACTTTAATTGTTGTTACTTTGCGTTCTGCTTCCGCAACCTGTTCTTTTGTGGCTGTCCCGACTTTCTCGCCAGCTTCGTTATATGTATTTACGGTTCCGTCCGGATTCTCTTCCAGTGCGCCTTCTGGCACATTGTCCGTTGCAACTGCTACGGTTCCGTTTGTCTCCACTGCTGCCGGTCCGTGGTTGATGATCGTAATTGCCGGAACTGTTGCCGGTTCTGCCTGTGATGCTTCCGTTGTCTGCCCTGCTTCTTTTGTTCCCGCCATCATTGCTTCATATGCAGTCTGTGCGATCGCTCGCAACTGTTCTTCCGTAACTTTCAGTCCTGCTTCATCTGCGATCTTCTTTAACTGCTCCACAACCTTGTCCATTTTCTCTTTTCCGGAACTTGTCTTCATAAACTCACGCGCCCACACGACAAACTGTGCCGCCCATCCGGATAATTCCTGTAATTTTTCAGATACGTTTTTTGGAATATTCGGGAAAACATACTTTCCCAGTGCAAACGCTCCTACTGCTACTGCCAACTGAATTGCTAAGATAATAATATTATTCATGGTACATTCTCCTTTTCTTTTACTTCAACAGTCTGTTTACTTCCTTCTGTACGGCGTTGTAATCATATCCCGCAGAAGTCAGCTTGCTTTTTCTTGTATCACCGTTTCCCCATTTACCGGCAATAACTTCTTTTGCAACTTCGGTAACAGATTTCTTTGCGGTGCCTGTTGCCAGTTCATTTACTTTCTTCTGTACTTCATTGTAATTATATCCGGCAGAAGTCAATCTGTTTTTTCTTTCGTCACCGTTTCCCCATTTACCGGCAAGTACTTCTTTTGCAATCTCTGTAACAGATTTCTTTGTACCTCCCGTATTTGTAGTGGTTCCGGTTGCTGTGTTTCCTGCATACGGTCCGGATGTAATGGCAATCGCTACATGATGATCGTCATTCAATAAAATGTCTCCTGCTTTGATATAATTTCCGCTTGTGAGATATTTAGATTCTGTCAGCACCTTTGCGCCTGCCGCCCGTAATGCGCTGCGCATATCGTAGGTTGTCAGATAAATTGATACGTTCTGTAACGCCTGGATTCCTAGTCTGTAGCCTGCTCCCTTGACAATTGCTGCTGTACTTGCGCTGCAATCACTTTCGCAGGCAATCGTGATCTGTGCCGGGTCGTAATTGCTGGCTTTCAAATGCTGCCAGAATGTATAACGATCGTTACTGTTGCCTACTGTTCCCTGGTCGTACCCGATCAGATCATTTAACGCCGCTTTTTTTGCCATATCTGCGATCATAGCTGCAATGTTTTCATTCTCGAAACGTAAAACACACTTCCACGGGCGACTGTACCAGTCAATGATCTGGTATTCTGTGCCTGTCTGATCTCCTGCTTTTCCGCCTGCGTAACGTCCGTTTTCATCATGTCCGCAGTTGCTTAATTTTACCGCCATCTTATTTCCTCCTGTTCCCTGTTCTGTGGCTTTAAATGCCGCAGCCGCTTTTTTGTATGTTTCATTGCGTCGTGTTTTGTATTTCCCCATAACACGGTCATTCAGTGCCGTTTCGTGCAGAATCATTAGTGTTACATTCTGTGCTGCTCCCGCTCTTGTCGCTGCTGTTTTTGCAGCTCTTGCAGATGCTCCCGCGCCACCCTGGTTTTCCAGATCCGCAAAGTAAATTAAAGCCTGTGGATCTGCAAGTCCCATACCTACGCCATGCTCCACGTAACTTAATACGTCCTTTTCTGCAAGTTCGTCTTGTGCGTTCCTGCCTGCCGGTGTGGTAAGCAGTGCAGTTAATTTATTCTTTTCCGCTACGGTTACAATCCTTGCATTCCATTGGATAGCTGTTTTGATTTCTTTGTACAATGCTGCGCCCAGGATATTTTCCGACTGGCTCTGTCCCAGTTTTGCAATGATCGTCTTTAGCAGATCAAGTGCGCGTGAACCATGCCACTGCACTTTTCCTACACTCACGGCTCCGTTATCATTTGCATTGACGCTTCCGTAACCGCCTTCGTTTCCGTAGATGATTGTTGCTGCTTTCTGTGCGATCTCTTTTAACATTTCATCTGTCATGCTGCATCCTCCTTCTTTTACTGTGAAGACATTCCGGAAAAGTCAGATAATGTTCCCTGCAATTCTGGATTTCCTTTTTTAATCTTCTCCAGATTTTCCGCTTTGGACTTCCAACAGTAGAACGCAACTGCAAATACAGAAACGCTTCCTACAAATGTAAGCAACGCCCCTATTTGATATACGTCTTTCCAGATCACAACCCACGCCCCCAAAAGAAAGGCGGCGTAATATGTAAGCATGATTGAAAACACGATCACTTTTGTTGTCTGCAACTTCTTTTCCGGATTCGCTTCTGCTTCTGCTTTTTTCTTTTTTATCCTTCTGTGTATAATCCGTAAATTCAGAATGTAAAATAATAGCAGGGCTGAAATCAGCCCCGCCATAAATGCAACTGCAATTTTCGTGTTTACCCCTCCTTGTCTTTCTCCAGAAGAAAATCATTTGTTTCCATACAGTGAAGGTAAATTTTTGAAACATACTCATGTGCCATCTCGACACGTCCGTTTTCCAGCTTATTGTCTTTTATGAATTTTTCATAATCGCTGTAATCATCAAAGAAATTGTCAAATTCTTCTTTTGTGTGCCTTCGGTGGTTCATGCAGCTATTCGCGAAATCAAGCATATTGTTTCGCCAGCTTTCCACTTTGTGTTGCTGCAAATCCTTTTCGATTTTATTTACCTTTTCTATCAAGTCGTGGTTCATCAGGTTTCCCACCTGTCGAATAACCCACCTTACCGGCTGTATTTTAATTCCCGGTGTCAGATCAACCACGATTCCCACTGCCGCCAATATCGTTGCTATCGCCTGCACGTGTTCCCACATCTGCGCAAATGTCATTTGTTGTTGTCCTCCTGCCATACTTGTTATAGATGCAGACTTGTGTTTATAATCCTGGTATGATCTATTGCTCAATCCCTTCTCTGATCTGCGCTGCAAGATTAATCTTCTCTACTACTTGCAATTTATCCGCTTCCTCTGCGGATATGTGCTGCATCAACAATTCAAACAGTTCGTTGATCGCATCACTCTGTATTTTTATTATTGCATTTTGTGATTCTATTACTTCCAGCGCATTCATTATTCTTTCTCTGTTTCTTCCCCTTCTGTTTCTTCTTTTTCCTCCGGTTCATCTCCGTTCAGAATCTTTTCGCACTCTTCTTCTGTGATCCATCCTTTTTTCACCGCATTACGAACCCTTGTTTCACTCCATAATTTTCTATCATAGTAGTCTTTTACGATTGAATATTTTTTACTCATTTTCCATACCTCCGTCTTCGTTTTCTGTCAGATCTACGTCAGACATCATTGCAATATAATCAATGTCGGCTTTCATCCTGTCATAGTCTGCCGTCATCTGATCTTTTTTTCTCTGCTCAACTACGCCCTCTGTTTTCTTAAATTCCATCATAGGTTGTATTCCTCCCATAAACTTTTTAAATACGCATCCATTCTCATTAAGACTTTGGTGCTGTTACCTCTTTGAACGTGTGCTTTCCAACATTTGTACCCTTCCTTGACTTTGTGTTTCTTCATTTCGCCTTTTGCTACAAGTGCAACTTCGCGCCGTAGTTTCAAACGCTCATGTTTTACATTGTCTGGATCAATCAAGCGAATAACTTTTCCTGTATCTGTCAGTATGTGCATGAACCCTAGAAACGGGATGCCTTCCGTCACATGGTAAATTCTTGTTTTCTTTTCGTGCAGTTCGCATTCTTCCTTTCTCATGTATTCTGTCACTTTTTCCAGATGTTCTTCCAGGACTTCTCTTTTCTCATGCGCTTCTATAAAATCATCCATATAGCGTTCATATATTTTGGCGTGTAGCTGTTCTTTCATAAAGTGGTCAAATGGGTCAAGATATGATATGCCTGCGATCTGTACCATCTGTGAACCCGGATTATATCCTTTGTTCCCTTCGTACTGGCCGCGCAGCACATCCGTCGCCATGTTGTACGCTATTTTCGGTACTTTCCTATGGAACCGTCGTTCTGTCCTTTCGTGTGACATATTCGGATAATATCCGTGTATGTCCCCTTGCATGATCCAGAAGTTATTTCCATGTTTCCGGTACATCCGCCTTAAAAATTCATCCAGGCGGTCCATGGCTATGTCGGGTCCTTTTCCTCCCTGACAAGCTAAGTTATCGTCAATGAAAGAATGTGTCATTGCCGGATATAGCACATTGTCATTTAAACTTCTTTGGTATACCCTGTCGCGAAATGCGTTTGCTACTGCTTCACGTGGCTTTGGGTATGTAATTTTGACTTTTCGTGGTTTCCTGGGCTTATAGGTTCCGTCCTTTAACTGTTCATTTAGTTTCAAGGTCTCTTCTATGCCGTTCAGGTAATAGTGTGCGGGCTGGTTTTTCCATAATACGCCCTTTTTGCATTTCATCATCGAATCATAAAGTGCTTCAAACCCTATGACTGATTCTCTAATTTCATCGTCGGTCTTTCCTCTTCCATACCGCATAATTCTTTTAGGGTCCACGATGTATATAGCTCCACACTTGCCGCATGGTGGCGGCGAAATCCTTTGCATCACCGCAGTATTATTCAATCCTTGTCGGATCAGGGGATTCGGCTCCTTGTGTCTATCCTCTTGATATACCTTTACTATGTAATGGCTTTAAAATCTCAAGTGGCACAATCCGGGGCGAAGCGATTCGCATTGATCGCGTTGTTGTTGTTGACATTGCCGCTCGCATTCACGTACCACGTATTATTCGCATTGCCGCGATTCGCACTGCGCAGACGCACATTCTGGGCTTTAGCCTACACCCCTTATGCCTTTATGTCTTATAACGGCTCTTGTCTGATTCCTGCCACCTTTTAATCCCTTCACGAACATCTTTTGTATGTTTTCCCCAGTATTCGATCCGTGATGCTTTTAGGTGTAATAATCTCTGTGCAATCTGCATAAGCGCAAGTAATCTGTTACAATACTTGATAGCCTGATTCTGCAAACTCCGCCGTTCTTCCCTGTCCTTTTCTGGTGTATCTTCTGCAACCCTGATCTGGTTTGCATCCCAGCAGTTTACATATATCATTGTCGCCGCATGAATGATATTGTTTGTGATTGCGCCTTGATATCTTGGAAGAAATGTGTTTTCGTTCGTACAAATCTGCATTGTATAGCACGTCAATTCGTTTGCACGGATTAAGAGGTTCCATTTCTTTTCACCAGTGTTTCTTCTTCTCTCCGGAACAGTTGACGACATATCCTTTTTATCCTTTCGTAATATTTTAAATACCAGGACCGCAGGTGTGCGGCCCTGGATTGCTTTTATTTCTGCCCGATTAAGACACAAGCCGGGGCGAAGCGCTGCGCATTGATCGCGTAGCTGCTGTAGACATTGCCGCTCGCATTCACGCACCACGCATTATTCGCACCGCCGCGACCCGCACTGCGCAGACGCACACTCTGGGCGTTTGTTTTGTTCTCCAGACCGAACGTGCGCATCTGCGGATATGTTCCGTACTGTGCAAGTGGTTCTTTTGATTCCGAAGCCCTTGACCAATACGGCCACACTTCCCCCTCTCCTGCAATCTGCGGTGCGCAGTGCATTTCTTCCAGGGATGGTAAGAAGAATTTGTCATAAGTGATATCCGGATTGTCTGCTGTACCTCCGTCTGATACTGTATTCAATGCGGTTACTACCTTTGTCGGTTTAATCAGTGACAGGAAATCTTCATCGAATCCAGATAAGAATCCGGCTTTTGTTGCCAACTGATCCGGTGGGCGGTCGTAATTATGCTGTGGATTCCACCATTCATTCACGCCACCAGCACTGTTCAAATACTGTCTGATTGCTGAATCTCTATATCTGTTATTTCCATACGCGGTACGGTGCAGGCTTAATTCCCCACTATTCGACGGAAGCAGTACACCCAACAGCTTTCCTGCTTTTCCTGCTGCCACCTTGACTGTTTCAATCGGGTTTGTTGCAGTGTTGTTGATAAAGGATCTAACATTCCATTCTGTTGATGCTTTATCGGGTGCATTGTGGAAGCCTTCCAGGATGCCGCCAACTGGTACAGCCTGTGTAAGTGTGAAATTGAAATATTCATCCTTTTTAACGTAAGTACCCCATGTTGCACCCATCTGTATGCAATAGGTACCCGGCGCAAGATCAACGCCGCCGTTCTCTCCGTCCTCTTCTCTTGTTTTTACCCTGTAGAATGCCTGGTACTGTGAGAACTGTACGCCGAACGGATGTGCGTAATCTGCCTGGATAATCATTCCCGGCACTTTCTCGCCGTTCTGTAATTCCGCTTCAATGAAATTACGCACTCCAAAAACCATCTGATATGTTTTATCTGCTGCAACATCTTTCCACGGTACAATGATCTGATCTCCCGGATTAAATACCTTCTTTGCATTTCCAGACGCTACAATACGTCCGATTTCTTTCAGGCTCGTTACTTTTTCAAGCTGCAAACCTGCAATCACATTCAGTAATGCGTTCTGTGTGTGCAGTCCTGCTACCAGCTCCTTTCCTGTTTCGTCCAGTAAAGGTGGTTTTGTAATTAAACTCATTGGCTTTCCTCCTTATTCTTCGTCGTTGAATGTGATATGTAATGCTCCGTCAATAACAGAGAATCCCATATCCTCATGTAACTGTTCAATGTCAGCTACTCTTTCGGCTAATTTCAGCAGATCTGTTGCCAGTGCTGCTGCGCCTGCGGAATTAACATAAGTTGTTGCAGCATTTCCGACAGTCAGGTAAATATCCTGTGTGATCTGTGCCGCTCCGCCGCCGTTATACGGTGGCATATAATCGCCGTAATTTCCGCTTGTGATTGCAATACAGTACAAAACTTCTGTACTGGATGCACCGCCGTGAACTTTGGCATATACGCCAATTTCGTTGATGTTGTAGCCGCTTGTAACAATCGCTTTCTTTGTTACTGGGTCTTGATTCGAAACCAGTACTGTTACTTTTACGCTCTTTCCTCCTTCCACCGTCACGCTACTAGGTGCGTAGGTATTCCGCGCGTTTTTCAATGCAGTTCTGTTCCGCAGGTTTGCCGCTGTTTTTTCTGCGGTACTGTAAACCCCGTCGCCGACTACAACTTTTGTGATCTCCAGTGATGCTGTTCCCGTTTCTACGTTCAGCAGTAAGGCTTCGCCTTTCGCTGTGATGATCGCGTCATTAAATGGCTGTGGCATTGCTGTTTCTCCTTTCCTCTGGTTTTGCAACTTTATCTTATACAGCGGATAGGCGGTGCCTGAACTGTTGTCATGCCGATTCCTCCGCTGTGGTTGCCATTTTGATATATGATTCTATGTATCGAAACACTATCTAAGTGTGATCGAACATTTTTGATGCTGCGTAGCAGTGTCGTAAACTGTTCTATGTTGTCCGGCTCTGCCAACGCATTTGTAATAACTCTGAAATGATACGGTTCTCCGCTGTACTCGAACCATTCTTCTACTGCGCAGTTTCCGAAGATGGTTTGTGCCAGTTCTTCTACTGCCGCCTTTGTGCCTGCGATCTGGTGCCATCTCATTGTATTTTGTATCAGTGATCTTTTTATATTCGGACTATATGATGCGTCATAATATTGTGTCCGTAATTCGGTCGCCATCAAATCTAGTGCTTCTTCTGGTGCGTTTTTCAAATCCCCCATTACAGTTCCACGATCCGTATACTTAATCAAGAGCCTTATTCCTTCTCTGATTGCGTATGCCAATGCCTGCACCTCTGGATCTGTTTTATACGGCCCTCCCAGTAAATCACTAAGTAGACCATCTTTGAATGATTTAATCACCTTCCAAACCTCCGTAATTTACTGTTGTCGTCCCTATTGAAGCAATCTGCCAATCTTTCAATTCTTTGAAAACCGGTTCTGTTATGACTACTCTTTTTACTCCTGCTGCCATCATCCGGGTGGTTATTTCATCCGGGTTTATATCCCGTCCGATTTTGTCCGTCTGCCATTCCTTGAAGTCTTTTATTGCTTCCCCTACTGCTTCCTGTATCATAGCCACTGACGGTCTGTTTGATCTCCCGATATAATAGGTCATATTGATGTTATATGGTACTTTCTCTGGTCCTTCGATTACTACGTGATCTGTAAGTGGTCTTGCCGGTGTTTCTGTCAGATAATCGCTCAATCCATCAATCAGGCTTTTAGGTGGCTCGCTGTTATCTTCAAGCAGAATCCGTATGTTTACGGTTCCAGGTGTGCCACTGTATACCGCAGTGTCTTTAATCAACGAACTATACTCTTTGCATCTGTATATATACGCATCCTCTGGACCAGCTACCGAAAATCCTGACGGTGCAAGGAATGTCCTTTCTGCAAGGTCTTCATCTGTTTCTATGTCTGTACCTCCGGAACTTGTGTCCAAATTGGTCACATTATCAATGAATGGAAGCGGATCTACCATTTCCGTGATTTCTCCTGGTGCATATCCATTTCCTTCGCTTCCTGATTCCGTACACTGGCATAATACTGTGACTTCTGTTTCTCCCGGCTTTATCTCTGCATAATCCAGTGTTTCAAATACTCTTTCATAATCCGCTGTTACGCGGCTGCCTTCCGGTATTGCAGTTACACTGCTTCGTGCTTCTTCCAGTGAATATTTCACCGTAACGGTTGCTGCTTCTGCATCTTTTCTTATGACACTGCTTCTTGTGGCTGCCAGATTTTCCATATAATCACCATAGGCATATTTTATGAAATTCATTTTTCCGGCTTTATCTATTCTTTGTAATGCCTGATAGAAAAGCGCGGCATTTGCCAGAAGTATTACCCTGTTTGGATCTCCTCTTGCTAATGTCACGCTTTTCCCCGTAATTTCTTCATATTTCTTCTGATAAGTTGTGATTAACAGGCTTTGTACGTCCTCCAGACTAAGGTTGTCGATAAACGAAATGTCCGGAAGATCTTTGATGGCTTGTAAACTTGTGTCTGTCACTTTTTATCCCTCCTGTTCTTCTTCGCTGTATTCCCCTTCGTCTGCCGGTACGAAATACAAAATATGTTTTATTCCATTTTCTGTCATTACATTTTTTATATCGCTCAATTCCACGCGTGGTTCATACATATCTAATTTTTCGATGATCTCAACGGCCATTGCGTTGCTTTCCTCTCCGATTGATGTATCTATGTACTCGGTGTTGATCCCGTAGCTGCGATCCCCGGCGCATGTCCCTTCCGGTGTAGAAAAAAGCATTTTTAAATTTCTATATATCTCTGCTGTTGTTTCACTATTCATATAGTCAAAGCCTATCAGTTTGATATCTGTATCAATCATCGTTTTCTCCTTTATACATAAGTTTCAAAAGTAACATCCAATTTCATTTTTGCGATTTCTCCCTTGTTGTAAATTACGTCCCATGCTTCCGATATTTCTGTTATTACAAACTTTTGCGCTGTAATTTTCCTTTTTCCAACTACAAAATATTCTGGTTTTCCTTTCGTGCAGGCTTCCCATAATTTCTTTTGCGTTTCATACGGTTTTACCCCATGTGCAGCACTTAATGTTATGGTTAATGTTATTGTTCTTGTGTCGGGTCCTAAAAACTGTTTATGCGGCAAACCTCCAACCCGTTCCATTTTCGCCCAGCGTCCAGCATTGGTAAGTTTGAAATCTTGAAATGTCAGGATCTTCTTTGAACTTACAGAGAAAGTTATATTCTTTCCAAAATTTCCAATTGCCATCTCGTCACCTCTTTAGTGGCTACTCATATGATTTAGAATCTGCGCCAATGTTGTTGTTCCGCTGTTGTCTGAAAATGTAATGTCGTTCGCGCTTATAACCAGTGATCCTCCGATTTCAACATTGGTTTTAGAATCTGTTTTCAATTTGTGACCGCTTTCTGGATTTCTTTCAAAATATGACTTTCCCGGTTTGTTCGAAAAATCTTTTCTGTATCGGTCTTTTCCATTTACGGACGGTTTGTTTTTACTGTTCCAAAACCTTCCTAACACAATTCCTGCTTCCAGACCATTTGAAAGGTGAAGAACTGCAACGTAATCTTCCACATTCGGCATATGATATTCATTGTTTAAAGCTATATACGGAATCAGATCTGTTGTTACATCGTCGCCCCCGTTCATATCCTTATACACAACGCTCATCATTCCAGTTTTATAGTCTATCTTTGATACTTGTCCTATTCGGAATGCTCCGTTCATTTCTTCTCCTTTCTATGAAATATCCGATGTGTCAACCCATCCGTATACAGTAGAACCACCTCCGGACACTGCTACTAAGTGGTATGGATGCTTTCCACTGTGTACGATCGTTACTTTTGCCTTTCCTGGCTTGCATCGTTTCGGGCTGGTTGAATCTGCACTTATATAATGTTTGGTACCCGTAAAGTTTACGATCTGTCCTACTTTCGGTTTGGTTGTCGGTTTGGTTGTCGGTTTCTTTTTTGTTGTCGTGGTCTTTTTGGCTGGTGCCGCTTTCTTCTTTCCTACGCTTGCCTGCACTTTGTGCATGGTCAGTTCCATTGTGTATGCCGCATTTCCGGACACATTATGTACGACCTTATCAATAAAGTATTTACCGTTCACCTTTTCGGCTCCCTTGACTGTTATATTGATTCCGGAAGTTATATCCGGATCTGCTTTGATCGTACACGTCATTGTTTCCGCAGATCTGTTTTCCTGGTTTACCTTTGCTGTTATCTGACGTTTCGCATCTGCCAGACTATCAACTTTTTCTGACATATGGTAAATCCTGCTGCCGCTTCCGACTTTACAGGTATATTCTTTTTCTTTCTCTCCTGCTGTATACTTGATCGTTCCGCCCGTATATGTTCCGACTAGCGACCCGACGTAGTTCCATGAAAGCATATTCTTTATGTCAATGGACTTTTTCGCCCTTTTAGATTCGTATTTTACTGGATCGTAGATATATACTTTTCCTGCATATACTTTTATATACAATCCGTACTTTTCGCATAATTCTGTCAGAAAAGAACAGTCCGTTTTGCTTGTCTGCTCTATCTTTTTTATGCTGATTGTTCCTGCATCGTAAGTCAGCTTGATTGCATATTTCTTGCAGATCTTACTTGCAATTTCTCTGATCGTAACCTTTTTCCAGGTCTTTGATCTCTGTGTTGCTCTGAATGCCTGCTTTTCCGGTACCGAAGTAGCACCTATCGTTCCTTCAAGCGGCCATCCTGAAAACTCTTTACTGTCGCAGCAAAATTTCCCGCACTTAACAATCAGATGATCGCCGTATTTCTTCCAGCTATACAGATGTATATTTGCAGTAATTTTGCTTCCTTTTGCTGGGGATCTCTTTAAAAAGTAGGAAGCAACATTATCAACGTCAATGCTGATTATGTCGCTTTCCCCTGTTGCCGGATCTTCATATGTAAATTCTTTGATCCTGGCTTTTAATGTCTGGGAATTGATCCTGCCTGATCCGGAATATGTGATTGATATTTTTGCCTGACGTGGAATATCACTCATCGTCCCACACCTCCCCTAAATCATATGGATCAACTTCTTCGTCCTCTTCTTCCTCTGTCTTCCATATCGGCATATCTTCGTCGATTTCTTCCGGGATATCCGGGACGTTTATTTCTGTCCCGGATGAAAAGATCAGGGTATCAAGTAACGGGTAATTATTCTGCATTAACCAATCAGCATACTTTTCTTGTCCGTAGACTTTTAAAGCAATCTGATCCCATGTTTCGCCCTGTATGGTCGTATACTTTGCCATTACTTAAACCCCTTTCTCTTCTTTTCCCTGTCATACTGTTCCATGAATTTTTTAAATTCGTTGAATGTCATTTTTGCAGCTTCTTTTGCATCCTCTTTTGTTGCTGAACCTTGCAGCACATAAGTCGGTGAAAAGTTGATTGTCATTCCGGTTCCTGTAACTTCCATTTGACCGGTCTGATTCGTGTTTCCTATTCGTTCCAGTTTTCCAAGCAGGTTTCCTATGATTCCTTCTGTATTATTCGACAGAAGTCTGCTCATAATCTCTTCCATTCGTTTCCACAAGGTATCTAACGGAAGAATTGCTTCTGGTCCTGCTTCTCCTACTCCTTGCAAGCCCTGTAAAGTCGGCATGATTGTTGGTGAATTGAAGATACCGCCAAGTGCGTTCCATGATACCGAAAAATGTGGAATTGTTACGCTGCCGCCTTTTCCATAGCCGATTGAACTTGTTGAAACGGAAATAACCGGAATGGAAGGACGCGGGATTGTAATGTGCATATTTGCAAACGCTGATCTGACAGCATTTGCCGCCGCTGCTGCCCCACTTGCGCAGGTTGCCTGTAAAGATGCCATTGCAGATGCTGCCGACGCTCTTGCGGTACTCCATCCGGCATTTAATGCGCCGTTTACCGATGCCATCATTGATGATACTGCACCAACCACGGCTCCAGATCCGCTCTGTATTGCTGCTGTAAGGGCTTGTGTAAGTGCTGTTCCTCCTGCGCGTCCGGATTGCTGTCCTTGCTGCGTCATTCGCTGTACTGTCATTCCTGTATTATCCGGATTGAAGTTGTATGCGCCTACTGCTGCATTGATTCCGTTTCCAAGTGCAGTTCCTCCCGCCTGTCCTGCGGTTGTTCCTGCCTGTGTCAATGTTGCAACCGGTAATACCGTATTTGCATCAAATGTGTACGCGCTCATTGCGCTTGACAGGCTTGTTGTAAAAGCTGTTCCGGCAGTTGTTCCGGCTGCTCCCAGTGTCCCGGATAACGCCGCAGTGTCTACGCCGATACTGGACGGATTAAATGAATAACCAGATAATGAGTTGTTCAGTCCGTCTGTAAGGGCTTTTCCACTGGTGTTTCCTGCTTCTGACAGCTTTGTTGCCAATGATCCTGTATCAATATTGATAGCAGATGTACTTATTGACTGTCCGGCAAGTGAATTTGATAAACTGCTTGCAAAAGCAGAGCTTCCCTGCGCTCCGGCATTTGACATATTGTTTACTACGGTTGACGTATCTACACCAATTGCAGTGTCCACCGAAAATCCCGCGATTGAATCATTGATTGCGGATGTAAAGGCAGTTCCGCCGGTTGTTCCGGCTGCTCCCAGTGTCGCAGACAATGTGGCGGTATCTACTCCGATGCTGGATGTATCAAACGCATATCCTGCAAGTGATCCGTCAAGACCGTTGGTGAATGCTGTTCCGCCAGTTGCTCCAGCACTTCCAAGTGTCGCGGTTAATGCTGCGGTATCTACTCCGATGCTGGATGTATCAAACGCATATCCTGCAAGTGATCCGTCAAGACCGTTGGTAAACGCTGTTCCTCCTGCATGACCTGCATTTCCCAGTGTTCCGGATAACGCCGCGGTATCTACTCCGATGCTGGACGGATTGAACGTGTACCCTGCAAGCGATCCGTCAAGGCCATTTGTAAATGCTGTTCCGCCAGTTCTTCCGGCTTCAGACAGTGAATTTACTAATGTTCCTGTATTGATTCTTAATTGCAGTGCAGTTAATGCCTGTAATACTTTCAGACTTGCCACAAGTGTTTGAACTGCTGTATTCGCAGTATCTACCTGTGCAGAATCAATCTGAATCTGCATTTGCGTTTCCTGTGAAAGCCCGCTTGTGTCCACTGTTGGGGCTGCTACTTCTTCGCTTCCTCCGCCTGTGATCGCATTCCAAATACCGCCGAAAAAGTCTTTCACACCTTCCCATGCTGATTTCACCGCATCCGCTGCGTTTGTCGCTGCGCCCTTTAAAAGCTCCCATCCTGCATCTAGTAAGCCGCCCAGGTTAGAACCTATGTCTGAAATATTTGATACCATAGTGTCAAAACCTTCGCTTACCAGTCCTGGCAATTCGCCAACTGCTGTGGAAGCATTTGTTTTTAAAGTGTTCCACCCTTCGTCCAATAACGGGCCAATCGTAGAACCTACCGCAGAAATTCCAGATTTCAATGTTTCCCAAACTTCTGACACTGCACCCGGCAATTCTCCCACAAGACTTGTTGCATTTGATTTTAAGGCGTTCCACCCTTCGTCCAATAACGGACCAATCGTAGAACCTACTGCGGAAATTCCGGATTTCAGTGTTTCCCATCCTGCGGATATCGCACCAGGTATTCCACTTACGAAATTTACAGCATTGCTTTTCAGCATTTCCCAACCTGCATCCAGTAATGTTCCAATTGCAGAACCAACACCAGAAATTCCAGATTTCAATGTTTCCCATCCTGCGGATATCGCACCAGGTATTCCACTTACGAAATTTACAGCATTGCTTTTCAGCATTTCCCAACCTGCATCCAGTAATGTTCCAATTGCAGAACCTACGGCGGAAATTCCAGATTTCAGCATTTCCCATGTGCCTGACAGCGCACCAGGTATCGCATTTGCCACTGTCGAAGCAGTGCTGCTGATCTTCTCCCATGCGCTTGACCAATCACCATGGATAATATCCATAACAACACTGATCGCGCCTTTTATGATATTCAGCGCACCATCTATCACGCCTGTAATGGAAGACCAAACGCCAGAAAGGGTTGTCTTTATTCCCTCCCATGAAACTGTCCAATCTGATCCAATCAATCCAAGAAACGCATTTATCACGCCGCATATAGTGTTTCCTATGTTGTCTATTGTTGAATAGATAAACTCCCACGTTCCGGAAACTATACTTTTGGCAGCTTCCCAGCATCCCGACCAATCGCCGTTAAATGCTGATACAAACATTTTCACGATTCCAGATATCGTGTTCAGTGTGGTAGAAAGAAAATCTGCTATAAATTGAAAAGCACCGACAAATACCGGTGCTAATAAACTACATACTGCATTCCAGGCGGCTGATATTGCCTGCCCTACATTTTCAAAATCAAACCCTAAATCATTCAGTGTTGATACAATATTCTGTGAAAAACTCTGAATGGTGCTTGTGATCTGGTTCCATATTCCTGTTATAGCAGTTCTGAATCCTTCGTTTGTGTTCCACAAGTGAAGGAAAGCTGCTGTTAATGCTGCGATCACTGCAATTGTGATTCCCGCAGGTGATGCGATAGCCTTAAATGCTCCGCCTATCTTTGACAGGCCGCCTTTAAATAATCCGGATATTGCATTTTTCATTCCGCCCGCTTCTGTAACAAAATTATGTGCGATATACGGAAAGTTCGTAAGCACTTGCGTTGCAAGTTTCATTTTTGAACCAATCCCACCCGCTACCGTAAGGAATCCGGAAACAGCACTTTTTGCTTTTCCTAATGCCGGTGTGATCTTTCCTGCTGCCAGCAAAAACGGTGCAAATGTTACGGCTACTTCTGAAAGTGTCGCAGATCCGTTTTTGATATCGTCAAATGTGTTTTTTACGCTATCTGATATTCCTTTTCCCGCAGCTTCGATCAGCGTTTTTCCTGCTTCAAGCAATTTAGGTGCTGCTTCGATCAGCGCAGTTGAAATGCTTTCCACCATTTGCCCTGCTATTTCCACAATCTCTGGCAGATTGTTTGCGATTCCGTCCGCAAGTCCTGTTATTAAGCCGGTTATCAGTTCTGTTCCTGCACTTATTAACGCCGGCGCGTTTTGAACGATTCCAACCGCCAATGTTCGTGCAAGGGAAAGGGCTGTGTTTATTACTTCCGGTCCCCGTGCAACAAGGCCGTCAACAAAACCGCCCATCGCAGTTGCTCCGCTTTCCATGATTTCTGGAAGTCCATTCACGATTCCTTCTGCAAACGAAACCGCTATATCTATTCCTGTCAGTAGCACTGTCGGAATCAGATTAAACATTCCGCTTATAAAAGTAGAGCCAATATTTGAAGCAACATTTCCAAGTTTTCCGGCACTTGATGCAATCCCTTCTACGAATGAAGTAACAAGGCTTACTCCCATTTCTACTGCTTTCGGTGCTACATCTGCTATCGCGTCCACTGCATCTGCTATCACCTCTCCGATTGCACCTACCATTCCAGATAATCCGCCTTCGTCGAATGCCGTAGATAGCTTTCCAAGCATTTCCTGTCCAAGCTGAACCATAGAGCGCAAGCCCGGATTGATTTCTTTGAAAATGCTTATGTATAGATCTTCTGCTGCTGAATTGAGAATTGCCAGATCTCCTTTTAGGTTGTCCAACTGTATGTTGTACATTTCCTGGCACGCTCCGACACTATCATTGACTTTTCCGGTCAGTTCATCGAAGCGATTTCCAGTTCCTTCTACAATTGAAGATAAGCCTTCAAATATCAGTCCTGCGCTTTCTGCATCCATTCCGTACTGCTGCATCATCTGCGCCGCGAACTGTTCACTTGTCATTGTGGAATCGAATCCCTTTGCCATTTCATCAAGATTGATTCCCAACTGTGACAGGCTTTGTCCATTTTGTGCCAGTGACGCGTCCACTACACTTCCCAGACTTTGCACGGAATCTGCGGTTGCTGCCAGCATTGCTCTTGCTGCTGCAAGGTCCGTCTGCTTAAATATCGTTGAAAGTGTGTTGTTCACATCTGCCGCGCTAAGACCTGCCATTTGCTTATTGAGATCTCCGAACACATCTCCAAGCGAACGCATATTTCCTTGCGCATCATATGCAGACAATCCCATTTTTTCAAACATTGCGGCTGCGTCGCTGTTTCGTGGGTTTTGTAGTGACAGAATCATGTTTCGAAGGTGTGTTCCGCCCTCTGCTGCTTTTATACCATTATCCGCAAGGATTCCTAATGCAACATTTAACTCTGTCGTCCCTCCTGCAAGATCTTTCGCTGTTCCTCCGACTGTCAGGATTGCTTCTCCCAACTGTGCGACCGATGTATTTGACACGGATGCTGTTTTAGCCATTTTGTCCGCGAAAGATTCCAGGTTTGTTTGTGTTGCTTCGATGCCAAGCGCACTCATTGCATCCGTAACCATATCACTTGCGTCTGCTAGTTCCATTGCTCCGGCACCAGCAAGCCGCAGCACTGTTGGTAGTGCTGTTGCTGCTTTCTCTGCGCTGTAACCGGCAAGTGCAAGATAATTTAATCCTTCTGCTGCTTCCGTGGCACTAAACGCCGTTTCTCGCCCGCACTGTCTGGCTGCATTTTCAAGCGTTTCATATGCTGCCGCGCCATCTGCTGTGTTAGTATCAATCAGCATTGTTGCCTGCACCTGGCTCATTGCCTGTTCGAACCCGGAACCTACGTCTATTGCTTTTTTGGTTATTGCTGCGACTGCTCCTACGCCTGCAACCGTGGCGGCAGCCATTGCCTTTGTTGCTCCGCTTATTCCTTTTTGAACAGCAGAAAAAGCACTGTTTAATGAGCTGTCAACCTTTCCGCCTATTTTTATTGCAAGACTCAATTCTTTGCTCATTGATTGCTACCACCTCCTTTGCAATCTCAATCAGATCGAACAATGGCATACTTTCAAGTTCCGTAATTCCTGTATTTGTTGCCATTGATAATCTGATTGATAATTTTCTTATGTCCTGCCCTTCTGTTGGCTTTATTCCGCGCTGTACAAAAAATTGGTCACTCTGTTTTTAACCTTGATGCACTCTTTTGGTGGCAGGTCGTAGAAAAATTCTACTGGCAGATCTGCCGCTTTGGCTGCCATCATAAATGCGTATTCCATTGACATTTCCGGCATAACGCTGATATCTCCGGATCTTGCCATATCTTTTGAGGCCTTAACCATGTCACGACCTCTCAAATTCTCAATCCCGGAAAGATCAACGGAATTATAGGTTGAATCTTCAAATTTAAACGGGCGTGCAAAGTTGATTACAAGTGGATTGTCTTCTACCTCCCCTGTCAGTACTTCCGCTTTCTTTGTTTCTTTTACCTCTTCTGCGGCGTTCTCTGTTTCCATATTTTTTTTGATATCTGGCATTTTAAATTCCTCCGTTTTTATTTTTTTTGAATTTTATCAGCACTGACTACGTGCTTTCTGTAACAGATCCACGTCATTTACTTTATAAACGACATTCAGTTTATCTAACTCAAATTTCTTCTTTCCGTTTACTTCGATCAGAATGTAAAGGATTTCCAGCTTTACAGACGGTTTTGTTGCTGCTCCCTGTTTCAGTGAACCCATTGTGAAACCTTTTTTCTTGCCCTTGATTACGATTCTTGACGGCATAAAGTCTGTTTTGAAGTTTGCCTGTTCAATCGCCTGATTAGAAATTCTCAGCGTGATATTGATTGAGTTCTGCATATCCATAAGTGCAAACATCTGATCGTCAATCATACGGAACGGGATTTCAATTTCGCTTGCTCCGAAGTGTCCCAGGGTCGGTTCGTCGATTTCTCCCAGGATTCCTGCGCCAGACAATGTTTCTGTAAGTGTGTCGAAATCCGGAAGTGATACTTCATCAGTAAGTCCGACCATTTTATTTCCGTCTAAATAGCCATTGTATAAATTAACTTTCGTATTCATATACTAATAAACTCTCCTTTCTTACGCTGTGAAAGCTGCTGCCAGAATGGATGGATCAAATTCCAGTACAAACAGGATATCTTCCGCAGGGGTCCATGGTGCCAGATGGATTCTGAACTGTACTTTTCCGTTCATAATGTTTGTTGCCGGGTTTTCGCTTTCCAAAAATTCAATATAACCGCCCGCAATTCTTCCCTGCGCTGCCAGCGCGTTCATATTTACATTTTCATCATCAACGATTGACTGCACCAGTCTGTATGATGCAAGGCCATCAACTCTCTGGTGGTATGTCAGGATAAGATTATTTGATAACCATGTAAACATCCTTCTGCAACAGAACCATGTGTCTTTTGGATCGCTTGAAGACGGATAAGCTGCGGTCCTGTTTCCCCAGGTGTGCCAACCATTGAAGTTAATGCAGGTATTTACTCCATAGCTGTTTACAATGTTTGCCTGCTGTTCATCCAGTACAACTTCTGTTCCGTCCTCCAGACAGATTCCGGAAATTGCGATTGCAATATTGGACGGTGACTGGCAAGGAACATCGTCATTTTCTGCATCTGTATGAGCTGTGTACGCTGCCTTGATTGCTGACATATGATAAATCTTGTCTCCAATCTTCGCACATGGCCATTCAATGTCCAGGTGTTCAGAAATCATTGCGGACGCTTCTTTCTGTGTCTTCACGTCTGTATACTTCTTTGCTCCTGTTTCTGTGCTGTCAAGATCCACGATTGCTTCACATTTGAATACGCCGTTGATTCCGGTACATTTTGCCGCGATCGCTGCTGCAATGTTCGGGTCCTTTGACCAACCTGGGCAAACGATTAAGCCGGATGTAAGTCCCAGTTTTGGGAACACCTGTCTGATTACTTCCAGTCCGGTTTCCTCTCCTGTTTCTGCATTGTAACTTCCGATAATATCAGTCTTTGTTACCATTTCCGGTGCGATCTGCTTACCGCTGACTTTGATCGTGTTTCCTCCCGGCTGTGACAGAACAGAAAGAATTGTGATGATCGCATTTCCTTCTGAATCAAAAGTAATGATGTAATCATCTGCTTCCAGTTTTGCTGTTCCATGTTTCACTACAAGCTGATCCGGAAGGATTCCTTTAATTGTGACTTTCGCCTGTCCATTGACTACTGTAAATTCTTTTTCTGTAAAATCTTTTACATGTTTTTTAGGATCTAATACATTAATCAATACGATAGGTGCAACATTTGTTACGCGGAAAGATGCGTCAATACTTTCGCAGATATTGTAATTTGCGAAATCGTCGTTATATCCTACTGCTGCGCTTGCTTCCGCGAAGCTGTATGCAAGCATTGGTTTGTTTGTGCAACTGTACGGATCATCCGCCATGTTTACTGGTGCTACTCCGACTACCACCTGCAATCCTGCGGTACCTGTAATCGGTACTGTCAGGCTTGTTGGATTTTCAAGTGTTCTTACTCCGTGATTGTAAGCCATCTGTTTTTTCCTCCCTTATTTGTTCTTTACTGCTGCGTATGTAAGTTTATATAGCATACTGAATCTTCCATCCGGCAATGTTACTGCCTGTGCTACCTCTGCATAACGTGATACCGGAACGATCAGACCTTTGATTGACGGAACTTCTTTGATACGTTCTTCCAGGAATCCCGGAATAACACCTCCTGCAAATACTCTTCCGTAACTGATATTGATATCATTAATGTTCGGTCCCAGATAAACCACGTCTTCTGGCGGTTCCTGCTTTTCTGTTTCCTGCTGTCCCGCTGTTTCTTCCGGTGGTACGGTTGTTTCTGCCGCTGTTTCCGTCATACTCTCCGGGACTGATTCTGTTCCTGTTTCGTGTGAAATTACCGCTGTAATCGGTTTTGCGACTGTTGCGGTTACGCTTTCTGCGCTTTCAGAAACTTTCTTCGTCCTGCTCATGCGTATTTGTCCTCCCTTTCTATTGGTGCTGTTAAAAAGTTCATAGAAAGCGACCCGAAATTGTACGGGTAACTTTCTTCATCCTGTAATGCCCATTCCATTTTTGATTCGCATTCATAATGGTGGTTAAGTATCGGGTTTTTGAAGAACCTCTGTCGTATTGTTTCGATCATGTGCAAAATATCCAGATACCCGTTATTCCTTTTATCTGGATCATAAACGCCAAAATTAAGCAGGATATTAACTGCCTGGTTTCCTCCTGGCTGTTCTATCCTGCCTTCGCTGATCCGCACTACAATGTACGGAAATACTTGTTCTGCTGTAAATGTTTCGACCTGCCCCCGCTCTATCATTTCCGGTGTGATTTCGCTACCTGCTGCATTTGTGTCCGGAATCGGAAGCCATTGTTTGTGAATGTTTAATTCTTTTCTTTGTGCTTCCTGTCCTTCCTCTGTAGGCGGTGTGAGAAATGTTTGTCCTGCAAACAGTCTTTTTAATTCCTCACATAAATCGGTCTGTAAAAAGGACGGTATTGATTCTCTCATGTTTTAACCTCCAAGCACTCTTCTTATCTGTCCTTCAATATTCTTTTCCAGATTTTGTTTAATTTTTGGTTCTACAACGCCGTATACCCTCTTTTCATTTCCGATCATTACCGGAACGCTGTTGCTGTACAACTGCTTTATAGGCAATCGCTCTTTGCCTTTTCTCTGGAACATTCCGCCGTGTCCGGCGCCTACCGTAGACTTAAATGCTTTTATGTTTCCTTTTTGCAGGTTTTTTAGACCGCCCGCCGTAAGGATCTGCGCTTTTCCTCCTGCTCTCTTCGCCATTGATGTTCTGTAAGAAGTGATCGGCATTGGTGCGCCCGTTGACTTAATAATTGCTGTCAGATTTCCAGTTGTCGCGTTCTGAATGGTCATTCCTCTGTTGAACTTTCCAGCTTTTACCGTGTATGTTTCCTGGGCTTTGCGGCGCAGATCTGTTCTGGCCTGCTTTGCGGTCCTGTTTAGCGCATCTTTGATAACCTTCGGCGTTTTGTTTTTCATATCACCGAGTTTCTTTTCTACCTGCTGTACTGTTCGTTGGTCAAATTCAAATTCGATCATCCTTTATTCATCTCCAGCGTGATACTGTAAACACCGTATTCGTTTACTGCATCCTGTACAAGATACTCTTTCCCATCCATCCTTAAAGCTGCTCCGACTACCGGCAGCATACCAAAATCTATGCCTTTGACATATACCATGATCTGTTTCGTGTATACGCCGTCCATGTTTGATTTCATCCGCTTTTCTCTTTCGATCAGTTCGTTTTCGTCAACAATCGCAGGCATTTTCTTGTTATTGATCGTATGCACATCTGCAAATTCTTCAATGTTCAAGAACACGTTCGATACATCCAGTCTGGCAGCTTCTTTGAACGAAATCATAAAACCTTTGCGACAAACCAGCTATCTACATCATGCGGAACGCATAACGGCGCAGAAGACAGATTAAGAAATCTTCTTGCCGGTTTTCTTTTTGTCCATGTGTCCGGAACATATTTTCCTTCAACAGTTACAAAATTGCCGTTAGGTTCTTCGATAAGTGTAATTGCCCCATAGTACATAGAATAAGCACTGTTTGTGCTTAACAGTGCCAGACTGTCCGCAGGCACAAGTGGTTTGTCTTCTGGGGTTTCCGGAATCGTCCAATCATCCAGATACCATTCATTGTATTTGTAAATATCAAGTCCCAGTTCGTGAATAGTTCCAAGATATGTGGTTCCGTCCGGAAGCTGTCGTGGCTGAATGACTGCCAGATTATAGTTCTTTACATCAAGGACTTTCTGCACCTTTGCATTGTTTACAAACGCATTTGCAACTTCTGTTCCCATAACGCAAATATCACAATTGACAAAACCTGTTTTCTGTACAGTTTCATGCCAGCGTTTCAAATCCGCGATAGGATCAGAAGTGTCTGCTGTCCATTTTTTCTTTGCTTCTGAAATTGTTTCTTTGTTTGTAAAAAAGAAATCAATTTCTTCGTTCACTCCATCACCGATAATCGGAATTTTTCCTGTAAAAATCGTCTGGGCGCACATTAACTCTTCGCGTCGCACGATCTGTTCTCTTAATTCCACAAAATCATCTGCCATTTTAAGCACGGCTCGTTCCGCAGGTGTCCTTCCGGAATAAATGCTTTCACCTGGTCTTCTCTGTAATAAATCGTCAACTGTTGTGACTTTCTCTGGTGCTACTAAAGGCGGCGTGTAGGTCTTTGTTTCATATCCGGTGTTCGGAACTACTTTTCCACCAATTAAACGGCTTACAAACGGTGCAACCTTTCTGCTTCCTTTTCTGAAATCTACATCAACATTTTTTGTTGTGAAAGTTTCTTCGTGCTTAAAAAATGTGCTTCTAAAAAATGTTCGCACGGGTGGTAAACTTTGTACTAATCTTCCCATTGTCCGTGGCTGATAGATACTTACTTCATTTGCCATTTTCTTTCTTCCTCCCTTATCAACGTAAGAAAATTGATTTATTTCTTAATGTCTCTTTAATCGCATCCACCGTAACCCCGGACGGAAGTTCTAATGCGGATGCAAAAAATTCGCCAGTCAAAAAGTAAACACACTGTTCGTCTGCTTCTGCGTTTGTAGCTGCAATGCCTGTCAGTTTTTCAATTGTCGCAGATGTTACAGCTTCCAGCTTTCCATCATCCCCAAGCGTAACCGGTGTGCGCTCCTTGATTGCTGCTTTTGCTGTTGCCACGTCTGTTGCTGTCGGAAAATCTCCTGCAAGGAAATTGACCGGCGTATGCTCTCTTTTTTCAATTTCGTACTGTGCCATTTTTACACCTCCTGTTTTACTTTAAGAGATCCGGCAGTTTGTCGATTGCTGCCTGGAACGGGTCTTCTGTTTCTCCGCCTGCTTCTCCTGCGGACGCACCCACGCCGCCCACGTTCCCGTCTCTTACGTCATTATCACGGTTGTTCAAGTAGTTTGTTCCCTGCTCCTTCTGTTTTGCCAGAATCTTTACAGCTACTTTTTCCGCTGCTACCGGGTTTGTAAACATTGCATCTTCCACGATATCTTCATATCCTGCCGGAACAGTATCCTTAATATCTTTAATGCGCTGTCTTTCCTCTGCTTTCGCATTGTTCTCAATCGTTGCTACCAGATCCGGATATGTATTTTTCAGTGCTTCGATTGTAGTAATGTTTTTGGGTTCCACTGTTTCTTCCTCCTTTTTTGGTTTATTTGTGAAGCTGTCTTTCTGACTGCCAATCACTAAATTTTGGATGTTCGGGCTTGTCTTGTACTTTGACATATCAATTGGCACGGAATTTACAACGATCTTTTCCTGATTCTCAATCACTGTATTTACCGTTTCAAAAAGCAGTTCGTCGCAGAATCCCTCGTTTACTGCTTCGTCGCCAGTCCACCAGCGTTCTTCTGACATCATTTTTGATATATCTTCGGAATCCTTCCCGGTTTTCATTGCATATGTGTTTACGATAGAATTTTTGATAACCCGCAGTTCTTCTGCCAGCTTGTCAAATTCTTCTGCTGTATAACTATCCCATACGGTCATACTGGGATCATGGATCATAAACACGCCATTTCTTGCAATCTTGATTGTGTCTCCCGCCATTGCGATTATTGTTGCTGCGCTTGCCGCCCATCCATCTACCTTTACTGTGATCTTTGCTGAATGGTCCTTTAATCTGGTAAAAATGGCGTTTGCTGCAAACACATCACCGCCGCCGCTGTTGATCCTTACAACGATTTCCGGAACGTTCCCAAGTTCTGCAAGTTCTTTGTTGAATGTCGCAGGCGTTACCCTGTCTTCCCACCAACTTTGGCTGCTTGCTATCGGACCATATAACAGAAGTTCCGGTGCTGTTGTTTCTGTACCTGGAATAAAGTTCCAGAATTTATTTTTTTCCTGCGGGTTCTGCTGCCCGCTGTTCTCCTGCACCTGTGGCAATGTTTTTCACCTCTTTCAGTTGTTTTTCTTCCTGCAAAAGCTGATCGCAGTTTCCGTAAAAGTCGCCGCCTGTCATTTCCATAGTTTCATCTGACCTTGTAGAAAATCCGTTTGCTACTCTTGTGACTGCTGCGTTTACTTCCTGCACCGGATTTAATAATCCTCTTGCCGGTCCATTCCATTTTGCTTTGCAGTATGCTTTATGCGCTATCGGATCTGTGAAGAATCCTGGTGCGGAAATCCTGCCTTTTGCTACCGCTTCTGCTAACCATTCTTCGTAAATCGGCTGGCAGAAATCATTTGTCAACCATGTGCGGTACATTTTAAACATCTTCCAGGCTTCTTCCAATGCCCCTCTGCTGGCTGAATAACTGCTGTTAAAGCACTTTAGTAATAATTCATATGGTATTTCCAACGACGCGCCTATTTGCCTGCATATAGCTTCCACAAAACCGTTGAAATTTGCATTCGGTCGTCCTGGGTTGATATCATGCGCTTTTTCGCCTTCGCCAAGATCTACAATGGCACCTGGTGCAAGTTCCAGTGTTGTTTCGTCTTCTGCGTCTACCTGTACTTCCTCCGGCAGTGCGCTTCCTATTGGTTCTTCTTCACTGCTGTTATCCTTTTCGATAAATACAGTAAACATTCCGCTGACCACTGCTGCCACCAGTTCTGCATCCGTATATCTTCCGATCTGTTTCAATGCTTCGATGACCGGTGCCAGGAACGGAACGCCGCGCCGCTGATCTATTCTTTCTCTCGCCATCAAGTGTAGTACATTTTTTCTTCCGGTCCTTTTCCCGTATGCTTCTACGCGCTGCCACTTATATTCTTCGTTTGCATAGGACAGAGGGTGATGTTTCGAAAAATGGTACGCTACCACTTCCCCGTCTTCGTCCACTTCTATGCCGCCAATAATCCGGTTATCGAATGTGTCGTAATTATCCGGACTGGAAAGCCTGTCTGCTTCGATTAGCTGCACGCGCAGATCGTATGGTTGATTTACCCGCTTCTTTACCGGAAGTAATGCCAGTGTGTCTCCAGACGCAAGCCAGTTCACAAACGCAAGCTGCTGAAGTTCATAGAAATTATCCAGCCTTGCCATATCGCAATCCGGGCTTTCCGCCCATACCGCCCATTCTCTTTCAATCTGCTTTTCCAGTTTGCGTGCCTGTTCCGCTGTCAGCCCCAGTGTTTCTTTGTCTACTGTCGGTTTTAGCATTAATCCGCGTCCTACTACATTTGTACGCATGGTCTTTATTGCACCGTTTGCTATAGGTACGCCCATGTACAGATCTCTTGAACGCTGTCGCAAGATAGACAGGTTATCGTTTATGTCTTCTCTTGCAGATCCTCCGGCGTAATTCCATCCAATCATAGATTTTTTAACTGTACTGGCTCCATAATTCCCATAGCCACTGTTTAAAATCTCTGCCTGTTTTCGTGCGGCTGTTCTTTTCAGTCCTTTTTCCGGCGAAATTGCCATAACTATTCTGTCGACTGTTTTCGCAAATACGCCCACTTTGTCACCTCCCCTCTGAAAACTGCATGAAAAAAGCACCCTTGCAGGTGCCTTCTCTTTTTTTCTAATTCTTCACTTTACAATATTACCTCATTTTTGCGGGCAATGTCGGGCAATAAACGGGTGAAAAGGGAAATTGCGGGAAATGTTTTTACAGGTCCCGTGGAACCACACGGCGTATTTTACTATGCCCACCATTCTTCGCTACATTCTCCAGTGCGTTTACTTTGTTGTCCCAGTATTTGATCCGGTTTCCAATCTCTGTCAGATTCGCTCTTGTCAGTGTTCTGCTTCCGATTGTGTAGCCCTGCCCTGCTGATACTGTTTCTTCTGCTTCCAGCCATGTTTTCAGATGCTCTCTCGCTATATCAAGTGTTATTCCTGCCATTTTATATACCTCCGTTACTTCGTCTTCTTCGTTTTCTCTTTACTGCTGCCGTCTGCTGCCCTGCTGTTTCTTCCGGCTTTTTTAGTGGCAAGCCTGTAATTTCTATTGCTGCCGTTGCGTAATTCCGGCAGTCAAGGGCTTCGTTTCTTTTGTGTTCGCCTTTATCCTTTAATTCCCATGCAAAATATGGTCTTCCGTTCTTATATCGCAGTACTTTTTTTTCGGACGTTAATCCTTTGAAATATTTTTTATCATACCCTTTCCCGTCTTCTTTTGGGAAATGACAGTAACCCGGTCCCGGTGTCTCAACTTTTAGGCGATCCATTAACCAGCTTTTCCCCGTGTCAACTCCGATCGTAAACAGATATGCTTTTTCTCTGTTGTTCTTTGTTGGTTTCTGGATGTATGCTGCTGCGCTGTCGTTGGAACCTTTGATTGCAAATACTTTTCTATTGAATCTTTTTTTGCAGAATTTATATACCTGGTTTGTACGGTGTCCGCCACTGTCCATGCAGGCACATATGATTTTGAGCAGCGTCCCATCCGCTTTCTGGAATGACTGCATCAAAAATGTGTCCAGGTCGTTCCATACTGGATCATCCATATTTCCCGTATCTCCGTACAATGCCGCGTATTTTATTCCCCAGTTTTCATACTCCGGTCCCCAACCAACTACTTCCACCTCAAAACGATCATCCTGTGTATCTATTCCAGCAGTCAGATACATTACATCTTCTGGAACTTCACAATTATAGGTTTCGCGGCGTTTCATTAGAACTTCATCTTCTATCTGTTCGCCGTCTTCCTCCCACGTTTCTCCCAGTTCAGTATTAGTCCAGACCTTCAACATTTCCACATTGCCTTTTTTCTTTTCAGCATTTGCCATTAAGAATTTTTCAACAACTTCTTTCCATGTTGCAAGCGTACTGGCCAGTGTGTTTAGGTGAAATCCCTTTACTGGGTTGTCCGGGTCTTCATGCACGAACTTTCCTTCTACAAAATGTTCTTTCCATTCCACTTCTGCGGACACTGCCCCGCATTCTTCGCAAACATACCGGATTTCTGAAAGATTGTCTTTGTCAAATACCACATTCGCCCACTTTAGCGGCTGCAATGCTCCGCAGCATGGACACGGTGTATTCCATTCGCCCCTGCTGCTGTTCTCATACTCCACTTCTATTCTGGATAGTCCTTTTATTGTTGGTGTTGATACGTCTACTTCCTTTCGGTTCCAGAACGTTGTCAAACGTTTTGCCGCCAGGAATAACGGATCTCCTTCGTTTCCCGCCGTTGCTGGGTATCTATCTATTTCATCTGCCAGTAGTATTCTAATTGGTCTGGATGCCAGTGAAGACGGGCTGTTTGCCCCTACCATAGTGACGTGACCGCCTGGAAAAATCTTTTGTAGGATCGTGTTGCCGCTGTTTCTGCTCTTATCATTGATCCTTTCGCAGATAACCGGCGTGTCGCGGATCATTGGTGTCAATCTGTCCTTGCTGAATGCTTCCGCCATGTTGATTGTTGGCTGCAACACCATAATTGGTGATGGTTCGTAATGTATATAATATCCTATGGGATTTAGGATCATTGCATCTGTTTTTCCTACCTGCGCCGCAGACATAACAACCACTTTTCTTATGTTTATATCTGTGATCGCATCCATGATTTCTTTCTGATATGGTGCCTTTGATGTTCTCCAGCGTCCTGGTTCTGCGGATGCTTCGGAAGACAATCTTCTGTATTTGTCCGCCCATTCCGATAATTTCAGATCCGGCGGCGGTTCAAGTATCTTAAATATCTTCCGGAATAGGTTCTGTGTCTGTTCCTGCGTCTTCCTCACCTCCAAAAAGCGTGTCGTAATCTGCTAATTCTTCCAGTGCTTCATCCACTCCGGCTTTTATCAGCTTGAAGATTTCTGCCTGGTCTGTTTTTTTTGCCAACAATGGTGCCTGTTTTGCAGGTAATGCCATCAATCTTGTTTTGAAGCGGATCAGCATATCTGTTATTGTCTGTTCTATATCCTCGGTGCTGTGCAGTTCGTTCTTCCTTAACTGCAACTCTAATTCCTGGCTTTCCCTCTTTGCTCTTATCAGCTTTGCTCTTTCCGTGTTGTAATCAACCTTTTCTTCTGCTTCCGGATTATTTTTGCGTAGGAAATTAATGTACTGCACGGTCACTTCTCCCAGGTCGTAAAGTCCTGGTCTGTATTCTCTTATAACTCCTTTGTCGCGAAGGCTGCGCACGTTCCTTTCGGTCATATCTAACCGGCGCGCGATCGCGGCGGAAGTGTACAGCTTCATTTTTTTAACACACCCCCTTAAAAAATCGTTCCGGAAACTCCGGAAATGAAATTTTTTTGTTCAAAACTAGGCAAGGAATGGGCCTTCCGCGACCCGCATCTCTCATTTTTCGCTGAAAGAACCTATTCCCCCGCCCCCGTCCGGCGCATTTTCGCCGTCCAGAAGGTCGTCCACGACCTCTTCAATGTCATTATTGTTTATTTCTATTTCCCCGGTTAGCCGCTGCCTTGCTAACTCGTACTTGCTTTGTTCTAACTGCATCCTTCTGTCTTCAATCTCATATGACTTTATGCTGTCAATTGCTTTTAATATCCTGCCGTCAACCTTTGTCAGTTCTGCTTGTATCTTCATTGCTCTGTCGAATGGTGACGCTTTGATAATAGACTTCATTGCTGTCTTCATTCTCTCTGCGCCTGCTGCCGCCTTCGGGCTGCCTGTCTCCGGGTCGATTGCTTCTGCTGCTTCCATGCCTGCGTCCTCTTCCTCTTGTATCTCTTCCATTGACTTAGGCACGATCATGTGTACGATCTTATCTACATAGAACGTCTGCTTGTCCTCTTCATCTGTGTACTTCTTCAACTGTTGTTGCAGATACTCGCGCCTTAACAGTAGCGTCTTCAATTCCTCTGTTAGATGCTCTTTGCTGTTGCCTGTCAAGTTCTGAATAGCTGCCGCCCTTTCTTCCGGTATGTCCGCATAACTTATCTGCATATACGCACCGTGTGTTACCGCGTTTCTGTTTCCGTTCTTCTTTGGTGTCTTGCCTGCTGCATTCTTATTTCCTGGCTGTCCTCCATGTTTCTTGGGCTGTCGTTCCAGTTGTTCATTCCATCTGTCCTCACACTTCCATTTGCTTATTGTTCTTTTTGGTACGCCCGCCTGCTGCGCAAGTTCTTCTAATGATATTTTCCCCCTGCTGTCCAGGAACCTTTTTAATGATTCCTTTCTTTGCGGGTTTGCCTTTCTTGCCATACCATCTCCCCTCCTTCGTTTGTTTTCTCGTTTCCGGTGTTCTTATTTTTCTGGAAACTATAATTTTTTTATTTTTTAAAAATCTTCCTGCCTTTGTTTTCCTGTATTCCTGCACAAAATTATAGCACTGTACAGCGGGCAATATCGGGCAATGATTATTCCTTTATTTTGAAATCACGGATTGTTTTGTTGTTCTGGAATATCACCAGCAATCTCTCTACTGCTTCATCCCGTATGTTCTTGCACTGCCGTTCTGAATAATGCAGAAGGTCTGCGATCTGTACCCACCGCAGGTTCTGGAAATAGAACATCATTATTACCTGCTTTTGTTTCAGCGATAACCGCAGTACTTCTTTTACAATCTCGCACTTTAACTTCTGCAACTGTTCGATATCTTCTTTGTACTCTCTTATCTCTTTTCGCACGTAATCGGGAATATTCATGGCTGCTTTTTCTGTCGGGTTTGATATATGGTTCTGTCCCTTTGGCATACCATCATAGTTGATTGCTGCTGATGTGTCATAACACATTTCCAGATCTTCCACGATATTTCTTTTAATCTTTATTTCATCATCAATCCCCCGGCTGTATTTCAGGTATTCAATAACGGTGTTCTTATTCATCTGCACTGTTTCCTTCGCCATGCTCATTCCCTCCTGTTTGCCTTTCCCTGTTCTTTTCTGAACGCACAGCAAGGGTAACAACCATTTCTGGTGTTGCCCTCTTTGCGTCAACTCTATTCAATGTGTCTGTCACTGCTGCCAATAGCCCCATTATTCTTCCACATCCTCTAATAAACCTAAATCTGCTGCAACTTCCTTTTTCAAGATTCCTGCAATCACATAACCGCTGTTGATTGCAGATGATGTGTTTTCGTCGTCAAGACAGGTTATGTACAGTTCTGTTACTTCTCCGGTGGATCTTCCGCCTTCAAACACCTGTGCCGTGATTATGTCTCCTGTTTTGAAGTGTTCTGCACTTTTCAGAATTATGTATGGTTTCTGTCCTTCCTCTATTTCTTTGTGCTGTGTTCTGGATATTCGTATATATTTCTTTTTTCTTGTATCTCCCGGAAGATTCTGCATTTTTTCTTCCTGTGCTTTTTCTTGCAGTTTCTTTTTTGTTTCCCGGTCAATAGCCGCCTGCTCCATGTTATACTTCTCTTCTTCTGTCAGTTCTAATCCCTTGTTATTTGCATATACATCGCATCTTGTCACAATGTCGCTTCTGTCTTTGCAAGTTTTGTATTTATCGCAGCTATAGCAGATAGATGTAATTGTCTCCGGGCATGGTTCTTCTTCCCATTGTCCGTCCTCTTTTTCTGTTATATTCATAGTTTCATAATCTGTGTAAGCATTACATTTTGTTGTGGTTGCTCTTTTCTCATTGCAGGTTTCGTATTTATCGTAACTATAGCAAAGTGATGTTATCGTTTCCTGCTTTGATTCCTCTGTTGTTGCTTCTTTCTCTGTTCCCGCTTCTGTTTCTTCCCGCTGCACGTCCGGTAATTCCATCTGACCTGGACACTGCTTTTCAGCTTCAATCTGCTTTTTCATCTGCTTCGCTTCTGCCAGTGTCAGCTCTCCATTCTCCAGTAATTTGTCATATGCTCTTAACTGCCATTCGCGTTCCATTCCTGATACTTCAACCGCTACTGTGAAGATCAGTTTCCCGGACTTGAACTCTTCCATCAATTCTTTTTCCAGATTATTGTAGATTGCTTCATACCTGGAAATCTGTGATTCTGTGATTCCTGTTAATTCCTGCTGCATTTCACGCACTCGCCCTGGCAGGCTGTATTCTTTTTTCAAGTCTTTCACAAGATCTTTAAGCTGCACAATTTCTATCATCTTTTCAAAATCTGTCTTGTCTCGAAAACTGTTTGCCATGATAATTGCCAGCTTATCTGCGGTTTCTTCTTTTTTGTACATACATGGAATATAGCGGAACTGTTCTTTTCCTTCTTCGGCCAGTGCCAGTGATGCAAGGCGGCGGCGGTGTCCTGCTATTACGTCGTATTTTCCGTTTACCGGTTTCTTCACGATGCACGGCTGCAAAATGCCTACCAGTTCAATTGACCGTTTTAATGCAGCGTCTACATGATAGAAATTCTCTTTCGATGGGATCATGTCGTATGCGTCAACCATGAATACATCATTTTCCCGCTGCTTGTTTTCTTCGGTTCTTTCTTCCTGTGTTTTCTGATCTGCTGCCGTGTGCTGTTCTTCTGTCTCCTGCTTCTGTTTTGATCTCTGGTTCAGCAGGTCCATTAAATTAAACTTTTCTGCTTTTGCTGCCATGCTTTCTACCTCCATTCTTTTGTGACCTATTTGGTCACATTTTCTTTTGATTTCTCCAGATATTCTTCCACTAATTTTTTATAATCCAGTGACGCTCCGCAACGTGCAGAATATTCGATGATGGGTTCTCTTGCAAATGTACTGGGCTTCATTTTTGGTGTTCTGCGGATATGTGTTTCGAATAAACTGCAATCCTGCATTTTTAAAAACTCTTCGCCCTGTATATCCGCTTCATTTGTCCGGTCGAACTGGGTAATAAAGCAGCCCATGAAATGCAGTTCCGGGTTCAGATCTTCTTTTGTGTTGCTGATCTGTTCTTTTAACTCTGCCAATCCATCAATTGCAAAATCATCAATTGTTATCGGTACCATTACTGTGTCCGATGCTACCAGTGCATTTATGGTGCTTATGTTGATATCCGGTGCGTTATCAATGATGCAATAATCATATTCACTGCTTACCTGCTGCAATGCCGCTCTTAATCTGGTCTGCTGTGGTCGCTGCTGGTCCAACATAACTTTTAAGTTTGCTCTAAGTAGGTTCATATTTGCTGTGATAACATCCAATCCCGGAAAGTCCGTGTGCTGAATGATTGCTTTCATATCTGGTTTTCTTTCTGTCATAATTTCTGCCATTCCTGCATGATCGTAATTATGACGGTTCAGAAATTTACTTGCGTTTCCCTGTTTGTCATTATCTACAAGCAGCACCTTTGCCCCGTGTACTGCCGCCAGAATGTGCGCCATATTGACGCTTGATGTTGTTTTGGCTACTCCGCCCTTTAAGTTGATGATTGATAATGTCTGCATATGGTATTCCTCCTGCATCTGGTATGATATTTATATGCTATTCTGGGGCTTACGCCCCAGATTGTTTACGCTTCTACTGTTTCGCTTCCTGCGAAAAATACTTCTCTTCCGTCCCATTCATGAATTTTTGCTTTTTTCTCTTCTTTCTTCTTCTCATTGGCTCTTCCTGCGTGGTAAATTGCAGCGTATGTAATTGTTTTTGCTGTTCTCTTTACGATTTCAAATACAACTGTGTTTTCTCCATATCTCTTTCCTGCTTCAAACTTTCTCATGTGCGCTTTCCTCTCTTTCTTTAACTGTCCTTATTATATACTTGCGCAAGTATAATTTCAATATACATCTTTCACAAATATACTTGCGTAAGATTGTAAAATTTGTATACTTGCGTAAGTATATATTATATTTACCCTGCCCCGTTGACAGGCAGGACAGGGCTTTAGGATTTTAGAAAGCACCGCCCGTATAGCCGGTAGCGCAGCTATTTACTCACTGAACATTCGTTATCGCTATCACGTCCAAATTTCTGTATTCCTGCTTCCCGCTCAATTTGTAGCCAAATTCTATATTTCCACTCTTGCAGTACATTACGGTTGCAATATCTTCAATTTTCCTTCTGTCTCCCTGCTGCAAAAGCGACTGCAAAAACTCTTGTGTTACCTTTGTACCCGGAACCAGATAATATGCTTTGTCGCCTATAACAAATACTTCGTCCCCGATCTCTACCGGACAAACTGCTCTAAATGCTTCTATCTTCATCTTCTTTCTTTTCCTCCTGTTTTCTTCCTTTTCGTACAGACCAGGCTACTTCTCTCATAACGATGAATAAGATCATAAGCAGTGCTAATGCGGTTAGTACAAATATCATAATGGCAAATGCCTTTCCTGCGATCAGCAGTGCGCTAACAATTTCCTTAATCACTATCACTTTTGTTTTTCCTCCTGTCTTTATCTGTGTTTCTTTTTGTGATATGTATAGCTGTTTCGTTTTGCTGCTCTTTTCTTTTTTCGGTGGTAATACTGCTGTTCTTTTATTGCTCTTATGCTCCTTACTGCTTTATCCACGATTCCCGGTTCGATCTCGTCGATTTCTTCCTGGATAACCTCCAGCACTTCTACTTCATCGAAATCAAAAGTATAGGTTGCTCCTGGATCATATTCTTCGTTTTTCCAGTCTTCTTTGAACTGTTCAAAATTGTTCTTATAATTTCTTATGGCCGCGAATGGGTGATACTGTTCTGCCTGGTACATTGCAAGCATTACTCTTTCGTCGTCCTCCTGCTGCCAGTTCCACAAATGCCATTGTGTATGGTTGTCCCAATTCCACAAGGACAGTGACACTTCCAACCCGTCAAAATATTCTCCGGCTTTAATAATGTGTTGAAAATCTCTTACGGTAAAGCCACGTCCAGTCAATTTTTCCCTTACGCTCTGTACCGTCTTCCCTCCTGTTTTCAGTCTTGCTCTTACAATCTTCGGTTTGTAATTCTCTCCCATATTCGTTCCTTTCTGGCTTTATGCTCATTTTGTTCGTTTCCTTTCTAACCTGTCCGCAATTCTCAATAATGCTTCCATGCTTGTTTTAATGTTCTTGTCTGTTCCTGCGGTGATTTTCAATACTGCTGCAATGTCCCGCAGTTCTTCCACTTCGTCTTTTCCGGTGATTCCCTCTGCGCATTTCTTGCAAACCTGCAAACCTTCTGGAATCTCGTCGCCACACATAACGCATCTGTCTACGCTCATTACTGATCTACTCTCCTTCCTTGTATTTCTCCGGAAGCGGCATCCATGCAATTACTCTCAACTGCTGCCATCCGCTTTCCCCGTTTATAAATGGTGCAAACTCACCTCGATACACATAACCTAACCCGTAAGTCTGAAAAAGTCTGTTGTATGATCCGTATCTGAAATATTCATACCACACAAGAACTTTAACGCCTTCTTTCGGTAATTTCTTGCTAACTGGAATCCATTCTTTTTTTCTTTTGCTTTTTGTTGTGTTTCTATGTTCTTTATCCATCTTCATTAATCCTCTGCTCCAAACGCTTTTCTGACCGCGTGTTTCGCATTTTCTTGAATCTCTTTAAGATTCTGATAATGTGGGCGTAATATACATCTTTCTTTGTAACCATCGCAATTCGTTCCGTAAAGCATCACATTTCTGCATATTCCATCTTGACTTGCGCAACATTTATACATGGGATTTCCTCCTTTACCAATCCTGCATTTTCAGAACCTTTGCTGACAGGTTCTTTTCTCTTTCAATCAGGTTCTTCACTTCCAACGGGGAAAGTCCAGTGTTTTCATACTCATATAGCTTTTTAACTGCCTGGTTGACTGTTGCGCCATCTGATATGATCGCTTTCCCGCTGCCCTGGCTGATTTCCGTTAATCTGGTACGGCGTTTTTTCTTTCCTTTCGATCTGCTGCCGGACTGGTTCTTTGCTACCAGCTTCGCTCCGGCTGATACAATGCCGCTATGTGGGATATAACCGCGCATAGCATTGTTTGTGGCTCTCATGGCCGCCTTTGGTATGTTTGCCATTGTTATTCTCCTTTCTCACGTTTTCGGTCCCCGAAATATAACTAACATCGACGGAAATGGCGCATTTGTTTTGCTATTTCCGAATTTTAACCGTCCTCTTATAAATCTGATTTCAGAACGATATTGTATATAATCGTGAAAGTATCTTGTATCTGTCCTTGCTGGTATCAGCATAACAACAATTGTGTTGTCTTTCGTTCCTTCTCTGTATGCTTTCTCAACCCATTTTGAAATCTCTTTTCCGTATGGCGGATTGCAAAACACGCGATACCCCCCCCCAGTCTTGCAAAAGTCCGTCTTGCTCTTTTGTAAAATATTTTTCACATTTATGGTTTCTTTCATCTGCGCAAGGATCTAAGTCAAAATCAAATTCTTTGTTCAATTCTTTGAAGTATGTTTCTGGTGTTTCCCATTGGTCTGTCTTGCTACTGTACATCACATTTATGTTCGCCATTATTATTTTCCCCTCTGTAATGTCTGCACTCTTCTGTATATTCGTATGAATCTAAATAGTCGCACTGTGCTGTACATTCGTCTTTTTTAGGGCAGCAGATGCAACAATAGTCCATGCCCTCTGTGCATCCTAAATCACATTTTCCCTGCAATTTATCATCTATTACCGGAATCAGCATTATCGGCACTAACTGCATATGTAATATTGTCGGTGCATTAATGATTTTGTTGCACATATCCAAATATACTTCTGCTGCTGTCAGCCCTTCTTCATATGACTTTTGTTTATCTATGTTTTCCTGGTATATTTTTGTCTTTCGGCACTCTTTTGCAGTTTCATGTATTAGTTCTCTTGCTTCATCTGAGAATCTAACAGCTTCTCCCTTCTTTACCTCTCCTGCTTCTAGTATTTTTATAATCCGCTCATTTAAAGTCATTCTGATTTTCACCTCCTAGCAAGTAATCCGTAGTGGTTTGGAGTGCATCTGCTATATTGGCAATATTGTTCGCTCTTGGTTGTCGGTCTCCGTGAATATATCGCGATAAAGTTACTTCGCTAATTTTGGCTTTTCTTGCAAGTTCTTTTTGTGTCAATCCTCTTTTTCTTAGCAAAATGATTATTCTGTTTCCCAAACTACCTTCGCTGATTGTTTTTATCTTTTCATCCTGCTCTTGCGTTTGTGTAGATTTTAAGAAAGCGGTTGTGTAACTGGTTGTCAATTGTAGGGAAAGCCCGATATCTCCGTCTGTTAGTCGCATGAAATTCTGAAACGCTGTGAAGTGCATTTCACATGCGTTTTCCCATGCTTCCATTGCTTCTCTTGTCATGCTTTCTCCCTCCCATCACGCTATATTCAGATATTCTTTTATAGTGTCTATAGCTTCGTCCGCTCCATAACACACCGCCGTTTTATATCCCTGCTTCTGTAACTGTTCAAGCCACCATTTCTGCTTCTCTGTTGTTTTGTTCTTTCCGAACTTCATTTCGATATATAGTCCATGGAACCCATTTAAAGCTACTGGCAAATTAAGATCCGGAACCCCAGCTTTCACGCCTTGTCTTTTTAAGTTCACCGCTTCCAGTTGATTCCTGCTGCCGCCATTCGGCACATGATAGATCAGCTTTAATTCCGGGTGTCTTTGCGAATTGTATTCGCACCAGTTTATTACAATCTCCTGTTCTGTTGCTTCACTACGTTTCCTGTTCTGCATTCTGCTGTAATATCCCATTTTGTTTTCTCCTACTCCATAGTCTGTATTTTTAATAACGCCCACATAAAGTTCTTTTCTGCTTCTTCTCTTTCTTCCTGTGTCGGATTTTCCTTTTCTTCGACCTCTGCGCACGCTGCTGCCTTGTCTGCGGCTTCTCTTAATACCTTTTCAAGTTCTCTGTAACCCTTTGCTGCTTCGCTCATTCTTTGTCCTCCTGTTCCTCTCCCAGTAATGCCCGTGGTGGCCGTTTCTTGTCTAAGAATAGAGTGTAAAAGGCCGCTTTTTTCAGCTTCCTTTTTTCTTCCGCTGTTCTTTCGCGTTCTGGTGTGCCGTCGCTTTCTGTGTAACAGCGTGCTGTTTCATCCGGGTACAGATTATTTCCCGATCTGAAAGCGATCATAAAAGTTTTTAATTCCTCTTTCAGTTCCTCTTTGTAGAAATTGAACAGTAGCTTGATTTCTGCCGCTTCAATCTCTGTACAATCGCAACCGCGTTTCTTTCTTCGCTTATATTTTCCCGTGTATACATGATATGTTGCGCTTCCGGTCACTTTATAAAAAATCTGCGTCAACAGATCTTCTTCCAGTTTTCCGTCATACCCGAACCAGTGCAGGCTTACCGCATCCAGCATAATTTCTTCGTCCTCGATCTCATACCTGGCTTTTAATTCTTCGTACATTCGCATTGCGGTTTCTTTCTCACCACCTACGCCACGATCTGCAAGGGCTTTTATCTTTTTCAGCTTTTCAGCTATTCTGTCATGCTCCATTTCATCTTCTCTTCCTTTCTGGCTTCCGTTCCGGATAGCCGAAAATATGTTCAAATTCTGATACGATCCCGTGATCCGTTATAAAACGCTGCGAATACCAGTAACTATTCCCGTTGTCCTGGTATACATCATATAACCTGTTTTCGCGCTTCACAGTTCCAATCATGTTAATTGATAGATGATCTTTCTTGTGTCCTGCTCTGGCTTCAATGTTGTATGCAGTTTTCAGTTTTTCTTCCAGTTCTTCTTGTGTGTATTCTCTCACTGTTCCTGCTCCAACTGTTCTTTGATGTGATCTGCTTTCTCCAGAACTGTTTCCGCATATTCACAGGTGTACTTCTGCTTTCTGAAATACTTTCTTTCCGCTCCTGTCGGACCATATTTGTATGCAGTCAGGGCTTTACGGTAATTGTTCTGGTACTTTTCCAGTAGTTCTGCCATGCAGTCAACGCCAGTCCTTATGTTGTTGTATGGGTTGTCCACATTTTCCACACCGATACTGTGTATACGTTCTGTGTGATATTCCGGCATGATCTGCATATATCCGGTCGCGCCACTTTCTGCTTTTGTGTCCCATTGGTACCCGCTTTCTGTCTCGATCATTGCAAGAATTGTGGCATAATCAACGCCGTAATTTTTGCAAGTGCAGTATGTATAAATCTGTGTGATTTCCGGCAAGCATCCACCGTAATTGCTGTATTCTTCCGGAATTTCGTAATATGTAAATCCGTCCAGATCGCCTGCGCCCCAGTCACGGCTTATTGTGTTGTACGGGTATATATCGTTATTCGGATCATTTACGTGTACTGTCTTTATCTGCTGCATTTCTACCATTTGCGGTGCTTCTGTCGTAATCTCTGCTGTTTCTGACTGTTTCTGCTCTGAATGTGCCAATGCAGCGCAAGACGTTATTGTTATCGTTCCTGTTACTGCGATTGTGGCGACAATAGCCAGTCTTCTTTTAATCCTTGTTACCTGCTTTTCTCTTTTTCGCTGTCTTGCGCTTTTTCTTGCCCGCTGCATCTTTTGTCCCTCCTGTCCTTTTCTTCCACATCTTCACATATATATGCCATCCTGTATCTTCGTGATACTCTGGCTTTACTTCACTTATGCTATATTCCGGGAATTGCTTTTCAAAAAACTCTTTTCCTGCGTCCCCGGATTTTACAACCTGTTCCACCTTTGCTTTGCTGTATTTGTGATCTGCTGGTGGGTGTATAATCGGTCTTTCCAGATTCCGGCTGCTGCTCCACCTTTTCTTCCCCTGTGGGTTCTTCACAACATACTTGCATAGTGCTTCGATACCGTTTTCGTTGGTCTGGATGCGGTCTGTGTTCACCCATCCCATTTTCTTTACGGTACCCATGTATTTTTCCGGATCTTCTTTGTACTTCTTCCAGTTGATTCGCTGATTCGTCCACATCATTTCCACTTCATCACGGGATAATCCGCCATTCATAATGATGTGGTGATGTACTCTTATCGGGTGTTCCTGGGCTTCATCATCTTTGTGAAATCCATACTCTGTCACAAGAATATATTTCAATGGTTCAATCCCCAGTTTGTTTCTGCGGTATGCAATCCGTCGCAGATAATTACTCACGATCCTTTCTGCTTCTTCGGTTGTGTCCGGCAGGTCGTGATCTGTATATGTAGCCGATACGTGCAGATCGTTTTCACCAAAATTTCCATTTCCTAACTGCACCAGATACCTTTTTGCATTCTTGTCGTTTAGGTCTCTCTGCTTTGGCTCTGTCGCTTTCTTTCTTTTACCCCTTTTTCCTTTTACTGCCCTTTCTGCATTATCCGTCCGTGGTATTACATCTACTTCTCTGTATAACCCGCAGTCTGTCTTCTTCTCTCGATAGAACATTTTCTGTCCTTTCCCCATATTGCAGAGTGGGTATATCTGTAAAAGGGTGCCTTCTCCCCTCTCTTATCAATCCATTATCCCATGTATGATACTGTTATATATGTTATATACTATATATAATACATTTATATATCGTGGGAATGTTAATACCCCATACAAGCCCGTAAACGCGGTACTGAAACCCGCTTAAAATGGGGCTTTCTGCCCCTTTGTACTTGCATTTCCGCTGTCAACATGGTATAATGTAAATAGTTTATTTTTATACATTTAGTTGACTTAAAGTCCTTGCGTTTCGTGCTACCAACACATTTGCAAGGGCTTTTTGTTTCCCTTATATTTTCCTGTTCTCTCAACCGCAGGTGTGCGGTTGAGATTGTCTGATTAAGCAATGACACAAGCCGGGGCGAAGCGATTCGCACTGATCGCGCTGAAGTTGCTGACATAGCCGCTCGCAATCACGTACCACGTATTATACGCAATGCCGCGATTCGCGCTGCGCAGACGGTGCCAGTCGGTTTCCCCGTTCAGATCTGTTTTAATGCGATCGCGTTCTGTCTTAAATGCAGGATATCCGCCGCATACTTCGTCTTTGGACAACAGGAAGAATCTGTCCTGTGTATCTTCGTAATTTCCGTTTTTCTTGATAACCAGTGCTGTATATTTCTCTATATCCTCCGCATATCTGGATATAAATTCTTTACTGTTGATATACTTTCTTAAACTGCATTTGCTCCAGTCGTTGCAACCGTCTTCGTCAAATGCCATTTCTTCTCCGATCAGGCGGACTGGCTGAATGGTGACGCTGTTTTTCAGATTCTTGTCCACCAGTTCTTCTGCATCAATTCCGATAATTTCATGCAGTTCTTCTCTTCCGTCAAATGTCAGCACGATTTTGTCATGCACTTTGAATGTTTTTGCCGCTTCTCCGTTGCGGATCACTGCCTGGAATGTTTCCAGCGGCATTTTGTATGTATTTTCCTGATTGACGATAAAATTTCCAACATATCCCATTTTCAAATTCTCCTTTTACTGTAATTTCTTTTTCTTCTTTTGCCTGCTGCCCGCTGCGCGGTTAGGATCTTCGCTGTTTTAATGTACGGTGGCACTTCTTCCGCAAGCATTCTTTCGTATTTTTCTTGTGCAAGTAGTCTTTCATCATGTTCCCTTGCAAAATCTACCATTGTCCGGAATGTTGAATTGTTTGCATAATAAGTAAGTGCTTTTACTGCATTCCGCGCCATTTGCCTGATTCCATCCGCCATTTCATTTAACCCCTGCCCGAACCTCCGCGCTCCTGCTGCCAGTCCGGACAGATCCAGCGGTTTTGGTTCCGGCTTTACTAGCTGTACTGGTTTTGGTTTTTCCAGAACCTTTTGCGGATTGTGACCGTGCAGTTTCTTGTACAGCTTCTTTTTCTGCCTTTTGTTCATTCTCCTTTCCCTCTTTCTTCACCTAAAATAATTTTGCGGAATATACTTTCAAATATTGGAACTGCAATGCTGTTTCCTGCCTGTTTGTATAAAGTCATGTAATATCTTCCGCGTCGTTTATGTACAGCTTTTGCAGCTTCAAACTCTGCATCTGTATACCCCATCAACCGCCAGCACTCCCGTTCTGTCAAATATCTATATCTGCCATTTCCGCAGTCAATCACCTGCGCGGGCGTTCTGTCTTGTCTGGTTGTAATCGTATATGCAAAGTCTTTTATAACTGTTGCCCGTCTGATTCCTGTTTTCCCGATTGCGCTATATACGGACGGTTGTGTTACGTCATACACTTTCAGTACGCTGTTGTTATCTTCCAGAAAATCAGAAATGTTTTTCATTGGTGTTCTTATCAGCTTTTCAAAATCGAACTTTTCCCCATTTAAACAACTGATTGTAAAAACTCTTTCGCGTGCCTGTGGTAGCCCGAACTCTCTTGCATCCAGAACGTCATAATTGTTCGTGTACCCCAATCGCTCCATTTCTTTCTGATACCGTACAAAATTTGCTATCATATGCTTTGACGTGACATTTTTCACGTTTTCCCATATCACATACTTTGGTTTCCATTCTCCCATCTGTTCAATAATGTGTATGGTTTCCCACATCAAACTTGAACGGGTTTTGCTTCCTTTGTCTGCACCTCTTCCCCTGTTTATTCTTCCATCTGCTGCCCTTGCTTTTCCCTGATGCCCTGCAATGCTCATATCTTGACATGGGCTACCATGTATCAGAATGTCAGGTCTAAGATTCCACCCGACAACTGTTTGCATTTTGTACGGTAATTCTTCCGAAAACATATTGTTGTATGATCGCACCGCCTGTTCGTCAATCTCCACATAATCAATTGCTTTTGTTGGTATCTTTAAATTTCGCAATGCGCAACGCGGGCTTCCAATTCCTCCGAATAGTTCCAGTATTTGCACTGGTTTTTCTTCGGTTATCACTTTTTATCCCTCCGTTCCCTTCGGTATGCTCTATCTGGTATGATTATTTATACTGCTTTCTTTTGCTGTACCTCTGTTTTTGGTTCTTGTGTCACTTTTACAGTGATCTTTACATTTTCCCGGCGCGACAGAATCAATGCCAATGTGTCAAAGAAACGCTGCGCATCAAATGTTCCCTGTACTTCCACGCCTATTCCCCTTTCTAAAATGGTTTGAAATGATTTTCAAACACTTCTTTTTCTATAATCGCGACCGTTTGCCCCGCGTCTGCTATTAAATGCAGCTTTACGGTCCCTTTCTTTTTGTTTCTGCTTACTAACGCCCATGCTCCCCAGTCTCTTGTTATCGTCTGTTCGTATGGTTCCGTGTATAAGTGTTGAATTGTCAGTGGAACTTCACATATGAATACTGTTCTTTCCTGTGTTTCCATTGTTCATCCTTTCTTTGCGCCCACCCGCAGGCAGGCGCATCAAGCTGTTTTGGCAATTCCACCAGTTGCCAGATTGAAGCCAATCTTTACACCTCGCAGTAATGCTTCCAGTTCTTTGTTCTGTTCTGTTGTCAGTGTCTTCGTGAAGTCCAGAACATTTGTTGCTTCTTCTTTTCTGTCTGCTGCTAAAAGCATTTCCATGATCGCTTTGTTTTCTGCCATTGTGGTTTCCTCCTTTTCTTTATTTGTCTCCCTTGCTATAATTTAGTTGTCAGCCGTTGCAGGACTGGCAAATTATAGCAAGGGAGGTGTTTATTTTTGCCGCGTTATAATCTTGACTTTGATAAAAGCAAGTTTCCTAAACCCGGCACATACTTTTGTACGCGTTGTGATCGAAAGCAAATCATTCGTTTTCCTGGTCAACGACTTGTGCAGTGTCAATGTGGCTGTCGTGATTTCGCTACTGTCTGACAGCTTGCCCCGATTCGTTCGGGGCTTCTTTTAGTATTATTTCAATTTCTCCGGCTGCCCGCTCCTGCACTTCTTTGATTCTCACAAGTTCTTTGTCAGACACCCTCATGCCCCTTATCTGTGTAAACAGTTCAATTTCTCCGGCGCGATCTTCTGCGGTAATGATGTTGTTCATTCCAAAGAAATTTACTTCTGTTGGTTTTATCATTTTGCTATCACCTTCTTCCCTTATTTAACAAGTGATTTATATTTCAAAAACAGTCACTTGTTTTATGACATAATAATATACCAGTCACTTGTATTTGTCAATGTTTTTCTTGATAATTCTATTGACTTTTATACAAGTGACTGGTATTATTAACTTATCAAACAGAAAGGAGGTGTGAAATTACATGACCATTAATGAACGAATTAAATATTTCAGAAAAGATATCCAGAAGGCAAACCAGAAGCAGTTTGCAGAACTTTTGGGTGTTACTCAATCTGGTGTCAGTTATATGGAACAGGAAGGTTCCACCGTTGCTGACAGCAGCATTAAAACCATATGTTCTATATTTGGTATTCGCGAAGAATGGCTGCGGACCGGTGAAGAACCAATGCGCAGCAAGCCCGAAACTTTCAATCTTGATAAGTTTGCAAAAGAACGTGGCGCATCTGATCTGGAATTAAGAGTTGTGAAGGCGTATTTTGAATTAGATCCGGATGTTAGAAAAATGCTGATTGAACATTTCAAGGCGGAATTGTCAGAAGAACAGGTGCATCCGGACACGCCGGAAGAACTGGAAAGTCAGTACCCAGTAGAAGAAGAGGGTTCGGGGCTTGGGGCTGGGTAAACGCACCCAGCCTTTTTTCTTTACTTAAATATGATTAATTTGCAGCTACCAGAAAAAAGCCTGTTGTAATACAACGTGTTATTTGACCTGTAATATAGTGCATATATATTTTTGTATTTATAATAAACATATTTTATTGTAATCATATGTATCACCCTACCCTCTTCTTTGGCTGGGTGCATGAACTATATTACCTGTTAAATCGTGTCTATAATACAGGTAAATAATGGTAATTCTCTGTATCTTTCCACCATATTCATGCCAGATACACAAATTTGTTTGTAAATAAATAAAACTGTGAGGTATAACAATGGACAAAACAATATGGGAAAAATGGAACGATGTACATTCGGAACCGGATCAGGTTAAACGACTGGACAGTGCCAAAAAAGCTGATCTTACTCCTGTTTCTGTAAATGTAGAAGATGGTACCGCGCGTTTCAAGAGTAAACGTGGGGAATATGTTGTTTCGCTTGATAGCTGCACTTGTGCTGATTTCGCTATGCGTGGGCTTCCTTGCAAACATATGTACCGGCTTGCCTTGGAATTGGGCCTGGTGTCCGGCGAATACGCTTCCTATGTTCACGGCGGTTATACATGGAAACAGGCCGTTGAGGTCATAGAAGAATATCCGATTGAACTTCAACAATACTTTTATAACAACTGTTTTTATAAATCAATGCGTAAAAAAGAGCCTTTCCGTATAAAGAAGGCTCCAGAACTCGATCTGCTTATTCAGTGTGGTTTTGTTGTGGAATATCCGGAAAAAGAAACTCCGTGCTACAAAACAATATCTGTAATTGAAGATTTCTTTGTTAATAAGCAGAAAGTGCATTATTACTTTTCAAGAAAATTCAGACCAAAAACATATTTTCTTGAAGGTATTGAATATGAACAAGAACCACTTCCAGAAGATGATGTGACAGCTTTTCTTCGCGAACGTGGTTTTGTAGAATAGTATTTAAAAATCCCGACGGTGCGGGGACACTGCCGGGATTTGTGCAACGTTTGTGTAATCATACCAGATACAACATACCGTCTGCATTGTTATTGTAGCATATGCAGACAGGAAAAGAAAGGAAATAACATGATAAAAAAGGAACTTTCTTCTGCCGGTCCGCTTCGTGTTGCGCTTTATATCCGCGTTTCCGGTGAAGAACAAAAAATAAAAGGTCTTTCACTTGAAGCGCAACAAGAACGACTTGAAGAATATGCCAGGAATCAAGGTTGGATCGTTGTCGGTACATATATTGATGCTGCTAAAACTGCCCGAAAAGATATGCGGAAGCGATCCGAATTTCAGAAAATGATTAATTCCGTCAAGCGTGACGAAATAGATCTGCTTCTCTTCTGCCGACTTGACAGGTGGTTTCGATCAGTGGCCGACTACTACAAAATCATGGAAATATTACAAGCGCATCATTGTGACTGGAAAACAACAGATGAAGAATACGACACCAGTACAGCAAATGGCCGATTGTATATTAATGTCAAATTATCAATCGCCCAAAATGAAGCTGATATTTGCAGTGAAAGAATTTCTGTTGTATTTGATAGCAAGGTGCAGCACGGCACGGTTGTTTCCGGTAACTGTCCTTTTGGTTACATCGTAAATGGAGAAAAACGCCTTGCTATTGATCCGGATGCCGCCGCGATCGTCCGTGATGCTTTTAATTATTATGAATCTTCTGTAAGCCAGCGCGGTACTATCCGTCATATACGGGAAACTTACGGCGTAAACTGGTGTGATGCTACTTTTCGCCGTATGCTTTCTGAACGACTTTACACTGGCGTTTATGACAGTAACAAGAGATTTAATGAAAATTTTTGCGATCCTATAATAGATGCAGCGCAATTTGATCGCGTACAAAAACTTTTGAAAAAAAATGCTCGTTTTTCTCCTGCCGGAAATATTTACATTTTCACATCAATTTTAAAATGTGCCGAATGTCTTCATAATCTTTCCGGCTGTCGCACTCGTTCTAGCAATCGTTATTACTACTATTACCGCTGCAACCAGCACTTACAACGCGGACGGTGTCCGCACAATAATTCTGTGCGCGAAGACTATATAGAGTCCTGGCTATTTGAACATTTACAAGAGGAACTGGAACGTTGCAAACTTGAATGGGAAATACGTTCCGCAGAACGAAAAAAGAAAAATCGTTTAAATGACAAGGCAGTTTTAAAAAGGAAATTGACGAAATTAAAAGAACTGTACATGGATGATCTAATCAATATTGAAGAATACAAAAAAGACTATCAGATTTATACTGCTGCCCTGCAACAGATACCAGAAGAAATGCCAGAAGAAACACCGCCGGACTTTTCCGCAGTAGAAAGAATGCTGCAAGCTGATTTTAGAAATATTTATGATTCTCTTACCCGTGAAGAAAAACGGACGCTTTGGCGATCTGTTATATCAGAAATTCGTGTTGACCGTGATAATAACGTCACGGGAATTATTTTTGGGTAGTGTTGTACTAATGCAACACTACCTGTGGGTTCATCTGCCAGAATGATAGCGGGTGCTGCCGCCAGCGCACGGGCAATGGCTACACGCTGCTGTTGACCGCCTGAGAGCTGATTGGGCAGGGCATCCAGACGGTCGCTCAGTCCAAGCGTCTGCACGATCTGCTGCACAAAAGCCTTGTTTACCTTTCCGCCATCCAGTTCAGTGGGTAGAATGATATTTTCATATACATTCAGCACCGGAACAAGATTGTAGCTCTGAAATACAAAGCCGATTTTCCTGCGGCGGAAGATGGTCAGCGCTTCCTCCTTCAGGGAGAAAATATCCTGTCCGTCCACTATGACCGTGCCGCTTGTAGGGCGATCCAGCCCGCCCAGCATATGCAACAGCGTGGATTTTCCGGATCCGGATGTGCCGACAATTGCAACAAACTCTCCCTTCTTCACACTTAAATCAACTCCATCCAACGCATGAACTGCGTTATTACCGGAGCCATAAATCTTTTTCAGGTCTTTTGCCTGTAAAACCTCCATAAACGAGTACCTCCATGAAAAAATCTGTATGTATGAAAGGAAATGATCCTTTGATACATACAGATTATCGCATAGGATTCTTTCCACATTCTTTCCGGCAGAAAATGAAATCTAACAGTTTTGATAGAATTGTTGTTATTTCGGCAGAAATATGGAAAACGTACTTCCTTTTCCCGGAACGGAAGCAACCTTGATATAACCACTCTCACCGGATATAATCTGTCGGGCAAGGTATAAGCCGATGCCAACCCCTTCTTGTTCCTGAACAGCATTTGAACGATAAAAACGGGAAAATATCTTTGCCTGCTCGTTTTCCGGGATACCTGAACCGGTATCCGATATATCGATCCTTGTAAACATTTCGTAACTTACGGTAGAAATCGTGATTGTTCCATGCTCCGTATATTTGATGGCATTGTCTACAATATTAGCCAGTGCTTCCGCTGTCCATTTGAAGTCAAATGTAGCGGAAATATCTGTATCGTACAGATATATGGATAATCCTTTTCCAGAAGCCTTGGCGGCATATTGTTCTACTACGCTTTCAAGCAGCGGCTGAAGTGATGCTTGCTGAGGGGAAAGTGAAATGATCCCATTTTCCAGTCTGGAAAGTTTTACGAGAGAATCAATCAGAAATCGTAGCTTTTCCGATTGTTTGTACAGTGCCTCCACGTTTTCCTTTGCCGATGCAGGCAGAGTTTCCTCCATCAAAAGCTCGCTGTATAACAGCAGGTTTGCAATCGGCGTTTTCGTCTGGTGGGAAATGTCCGCAATCAAGGATTTGATTTTGTCTTTTTCCTGTGCCATATTTCGAGAAGATGCTTCTGCGGCAGAAAGATAGTGTGCAAACTTTGTTTCCAAAGCAGACAGCTGGCTTTCATCAAAAGTGATTTCAGAAAAAGAACCGGTCATGGCAGCGTCCAGCATCCTTTCGATTTCTTCCATCGTTTTTCTGACCTTTCTCCGCTCCCATAATACAACAGCTGCCGCCGCCAGAGAACACAGCAGTATGATCACAATGCCGGTTTTATTCATCTTTTGTCACCCAGCTATAACCGATTCCATAGACGGTTTTAATGCATTTCTGTGCCCCAAGCTTATCCCTCAGACGCTTGATCGTAACAGACAAAGCATTTTCATCCACATATTCAGCACCATCTGTCCAGATCCTGTCTACAAGGTCTCCACGGGTCATGGTTCGACCACGATTTTCAACAAGCAGACGCAGTAATTTTTGTTCTGTTTTACTCAATTCCACTTTTGAATCTCCCACATAAAAGGTCATTGCTTCAAAGTCAAAGTGAAAAAGATCAATATGGATCGGTGCATTTTTATGGCTTGACGTTTGCTTTCGCAGTTGGGTATTCACCCTTGCCCGCAAAACCGAAAGAGAAAAGGGCTTGGTAATGTAATCATCAGCGCCCCTCTCCAGTCCGTCCACGATGTCCAGATCGGTATCATTGGCAGTCAGCAGAATAACAGGAATCCCGGGTGTGGTTTCCTTGACCTCCCGTAGCAATTCAAGCCCACTGCCATCCGGCAGATTGATATCTAACAGGATCAGGGATACACCGCCGCAAAGCAGCTGCTCCTTCGCCGTTTTCAGGTCTTTGCAGGAAATAACCTTCCGATCATCTACTTTCAGTGCTTTGCATAAACCTTGATTCAAACCAATATCATCTTCAACAATCAATAATTGCTCCATATATCTCACTCCCTCGTTACTCAAAGGTATTCGGCAAAGATAATAAAAAGACACAAAAATAACCGCTTCAGCCTCGCAAACTGAACGGTTATTTTCAATCAATTAAGTATGTGGACAAACCGTCTATCGGTAGCACTCTTTTTCTATAATCATATTAGCACGCATGTGTGGAAATGTCAAAATTTTTCTTCATTCTCTTGGTTATTAATCTCCTTGATCAGCTGTACTGCCTTCTCTGCATCATAGGTTTTCACGAGTATATCCACACCATATATTCCAAATCCAAGTGCCCCATGCATTACAACATTCGCACCTGCTTCCTGCGAAAAAGCTGCTATTCCATTTTGCTTTAACATTTCTACTAGCCGTTCTGTCTCTACTATATTCTGTGCATTATAAATTTTTTTCCATTCTGTCTTAGATTGGGAAGTTTCTTTTCTCTCCTGAACATTTGGTGAATTCTGATCTCTTTTTCGATTAATAAATGCTAAGATCCTAAGAATAATAAATGACACAATAGTAATACCAGTCAAAAATCCCAATGCTAATCGTGTTATCTGTGTTTCTGTAGCTCCCATTCTAAATAAACATATACCATAGATGACTGTAAAAATTCCTGCACATATTACACTGGTGAGAAAATTTTGCCATATAGCAGCACTTTTTGGCAAACATTTATCCCATATTCCATTGTGCACCATAATAGAGGCATACAGGATTCCTCCTACTAAAGCAGCTACTGTCTCTCCTAAAATCAAACGAATATCCACCGTTAATAACATTTGAATAATAATCGCTAACACACTAATCACAAACATTGATGCAAATGCAAGATTTC
>OAWM01000231.1_pt1 | contig 53409 bp, 31 predicted proteins | sample 1495501 | NCBI WGS metagenome assembly OAWM01 (sample SAMEA2580210, study PRJEB22360) | human gut metagenome | biome: human gut; feature: human-associated habitat; material: faeces | place: Denmark | collected 2008/2010 | reverse complement strand
CAAGTGATCCGGGCGACGCCGGCACGCTCGCGCCGCCGATGCCGTTCTTGCCGTGAATGAGCGCGGTGGACGCCGGCGGCGTATAGGGCTCAGTCGCCTGCAGAGGACGGTCGGCACCCAGGTACACCGGCACCTCGGGACGACCCAACAGGTCGAGCACCGCCAAGCAGTTATGCGCCGACTGGTCGACGCGCACGTTGCCAAAGCACGTGGTAATGCCGACGAGCTCCACCTCGGGGCTCGCGATGGCATAGGCAAGCGCCATCGCATCGTCCACACCCATATCCAGATCAAGGATCAGCTTCTTAATTGCCATTGTTCTACTCCGCTTCTCCGTCTTGTACTAAATCGTCTAAATCAAACACGCGCTCAACTTCGGCTCGCGTGGGAATCGACTGCTGTGCGCCCAGGCGCGACACCGTCACCGCCGCGGCGCGTGCGCCCACCGCCATGCACTCAAAGAGCGGCAGGCCCTCCAGACGAGTTGCAGCAAGCGCACCGATAAATGTATCGCCCGCGGCCGTCGTATCGACCACCGCACTCGAAAGCGCCGGCATGCGCAGCAGCTCGCCGTCATCGCCAAGCGTAACCGACCCGGCGCCGCCCAACGTGATGACCGCAGCTCCAGCACCCTTGGCGAGCAGGGCATTGAGCGCCGCGACGCAGCTCGCATCATCCGCGGGCAAGATGCCCGTCAGCACCTGGCACTCAGTCTCGTTGGGACAGACCAGGTCGACCGCAGACCAGGCCTCCGCAGGCAACTCGCAGGCAGGCGCTGGATTAAAGACCGTATAGAACCCGAGCTCGTGAGCGCAAACAAGCGCCTCGGCAGTCGCCGCAAGGTCACATTCGCCCTGGGCGATAAAGACGCTTCCGGCAGCCGGGGCAATATCGCTGGCGTCGCCGTCGAGCTCATCGGCCACCAGACGTCTCAGCGCGCAGGCAACGTCCCCGCCCGCAAGCGCATGGTTGGCGCCCGGTGACAGCACGATACGGTTGTCACCCTCGCAGCGAATGATGGTCGCCGTTCCCGTCTCCACATCATCGCGACGCGCCACAAAGTCACAGTCCACGCCAGCATCTTGGAGCCCCGCCACGAGCGACGTACCAAATGCGTCGCGCCCGACCGCGCCGATCATGTGCGTGCACGCGCCCATACGCGCGGCAGCTACGGCCTGATTGGCGCCCTTGCCGCCGGCATTGCTGATAAATCCGCTGCCGCCGACGGTCTCGCCCGCACGCGGCATGCGCTCGCACGCCACCGAGAGGTCCATGTTCATGCTGCCGAACACCGCAACGATGCCGCAATCTGCCATGGAAACCTCCTCGTCCGCGGGCTCTGCGCCCGCTGTTGGCCGTCAATCGTGCGCTCTCGCGCCTCTATAACTTTAGTTCACTTTGATGTGAACGCGCGCTTGAGCTTGCACCGGCAGCAAGCATTCACAGGAGCAGGCAGCTACAATGAAGGCGTGCTGATTATTCTCGTCATTGGATGATGTTTTATGGAACAATTCCTGCGATCGAGCTCGCGCAGCTCACGCCACGCGAGCGATCATCGAGCGCCGCACGAACGTTCGCGCGCTAACCGACAAGCCACCGAGCCGCGCCGCGCCGCAGGCTCTCATCGCGTGCCCGCCAACAAGGGTGACCGCACCAACAGCACCGCAAAAGAACAGGCGCCCACGCGCCCCAAATCTCGCTATATCCCCGCCCTCGACGGCTTGCGCACGCTTGCCGTCGTCGCAGTGGTGCTCTATCACCTCAACCTCACGTGGGCTCAGGGCGGCCTGCTCGGCGTCACGATCTTCTTTGTGCTTTCGGGCTATCTGATCACGCGCTTGCTGCTCAACGAAGTCGCTAAGACCGGCCGCATCGACCTTAAGAGCTTCTGGATTCGCCGCATCCGTCGCCTGGTCCCTGCCGTGGTAACGGTAGTGTTCGTGACCTGCGCGCTGTGCACCATCTTTAACCACGTGATGCTCACCAAGATGCGCCCCGACATCCTGCCGTCGCTGTTGTTCTTCAACAACTGGTGGCAGATTGCCCAAAACGTCTCGTACTTCAATGCTCTGGGCGACCCCTCGCCGCTCACGCACTTTTGGTCGCTTGCCATCGAGGAACAGTTCTACCTGATTTGGCCGCCACTGCTGTTTGCCATGGTATCCATGCATGTGAGCAAGCCCAACACGCGCCGCGTGGTTCTGGGCCTTGCCGCGGTATCTGCCCTCGCCATGATGGTGCTTTACAACCCTGCCGCCGACCCCAGCCGCGTGTACTACGGCACCGACACCCGCGTGTTCTCGCTGCTGCTGGGTGCCTGGATGGCCTTTATCCCCGATCGCGATCTAGCGCCGGTGCGCCTCGCTCATCGTTTGGGACTCAATCGCCTGGCTGGCGCCGCCAAGCATGGCAAGAACGCCGAGGGCAAGCCTGGCAAGAAGGTCGACGAATCAGCCGATACCGCCCCGGCACAGCCGAGCGCCCTCGTGCGCTTTTGTTCCTCGCCTGCATCCATCGATGTGTTGGGCGTCGTGGGTCTGATTGGCCTTGCCGCCATGGTCGCGCTCACCAACGGCTATACCGCGTTTCAGTATCGCGGCGGCACACTGTTATGCTCCATCCTCACGCTCATGGTCATCGCGGCCTGCGTGCAGCCCCAGGGAATGGTTGCCCGCGCGCTGTCCGCCGAGCCGCTCGTGTGGGTTGGCAAGCGCTCGTACAGTATCTATCTGTGGCACTATCCGCTGCTGCTGCTTATGAACCCGGTCGCCAACATCAGCGATACGCCTTGGTGGCAGTACATCTTGCAGGTACTTGTGGTGGTCGCCGTAGCCGAGTGCTCCTATCGCTTTATCGAAACGCCGTTTAGGAAGGGCGCCTTCGGCCGCACTGTTTCCGAATTCCGCGACGGAACCACCACGCCCGCCGGCTGGGTGCGCGCGCATATTCCCGTGTGCGCCACTTGCTGCGTCGTGCTCGTTGTGGCGCTGGGCGGCCTGGTCTTTGTGCCCGACACATCCGCGCTGAGCGGCGAGGGCGCCGAAATCCTAAACAAGGAAGCCAAAAACACCGCGCCCACCGACCAGCAGGCGGCCGACGACACCGACAAGGACAACGACGGCTTCCCCGATGGCTCCTACGACCTGTTGATGATCGGTGACTCCGTGTCGCTGCGCGCCGTTGATTCCTTTGACGGTGTGTTCCCGCACAGCCATATCGATGCCGAAAAGGGCCGCCAGTTTGATGCGGGCCGCGCGACATTTGAGGGCTATATCCAGCAGAACCTTGCCGGCAAGATCGTGGTCTTTGCCCTGGGCACCAACGGTTTGGTAACGGACGCCCAGGTCGATGCGATCATGGCCGACGCCGGCGAGCAGCGTATTGTCGTATTTGTAAACACGCGTAGCCCGCAGCCGTGGGTCGGCTCCACGAACCAGGCCATCGCCAACGCCGCCACGCGCTACAAGAATGTACGCGTTATCGACTGGTACGGATATAGTGCCAACCGCAATGATCTGTTCGATGGCGATGGCACGCACCTCTCGAACGCGGGCGTGACCGAGTACCTTAAGCTCATCCACGATGCCGTCAAGAAGGACCTGCCCGTGCATCCCGAGGATCACGTTAACGATCCGCAGCCGGCGGCTGTCAAATCCGCTGCCGATGCACTCGTCAGCGCCCTCGCCTACAAACCGCACAAGCTAGGCACCGACAAGTAACGCGCAGCCAAATCTGCTTCCACCCGCAGCAAACAACCCAAAATCGCTCTTTTCGAGCCGACTCCGAGAGGCCGTGGGCAAAAAAACAGGCCGCAGCCCATGGCGGCGGCCTGTTTAGAATCTAATAGAGGTGCTATGCGCTGTAACCCATCGCCTGCAGAACAAACATGACGACCGTCAGCACCGTAATCACACCGATAGTCGCCCACGTGAGCACATTCCACACGCGGCCGTTGCGGTTGGCGCCCATAATGTGTCGATCGGCGGCAATAACCACCTGGAACACCAAAACCACGGGCAACAGCACGCCGTTGATGACCTGCGAGGTCATCATAATCTGGAACAGGTCGACGCCGGGCATGAGCACCAGCATGGCAGAGATGCCAATGATGGCCGTAATAATGCCGCGATAGACCGGGGCCTCGTCCCAGCTGCGATCGGCACCGCGCTCCCAGCCAAATGCCTCGCAGATAGCACTCGACGTAACACCCGGCAGCACACAGGCGGCCAAGAAGCTCGCCGCGACCAGGCCCGAGGCGAACAGCACCGTAGACCACTGGCCCGCGATGGGCTCCAGCGCGCGAGCGGCGTCGGCAGCATCGCTAATCTGAATGCCCGCGGGGAACAATACCGTACCGGTCGTGATGATAATAAAGCCGGCAATGACATCGGCGGCAATCGAGCCGCTCACGGTGTCGATACGCTGCAGCACGATATCGTCCTCGCCCGCATTCTTATCGACCACGTTGTTCTGCGCCAAGAAGATCATCCACGGTGCGATGGTGGTACCGATCGTTGCGACCACAAGCGACACGTAACTGGGGTCGTTTTGGATGTTGGGCACAACCAGGTCGACCGCCACATCGCCCCAGCTGGGACCAGCCATAAATGCAGCGACAATGTAGGTCACAAACACGCAACTCACCAGCAGCAGAATCTTCTCGATGCGCTGGAAGCTGCCCGACATGGTAAGCATCCAAACCAGCAGTGCCACCAGCGGCACCGAGATGCTCGCCGGCACGCCGAAGAGGGCAAGACCGCTCGCGATACCCGCAAACTCCGAAATGGTCACGGCCGTATTGGCGATCAGCAGCGCCGCCATGGCCAGCACGCTCCTGCGCACGCCAAAGCGCTCGCGGATGAGCGACGCCAGGCCCTTGCCTGTGACGCAGCCGCAACGCGCCGCAGTCTCCTGTGTCACGATGAGCAGCACGGTCATGACGGGAAGCATCCACAGCATCTTGTAGCCATAGCTGGCACCGGCACTGGAATACGTGGCGATGCCGCCGGCGTCATTGCCCGAAAGCGCCGCCAAAAGGCCAGGGCCCATGGCGCCAAAGATGGCCGCGATGGTCAGCTTTTGCTTGGTGCTCGCCTTTTGTTTCGTGTTTTGCACGCGACCACCTACCCCATGACCGACATGGTGAGCAGCACTGCAGCGATGCAGTACGCCACGCATGAAATCATGACGGCAATGACGTTCATGGCGGTGCCCGACGTATTGAGGTCGTGCTCGTCACGCCAGAACAACACCATCAGGTAAATCACGGCGCTCATGTTGCCAATCAGGCAGACGATGGCCGCGATGTTAAAGCAGCCGGTAAAGAGCTGCTCCTCAAACATGGGCGCGTCGAGGAATGCTGCGGTGCGCACCAGCTGGGCGCACAGGTAGGTCACGAGCGACAGAATCAGGCCCATGCCCGTGCTCTGGAAGAAAAATCCCAAATACGGCTTGGGCTCATCGTCATGGCCGTCGTACTCCAGGAAGTAGTTCTTGACGAACGACACCATACGCGAGGCAGCCAGCAACACGAGCGGCATGGCGCACATGGGAAACACCACCAGATGCGCGGAGCCCAGCGCCGTCCCCAGCACTGTTGCCATGATGCACGAGGCAATGCCCCACACGACAACCCAGTACTGGCGATGCACAAACCAGCTGAGCACATTCGTCGAGTCGTCGGACGCGCTATCGCCCGAGCCGACGCCTGCGATCTGCAGGTCCTCCTGGTGCTCCTCGGCGATAACGTCCATGGCGTCATCAAAGGTCACGATACCCAAGATGTGACGGTTCTCGTCGCAAACGGGGATGGCGACCAGGTCGTACTTGGTCATCTCGTCCGTTACGTCTTCCTGGTCATCGTCGGGCGACACATAAACCAGGTCGCGATAGGCCAGCTGGCCCAGCGTGGCGTCGCGGTCGGCCACGATGAGCGTGCGCAGCGAAAGGACGCCGGTGAGCATGCCACTCGGATCCTCGGTGTAGACGTAGTAGACGCTCTCGAAGTCCTCGTCGAGCTTGCGGATCGCCTCGATGGCGTCAGCGACCGTCGCCGTGGCAGGCAGGGATACAAACTCCGAGGTCATGATACGGCCGGCGGTGTTGTCCTCATAGCCCAGCAGGTTACGAATCGCCTTCTCCTCCTGAACGCCCATCAGGCGCAGAAGCTTCTCGGCCTTCTCGTAATCGAGCTCGTCGATCAGGTCGGCGGCGTCGTCCGGGTCCATCATGGCCAGCATCGACGATGCGTCCGTGTCGGACAGGCCCTCGAGCATCTCGGTCATAAGCTCGTCGTCATCGAACTCCGAGATGGCCTCGGCGGCCTGGGCGGTATCGAGTTGCGCGAACACCTGCGCACGCAGGCGCGGGTCAAGTTGCTCGATAATGTCAGCAATGTCGGCAGGGTGCAGCTCGCCGAGCGTCTTGTGCGACACCGAAAGCTGGATGTTTTTAGTCGAACGGTCGAGCAGGTCCATGTAGGACCAGGCGATGATGTCCTCGCCGAGCGGTTTGCCCAGGTGCTTCATAAAGCTCTCGACGACATGCTCGAGTGCGGGGCTGATCGCGCGCAGCAGGCCGCGGGCGCCGACTTCGGCACCCAGCAGACGCAGCTGATTTTCGCCCGACATGGAAAACTTGATGTCGTTTACGCGCACGACCTTCATGCCCTGCGTGTCGACAATCTGTTTGTTGAGCACGTCGCGCGCGAGCAAGAGTTCGGTCGGCTGCAGGTACGAAAAACGGATTTCGGTGGCTGGCGACTTAAGGTGTACACCCGTCTCGTCGATACGGTCGACCCATTTGCGCCAGCTGATCATAAACGGCGTCTTGCCGGGTCCGCGGAACGCGAGCGACGTCACGTGTGGAAAAACTTCGCCGGTAGCAATGCCAAAATCGTTCACAACGCCGAGCTTTTCGCCATCGACGTCCAAGACCGGCAGTTTGAGCATCTCACTCAGATAATTCACTGGTGCTCCCCATCATTATCCCTTCGGACTGCGGCCATGTCGGCACGCCGTCCGTGGACTTTTAGATATGTATACGCATGCGCGGGCGGCACGCCGCTCGGCGCTCACACCCCGTGCATGCGCAAGAAGCACCCGCATGGGGTCATCGACTGTATGGTCGAGGTTTGGATTTCACCTGCAACCTTTCTCTTGACCCTTGTTATCCGCAGTAACTATAGCATCAGCATCACGCCGTGGCGCCAAATTTATGCTCCAAACATCGCAGGCATATCAAACGCTGATGCATCCGTGACATAGTCATTGGGGACGTTCTTAAATGACTAGTCTGTGGTGTCATCATCCTCGGCGAGTTGGGGGAACACGGCGTTTTTGGGCATGGTGACCTTCGTCAGCGAGGTGAGCTTTTTGCTCAGCGATGCGTCCGTCTTGACCAGATCGCTCAACGTCACGATTTTGTAACCGTCGGCAATAAGCCCGTCGATAATCTGCGGCAGCGCCACGAGCGTCTGCTCGGCACATTCATCACTGTCGGTCAGCAGCACAATGTTGCCCGGCGTCACCGAATCGAGCACCGTCGAGACCTGCTCGTCGGCACCGTTGAGCAGCCAGTCGCCCGAATCGATATTCCACGAGACCACGGCAGACGCCAGGTCCATCGCATCAATCCAGTTTTGCTCGTCAAAGGCTGCGTAGGGAGCGCGCAAAAGCATCGTCTTCACGCCGGTCGCGGACTTGATCGCCTCGGTGCCCTTCGAAACCTGCTCGCGCACCGCATCGCGGTCCTTGCCCTTGAGCGATTCGTCGCTGTAACTGTTGGAGCCGACCTCGCAACCGGCATCGACAATCGCCTTGGCCGTGGCGGGCGAGGCCTCGGCCGCATCGCCCGACAGGAAGAACGTCGCGGTGACGCCCTTTTCCTTGAGCACCTGCAAGATCTGCTTGGTCGCTCCGCTCGGGCCCTCATCAAACGTCAGCGCCACGTACTTTTCGTTGCCCTTGGGCGCCACGCTCGCGCACTCGACCACGCAATCGGTGGCGGGCACGACCTCGCCGCGGTCCTGTGTCTTGCCCGACTGCTCGCCGACCCACACCTCAGAGCGACCCTGGATACCCAACGTCTTAACGTACTCGATGGCACCCGTGCCCTCGACCTTGAGCTTGGGCTCGATAACCGTCGCCTGGACCTCGTGCTTCTCGTACGTGTCGCGGCCATCTTTGACCGTCACCTTCTCGCCGCCCGTAAGCTCGCGGCTTTTCCACTTGCCCTGTTTTATGCGCTTGCCGTCCACCTTTACCGACAGCTTTTCGCCGCCATGGCGGGTCAGCACGCTGTCGTCAACAGCCAGCAGATCCCCGGCGTCGTAGGCATCGGTCAGCTCCTGGTCGTCGATGAGATTTTGCAGCGTAGAGCCGACGCGCACCGCAGTCTCCTGGCCATTGAGGACGACATCCACGCTGCGGTTGACGTAGCCCACGACGGCAGCGATAAACAGCACGAGCGCGCAACCCACGGCGATGAGCGCATAGGGCAGGCGAGACGGACGACGGGGTGTGCGGCCGTTGCCGATGCGAGCGCTACGGTCGCTAAAGCCGCGACTATGGTTGAGATACATCGCGCCGGGCTTACGGTGACGCTTGCGCTGACCGCTGGGCAACTGCCCCAGATCGCGGCGCGCCGTCGGACGCGCGTCCGAGCGTCCGTGTGAATATGATCCGTTTTGGCGCATGTGCCCTCCCCCATAAACACAGCGAGCCGGAGCAGCATGTCTCCGGCTCGCCTCCCATCATTTGGTACGTCGCTATTTGCTAGCTTTTGACGAGCCACCGCTCGCCTTTTGGTATTCGTCCTTAAAGGCCTTGAACATACCGCGCGTCTTGCCGAGCTGCTTGCCCAGCGCGCGACTGCCCTTGTCCACGGCGACCGAGCCCTTGTCATCGAGCACCTTGGCGCCCTTCTTGACCTTATCGCCCACCACGACGCTTGCCTCGGCAGCCTTTGCGGCGGCGCCGCCCGAATACCCGAGCGACTTGACCTCGTCCGAAACGATCATCGCGCCGTCCGCATAGCCGCGCAGCATCGTCGGCGGCATCTGCGTGTCGCCCACCAGCACACTCGAAGCAGCACCAGCGGTCACGTAGAACGTCTGCACGACGCCCGAACGCGGCTTGAACTCCACATCCGAGCAATAGCCCACGACATCGCCCGACTCCGTGCGCACGTCCATGCCAACCCAGATAATGCAATCATCCAGGTTGATGTCGAGGCGCTTGGCCGCAGCGGCATCGTAGGTGCCCTTGACGTCATCAACCGCGATGGCGCCCTCGTAGACACCAATGGCATCGAGCGCCACAAATCGGTCGGGGCGCTCGATCATGCCCGCGATATCGGACTGGCGCACCATAAAGCCCACCACGCGCGTACCGCCCGGGGTAAAGACCGGAAAGTGAATCTTGCCGAGCTTTTTAGGGCTGCGCGGCGTGCCGTCCTTTTTGGTGCGCTTATCCTCGGTAGGCTTGCGATAGATCTTGGCGCCGACAAAATCCCCGGCGCGCATTATGCCTCGGTCGAAGGCTCCGCGGCCTCAGCGTCGGCCTCGACGGCGTTCTCGACCACGACATCGGCGGCGGGCGTCACGTTACCGCCCGAGATGGCGTCGTTGAGCTGCTCGCGCAGCTGGTCCATGCGCTCGCGGGCAAGGTCGACCTTGGCGCGCAGGTCATCGGTCTTGGCGTCGACCATCGGGCCAAAATCGTTGACCGCGGCGCGGGCCTCCTCGGCACCGTGCTCGTAGGTGTCGCGCATGTTATCCCAGGCGTCGTTGGCGATATCGGCAGCCATGGCGCGGGTCTCGGCGCCCGAGCGCGGAGCCAAGGCGACGCCGATGATGGCGCCGGCGGCAGCACCGAAGAGCGCACCCGAGATAAAGTTGAAAGTCTTACCCATGTTCATTCCTCTCCTGCGGGCACCTCGGCGCCCACCGTTTGAATGCTGTCCATTATACCCGCAGCACAGCGCTTGCCGTCTTGCTCATCTGCGTACGGTAAAGGCGCAGGTACATGATGGTGATAAGCGGGTGAGCCTACTCCTGCGGCATGGCAGGCATGGCCACCGTGGCGGCCGGGTCCTCGCCGGCGCCGTCAACGAGCGGTAGGTTGCCCTCGTGCGCGGGAGCAACCGGAACCGTCGCCGCGCCACCGTAGACGGCAGCGGGGGCCTCGTGGCTTTCGGCGGTCGCGCCCTCGGTATCGATTGCCTCCTGCGGCTCGTCGTCAAAGCTCGGGACGCCCTGGGGCTCCGCGGACTCGGGCTCGACGGTCTCCTCGGCAGGGGCCTCGTCGACAAGCTCGGCGGCAGGCTCGGCAGGCGCCTCGCCCTCGGTCGCGTCCTCGGCCTCGCCCTCGGCGTTCGCGGCGGCTACGGCCTCGTGCGGGTCCTTACCCTCGGCCTCGGCGCGCATGCCCAGCACCAGGTTGCGCAGGCCCGCGACCGTACCGTCCACATCGGGAGCGGGCTGGTCGGCATGCAGGTAGGCCCAATCCATCATAAAGGTCGCCGAAGACAGCGCGCCGATGGCCAGCGCGTCGTCGGGACACGAAAGCTCGACCTCAAAGACACGCTCATCGTGCTCGCTTACGCGGGTGCGGCCGCACGAAATGCTGCCGGCAAGCCCGGTCTCGTTCATGAGCTCGACCGTTACGTGCTCCAGCAGATGGCAAAGCTCGGTCTGGCCCATGCAGTCCTGGAATTCGAGACCGGAATCGCCCAGGCACAGGTGCTTGGCAATCGCGGGCACCAGATAATACACGCGCGCCGTGGCCTCGATATCCTCCGAGGTCATAAGCGGCATGCCGGGGTTCACCAGCACATGCGCGCAGATCTTGTCCTCGCTGACGGTGACCTTAAGGATGTTGAACAGGCCTGCCATAACTCTCCCCTACTCTTCCTTGCCCTACTCGTCGCCGTCGTGCGGGTCTGCAGAACCCGCGTCCGACGCCGCCGGCTCATCTGCCGAGGGCTCGGAATCCTTCTTATCGGTTTCGGCCGGAGCAATCACGCGAATGAGCGAGATGCGCTGGCCACGCATCGACTGTACCTTGAACTTGTACCCCGCGACCTCAAACACCTCTCCGATGTCGGGCACCGAGTCGCAAAGCTCCAAAATCCAGCCGGCGATGGTCTCATAATCATCGCTTTCCTCGAGCGGCCAACCAAGGTCAATCGCGTCATCGCACGAAAAACGCCCATCGACAAGCCACTCGCGGCGCGAAAGGCGCGTGAGGTACTTGTTGTCGGGGTCAAACTCGTCCTCGATCTCGCCCACGATCTCCTCGACGATGTCCTCGATGGTGATGATGCCGGCCGTGCCACCGTACTCGTCCACGACCACTACGATCTGGTCGTGCGAGGTCTGCATCTCGGACAGCAGCGGCAGGATGTCCTTGGTGTCGGGCACAAAGGTGGCGTCGCGCAAAAAGTCGGCGATGGGCTGGTCGCCCTTGCCGTCGAGCGCGGGCTGGATCAGGTCCTTGATGTGCGCGATGCCGGCGACGTTATCGGGATCCTCGTGATAGACGGGGATGCGGCTAAAGCCGGTCTGGCGCATGGTGGATAGCACGTCGGCGACCGTCTCGTCGTCCTCGCACATGGTGGTGTCCACGCGCGGCACCATGACCTCGCGGGCAACGGTGTCGCCCAGGTCGAAGATCTCGTGGATCATGCGCTTTTCCTCGTCGAGCAGGTCGTCCTGCTCCGAGACCATGTACTTGATCTCTTCCTCCGAGACGTTTTGGCGGTCGTCGGCGCTCTTGATGCGCAGAATGCGGGCCAGGCCATCGGAGCAAGCGCCGGTCAGCCACACGAGCGGACGGGCGATCTTTTGGAAAAACGACAACGGTCCCACGACCTGCTTGGACACGCCTTCGGCGTTGGCCAGGCCGATGCGCTTGGGCACAAGCTCGCCAATCACGATGGACACGAAGGCGACGGCGACGGTGATGATGACCGGCGCCAGGCCGCGCGCAATGGCGGAGAGCGGCGCGATGCCAAAGCTCATGAGCCACGTGGCAAGTGGGTCGGACAGGCTCGTCGAGGCGACGGCGGACGAGGCGAAGCCCACGAGCGTGATGGCGACCTGGATGGTGGCGAGCAGCTGGTCGGAGTCGGCGGCCAGCTTAATGGCGCGCTCGGCGCGCTTGTCGCCTTCCTCGGCATCGTGCTCCAACACGGCGCGCTTAGCCGTGGTGAGCGCCATCTCGGACATGGAGAAGTAGCCGTTGATGAGGGTTAAAACGAGGGTAGTGATAAGGGAGATGGTTATGTCCATCGGGAGTTTCTCGAACCTCCAAGATTCGGGCGTCAGGGTAAAACGTTCATGGCGGATACGGCAATTGCGCCGGCGCCCAAACGAGGACGCGGGCGCGCAGGCATGGTCGCTAGATTACGAAAAGGATCACCGCCATGAACTGGAAGATGCTGCCGGCGAGCACCCACAGGTGAAACACGCTGTGCAGATAGCGCACGTTTTTGGCGATATAGAACGGCACGCCCGCGGTGTAGCACACGCCGCCGACGGCGAGCAGGGCAAGCGCCACAGGGTTGAGCAGTGCCACAAGTTCGGGCAGCTTAAAGACAACGAGCCAGCCCATCAGCAGGTAGACCAGGCCGCTTACCCAGTGCGGTTGACGCTCACGCATAAAGCACTCGAGGGCGATGCCAATAATGGCGATGGCCCATACGGCAAAGAACAGCGCAGGACCGCCGTCGTTTGCGAGCGTGATGAGGCAAAACGGCGTATAGCTGCCGGCTATGAGCAAGTAGATACAGCTGTGGTCGATAATGCGGAACACGCGCTTGGCGCACGCGGGCTGAATCGCGTGGTAGAGCGTGGAGGCCAGATATTCGAGGATAATGCTGACACCATAGACAATCGCCGCGGCCATGTGGGCCGGGCCTCCGCCGCGCAGGGCGGCGAATACGATCAGGAGCACCAGACCCGCGATACCCAGCAGGCAGCCGACACCATGGGTGACGGAGTTCATGATCTCCTCGCCCACCGTGTAGTGTGGAACGGCCGCGGTCTTGGGCCGCGGCTTAGAACTGTCGCTCGAATCGGACATGCCGGTTACATCCTCCAACGTAAAGAGTTCTCAACACTATATCAAAGCGTCTGGGTACGTGCGAAATTTGCACCATACGTGACCCTTTGTTTACCCATTCTTTGCCTGTTGACGCATCAACGGCGAACGTCCATAATGCGCTTGCATTAAATGTTGATGTATTAACATCTTATAGGAGAATACCGCATGGCTCAAAACGCACGTTCCCATCGAAAGCTCAAGATAGCCGGCATCGTTGCACTGGCGGTTGTCGTTGCGCTGCTCGGATTTGCCGGCAACTTCCTGTTTGACTTCGCGCTGAATCCCCGCGCGCCGTACACCATGAAGATGATGCAGGATAGCAAGAACGACAAAGACGGTGAGCAGCCGGATGCCGAGGACACCGAGGCGCGGGCATGGTTTAAAGAAAACCGCAAGAGCAGCAGCCTTACCGCAGATGACGGAACCGAGCTCGCCGCTTGGTATTTTGCCGCCTCGGAGAACACCCACGATTACGCCGTCTGCCTGCATGGATATACCAACGAGCCCATCGGCATGGCCCGATACGCCAAGCGCTTCCACGACCGCGGCATGAACGTGCTCGCACCCGCCGCCCGCGCCCACGAGCGCTCCGGCGGCGACTATATCGGCATGGGCTGGCCCGAGCGGCTCGATGTCGTTGCATGGATTGGGCGGATCGTTCAGGCTGACCCCGAGGCGCGCATCCTGGTCTTTGGCGAGTCGATGGGTGCGGCAACCGCCATGAACGTCGCGGGGGAATCTCTGCCCACAAACGTGAAATGCATTATCGAGGACTGCGGCTATACGAGTGTTTGGGACGAGTTTTCTCTGCAGCTCAAGGACGTGTTCGGCCTGCCCAGCTTTCCCTTGCTCGATGTAGCAAACTTGGTGTGCAACGTGCGCGCGGGCTACGACTTTCATAAGGCGAGCAGCGTGGAGCAACTCAAACACGCGACGGTTCCCATGCTGTTTATCCACGGCGACCAGGACACCTTTGTGCCGTACAGCATGCTCGACCAAAACTACGACGCGTGCGCCAGCAAGGTCAAGCAAAAGCTCACCATCCATGGCGCCACCCACGCCAAGAGTGCGCAAGTTGACCCCGAGCTCTACTGGAACACAGTCAACAACTTCCTCGACGAGTATTTTTAGGCAAAAAGCAACGTTTGGGGCTTTATCTGACCCCCTATTTTCGGAAGTATGCGGCAAAATCTGGAACTGCCGACCAGACCGCAGTTTTACCAACAATTTATCAGGGGTTTTGTTGCCAAAAAACGTCGTGTGCTCGGCGGTCTCGAAATTTGCCGCATACTTCCGGAAAGCCGCCCGCGAGAGCTGTGCTCGCGGGCGGCCTTTGCTAACGTTGCGCTACAAAAGCGCTTGATATGTCCAATAACTAGGCGCTACTTGACCTCGATGAGCTCGTACTTGCTCGTGCCCAGGCCGATCTTCTCGGCGTGCGCGATGCAGGTGCGCCAGTCGGTGTCGGGATGCGTGATGCAGAAGGGGTCCTTGGCCTGATCGCCCTCCAGATGCTCGTGGTTGTGCTCCATCTTGGCCGCGCTATCGGTAAGCTCGGTGTTGGGCAGCGGCTCGGATGCCATGACGGCATCGGCACAGGCCTGGTCGATGGCGACCGGGTCGAAGCTCGCGAACATGCCGATATCGTTGACGATAGGCGTGTCGTTTTCGGGATGGCAATCGCAGTTGGGGCTAATATCCATGGCGAGCGAGATATGGAAGCTCGGGCGGCCGTCGACAACGGCCTTGGTGTACTCGGCGATCTTGCAGTTGAGCACATCGGCCGCGGCGTCATAGCCGGGCTTGATGCAATCCTGGTTGCATGCCGCAATGCAGCGGCCGCAGCCCACGCAGCGATCGTGGTCGATGGCGGCCACGTGCACCGTGCGAGTAGCGCCGCTGGCAAGCTCGCGCTCGCGGGTGTCGTCGAACGAGACAGCGTTGTGCGCGCAGATCTTTTCGCAGGCATGGCAGCCAACGCAGTGCTCGGTCGCGACGTTCGGCTTGCCGGCGGCATGCTGCTCCATCTTGCCGGCACGGCTGCCGCCTCCCATGCCCAGGTTCTTCATGGCACCGCCAAAACCGGCCTGCTCATGGCCCTTAAAGTGGGTGAGGCTGATCACGATATCGGCGTCCATGAGAGCCTGACCGATCTTGGCCTCGCGCACGTACTCGCCGCCCTCGACCGGGACGAGTGCCTCGTCGGTGCCCTTGAGGCCGTCGGCGATGATGATCTGGCAGCCCGTGGCATACGGGGTAAAACCGTTCTGGTAGGCGGTATCGATGTGCTCGAGCGCGTTTTTGCGGCTACCCACATAGAGCGTATTGCAGTCGGTGAGGAAGGGCTTGCCTCCCAGCTCCTTCACGACATCCGCGACGGCGCGGGCGTAGTTGGGGCGCAAAAAGCTCAAATTGCCCAGCTCGCCAAAGTGAATCTTGATGGCGACGAACTTGTTCTCAAAGTCGATCTGCTCGATACCGGCGTGACGGATGAGGCGCTTGAGCTTGTCGAGCTGGCTCTCGCGAGCATGCGTGCGCAGGTTGGTGAAGTACACCTTAGCGGGTGCTGCGGGTGCAGTTGCGGTCATAGTTATATCCCCTCGGTCTATATGGCGTTACAGACATAGAGGATGGTACCCGTTAAAGTAGGGTCAAAGTCAAGCGCGAAACCTAGTCGTTGGGGAGGTTCTTAAACGACTACTCTTGGACTTTAAGGGCCTCGGCTAGGCTGACGCGCTTGATAGAGCGCGTGTGTAGCAGCGCCACGACCAGGTAGGTCGCAAAGCCAATGCCGACGCATGCAGCCATGGACCAAACGGGCACGTAGATCTCGATATTGCCGTTGTAGGCGAGCAGCATCGAGCGGAAGATGGCCGTGAGCGAGCCAATGATCACGGGCAGGCTCAGCACGAGCGACGCCGCCACGCACAGCGTGATCGAGCGGATGTACAGATGCGAGATCTCGCTATCGCGATAGCCAAAGACTTTCATGTAGCTGATCGACCGGGCGCTGTGGTCGATCACAGCCTTGGTCAGCAGGTACATAAACAGCAGGAAGATAAACACCGCGAGCCCGACCATCATGCCGATCATTTTGCTCATCATGCCGATGAACTGGTCGCCCACGGCGCGCATGTCATCGGGCGTGGTGTCGCCGGCAAAGTAACGAGCATCGAGGTCGAGCTTCTCGTTGCTCACATAGCCGTTAAAGTAGGCGGCATCGTTGCCGAACAGCTCGTTAAAGTCGTCGATGCTCATATAGATATTCATGTCCGACTTGGAGCCCCAGGCACAGTCCTTGCCCGCGTACTCAAGGGAATAATGCTCGCCCTCGTACTTGTCGCCGAGCGTGACCTTCTGACCCTCGCTCCAGCCAAACTTGTCGAGCAAGCCACCGCCAAAGACGACGCGGCCGTCGCCGACGTTGAGATCTTTCCAGTAGCGCGAATCGGATGAAATGCCGTAGACGGAAATCGTCTCCTCGCCATTTCCATCGCCGCGGTCGTATTGCAGCTGGTAAACGGCGTATTTCTCAGCCTGTGCGATTGCGCCCGCGCCGTTGTCGGTCGTATTGACCGAGTGAATATCGTCGTTGTCAGCGTCAATCTTGGAGGCTTTGTCGATCAGGTCGATAGCCTCATCGCGGTTGCAGCCGAGGGCATCGGCAAGATCATCGAGGCGCGCATAAAGCGCATCCTTCTTGTCCTGGACCTTGGCGAGCGCGTCCTGCGCCGCAGTCAGGCTCTCGGCAGACGGAGATGCGGTCGCGGCATCGGCTGCCGTCTGCGCCGCATTGGCCGCGTCGTCAAGCTCGTCATCGGCATCCTGAACGGCGGTGAGGAGCGCGGCGTCCACCGACTGCAGGCGCTCGAGCGCCAACCACTGTTCGCGCTCCTCGGCGGTGCCCTCGAGCTCCAGCGGCGCCTTGAGGGTGTACTGGTGCTCGGCGACCAGGCTCGTCTTCAGGTTGTCCGCGTAGTGCGTCATCGTGGGCAGAATCGCCAGGCCAAAAAGCATCAGCAGCGACGCAAATGCAATGCCCACGAAGAGCGTGGCGAAGTTGCCCAGGTTGCGTAGGAAGATACGCAGGCGGAAGCGCGAGACAAAACCCATGCGCTCCGGCAGCTGCAGGCCGCGCTTGGTACCCGATTTGCCGCTCGCCTCGTGACGAAGGAATTGCAACGGTGTCTTGCCCATTTTGCGAAGCAGGCCCACCAGCGTGATGAGGATGAGCGCGGCGGCGGGAACCACGGCGCACTTCACAAAGATCTCCCAGCTCCAGTACACCTGGAAGGGCGGCAGGCTGTACGAACCGTAATAGAGGCTGCGCATGGGCTCGGTAAAGAACACAACGCCGAGTGCAGTGCCCAAAAGCGCCGCGACCACGCCCACGATGGCGGGAAGCGCAAGGTAGTGCAGCACGATCTCGCGACGGCGATAACCGCTGGCGAGCAGCGTGCCGATGATGGCGCTCTCCTCCTCGATGGTGGCGTCGGTAAGGACCACAAAGACGAACGCCATGATCACGATGATGATGTCGAGCAGCGTCATCCACATCATGGAGTCGCCGTCCACGTCGTCACGCGCATAGCCAATGCCCTGGTTGGAATCGGCGTCGGTCAGATCGTCCACGCGCGCGTCGGAATCGGTCAGCGCCTCGACCATATCCTGCTCGGCGTCGATGCGGTCCGCGGTGGAGAGGTCGCGGTCGGTAAAGGTAAAGGAGTACGTGTAGGCAGGTGCACCGCCGGCGTCCTCAAGCGCGGCAAAGCCGGCATCGGTGACCTCGGCCACGCCGTACGTGATGGTGTTCACCGTAAAGTCCGAATTGTTGAGGAACAGCGCCTGGCTATCGGGCTGGGTCATGATGCCGCAAATGGTGTAGGTGCGGCCCTCAAGCTCGACCTTATCGCCCACGGCGAGGTCGTTGTTGGTGGCGAAGACACGGTCGATGGCCACCTCATCGTCCGTCTTGGGCTCCTTGCCCTCACAGTAGGACGCGATATCGACCTTGGTGCGGTGCGCATAGGTGCGCAGCGTGCGCTTGGTGCCGTCGTCGCCGGCGGTCTTTTTGATGATGGCGTCGATGGAGAAATTCTTGTAGAACGTGACGCCGCCGACGTCCTCCGCCGCGTCTTCGGCAGCCTTGAGCTGCTCGTCGGTGGCCTCGAAGGAGGTGGTCACGCGGCCGTCCTCAATCGTGTACGCATCGCGCATGTCGTCGATAAGGCAGCCGATGGAATGCGCTGCGAGCAAAAAACCCGAGGTGAGAGCGATGCTTCCACACATAAGCAAAAAGATGCCCAGATACTTGCCGATATTGCGGCGCAGCTCGCGCGGGAGACGTTTTGTGAGAGGTGTCATGGCGCCGCCTACCAATCGAGTTCGGCGGCCGCGACGGGCGACTCGTTGAGCTCATCCTCGACGATACGCCCGTCGCGCAGGCGCAGCACGCGATTTGCCATGCGCGCGATGGCGGCATTGTGGGTGACAATGATGATGGTGCAGCCGTAGGTGCGGTTGACATCCTCCATGAGCTGCAAGATTTCCTTGGACGTCTTGTAGTCGAGCGCGCCCGTGGGCTCGTCGCACAGCAGCAGGCCCGGGTTTTTTACGAGCGCGCGGCCGATGGCACAGCGCTGCTGTTGGCCGCCCGAGACCTGGCGCGGAAACTTGTTGCGGTGCTCGTAGAGGCCCAGCGAACGCAGCAGGTCGTCGACATTGAGCGGGTTTTTGGACAGGTGCGCCGTGACCTCGATGTTCTCCTTGATGGTGAGATCGGGCACCAGGTTGTAGAACTGGAAAACAAAGCCCAGCTCACGGCGTCGATACTCGCCCAGGTCGCCGGCGTTGAGCGTGGTGAGGTCGCAGCCGTCCACCAGAATAGAGCCGGCGTCGGCATCCTCCAGGCCGCCGATCAGGTTAAGAAAGGTCGACTTACCCGAGCCCGAGGGCCCCAGCATGACGCAGATCTCGCCGCGATTGATGGACGTGTCGATGCCATCGAGTACCGTCAGGCGCGCATCACCGTCGCCGTAGTGCTTTTTGAGATCCTTAACCTGGACGTAGGCTTTCTGCGTTGCCATGGTATCCCCCATTGTTAGCCTCATACTACTTTATGAGCGTAATAGTAAACCTTGGCGAACTATTTTGGAGCGAGGCTTGGGATTTATTTCAGACTGGTCATTGGGGACGCTCTTAAATGACTAGGTGGCTAGGCGCGAGATTTGGTGCGCGAGAGCGCGAGGCCTACGGCGGCGATGGCCACGGCGAAGAGTGCCGTGACGCCCAGGTCGCAGGCGATGTCGCCCAGCACGGCAGACGTCAGGTCCGCGGCGAGCGCCTTGCCGATCGCATCGTTCACCCAATATGTCGGCACAAAGTGCGCCACGGTCTGCACGGCCGATCCCATGAGCGACAGCGGCATCCAGGCGCCGCCCAAAAACGTCATGAGCATGCCGAGCAGGTTGCCCACACCGTTGAGCAACTCCTCGCGCGCACCCAGGCTCGACAGCGCAAAGCCAACGGCCAGCGGCGTGCACGCCAGGACAAACGTCGCTGCCAGCGCCAAGCACACACGGCCCGCGCCGACCTCGGCGACCGCGCCGGCAAAGCCCACGACGCCCATCATGCTCGACACAAACCAGATGCAGACGGTGATCACGGCGGCGGCTGCAAACACGGCAAGCGAGCGCCGGCGCTCGGAGATTGGACCGGCATCCATACGACGCACGCGCTCGGGCTCGTTCATGCCCGAGAACACCAGCCCCACCGACACGATGACCGACGAGATAATCGCGTACGCGCCAAAGTTGAAGTACGACTCGAGCGTGGCGGCGGCAGTCGAGTCGACCTTGACCTGCTCAATCTCGACCTCGGCGCGCTCGGCAGCGGCATGTTCGGCAGCCTTGGCAACGTAGCCGCTGGAGGCTGTGGGCTCAAGCGCCGCCGCAGCGCCCGCGAGCGAGATCCAGCGCGAGGCCTCGGCAGACGAAAGCGCCGCCGCCATGGTGCCGGAACCGTAGGTCACATCGAGCTTGGGCAGGGACTCCCCCGCGCGGGCGGCTGCAACGAGGTCGCCCTCAAACCCCTCCGGGATAAAGAACACGCAGTCGGCGCTACCCTTGGCGCTGTTGCTCTTGGAGAGCGCGTCCGCAAGATCGTACGTATCGTCGCCGACGCCCGTGACCAGCTCAAAGCGCGAACCCAGATGCTTGGTAAGCGCACGCGAAAGGTCGCTGTCGTCGCGGTCGACCACGATCACGTTGGCATCGTAGGGCCTGTACTCGGTGAGCTGCGACGAGTTCCAGCTCACCGATGCCGCGATAAACACACCCATGAGCGAGATGAACACCGTGTAGATGAGCAGATAGAGCGGGTGCGCGAGCGCCATGCGAAGCGCAGTCTTAAAGGTGCTCATAGCGGCTCCTTCCAAAGATCAGCGTGGCGGCGGCAACGAACAGCAGCGCCATAAGGACCAGTGCGCCGGCGCGAACGGCAAAGGGGCCCAGGTCCTCAAAGAAATACAGGCGATTGAACATGTCGCAGATGAGCTTGACGGGGTTGAGCCAGCACTCGGCCGGGCAGGCGCGGGCGACGTCGTCGGCAAGCGCCATCGCCGGCTCGCCGTAGAGGCCGGCGAACAGGGCGCACGTGGTGGCAAAGCCCGTGAGGATGCCCGACTTGGACGCCTTGCCGCCCTTAACGGGCAGCGTGCCCACAAAGAGTCCCAAGCCCGTGGCGGCAAGCGCGGAAGCGGCGCCGCCCACCAAACACAGCCCCTCGCGCCCGCCAAAGTCGATGCCCACGACTAGGCGCACGTAGCCGATCGCGATCGCCATCGAAGCAAAGGAGACCAGCCACGAGCCGACAAAGATGCCAGCCAGCGACGCCGTCTTGGAAAGACCGCCCACGCAGCGACGCGCGCCGAGGCCCGACAGATTGGGCTGCAAATCGACGACGCTCAAGGCGGCAAACTCGGCAGACATCATCGCCACCAGACCAAAGAGCGCGTAGTAGTAGATGACCGTGCCATCGGGCGTGGTGCGCGTCAGGCTCACGCGACGGGTGCCGCCCTCGAGCGACAGGGCGCGCGCAACCGCCTCCGGGTCGGCGAGCGCCGCCGGGTTGTCCTGGGCAATCTGGGACATGAGCTCGGCGTTTTGCGTATACGAGCTTGCCACCGTCTCCAGAATGCTGCGGTCGGTGAGCACCGATGAGGCACGCGAGCTGTCGTAGCTCGAAAGCAACGTGAGTTTGGGCGTGCCCGCGTCGTCGACCGTATAGATGCCCGCGACCTCGCCGGCCTTAAGCGCACGGCTCGCGTCGGCTGCGTCGTCGCACTCGTGGATCTCGAGCAGTTGGTCGTCGCCTTCCTTGGCAAGCGACGTCGCCACGTCCTTAAAGGTCGAGGCGTCCCAGGCCTCATCCGCCACGACGGCCACCGGCACCGGGTCGACCGTGCCGTCGGAACTGAGGTTCGCAAACATAAACATGAACATCGTGGAAAGCGCGATGGGAAAGAGAGCGCCCCAGACCCACGTGCTCGGCCGGCGCAGCAGCGTCTTGACCGTGGTGATGATGGTGTTGAACATGACTGCCCCCTAGTCGCGCAGCTCGCGGCCGGTGATCTCGAGGAACACGTCGTTGAGGGTCGGCGGCTCGCTCCACACGCGGCCGAGCGCCACGTCGGCGGCGCGCAGCGTGTCGAGGATGTCGACCAGATTGTGCGGGCTCGCCTCACAGGTGCAGACGAGCTCGCCGCCGGACAGCTCGACTGCAAGCACGTGCTCGAGGGCGCGCAGCCGCTCGACCGTGGCGGGCTCGACGGCGCCGACCTCGACGGTCACGCGCTCGCCCATCTGGATCATGCGCTTGAGCTCTTCGTTGGTGCCCTGCGCCAACACGCGGCCGCCGTCCATGATCATGATGCGGCTGCAAATCTGCTCGACTTCCTCCATGTAATGGCTGGTATACACCACCGTGGCGCCCTCGTCGCGCAGGCGGCAGATGCCCTCCAGGATGGCGTTGCGGCTCTGCGGGTCGACCGCCACCGTGGGCTCGTCAAAAAAGATGAGCTCGGGCTTGTGCGCGATACCGCAGGCGATGTTGAGGCGTCGCGCCAGGCCGCCCGAGAGCTTACCGGGGCGGAACTTGGTAAAGTCGCCCAGCCCGACAAAGTCGATGGCCTCGTCCACGAGCGCGCGGCGGCGCTTGCGGTCGCTGATGTAAAGGCTACAGAAATAGTCGATATTCTCGCGCACCGTAAGCTCGTCAAACACCGCCACCTGCTGCGGCACCACGCCGATGCGGCGCTTGAGGTCGTAGCGGGCGGGCGTCATGGGTTCGCCGAACAGCTCGATGGTGCCTTTGTCGTAGGCAAGCAGCTGCAAAATGCAGTTGATGGACGTGGTCTTGCCCGAGCCGTTGGGGCCCAGCAGGCCAAAGATCTCGCCGGGGGCGATGCTCAGGCTAAAGTGGTCGAGCGCGATAAGGTCGTCGTAGCGCTTGACGAGGTTTTCGACGTGGACGATGTCTGTCATGAGGCGGCCCTCCTGTTGATTGCGGCCCGGTACGATTGCATCATCGCAGGAGCCGCCAGCGCGCGCCAGTGAGCTTTGTCACGAGTGCGAGGGGGCGGAGGCGAAACCCCCGCTCGCGCGAGCGATCGACGCCCCTTTGCCGCGCGGGAGGAATGTCACGGTTGCCCCGGGCGGCGCCTCCCCCGCGCGCAGCATCGCGTACAATACCCGTATGAACAGGCTTTTCGACAAATCGATTGTGTTGGCGTGCTGCATTGCGGCCGCTATGGGCCTTGCTGTGGACGCTCGCCTGGTCGCGGCGTTTTGCCTTGGTGTTATTGCCACCTCGCTGGCCGAGGTCGCACAGGAAGAACGCGCCCGGCGCACAAGCGAGGCCGCGAGCTACGCTTACATCATCGCGGCCGTCTTCGTGCCGCCGTTTGTGCCGTTTGCACCTCTCGCCCTCTATGACATCGCACGACGCGTGCACCGTGAGCGTGCCTGGATCGCACTGAGCATTGGCTCCGTCTTTACCTTTGCGCTCGTCGCGGACCTTCGCGCCGACGAGCTCACCGCCCGAACGCTCCTGCTGACCGCCATCCTTTCGGTTGCCGCCACCTTGCTATCGCTACGCACCGCCCAGTTGGAGCGCGAGCAGCAGCGCATGCGCCGTACCCGCGACGAGCTGCAGGAACGAGCCCTCGCGCTCGAGGCGCGCAACCGCGATCTTGCCGACCGCCAGGACTACGAAGTCGAGCTCGCGACGCTCGCCGAACGCGCCCGCATCGCGCGCGAGATCCACGATAACGTCGGGCACCAGCTCACGCGCGCCTCACTGCAAGCCGAAGCCTTGCGCGTAGTCCATGCCGACGAGCCCGGCGTCGCCGCCGATTTCGCCGACGTCAAACGCACGGTTGACGAGGCGCTCCAGCTTGTGCGCGCCAGCGTCCACGCGCTCAACGACAACGCCGTCGACCTTTCCGTGCAGCTCGAACGTATTGTTGAAGGCGCGCGCTCGGACGGCGGCCCGCAGATTGAGCTTGAAGTTTTGGCCGAACATGCGCCCGCAAACGTCGCCAACTGCTTTGCGGCGGTCCTGCGCGAGGCGCTCTCCAATACCATGCGCCACGCTTGCGCCCATGCTGTCACCGTACGATGCATGGAGCATCCGTCGTTTTACCAGCTCATCGTTACCGACGATGGCGCGGGCGGGGTCCAAGCAAGCAGCCGCGGCGCCGCGGAGGGCATGGGGCTCGCCTCCATGCGCGAGCGCATCGAGGCGCTTGGCGGCACCTTCACCGCCGGCCCGCGTGCCGGCGCCGGCGGCTGGCGCGTGTTTGCCACCGTTCCCAAACAGCAAGGAGATGAGGACTGATGAGGCTCATCGTTGTCGACGACGACCGCTTGGTGGTCGATTCGCTCAAGATTATCCTGGGCGCCCAGCCGCAGATCGAGGTAGTGGGCACCGGCGCCAACGGCAACGATGCGGTTTCGCTCTATGCCGAACACGCGCCCGATATCGCACTGCTCGACATTCAGATGCCGGGGCGAGACGGACTTTCGGCGGCACGCGAGATCCTTGAGCGCGACCCTTCGGCGCGCGTGGTGTTTCTGACGACGTTCTCGGATGACGAGTACATCGTGTCGGCGCTCAAGCTGGGCGCCCGCGGCTACCTGATCAAAACCGATGTCGCCGCCATTCCGCCGGCGTTGGCGCAGGTCATGGACGGCAAACGTGTGCTCGAGGGAAAGGCAATCGAGGACATCGATTTTGATGGGGCGGACGTCGAGGCCGGCGCGACCCGCCGGCCCGCGGCCTTCGCCAGCCTAACCGACCGCGAGTTCGAAGTCGCCGAGCTCATCGCCCGCGGCCTCGACAACAAGGAGATTGCCGCCACCGCCTATATGGGCGAAGGCACCGTGCGCAACCACATCAGCTCGATCCTTGCCAAAATGGGCCTACGCAACCGCACGCAAATCGCCATTGCCTACCTGCGAGGGTAGTTGCCCAACGACTGACCGCCCCGGCATAGCAAAATGGATGCCACCGATTTAATACCATTTCAAAACTATGCCGGTTTACTACGATGAATCGCCCACCTTCGACCACGGTAAATTGCGCGCTTGCAAAACCGCAGGTAGAACGTTTGCAATATTTAGAAAAATGCAGTCATGGTCGGGAATGTCGAATTCATCGTAGTAAACCGACATAGTTTTGTTCGGGCGGCCCTGCACGAGTGCCTCCGCAAGCCTCGCGGGACCAAAATGATCCGTTTTCTTCCGCCCGCGGAGATCGGCTGGCAGCGCCCGCCACGAAATCGGCCCATCTACTACGTTTGACTCGATACCCCCGACCATACCCGCTTTTCATGAAAAATCGCAGGCGTTCTACCTGCGGTTTTTATTTCGCATTACTTGCCATGGTTGAGGGTAGCGGCTTAAACGTAGTAGATGGGCCCATTTCGTGGCAGACGGGTCACGCGGCGGCCCTCACGAGGCCAAATGATCCGTTTTCCTCCGTCCCCGAGGGATCAGGGGTTGGTACTGATATGGTGGCATTTCAAAACTATGCCGGATTGCGGGGCTAAAGTCGGGGCCCTCATCCATACCCGCGTTTTCTGCAAAATGACGGTTCGTCTACCTGCAGTTTTAATTTCGTGGTTTTCGATATGGTCGGAGGTTCGCAATCCAGCCCCGTAATCCGGCATAGTTTTGTTCGCGGCGGCCCAGCCGCGCGTTCACGCGCGGGGCCGGTGGGGCAATTTTGCCCCACCGGCCCCTATTCCAGCTCTATTCCAGCGCTACTCCGACTTAGTTTCTACCGTGGGAGTCTTGTTCGCCGCGACTGGGGTGCGGGCGGTGTCCATAGTCAGGCAGTGTTTGGGACAGCTTTCGATACACTCGCCGCATACCACGCAGGCATACGGGTCGATCGACCAGGTACCGCCCTTGCGATCGACCGCGAGAGCGCCCGCCGGGCAGCGACGCGCGCACATGCCGCAGCAAATACACACGTCCATGTCGTTAACGATGTGCCCGCGCAGGCGCTCGGGCGCCGCGAGCTTCTCCTGCGGATAGCACACCGTGACCGGCTGCTTGACCATAGAGCCCAAGGCCGTCTTGGCAAATGTCAGCAAACTCATGCCGCGCCTACCTTTCCGTGCAGCTAATGCAGGGGTCGATGGTCAGGATAATCATGGGCACGTTGGCAAGGAGCACGCCCTGCAGCGCATGTGTCAGACCCGCCAGGTTTTGCGACGTCGGCGTTCGCACGCGAAAACGGTCCAGATTCTTGGTGCCGTTACCGCGCACATAGTAGTACGCCTCGCCGCGCGGCTGCTCAATCACAACCTCGCCGCGCGCGCCGTCGGCCGGCGTGAGCTTGGTGCGCCCGCCGATACCGTCGTGCGGGATCTTGCCCACAAGCTCCTTGATGATGTCCATGGCCTGCGTGACCTCGGCACAACGCACCTGGCAGCGGGCATAGCAGTCGCCGTCGGTAGCAACGATGGGCTCAAATGCTGCCAGGCCTGCATAGGCACCGTCGCCAAACATGCGCACGTCGTAATCCACGCCCGAGGCGCGACCGAACGGGCCGACCATCGACAGATTCAGCGCGTCCTTTTTGCTGATCACGCCCACGCCATGCAGGCGCTCGCCGCAGCTATTGTCGTCCAAAAACGTATGCACCAGGGCCTCGTAGTCGGGACGCATGGCATCGAGCGTCTGGACAATACCCGCCAGCTCGGAGTCCTCAATGTCGTGCTTAAGGCCGCCGATCTCATTGATCGACAGAATCACGCGACCGCCGCACGTGCTCTCGAAGATCTTGAGAATCTGCTCGCGCAGGGTCCACGACCGATAGAACAGCGCCTCGAAGCCAAAGGCATCGGCGAGCAGGCCCAGCCACAGCAGATGCGAGTGGATGCGCGAAAGCTCGTGCAAAATGGTGCGGATATACTGCACGCGACCGGGCACCTCGATGCCGAGCATGCGCTCGCAGGCGCTGGCATAGCCGCAGCTGTGGCCCACGGCGCAGATGCCGCAGATGCGCTCGGCGATGTAGCCAAACTGATGCATATCGCGCTTTTCGGTGAGTTTCTCGAGCCCGCGGTGCACAAAGCCGATCTGCGGAATTGCCTCGATGACGCGGTCGTCCTCGATCACCAGGTCCAGATGAAGCGGCTCGGGCAGCACCGGGTGCTGCGGGCCAAACGGAATTACGGAGCGATGAGCCATGGACCTTACGCCTCCTTTTTCTGCTTGTCGCGGGCGGCCTTGGCGGCAAGCGCCGCGCGGACCTTGGCCGCTTTCTCGGGATCCATGGCGGCGAGCTTTGCCTCCATCTCGGCAGCCTTGAGCGCGGCCTTCGCAGCAGCCTCATCGTGCTGAGCATCGGAGCCGGCAGCCGCAGCGGGCTGAGCGACGGCAGTGCCCGCAGCATCGCCAGCGCCCGTGGCGCCCTCCCCTGCAGCAACCGCAGCCGCGGCGGCTTTTTCGGCCGCGGCCTTGCGCGCCTTGGCCTCGGCAGCCGCGCGAACCTTCATGGCCTTCTCGCGCGCGGCCTTCACCTCGGGCGTGATAACGCTCATGGGCTCGGCAGTCGAAACCTGGTAGAAAAAGCCCTTAAAGTCGATCTGCATATCGGTAATGGCAAGACCGAACAGGTCGTGGGCCTCATTTTCAAACGGAAATACCGCCGGATAGTACGAGCTGATGGACGGAATCTCCTGGCACTGGTCGATACCCTCGACCACCAGATTCTCAATCGCGTAGTTTCCGTCCCGCGCAATCTGCTCTTGCGCAGCGCGGACGTTGATAAACGTATAGACCAGGCGATACGAGCCGTCGTCGACGTTGCGCTCGGCGTGCATTTGCACAAAGCGCGCGCCGACGCCCTTGAGCGCCTGGACATGCGACAGGAGCTCGTCGATCCCGACGGTGGCATAGATAGCCTTTTGCATTACTCGGCCTCCTTTGTAGCGGCGGGCGTCTCAGCAGATGCGTCGCCAGCGACGGGCGCGGCGGGCTTCCCGGCAGGCGCGTCACCGGCACCGTCAGCCCCGGCCCCCGCAGCCACAAATCCGTCCTCGCCCAGCTCAACGCCGCCATCCCAGGCAGCAGCACCGCCCACGGTGAGCGGGTCGCCGCCAGCACGCATCACGGCCTCCTTCTGGTCCAGGATGCCGCACGCCTCCACGATGGCATCGATCACCGTCTCGGGACGAATGGCGCACCCGGGCGCGTACACATCCACGGGAATCGCGCGGTCCACGCCGCCGATCACGTTGTAGGCATCGCGGAATACGCCGCCCGAGCACGCGCAGATGCCGCACGCCACCACGCACTTGGGCTCGAGCATCTGGTTGTAGATCTGGCGCACGACGGGCAGGTTCTGGGCATTGACCGACCCCGTCACCAAAAAGATGTCCGCATGCTTGGGGTTGCCGGTGTTGACCACGCCAAAGCGCTCCGCATCGAACAGCGGCGTGAGCGAGGCCAGCACCTCGATATCGCATCCGTTGCAGCTCGAGCCGTCGTAATGAATAACCCACGGCGAGCGCGACATTTTATGATCCATGGATGCCGCCTCCTAAATAAACACGTCGACGAGGATGGGCATAAGATTGAGCAGGCCAAACACCAGCGCCACGCCCCATCCGAGCTTAAAGCAGCTGCGCCAGGTGCTGCGGGCAAAGGTGTTGTCGATCAGCACCTCGACAAAATACGTCGCGGGCATCACGACTAGGGCTACGACCCAGCTCACCGGGTTGTCCCAAACAAAGAACATGCCCACCCACATCAAAAACAGCACGGTCTCGCACCAGTGCATAAGGGTCATCTTTGCCAGCGTGCCGCCGCTCATCTCGGTGGCGACGCCCTGAACGATCTCCTGATGCGCGTGATGCGAATACGAAAGATCGAACGGCGACTTGCGCAGCTTGATGGTAAGCACCGCGAGCAGCGCAAGGAAAATGGGCGCGCTGTACACGATGATGGGGGCCGACTGCCCCGTCACGGCGATGGAATCGAAGCTGTCGGTGGCAAGGTACAGGCCCACGCTCATCAGCAGAACGGCGGGCTCGTAACTCATAACCTGCAGCAGCTCGCGGTCGGCGCCAACCTGGGCAAACGGGCTTTGCGTCGAGGCGGACGCCAACACCACAAAGATCGCGGCGAGCGTCACCATAAAAGCGCACAGCAGCGTGTTGGAGCCCGACACAAAGATGCCGCCGCCCACCACGGTAAAGATGAGCGCGCACGCCATGTAGGTATCGTCCATGGTGTTTACGCTGGCAGGAGCCTTGCGCAGCAGCTTGGCAACGTCGTAGAAGGGCTGCAGCAAGCGCGGGCCCACGCGGCCCTGCATGCGAGCCGAAAGCTTACGGTCAACGCCGTCGATCAGGCCGCCCACAAGCGGCGCCAGCAGGGCAAACGCCACGGTGCCAATAAAGATGCCCACGACACCCGAACCTTCAAAATACTTACCGCGCAGCACCGAGGGCGCACTCATGGCAAGCCGCTCGGGCCCAATCCACGCGCAACACAGCAGCGCAAACAAGATAATGCTGCAGCACACGACGCTACCCGCGGGGCCAATACGCTTCTCGCCAAGGGCGTCCTCCGAGTACCAATTGCGCTTTTCGGCCTTCACCTCGTGTCCCATCGAGCCACGGAAATGGCGATATTTGTCGGTTCCCACGCCCGAAAGGTACACGTTGACGTGCGGCTTATTGCTCACGCGGAATGAAGTCAGCAGCACTACGGCGATAAACGCCACGATAACCACCATCAGATACATGGCGTCCTTGCCAATAACGTACGGCACGCGGCCAAACACCATGGCCAAGTAAGGCGACACCAGACCGCTCGAGATAACCGGGAACGCCACGCAGCACAGAATCAGCAGCGCGGCGATGGTGTTGAGCGCCATCCATTCGGTCTTATGGACATTGACCTCAACGTTTTGAGCCGTGGGGTCGACGCCCGAAAGCTTGGCAAGCCACTTGCCCCAGAAGTAAAACGTCGCGGCCGAGCCAAAGGCAAGCACCATGATCATGAGCACGTTGCCGGTCTGCGCAAACGCCACCAGGGCGCCCCACTTGGACACGAGCATGCCAAACGGCGCCACAAACATGCCCATGATGCCCAGCATCATCAGACGCGTCAGGTGCGGCATGCGGCTGAACATACCGTCCATGTCCTCGATATTGCGGCTGCCGATATGATGCTCGGCCGTGCCCACGCACAGGAACAGCAGCGACTTTGCCACCGTGTGGAACAGGATCAGGAAGATGGCCGCCCATACGGCCTCGGGCGCGCCGACACCCAGGCAGGCACTGATGAGACCCAAGTTGGAAATGGTGGAGTACGCGAGCACGCGCTTGGCGTTGCTCTGCGAGATGGCCATGAGGGCAGCGAGCAAAAACGTGATGGCGCCCACGCTCGTGACCATAAAGCCAGTCACGGGATAGATGGCATAGAGCGGGCTGAGCTTGACCATCAGGAACACGCCGGCTTTGACCATGGTTGACGAGTGCAGCAGGGCGCTCGTGGGCGTGGGGGCAACCATGGCACCCAGCAGCCAAGTGTGGAACGGCATCTGTGCGGCCTTGGTGAGTGCGGCGAGCGACAGCAGAATGACCGGCATCACCAGCAGCGCGGATTGCGCGGTTCCGGCGCCGGAAAGCTCGATCATGCCCGAGATGGTCAGCGGCATACCGTTAACGTGCAGGTACATGAGTCCGGCCAAAAACGCGATGCCGCCCAGCATGTTGAGGATAATCTGGGTGAAGGCGTTCTTGATGGCCTCGGGCGTGCGCGTGTAGCCAATCATGAGGAACGAGCACACGGTGGTGATTTCCCAGCCGCAGAACAACCACTCAAGGTTGTCGCTCGTCACGATGACGAACATGGCCGAGAGGAACAGGAACATAAGCGCCAGGAACTGCGGGCGTCGGTCGGGCGCGGTCTGCCCGCGCAGCGCGGCCTCGTGCTCGTCGTGGGCCTGGAAGTCCTTCATGTAGCCCAGGGCATACACGCAGATTAGGCTGCCGACAATGCCGACGGCGAGGACCATGATCACGCTCATGTAATCCAGGTAGAGCGGCGTTGCGGTGACGGCTTCGGCCGCGGGCAGCGTCATGGCTGCAAAGGCGAGCGAGCCCACCAGCTGGACTACGCCGAGCACCGTGGTGAGCGCGTTCCTATATTTGCGCGCGTTGTACAGGATGACGGCGCACAGGATGACATCGATGGCGGAGCTGATAATCGAGAGCACATGCGAGGTGCCGGGGGCAACCTCAAAGCTCTGCGGGCCCGCGCCAAAAAACATGACGGCGACTACAACTGTCACCGCCATAATGATGCCGGAACCTATGAGCCCCACCGCATCGCGGGCGCGGTCACCGCGCGCGAGCAGCATGCCCAGCGCCGGTACCAGCGGAAACAGGGTAAGGAAATACAGTAGCGTCATACCATCACTCCCCCATGCAAAAACGCTGCAATTGTTTAACGTTATAGCTCAATTGAGGAGTAACGGCGGCGGGTTTTCGGTCAACTGGGGAGTTTTGTACGTGCGGGGTAAGGAGTCTGTCCGCATTGGAGCAGAGGGGCGGCAAGAAAAATGCGCCCCTGTGGGCGCACCATCCCGTTCGCTATTCCGCCTTTTTAACGCGCGGCTTGCGACCGCGCGGCTTATCGACCAGCGCGGACTCACCGCTCTCGCGATACTGGCGGCACCAAGCCTTGACTGAAGACTCGCTGGGAATCTTGTGCTTGATCATAGCCTCGCGAACCGTCAGGCCGTTTTCCAAACGGTCCTTAACCACGGCGAGCTTTACGTCGTACGAATAGGTGTGATGGCGAGCGCCCGCATTGAGCACGGCGTCGGCACCGCCCACGGCATATGCGCGGGCCCACTGACGAGCCGTGGCCTGGGGAATGCCAAGCTTTGCGGCGAGGGCGCGGTGACCGACCCCCTCTTGGAGGATCTCGACGGCGCGCTGCCTAACCTCGGGCGCATGCGTGCGAGTCCTAGTTGCTTCCGACATACCTGCCACTTCTTAGCCTTAACCGTTAATCTGCTTTCTTACGTGCTTGTTAGATAGTAGCATTTTGCTGTTCCCGCGTAACAGTTAATTGAAAATCGTAACAGCGGCATCTGGGTATTTGCCATTCATTTGCAACAGTTCTTTAGGCTTTATTTACGCAGCTAGTTGGCTCGCGGCTCATTGACGGTGTTTTACCAACCAGATGGGTATCTTTTTGTTTGGCTGGTATGGTTTGTGCAATTATTAACCCCTCGTCAGTCCGCACCTAACATGTCAGCTTTCCACTTAACTTTCCAGCTTTCCACTTAACTTTCCAGCTTTCCACCTTAAGTGGTAAGTTAAGTGGAAAGCTGGAAAGAAGTTGGGAGACCGAAGCATGGGCGACGGACAGCCCTACTTCGCGAGTCGATACCGTTGTCGCGGGCTGCGCGGAGGCTCCATCGCCTCAATCTTGCCCGCACCAATCAAGCCTTTTATGTGGTTGGAAACGGCGCTCCTGCTCAAACCCGAAGCGTCGGTGAGCTCCTTGGTCGAGGCCGAAGAATGTGTTGCCAGGTAATCCAAGATTGCCTCGTCCACATGCCCCACAGGCGTCACCTGTTCCGCCCGCATTATCTTTCGCTTATCGAACGTCAACGAAAAAGAAACTGTCGAGTTCTTTGGTTCGGGCGGCAACATGTTTGCCCGCTCGAGCTGCTCACCTATCTCCTGATAACCAGTGCCGCGATTTTCGACCACGTAGCCACCGTCTGGGTACGGCGTGGTCTCGAGGATATTTGAAAGGAACTGGTTTCTGGATGACGAAACCCCAGAAACTCCCAGCGAATCGATCGTTACGTCGCCGTACAGCCCGCCGGGATTGAGAATCTCGACGCGGTCGATATACAGGTTGACCTGCACTTGTGAGCCGCGCGCGGCGGAAGAGTAGTCGCGGTGCATGAGCGCGTTCGCCACCGCCTCGCGCAGCGCCACGGGCGGATAATCGGGCACATCTTTCCGGAACGCGCCCTCGATAACCGCTGCGTTTCGGGTGTTTCTCGCAACGGCGGCAAGCACGTCCTCAATCATGAAAGGGATCGGACCCAAAATGGTCTGAGAATCCACAAAACGCTTGTTATCACTTACTCGCTGCGTTTTTGTGGTCCCGGGGTACGCCGTAAAGGTCACATTGAGACGTGGGAAGAACTTTTGCGGAAACCGTCCCATCGCGACAATTGCAGCAAGCGTCGGCACGATTGCGTCGTCCACCCTTTTGGTCACATGCAGGTCAAGGAGAATCTCATCGTCGCTTCTGGTGCCCAAAAGCCTAGGGTGTAGCTCGCGCTGGCGTTTTATAAACCCTTGCAAAAGATCGGCGTCAAGGTCATCGAGCGTGGCACCTTCGACCGGCTCGTCGTCGTATGTAGGCTGAACATGCTCCTCCATAAAGCGATCGATTTCGTAGGGAGTCATGCGCCGGTCGCCGTCGCCCGTACGGATAAAGGACGAATCGTACATTCCGCGTGCCGCAATATAGCAGGGTTTATCGCGTGGATGCATTTCTTTGATGCGCGCGCAAAGCACCAGCTTACCCTCGAAGGGGAGCACTTGGATATCCGGCCTCACAACGGGCGTCAGCTTTTCACATGCAGAAGAGAGGGCGTCTTGCATCTTGCGGGCATCAAAACCCTCGACGGGCATAAACCCGTTCTTTTCGGAAATGCCGAGGATGATAAAGCCGCCCTGCGCGTTGGAAAATGCCGAAAGCGTCTCGACGATGCTTTTGGGGAGCGCGCCCTTGGCTTCTTTTACTTCGTACTGCTGGGTGTCGTTTCCTATTGTCCGCAGATGATGGATGACCTGCGCCAACCACTCCTCATTCATGCCGAACCTCCCAACTTTCCAACTTTCCACCTAACTTACCAGCTTTCCACTTAACTTTCCAGCTTTCCACCTTAGGTGGTAAGTTACGTGGAAAGTTGGAAAGTTGGTGGAGAGCTGGGGCAGCAGTAGGCCAAGCGAACAAGAAAAAGGGCGGCAACCGGGTGGTTGCCGCCCCTCGCGTAGCTAGTTGGTTTTCGTCTCGTGCCGAATGCCCTCGGTGTTGATGCGCGCTAGCGTGTACGTCACGTAGTCGGAGTGCGAATAGCCATCAAGGTTGCTAACGTTGACCGGTGTGTCGTCGACAACGTTGCCGGTCATAATATTGGCCGTAAGCACCAAGCGGTAGTTTGCGTAAGTTTGGTTCTCACCCTCAACATTCGTATTCACTTTAACGCGGAAGGCATGCTTAAAGGCAAGGCTGTTGCCGTCGCGCGTGAGGAACGCGCCGTTGGTCTTGGTGTCGGTGAACACATAGCTGTTGCCGTCGGCGGATGCCGCACCCGTGCCTAGGTAATCGCTGCCGAGCACCGTAATGTAGTTCGAGATATCGCCGACCGGAGCATAGCCGCCATCATCTTGCCGCTGCTCCAGGCTCAGCGTGTAGGTCACCGTGTTTGCGGCGTCGATCTTAGCCTCGGCGCCCGTGAGCTTGCTCAGGTCGTAGGTACCCACCAGAGCGATCTCGCCGTCAGCGGACTTGAGGTCATCGATGTTGATGCCCAACTGGGATTTCTTAGACGCCTCGAGCGCGATGGTCGATGAGCCCACATCCATACGGTAGTAGCCGGCGCCGCCATCGTTGTATGCCGAGTTGCTACTGGTGCTGAGCGTGTCGGCATGCGTGGAAAGGTACGCGCGGTAGTTGGGTTTGGTGTAGCGGTCGGTGCCGCTGTTCTGCGAGGCCACGATACCCGCCTGGCAGGCAGGCTCCGTCATGGTGAGCGCGGCCCTCATGGTAACGGTGAAGGCGTTGACATGGTTCTTGGCGATCTCGCGCAGGCCCGACATATCGATGGGATTACCCTCAGCATCGGCAAGCACCAGTGACATGTCGCCACCGTTCGCAGTCCAACTAAGGCCCGACACCACTGGGGTCTCCTTCGTGCCGGCCAGATTCCAACCCGACCCGCCCCAGGTGTAGTAGTTATCACCCACCTTAACGTAGAACTCATACGTGCCCTGCGTGCCCGTGGGGTATCCTACCGAGCCCGCGATGACGCCATCGTGATAGGTGACAAGCGACGAATCGAGCTGATAATACAGCGCGTCAGAGCTCGTGTATTGCTGGCTCGAGTCAAACGTCACGGTGTCGCTCACGTTCATGGAAAGCGAATAGGTGGCTTCCTTGAGCTCCATCCGGTTGATGCTGTCCCTGTTGTCGACGAGGTTACGCTTGTTGTCAACGAGGCTGTGCGTGTAGTTTGATGCCACGCTGTAGGTCGAGGGCGTATTCTGGTGCCCATCCTCGGCAGCCTTGCCGTCGGCTGCTTTCTTGCCTCGCAGCAGGTAGTTGATGTGCTCGTTGAGGCTCGTGTCCACCGTGGTGGCGGTGTAGCCGTTGACGCCCGCGGACCCCGCCGGCGTGCGCACCACCAAGTAGAAGTTTTCGCTCTTGGGCTCTTCCTTATCAACGGAGAGGGTATAGAACGTGCCCGTCGCGTCGGAAGAAGTGCGCGCGCGGTAGTACGCGCCATCGACCTTGGCGCCAGCCATCTTCGCGAGTTCGGCCTGGCTCTTGTCCTTGACCTCGTCATCGGCGAGCTTGACCCAAGCGCCGTCCTTGTCCTCCTTGGCCTCATCGGCCTTCACGCCCACGATTTCGCTCAGCCACGGTTCGGTGTAGTAAGCCTTGTTGCCAGCGTCCACAAACTCGGTGAGCTTGACTGACGTCGCGCCACCCGTGCCCACCGTGTAGTGATATTCGCGGCTGTTGTTGGCCGTGTCCACGAGTGTGAGCTGTGTACCCTCGGGCAGCGTGGCACCGAAGGTAATGCTCTTGTTGAGCGGACCCATAGAGCCGCCGGCTTCGAGCAGCGTGTTCCAGCCGTAATCGACCGGCTTGCCCCGAGCGCTGCCATAGGTCCAGGTAAGGTAGCCGGTCATGGTGTCGCCGCTGCTCACAAGTACGTGCTTGTCGTATTTTGTCGCATAGTCGGCAGCCTTGAAGTTCGCACCTTCGGAGTAGGTGGCGGTAAAGTCGATCTCGAGCATGCGCTTGACGATGATGGGTACCTGTACACGGTAGCTCTGGCCGGCCTCGCTAAAGGTGACCGTAAGCAGCGTGAAGCGCCCCTGCTCATTGTCCCAGTCGGTGCTCGCGCGGAATGCCATAGAGCTCGTGCCATTGTTGAGCACCTTGAGCGTGGGCGCTTGCGAGGCGGCTACGTCCTTGACGAAGGTGCCGTTATCGGCGAGCGAGAAGACCTCGGCGGTGGCGGTCACGTGCTTGGCGCTGCCGTTGAGGCGGCGGGCATCGGAAAAGCCGCCGTTAGTCACGATGTTCAGATACTTCTCGACCGTCGTCGTGTCGTTGCCGGGAATCATGAGTACAGGGAAGTCGGTTGCGACCTTCTTGCGCGAAGTAACGTTGTTGGTGTTGAAAGTACTCTTTGAACTGTCCGCGTTATAGGTTTTCGTGTTCTGGTACGTGCCGTCATCATTGAGGCCACAGATGTTGGTGTAGGTGTAGCGGCCATCAACGCTAGTGCCCGCCTCGCTCTGGATGGTCGCCGCGGTGTCGATGGTGGTGCCGTCGCCAAACAGGTAGCGATCGGTGGTGTCGTTGTCGGAGGCACGCACCGCCAGCTTGCTCACCGGACTCGTAGTCACGTAGGGCTTCGTCGCCGTGGTAGCGGTTTTGTCCGCACCGTAGAGCGTGGTGTTCTTGGCGGGCGCGGCAGCCGTGCCGTTGTAGTCGCCGAAGGCAATATAAGTTTTCTCGTTAACAGCAGCCGTATTCGTATTGGTCGTGTAAACCATCGGCGGCAGGTCGCTCGTGGTCTTGCCACTACCGGGCTTTACTTCCACGCCCGCTGCGGAAAGGCTGTACTTACCATCCCCCGTGTCAACCTCGCCCAAGAGTACGCCCTGGGTTTTGCCCGCATTGTAGCTATTGCTGTCCATGAGCACGTTTACCAGATGGAACTGGCCACGCCCATCGCCCATAATGCCGCCGTTGGACTTTTCGCTAAACGTGGTGTTGGATACCTTTGTGTTGGTGACATTGATGATGACGGAGCCACTGTTAGACGCGTTATTCGCGCCAAGCAGACCGCCGCTCCAACTGCCCTTAATCGTAGCGTTCTCGATCGCAATGTTGTTGCAAGCAATATTCACATTGCTGTAGAAGTAGCCGATAAGCCCTCCCGAGCATTTGCCGGTGCCGGCGATGCTGACATTCTTGACATTGCAGTCGTCGAACCAGTACTTGTTGAGGCTACCGCTACTCGTAACCTCACCAATCAGGCCGCCCGCATTGTAGATGCTATTGTTCGTTCCGGTCTCATCGCCGATGACGGCGTTCTCGGTGCCGACTCTGCCATCGATGCGCACGTTGCTCATAGAAATAACGCCGCCACGGGCGCGTCCGACCACGCCGCCGGCGCCCATATGGTCATCGGAGTTCGACCCGGTGGCTAGCACGTTTACCCCAGAGATGACTGCCGTGCACGACGACTGGGCCGCTGTGGTGGTGCCGATGTTGGTGTTGACCGAGATATCGCTTCTTTCGACATAGCCGAGCACGCCGCCCACGTAGGGCACTGTCCCTGTGGCAGTTATGGTCGAGTTTTTGCCAACGGTCCTTTCGCTCACCCCTGTGCCTGCGGTTGTCCACACACCGCACGCCGAGGCGACCGTACCCACATAGCCACCGACATTCTTCTCGCCCGTGACGTTAAGGCCAGTGTATGAGCAGTCATAGAGATACGCGGGGCCCCACCCGTCCCCGAACTCGACCATATAGGTTCTGTCTTCACTCGTAGTTCGTCTGGCGCGGCCCGAGCTGCCAAGAAGCCCTCCTACGCTCTTTGCGCCCGACACGGTGCAGTTCTTCATCTGCACGTTGCGGTAGATGCCGCACGTGCCGTCGTCGTAGTTGGCCGTTGCACCCGCCAAAAGGCCGGCACCGGTAAGGTCGTTCGGCGCCTCTCCTGGTTTGGCTTCGCCGTTGGTGTCGATATAGGTGAGCGCTACGTTGCAGTTGCTAAAGGTGAGGTCTTTGACCTGCGCGCCGTCGTTCGCGGTGACGCTCTGCCCCACATTGGTGGAGGTGAACATCACGGTGCTGAATAGACCACCCACGCCCGAGACCTTATAGTCGTCGTCGGCGTATTCGACGACGCCGTAGGCGGTGCCTTCGGTACCCACCGTGATGGTGGCGCCGTTACCGTCGATCGTGGCTACGTGCGGCGTAATACGGTCGCGGTCGGTGCCCGGCTGGTTCGAATTGCAGGCATTGGAATAGTAGCGGCCGTTTAGGCCCACGTACCCCGTGCCGTAGTCGGTCATATCGTAGGTGTCGCCCTGCTTGAACTCCAAGCTCATGCCGATCGATTTCGACGCGCACACATAGCCCGTTTGGTAGTCGGCAGCGTAGGACGCCACCAGGTAGGGCGAATTTACATCGTCATCATGGTCGAGCGGGCCGTGCCACCCCTGCTTGCCGGGGGCCTTCTGGTCGTCGTTTTTGGCGATTTCGAAATCGCCGGCAGCACTCTCAGGCTTGCCCACATTTGCGTAGTTAGCATTCCGTACCTTGCCATATTCCTTGTTGCCAAACAGGTAGCCGCATATCGCCGGGTCTTGCGAATCGCTGCCCCAGTAAGCCTTGGAACCGCGGAACACGCCATTATTGGAGTAGTTGGTATGTGCCGCGCCAGCACCCGCACCCGAGCTGATGATGGCCGAGAGCACCAAAAGGCCCTGGGCGTTTTTCACCATGGTCACAGGAGCCTCGGCGTTAGTGCCGAGGTACTTGTTGTCGGTGCCCGTGGTGGTGACACAGGGGGTTCCCTTGTTTATGAGCTCGTTGATTTTGTAGTTGGCGTCACCGTTATCGACGTTGCAGCCCTCGCTAAAGGCATAGCCGTCGATCACGCGGCCAACGTAAGGGTTATCGTACTGGTCATACTTTGCGGCATCTTCCTCAATGGGCTTGTACTTTTTGTTCTTTGTACCACCACGCCACGAGGTGCCCGTGTTGCGGAAAATCACGCCGCCACCCGCAATGGCACCAACATAACCGCCGATGGGAACAAGGTGCGAGTCGCCAGCAACGATAAAGTCGTACGTCGTCGAGCCGCTATTTGGATCGTTTACGACCACGCCATCAATAATGTTATCGCCGCCAAGAATGCAGCCGATAACGCCGCCGAAAAACGCCGTCGGAACGCCGTCCGCATCCTTATCAGAATAAGTAATAGTCGCGTGCGCATTCACATAGTTGATGTTGAGATTGCGCACCACGCTGCCGTAGCTATAGGGAATGAGGCCGCGAAGCTCGCCCTTGTTATTTTCAATCTCAATTGTTGCAGACCCAGATGAGCGAGGGTTGCCAACAATAACGCCACGGAACGGATTAGCCTTGTTGCCAAATCCGCCAAACGAGGCCGCATCGACGGTAATCTTATTGCCCTCAGGAGGCTCAATGCTGTAATACGCACTCTGTACATAGCGGTGCATGGTTTCGTCGCTCAGCGTCTGCGAGGGATCGGTCGTATCGTCTACTTTTTTCTCCCACTTACTCTCGCTTGGATTGTTTTGCTTATAGACGTACACGACCTCGTTGTCGGTCCTCGCGCTGTCGGTCTTCGTTTTGTTAAGCCGCTCGCACAGCCTGGACTGATCGGCGACAATAGTGACTTCCCAGCCATCCAACGCCACGCTGTTGTTGATGTAGTTAGCTATGGTGTACATTTCCGTCGCGTCCTTAACGGTGTACGGATCGCCATACGTACCGCATCCCGTCATCAGGTTAGAAATGCGCTGGTTGACTTTAATTTCGTGGTATTGGACGTTGTTCTCGGCGGCCTTCCCCTTATAAACATAAGGCAGGTAGCCACTAAACCAAGGTCTGACGTCATTATCCGTCTTACCGTCAACCGTCACAAAGCCGCTATTGGCGCCATACGTCGCTTCGTCGTAATACCAAAGCTGCTTGCCCGGGTACTCCGTACTCCCATCAATCTCGGATCCGTAGGTCACCTTGCCCGCATCGGCTTCAGCCCTAGTAAAGGTGTAGTCCGCAGAGCCCGTGCTCGTGCTTCCGTAGCCAAAACTCTCCAGCAGGCTCGCATGAGTAAAAATCGAATTGCCCTTTTGGCTGGGCAAGCTGATTCGCTCAAACTTCGCCGTCACCTGATCGGAATTTTTTCCCACGCCGAGTCTGCCGAAGAGCGAGGTTGCCGCCGTGGCCCCTTTCGCGTAACTAAGGGTTGAAGAAATATTCTTAGCGCTCAGGTTCACGCATGTCTGCATCTCGTTGATAAGCAGAGGAGCGTAGCTGGTATTGCCGTTCACACCGTCGACCTTCAAGCCGTCGAGTGTCAGACCATCTATCTCGAGCTGCGCCACGTTAGTCTCATTGATGGGCCCATAGATACAGCGGCACGCAAGTGCACCGGACGAACTTCCCGCATCGTTCACAACAGAGCCCACGGTGCCTGCAAGCGTGACATTTTTAACCTTGAGGCTGCCCGCATGGGTTCCGATGAGAGCGCAGTGCATATTTTCGTGCTGCGTGGCTTCGCTATTCTTTTTGTTACCTTCTTGCTCAGCTTTAATGTCGGAATAATGGAACGTAATCGTTGCATTATTCACAGTAACCGTTGAGCCCTTCGCGGGGTCAGTAGGATAGAAACTGTATCCATCTAAATTGATTTCCACGCCCGCGCTATCGCTCGTGCCAATATTGTTTCCTTGGAAAATAGCCTGATTTCCCGGAATGATATAGCCCTGAATCGCGCTAGGAGCATACAGGTACGCACACCAAAGTAATAAGTACTCTGCGGAGTTCATCCAATTGTCTTTGCTAGCGTTTTCCGGTTTGTTGCCTACCTCCGCATATGCTTTGTCAAGATTGTAGTAGTAGCGAACAGAACCATTTGTTTGTGGAAAGCTATCAGAAGGATTAGCGGGGGCGATGCGATTTCGATAACTATTATCTCTAGCGGGATCTCCGCTCATGTCCAGCTTTTGGTCCTCGGTATGAAGCGAGACAACCGCATTGCAGCCGTTATCGATCAGATTACTTTCGGGCTTCACGCCATTTGCAAGCCATTCGTCGTATGTCTTTACCTTTGGGGCGGTTATAGACACGCCATTCACAGCATAAGCGGTACCCCACCAAGCCCTGTCCTCCAGATATAGACCGTTATAGTTGGTCTCGGCACCAAAGCTATTTGAATCGGATGTACTGCCGCGAGCAATAAGAACGCCAAGCGTGGTTGCGCTATTAGCGGTAAAGGAAGCGTTGGCCAAATTGATAGCATAATTATTGATAATCCAGTGGCCACTGGCGGCGTATACGAGGCCGCCGACCTCGGTAGAGTTTTCTGCAGTCACGGTAGTGTTATTGGAAGTTTTTAGGGCGTAGGTGCTGCCGCTGGTATTCACAGCATCGCCAATGGTGACGATGGCGTTGCCCCAGCTGTAGCCCAGAAGACCACCGGCGCCGTTGAGCTTGTCGCCGTTCTTGCCCACGGTCATAGCGAATTCACTAAAGCTAAGACCGGTAATGGCAACGTTCTTCTCGTTCGATCCCTGCACAATGCGGCCAATAAGGCCGCCGACCTGTGCAATCTTGCCGCCGGCGCAATCGCCAGTTTTGATTTTGCCGCCGACTTCGAGGCGCGTAACATTGAATGTCGAGGTACAGTCGCCCACATTGCCGATGGCGCCGCCAATGCGCATATTGCCGTTAAGCGTTTGAGCTTTAGTGATGGTCGCCTGGGCCTTGCTGTTGCCCTCAAACGCAACCGTAGAAGCCGCCGACACGCTGCCCGCAATACCACCAATGTTCACGTCATTGGCAAACGTATCATCGCACGCGATATTCGTTTTGCACGTTACGCCAGACAAAGACAGGTTGCCGACGATGGTACCTGCAAGCGACCCGGCATCGATAGCCGAACCGTTATCGAACTTCATGGAGCCAGCGATTGTGACGTTGGAGATGGTTGCGCCGTTGACGGCCGCGAACAAGCCCAAGCGACCGTGGCGGTAGATTTTGCCGTTGCCGTCGCTCGTGTCATTGCCGTCGAGCACAGCTTCACCACGCTTGCCGTACGGCTCGCCGACGGCAAGGTTGATTGTGCCGTTGCCATTTGTGCCGCCACCGTTCAACGTTCCCGAGAAAACTTGCGAGCCGTCTGCACGATCCTGCGTGAAACCCGTTAGGCCCGTGCCCTTGAGATCAATAGTGCCGTTCACCGTAATGGTCGAGGACTGCAAGCCGTTCAGATTGTTTTCGGTAACGCCGTCAACCATCGAGTAGTAGCCGTTGGTTTGCCAGGTAATCGCCAGCTTTGCGAAATCGTCGATACTTGCCAGCGCAAATGCATCGCCAGTTTTTACGAGCTTAGAGCTAAAGTTCCACTGGTGCGTTTCGTTGATGGAGATGAGGTCCTCGCTCAACGGGTTGCCCAAGCGAATGACCTGGCCGTAGCTGTACACGTCATCGATCTTGACGGGCGTAGAGGGGCGCTTATATTGCCATTTCGTGGTATCGCCTGCGGCGGTGCCGCTATCGCTTCCGCTACCGGCGGCAAAAATCAGCGAGTTGAAGTTCTCATAAATCAGCTGCGCAACGTGATCATTTTCTACGAAGGTGGCATCCGACAGGTCGGTGATACCGCTGAACTTGACGATGCCGAGCCACGACGACCCAACGACTCCGGCAAAGCCGCCGTTTGTGCCGCCGATGGTAGCGCCGCTGGCGGTTTTGACCTTCAGGCCACGCACTTCTAGAACGTTGTTTGTGTCCACGACGCCCACGGCGCCGCCGTATTTGCCATTTGCACTGGCGTAGCCCGAGGTTGAGCATGTCACTGTTGCATCACTGATGACCACGGCGGACACGTTAGCACTCCCGCCGCCTTCGCCAAGGTAGCCTACTAGGCCGCCTGCGTAGGTGAGTTTGCCGTTGGAGCCCACGCCGAACGACACCGCAGTATCACCCTGCACCGTAAAGGCATGCAGCGCGTCGCCGTTCTTCTGCCCCCACAGCTTACCCACCAAGCCGCCGTAGTTGCCGTGCTTGTTGTCATCCTTGCCGTTTTGTAGCGTGCTTGTATACGAACCGCCATTGACGACCACGTCGCCGTTCGATATGTCGAGTACGCCGAACAGTCCGCCGGCGGAAGGGGCAGCGCTCGTGTTGGACACGCTGAGCGCCACGCCCTTGCCAAAGTCGAAGATGCCGCTGTTGATGGTAAATGCGTCGGCAAACGAGGCGTCGCCGATAAGGCCGCCTGCATACGTCCCGGCAGATGACGATCCAACCGCATGCGCGGGCTTGATGACGACAGCCTTGCCCGAGGCGTCTTTTCCGCTGTTATCCTTGCCCACGGTGAGCGTGAGCTTAGTCGCCTTACCGATAAGACCGCCCGCCGCGTTTTTACCTGCGACGCTCAGCGCCGAGACATCGATGCCAGTTGGTAGGGCGACGGTGGCACCCTCCTGCGCCTCGCCGATAAGGCCTCCTGCGTTGGCGCCATCGGCTGTCGCGTTGATGGTGGGCGTACCGTCGAGGTTGTCCGGCAGGGCGAGGCCCGCAAGCGTAAACGATGCTTTTTCGGCAAGAGTGTTCACAAGCAAGCCCATGTTGCCTGCGCTCGATTGCATATCGACTGCCAGGGGGCTGTTCGCGCTTGTCGTGTAGGTGGCGTTAAGCGTGAGCGCGCCCGTGACCTCGCCCACAAGCGGCGAGGTGAGCTTGCAGATGTCCTTTTCGGTATCGCTCTTGGGCGTGCCCACGGTAACGGTGGCAGCAAGCGTCTTGTCCGCGCCCGTGACCTTTGCGGCCACGATGGGCTGGGCATCGGTACCCTTCCAGGCGAGCTTTACGGTGCTGTTGGCGTCGCTGAGCTCGATGTTGTTGAAGAGCGTCTTGTTGACGGTCAGGGTCCTGTCGCCGAGGTTGAGCGCGCCTTTGAAAGAGTAGGCATCGCTGCCGAAGCCTTGGAACGTGAGGCTACCCAGGCCGTCCACGATCTCCGCGCCGCACACGTCGAAGTCGATGCCGGTCGAGCCACCTTTGGAGATGTTCGCGTTCTGGTAGATGGCGGGATCGGTGTTGGAGATGGCGATAAGGTCGGCGTTGGACTCAAAGGTAATGGCCGTGACGGCGCCCGAGCCGTCGGTGATGACATCGCCGTCGCCCAACGCGTGCCTGAGAGCCTCGACAGTAGCGATGGGGTAGTTGGCGTCTGCCTGATCAGCAGCATCCGCGTCCGCGTCATCCGCTTGTTCTCCGTCAGCAGCACCCTCATCGGCAGCCGCATCGTCTTGGGACGCGTCGCCCTCCGCTGGAGCATCGCCGCTGGTGGCTCCATCGGTCGTGGAGTCCTGCGACTCGCCAGCGTTGGTAGAACCGTCGCCGCCCTCGGTGGCTCCCGCATCGGCGCCCGGAGTCGTTGCGGCATCATCAGATGCAGCCTGATCGGCATCTTGCAGCGCGGTGGCCACAGCATCCTGTACGGAGCGCGCCGTGTTGCCCGCGGCGCGCGCGGCGGAGACGGACGCCTCCACAACGGCGTCGAGCTCTTGCGCGAACACCTCTGTGGAGGGCGCGAGCGCCTGGAAAATCATGATCGCAGTCAGGCATGCGGTTGTTATGCGCTTTGCCGTTCTCATCTGGTCCTACCTCGTCCTATCTCATGCCCCGTACGGGGTCTCAAAATCTATGCTTGCGGATTGCTTCGGCTAGCCCTACGCGGCCGAACACGAAACGCCAATGGCTTCCCAGCTGGTCGGCTTCGAATCACCCTTCCGGTAAAAGGTGATGATTTCCGAGCCAGGAGATGCATCGTATGTAATCGAGTTGCCGCTGACGGCTGCTTGCCCATTACCGTTCTTGTGGTTCGCCTCAAAGAACGGATCGAGCTCGACCCCGCTTCCCCACGTGAGCTCTACCTTAGTCGTAGCGCCCGTAACGGTCACACGATAGTTGTAGGCGTCGAAGTCGCCGACATTCGTATCATCCTTGTTCTTGTCGACCCACTCGCCCGAAACGCCCGAAGCCATCACCTCTGCACGCTCGGAAGGCGCAATCTTGGCGGCGAGCCATTTAAGGTTGGTGCCAGGGCTATTGGAGCCGACCTTGGCCTTAACGGTGAAAGATGCTTTGTTGAGGTCCGCCTTGGAAAACGTAACCTTATAGGTATACATGGTTGCCTTGTTGGCAGGGAAGGAAAGGTCGACCGTGCCGTTCGCCGTCAGCGCAGGCTCACCGCTTATGCTCCAAGCTTTCGTCGTACCCGTCGCCGTCACGCTCAGCGTCGCGTTAACGTCCTTGTCGTTGACCTTGTTCTTGTCGCCCAGCAGATGGTTGTAAATGCGAAAGGTAAAAGAGCAGTTTTCCCCACTCGTGTCGGCAATGACGCTTCGGACGGCAATATCCCCGTCATTCAGGTTCTCTCTCGTGTAACCCGTGAGCATGTCCGAGGCAAACAGCGCCTGCGACGTGCCCGAAACGGCGACCGACTTAAGGAAGTCGCCCGCCAGAAACGCCGTGTAGGTAAGGTAGGTACCCGTCGCAATCGCGACGGCGCATAGCAGCACCGCAACTGCCCACAGGCGCTTGCGCACTTTAGAAGCAGGGGCCACCGACTCTGCGCAGCAAGGCTCTGCCTTAGAATCATCAACCTGTGCAAAGTGCTTGCCAGCAGGCCTTGCGATTTCATTTTGCTCTTTCTTGTCTTTTCGCATCTGGCACCCCTCCCTTCCTTCTTATTGGTTGCCGCTCGTGCCGCGAGCAATTAGGTAGACCATGTCGGTTTCTTTAACGTTGGAGACTGTCTTTCCGTTTACGGTCACAACGCCCGGATTCCACGTGCACTCGATGATGAAGTTCGTGGCGGCGTTGACCCTTTTGTTCTTATCGCTGTAACCGTCGAGCTGACTCTTTGTGAACTCGTGATACCGATACAGCGGACGGGCGTTTTCCTGGACGCTCTTATACGTACCGTACGTTGGGTCACTGTCGGAAAGCTATTTAGCTAAGCTGTTTGTCGCATCCGCGCTATTGATAAAGGTGAACGAAATCGGATCCCCCGTCGTGCTCCACGAATACGGCTGATTGAGCCCGTCGAGGCCGACCACAGTGCCGCTCGTATTACTCGGATCGTTGACCGTCACGTGATATACGTTGATCGTCAGCCCCGTGATATTCGTTGTGTTGGCAACCTGCAGCTCAAACGCTTGACCGCCGGCAGCGGGATCGCCATTGTCGCTCTGCACACAAAACGCGCGACGAACGGTCACGGTACCGTTGGAGTTTTTCACATCACCGCGCGACTCGTCATACGAAATCTCGATGGGCTCGATGCTCGTCTGGTTGGGACCCATAATCTTGAGCTGCGCGGGCGTTTGGATCTTGCCCACCGTGGACAGACTTTTGCTGCCCACAAACCACGAGAGCGACAAGCCGATGATAAGAACGATTGCCGCCAGCAGTATCAGGACCGCAAGGGCCTGTGCGCGGTGGTTTTCTATCCAATTGCGGGCATCGCCGAGGCGCGTTTGCATGGTGCTCATGAGCTCACGCCCTCCTGAGCGCTAATTCTAAGTTGGATGTATTTGACCTTATTGCCGATCTGCTCGTCGGCATTGTTGTACAGCGCCGAGCAGATGGCGGTGTCGCTGAAGGACATGCCGGCCGAAACCGCAGGAGCGTTGGCAGCACTTGTGCCGTTTGCCGCACCATAGAAGTAGTTCGCTTTATGCTCGTTCATGTCCGCCTGCAGAGCGCCGTAGTCAGACTTTGCGTCGCCCGCCGCCGCAAACAGATTCTTGTAGTAATTCGTGTTGCCGGTAAGGACGAAGTTCTGAAAGTACTCCGGCCATACCCAGTACAGGTCGATGGTGACGGGCTTGTTCGTTGGCTTGGCCACATCGCCGTTTTCGCAAAATTCGCTCTTGCGAATCTCGATCTTGCTATCAACCACGCGGCCCGAGTAATAGCCGTTCTCGCAGCTCGTAAAGAACAGCAAGTGGCCTTTGATCAAGCCAAGAAGCGCCTCCGCCTCGGGCGCCAGCGTTCCCCCGTCCCCAACAACGCCAACAATGTTCGTGACCTTAAGCAAGCGCGACAGATTGATCGTGACCCTGTCCAGGTCACTCACCAGCGGCTTCACCGTAAATGTAATCTTGCCGCGAGCACCCGGGTACAGAGAGCCCGCGGTCTCGTTGTTCAGGTTGGAGCCGAGCGTCACCGTCATGGCGTCGGTCGTATCCAGGCCATCGATGGCATCCTTTTCCTCGGGCGTGCGCTCGGAGCGCTCGTAATAGCCCACGTGCGCGCCGGACTCACCCTCGCCCGCGGCGGTCAGTGTGTACCGATCCGCCTTCGCCCCGATCGTGCTCCCCGTGGCGCTCACTCGGTTATTCGCGGCAAACCAGGCCAGGCATGCAAAGATGGCAACGATGGCGGCCAGCACAAACAGACCACTCACCAGAAAATCCTTCCAGAAATCCTTGAGGGTCCGCACGTGCTCGTCGGCAGTTTGACGGTACTCGGCCGCCGTCTTGTGCTGCTGGGGCTCGCTATGTCGGTCCATGCCACTCATCGCTTACGTTTGCCCTGCTTGCGGGCTTGCCATCCTTTTCCGCTCGGTCGCGTTTATCCGTTGTTCGCAGGTAGAGAATTCAGGCAGAATACAACACCGTACGATAAGGTAAAAGAATAGCATTGACCTGCGGTTCGCTCCACAACGCAAGCCTTAATGATGTCTTAAAAGTCAAACCCTTGGTGCAAGTGGTCAGGTCACTTCGCACCAACATGGTGCAAACAAACATGACCACTTGCGCCAATCCCCTTGCACCAAATTCGGATTTTCGGGTGGTTGCGATTCGGATTTTCGTGTTCATATAATTCGGATTTTCTGGTGCTCAAGATTCGGATTTTCTGAACCCGCTGGTCAGAGCACCTCTTATTGGCAAAAAGGCGGGGAGCACCGATACGGCACTCCCCGCCCACTCAATACGCGATAGCTTTCTTGCTTAGAGCTCGTTGGCCGCGTGATATGCCGTGCGAATGGCGCTCGCGATGTCGGCGGTGCGCTCGCCCGAGCAGTCGCCCACGTAGGTCACGGGTACCGTCACGCCGTCCAGGTCAAACGCGTTGGCCTTGGAGCCCACGGCCATCACCACGTAATCGCAGACGATCTTCACCGGCTCCTCGGCGCCGTCCTCGTTGGTGCGAATGGCCTCCACGCCCTCGTCGGTAATGGCGGTCAGGCGGGTCTTCACGTGCTGCTCCACATTATGCTCTGCAAAGTCGCTCATGATCAGCGGCAGAATGGTTTCGGACTCGCCCGCGGCAATCTTGTCGAGCATCTCCACGATCGCCACCTCGCAGCCGTGCTGCAGCAGGTACTCGGCAGTCTCGGTGCCCACCAGGCCGCCGCCAATGACGGTGACGCGGCCCGTAAGCTCCACCTTGCCGGCCAGCACGTCCCAGCTCGAGACGACCTTCTCCGAGTCGGCACCCGGAACGGGGATGACCACGTCGTGCGCGCCCACGGCCACAATCGCGGCGTCGGCGGCGTTGAGGTCCTCAGCGGTAGCGGCATGGTTGAGCTCAACCTTCACGCCCAGGCCGGGCAGAATCTTCTCGTAGTACTCAACGGAGCGCATGATCTCGTCCTTGCGCGGAGGCGCGGCCGCCAGCACAATCTGGCCGCCCAGATGATCGCTCGCCTCGTAGACGGTCACGTCGTAACCGCGCTTGGCCGCCACGCGTGCGGCCTCCAGGCCGGCAATACCGCCGCCCACCACGGCGATCTTCTTGTCGCCCTCGCCCGGTTTAATGGCGATGGTCGCCTCGTCGCCGTTCTCGGCATTGAGCACGCACGAGATGTACTTGCGGTTTTGAATCGCGTCGACACAGCCCTTATTGCAGTTGAGGCACTCGCGAATGGGCTCGCCCGTGGCGGCCTTCAGCGCAATGTCGGGGTCGCACATGAGCGAGCGGCCATAGGCGACGATGTCGGCAGAGCCATCCTCCAGGTTCTTCTCGCCGGCCTCGACCGAGACCACGCGGCCGACGGTTGCCACCGGCACGGAGACCAGGGCCTTGACGCGCTCGGCCACGGGCAGCGTCCAGTTGTAGGGCATGGCGCCCATGGGCGGAATGGTGTCGCCCATGTTGCCGGTGTGATTTGCCTGTGCAACCTGGATCATGTCGATGCCCGCGCCCTCGAGCAGCTTGGCAAACTCGCAGGCCTCGTCGGGCTGCAGGCCGCCCTTACCGCGCGGCGTGCCGTCGGGGTTCTCCATAATCACAGGGAGCTTGTACTCCACCATCAGCTGCGGCGCGGCTTCCTTAATGGCAGCGACGACCTCGAGCGCATAGCGAACGCGGTTCTCGAACGAGCCACCGTACTCGTCGGTGCGCTGGTTGAGGATGGCCGAGCACAGCGAGCCCACCAGGCGGTCGCCGTGGACCTCGATGGCGTCGATGCCGGCCTGCTGCGCGCGAGCGGCCGAGGCGGCGATGGCCTCCTTGATCTGGGTGAGCTGCCCTACGCTCGCCTCGTTCACAAAGTGCTGCATGTCGTGGTGCAGCTTGGCGTATGCCTGCTTGCGGATCTCGTTGGACTCGGCCATCTTGGCGGCAAAGGTCTCCTCGTCGCCGGCGGCCTTGGCCTCCTGCGCAGCCTTGGCGGCGGCCATGGAGCCCATGACCATGCGGCCGACGCCGGGCACGTCGTACTCGGGGTGGAACAGCTGCAGCGCAACCTTGGCGCCGTGCTTGTGGACGACGTCGGCCAGCGCCTTAAACGTGGGGATCTGGGCGTCGGTCGCCAGCTTGGGCGTGGGGCTCGCGGTCATGACGGGAGCGACGTCGCCGATGACGATGTAGCTCACGCCGCCACGGGCCAGGCGCTCGTAAAAAGCCAGGCTGCGCTCGCCAATGGAACCGTCGCGCTCCTCGTAGCCGGTGGTCAGCGGCGGGAACATAATGCGGTTCTTGAGCTCAAGGGGGCCAACCGTAATGGGCTGGAGCAGTTTGGATGCAGGTGCGGTCATGGACATTCCTCTCTTGTAGGCGCGGCGGCGATGATGCCGCGTAGTTGTCTAGAGGATATGGCATGGGAATACAACAGCGCAACGGAAATCGGCGGATAGCAGGTGGCGGCAGGTGGATGGGGCGTGGCGGCCCGTCGGTTCGTCTCAATCTGTAACAGTTACTCGGCAAAACCGGATCTTGCTGTTACAGATCAAGACGTTCCTCTCAACCCATCCTCAACAATCTAGATCTGTAACAGCTAGGCCAACTTTTGACCCCCACCTGTTACAGATCGAGACAAACCAATCTAGCCTGCCGAAAGATCTCAATCTGTAACAGCTGCCCGGCAAAATCCGTCCCTCGTGTTACAGATTTAGACAAACGCGGCCCAAACCGCCGGTATATCTCGATCTGTAACACCTAGCCGCCCAAATCGGGTCTTGGTGTTACAGATCGAGATCTTTGATTGAGAGGCTGAGAATTGAACCGAAGAAACGATCCCGGGATAACAAAAAAGCTCGCCGGCTTGACCGACGAGCTGCAAGTTCTTGGTCGCGGGGGCAGGATTTGAACCTACGACCTCCGGGTTATGAGCCCGGCGAGCTACCAGACTGCTCCACCCCGCAATGTCTGGGCGCTTCATGTGCGCAAGAAAGAATATTACGTGGGAGTTCGGTAAACGGCAAGGAAAATCTCGTAGAGCATAATTCCTTCATATTTAAACCCCTCAGCCCATATCACTGTAACCGAATCGCAGCCGAGCGCCGTCGACGGCGCGTATACAATGGTGCGCGTCCTTTTATGCCAACACTGGGAGTAGACATGCTGCTCGCTATCGATATGGGAAACACGCAGACGGCCATGGGCCTGTTTGACGGGGACGAGCTGGTGCAGTCGTGGCGTATGCCCACCGACCGCTCCTATACCGCCGACGAGATCCACGTGCGCCTGATGGGTTTCTTTAAGATGTACGGCCTTTCGCTCGATGCGGTCGACGCGATCGCCTTTGCCGGCGTGGTGCCGCAGCTCTCGCGCGAGTGGCACGCCGTGGCCGACCGCATTGCCGCGGATGCCATCGTCATCGGGCCGCAGACGGCCGCGGTGACCAAGCTGCGCGCGGCGCGCCCCCAGGCCGTGGGTGCCGACCGCGTCGCCAACGCCGTTGCGGCCGAAACTTTCTACGGCGCGCCGGCGATCGTGGTGGACTTTGGCACCGCGACCAATATCGACGTCATCGATGAGGACGGTTATTACATTGGCGGAGCGATCGCGCCGGGTATCCGCATCTCCATGGACGCGCTTGCCGCACGTGCCGCCAAGCTCGCTAGCGTGCCGCTCGAGGCGCCCGAGCACGCCATCGGCCGCGATACCGAGGAGTGCATCAAGGTCGGCGCCGTGGTGGGCGCTGCCGCCATGGCCGAGGGCCTGGTCGCGCGCATGAAGCGCGAGCTGGGCCGCGAGGATGCCACCGTTATCGCCACGGGCGGTCTCGCCGGCATCGTCGCCGATTCGACCGATGCCTTCGACGTGGTCGACGGGCAGCTCACCATCAAGGGCATCTGCGAAATCTACCGCCGCATGCAGGAGCTGGGGTAAGACAGGGGCATAAGTCGAGCACGTCCAATGCCCCAGCCCCCGCAAACGTTCGCCAAGCCTATTCCTCAAAACTGAAAAATTTTCAATTTTGAGGAATAGAGACTCCTCGAATACGCCCAGCACAGCGATATCGTGCATGTTTCCTATTCCTCAAAAACGAAATTTTTTCAATTTTGAGGAATAGGACCGAGATGCCGCCCTGCAGTCACGCAAAAGCCCTCCCCGGTGCAATCCGAGGAGGGCTTCGTTGTCATCGTTATCTTTGAGCACGGGCGTCTCGCGTTACAGCCCGCGAATCCGTACGGCCTCGGGCGGAAACTCCTGCTCGCCGGCATCGGTCTTGATGGTCGCGCGGCCCCAGATGTCCAGGCCCGCAAACACACCGACCGCAAGCGGCAAGCCGTTGGGCGACACCGCCGCAACTTGGCGGCCCAGCAGCGGCACCATGTCGAAGTACTCGCCCAGCACGGGAGCCAGCGGCCCTGCGGCGCCCTGCGGCGTGTTGGCAACAGCCGCCCAGGTATCCACACGGGTCAGCACAGCGGCGGACAGCGCCTCGACCAGCGCTTCGTCAGCCACGTCCACACCGAGCTCACTCAATGCCGAACGCTCGATATCCACCGTCACGGCACCGAACATGCCCGCGGCACCGGCACCGCCGTTGACGGCGACGCGCGCGAACGACGTCTCAAACGCGGGTGCGCCGAACACGATATTGCTCGGCCACTCAATGCCCACCTTGCCGGCAAGGCCCAAACCCGGCGTCGACGCCGTGCCCACGAGCGCGTCCATCATGCCCATCGCTGCCACAAACGGCAGGCCGTGGAAGGCATGCATATTCACGTCCGGGCGCACGACCAGCGAAAACGTCAACGACGCCTCGCCCGCGCTCCAAGCGCACCAGCCCGCAGACACACCCTCGCGGCCCGCGTCGCGCGCGGCGTCAAGCTCGGTGCCGGCGGTTACAACATTCATCTCAATCATCTACATACGCCCCAATTCGCCCACGATATGGCCTACGCGGTCCTCGGGCTCCTTGACCTCGACGCCGTTGTAGCGGAAGAACCGCGCCGGGTCGTGCATCAGATCCTCGAGCGGCACCAGTACAAAGTCGCGCTCGCCAATGAGCGGATGCGGCAGGCGCAGCTTTTTGCCGCCATGGATCTCGCCGTCCATCCACAGCAGGTCCAGGTCGATGGTGCGCGGACCGTTGACCTTGGCCTTCTTGGAGCGGTCGCGCCCCAGCTCAGCCTCGATCTTCATAAGCTCGTCGAGCAGCACCAGCGGCGCCAGCTCGGTCTTGATCTCGATGACGGCGTTGGCAAACGCATCCTGGCGCGTCTCGTAGGCCGGCTCGCTCTCGTAGATGCGCGAGCAGTTGGACACGCAGGTGAGCGGAATCTCGGCAATCATGTCGCGCGCGGCGCGAATGTTGTCGCAACGATGCCCCAGATTGGAGCCCACAGCCACAAACGCACGGCGCGGTTGCGGCTTGGCGACAGCCCAGTAACCGTTCAGGAACTGCGCAAAGCCGGTAACGTCGTGCACGCGCACGATGTTGGCACCGGCCTGGATAGCGCCCAGGCACACGCCAAACGTGGCGGCATCGCGCGCGGCGGCCTCGGTCACGCCCGAGACAGCGCCCACAAAACGCTTGCGCGACACGGCGCACATGAGCGGGTAGCCCAGCGACGCCATCTTGGCGGTCTCGCGCTGGATGACGATATCCTCGTTGGCCGTCTTGCCAAAGCCCGGGCCCGGATCGATGCAGATGCGGTCGCGCGACACGCCGGCATGGATGAGCGTGCGGGCCTGGTCGGACAGAAAGCCCATGACGCGGCGCATGATGGGCGCCGAATCGGGCAGGGTGAAGCGGCGGAGCTGAGAGGTGGGCACGTAGGCCTCCTCGCGGCGGGCGCTGCGGCGCATCATGGCTGCCAGGTGGTCATTCGGCTCCGGCGCGGGCTCAGGGGTCGTGGCGGCCTCGGCGACAGGGGCGGTCTCTTCGGCGGCCAGCGTCTCCTGCTTCGCGAGGTCGC
>OAWM01000228.1_pt1 | contig 53875 bp, 60 predicted proteins | sample 1495501 | NCBI WGS metagenome assembly OAWM01 (sample SAMEA2580210, study PRJEB22360) | human gut metagenome | biome: human gut; feature: human-associated habitat; material: faeces | place: Denmark | collected 2008/2010 | reverse complement strand
AAAGTAAGTAAATAATAAAAATATATAATATATAAGGGAAAATGAGTTACACAGTTACAAAAACGCCCCGAAGCCTTGTATTTACTGGACTTCTGGCAGTTTCTGAACAGTTACAAACGAGTTACAATTAGTTACAAAACTGGTTACAAACTAATGATTTTTCAAATATTCTTCAAATTCTTCCATAGACATAAGAATTTTTCTTGGTTTTGTTCCATTCTCAGGCCCTATAACTCCTGCATCACAAAGCTGATCCATAATTCTTGTTGCTCTGTTGAAACCAATTTTAAATGTTCTTTGCAGTGAACCAACATACGCATTTTCTTTTTTAATAATAAGTTTACCTGCTTCTTCAAAATGTACATCACGGTCATAAGTTCCATCTTCTTGCCTTGGTATTCTTGCGTCTGAAACAATATCAGCTTTAGAATCAATCAGAGAGATTAAAAAGTCTCTATCCCACAGCACAATGCCGATTTTTGAAGCTAACTCTTTCGCTTGACGTGTAAAATATCTGTTTGTGAGAACAACTCCCACATTAGCATCATAATATTTCATACCACCAGTAACCTGATATACTGCGTCTACGCCGATATCTGAAGAATAACATTTACATTGGATGGCATATTTTATTTTATTTTGAGTTGCAATAATATCAGCACCAAAATCACCACTTGTGGATGTCACAGATACGTCTATAAAGCCATTTTTCCGTAGCAGATCAGCACAATATACTTCAAAATCGGGACCAGTCATGTAATCAAATTTGTCATTATATAGTTCAATATGTTCATTCATTGTCTGAACTGGTTCGTCTGATGTTATGTTTTCAACAGGTGCAGGTATTTCAGAAAAATCAATTTGTTGAACAATTGGCGGCTGCACTTTCTCTGAAATTAATGATGAATACCATATGTCCAGTAATGCAATTATTACAATCACAATGATATAACTGGAATGTGCTCTTTTCATCATTGTAGAAGGGGCTTTGCATAAATATAGCAGCCAAAAATGTAGGAGCAGGAAACAGAACGGAGAAAAAACAGAAAATATAAATTTGTATGTTTTATTTTTGGTTCTGTTAGCAAGCCCATATGTTTCGCAAAGGAAACATACCAGAGCTGATGGAATAGAAAAATAAAGTTTAGTGCCGGAAGAAGTAACGGAGATAATCAGTAATGCGATACTTGTTATGAGAATTATCTCTTTACGAAGCCCAGTCTTTTTATCTTTCATATCGTACCTTTTTCCATAATTTACCACTTGACAATAACAAACAGATGTTCGATAATATATTTATCGCTACTGTTTCGGGTCGTGTGGTTCACGAAGGGGATGGATGTATTGGACTATAAAAGAAAAATAATGGAAATGCTCGATCATGCAGATGATAGACGGTTACGTCTGATCTACATATATGTCAGAGCAATTCTGGGACTGAATTAATTCAGTCCCTTTTTTCTTGCAGTAGTTCAACCATCTTTTTCAAAGATTCCCAGTCAGATTCATCCAGTGCAGCGAGCATTGATATAAATCTTCTCTTAAAAGAATCTTCTTCTCCCTTTAATAATTCACCAACAAAGTTAGAAATCTGTTCATCCCTGGGAGCTTCGATAAACATGTTATCGTCTCCTCCTTCGCCAGTTCTCAACCAATTCTCATTGACTTTACCTTTTGGTGGGAAATTCGTTTTACATATTAGAGAGATTACCGCATCACTGGGTTTTCGTCTTCCGGTTTCATACCCACCGATATTATCACGGGGAGTTCCGACCTTGTCTGCAAATTCTTGTTGAGTTAAGTCTAATGTTTTTCTTAACTTCTTTAATCGTTCATTCAATTTTGTCTCACCTCTTTTCTTATTTGTATTGTACATCATTACAGATTAAAAATCAACATGTTTTTGTGACCATGACACAAAAACCTTACTAAGTCACAAAAAAGGTATTGACAAATGTGGCAATGTCATATATTATAATGGCATAGTCACAAAGGCGAACAGCAAATGACACATCAGTCTTTGTTGATTACAACGTCAGTTCAGTCCCATCCACTGAACTGACAAGTCAATAAGGAAAGCAGGAAAGACCGGGTGAAGCGATAGGGCTACACGCAAGTAACATGGTAGTTAGGCTACGGGATGGTAGACAGAGCGTGTGAAGAATAAACATGACCCGGCAAAACAGTTGAAGAAAGCAGGAACGGTAGGACAAGAAAGCACAGTGTTCGGAACGTAGAAGAAAACTGAACAGGTTGAGCCAATCAACACTTTACTCCTCAACCAAGAAGCCGTTAAGCGGAAGAATCAACGAGCGAGAGGACACAGTACCTTGTTGGCTTACATTGTCCAAGCGAAGCAAGACTATAACCAAGAGAAAGAAGGTGAGAAGAAATGGGGATTACCTGAAAATTTAAAATCTATTAGAAAAAAACATCATTTATCACAAAAGAATTTAGCGGATGATTTAGGAGTAGCGCAGGCATCAATAAATTACTGGGAGAAAGGACAACGGACTCCCTCTATTGAGGCCGTAAAATCTATTGCTGAATATTTCCATGTTACTGTTGATGATCTTCTTGGTGATGGTGTTGAGTGGAGAAGATTTTTATTTCACGGTACGAAAGAGCAGCAAGAAAAACTTGAAGCTACCCTTTCAAAAGATGGTGTCAGTAGAAAAACCATCTACATGATTTTGAAGTATTTAACAATTAATCCAGACTGTCAGGATATTTTGCAAAAACAGTTTCCAGATGTTTAGCAAGTTCTTCTTTAGAATGAATGTCCTGAATGGATTTTATAACACGTGTACCATTTTCCCATACATAAATGGTGGCGTTATATTTTCCAGATGAAGTCAAACCAGATACTTCAATTTCATGATTCCCGAATTTCCTGTAAACACAAGGTTCATAATCAAAATTTCGTACAGAATATTCGGAACCAAGATAAGTTAGTGTCTCTTCTAATTTTTTATTAAACATTATTATCAACCTCCCTTCTCATAGGGAGTATACCACAGAAAGGAAGTGAAAAGTTATGTCAGAAAAAGAAAAACAGATCCTTGAGACTATTGCAACAGCAGTACCTAAGATGTCCGAGTTTGATAAAGGTTATCTGTTGGGAATGGGTGAAGCAATGGTAAAGCAGAAAGAAAAAGACAAACCAGAAAAGAAAGAAGGTCAGTAAATGTCAAATGTGTTAATTCCCATCAATTTTGATGGGGAACAGCCGACAGTATCAGCAAGGGATTTACATGCAGGTTTGGGAATTTCTGAAAGGTTTCAGTCATGGTTCAATAGACAGTTACAATACGGATTTCAGGAAAGTACTGATTATGTAGGGTGTAAAGAATTTAACACCCTGGCAAGGCAGGAATTACAAGATTATGAGATTTCCGTAGATATGGCAAAGCAGATCTGCATGATCCAGAGGTCTGAAAAAGGCAGACAGTACCGTCAGTACTTCATTGACTTGGAGAAAGCATGGAATACGCCGGAACAGGTTCTTGCAAGGGCGTTGAAAATTGCTGACAAGGAAATTGAAAAATTAAAGTCAAGTAATACAGCATTACTTGAAGATGTTCAGAGGATGAAACCCAAAGAAACCTTTGCTGATGCAGTAGCTGCAAGCCACACATCCATATTAATTGGAGAGCTGGCAAAGATCCTGAAGCAGAACGGTGTTGAGACTGGACAGCGTAGATTATTCACATGGATGAGAGATAATGGGTACTTAATTAAAACCGGATCAAGTAGAAATATGCCAACACAGAAATCTATGGAACTTGGTCTGTTTGAAATTAAGGAAACAGTGATTAATAACCCGGATGGCTTAATCAGGATCAGCAGGACAACAAAAGTTACTGGTAAGGGACAGCAGTATTTTATCAATAAGTTCCTTATATAAAGAAGTCCCACAGGAAGTACCAGTTCCCATGAGACAGGTGTTAAATGAAAAATATTTCAGCTACATAGTAGCAGAAAGTGAGTTAAATTGCAATGAAAAAAATCATTTCAGCGTGGATTGAGCAGGTAATAGAGTTCGATTCCATGACAGAATACCAAAAATTTATCAATGACCTGAAAAATGGCAAAAAGGCTTACCGGATCATCACACCCGGTTGTGAGGTAGACAATAAAATTTGTACGCACATCATGCGACAGTATAACAACAATAATTTCCCGGAAGGCGGTGAAATGTAATGAAATTTGCTGAGAAGTTGAAAAAGGCAATGCAGGAACTGAACCTGAACCAGCGTCAGGTTGTAACACTGACTGGGAAAAGTAAGGGTTCTGTGAGCCAGTATCTGTCAGGTAAACAGATCCCGTCAGAAGATGTCCAGAGTGCCATTGCTACGTCACTTGGTCTGGCTTCTGATTACTTTACCGGCATGGATAAGGAACTTCAGGTTATGCCGCAGCTTGAAATCAGGGATGGCGTTATCCCGAGACTTGATGTGACGAAGGCGGCGAAACTGATGGGTATGAACCATAACACGGTCAGAAAAGGTTTACAGCAGGGTGTTTTTCCCTGGGGATATGCAGTACATACCTCTGACAACAGATGGTCCTATTTTATCAATGCAAAGAGATTTGCAGAAGTTGAGGGGATTGCCTTATGAACAAAATGAGAGAGTATGAAAGAGGTCGTGAAGACGGTCTTGATCTTGCCAGAAGAATTGTAAAGGAAGGTGGACTTGAAGCATTAGAGAGAGAATGTAAATTTCGTGGTGTGACCGGAATACATACTTCTCTGGCAGCTAAGGATTTGGATAAAGCATCACAGAAAATCAAGGAAATGACAATTGATACATTCACTATCTTATGTATTGCTGCCATTCATGACGAATTTGGTTTCGGTGAGAAACGTTGCAGACGTTTGATTGCCAAGATGGAAGAAGGTGCTGAGTATCTCATGGATGATCTGGCAACCTGGGACGATTACATTAAAGAAATCAAAGAGCAGTTGAATATTGATCTGAGAATTAGATGGAATAATTAAAGGAGAAAAATGACAATGAGCGAATCTATTAAAGGCTATAAAGTATTTAACCCAGACTGGACTTGTAGAAACTTCCAGTACGAAGTAGGTAAGACATTTGAGGAAGATGTAACGCCAAAGTGTTGTGACAGAGGTTTTCACTTCTGTACAAAAGCATCTGACTGTTTCAGTTATTACGGTTTCAATCCTGAAAATAAGGTTGCAGAAGTTCTTGCACTGGGGACGGTTGATACTGAATCAGATGATACAAAATGTTGCACTAACAAAATCCAGATTGTACGTGAGATCAGCTGGCAGGAACTCTTGACAATTGTGAATACAGGAAAAGGTTGTACGGGTCTTTGCAACACCGGGAATCGCAACACCGGGAATCGCAACACCGGGGATTGCAACACCGGGAATTGGAACACCGGGGATTGGAACACCGGGGATTGGAACACCGGGAATCGCAACACCGGGGATTGGAACACCGGGAATCGCAACACCGGGGATTGCAACACCGGGAATCGCAACACCGGGAATCGCAACACCGGGGATTGGAACCTTTCTTCTTTTAATACTGGTTGTTTTATGACAGAAGAACAGAAGATTATGCTGTTCGATAAACCTACTGACTGGACTTACCGTGACTGGATCAATTCTGATGCACGTTATGCGTTGACCAACATTCCTAAGAATGTGGTTGAATGGGTTTCTTCATACGATATGACGGATGAAGAAAAAGAGAAATATCCAACTTATGAAACAACAGGCGGATATCTGAAGGTTCTGGATGAATCAGAGTCAGCACAGATTTGGTGGGATGGTCTGACTGATGGTAGCAAGGATATCATCAAGTCATTACCGAATTTTGATGCAGAAATTTTCAGGAAATGTACAGGAATCAAAGTAGAAAGTGAGGATAAAAGTAATGAGTAAAGTTGTAGAAATGTTGAAAGAAAAAGGTATTGCTGAAAGAATCCAGCGTAACGTGGATAGAAGCGTTGCATTATTTGGGAAGGATGTACCACAGGAAGAAATTGACAAGTCTGTAAGAATAATTCTTGATTTTGAGTTACATAGAAATCCTGAACTTAGTGACGCATTTGCAGAGTATGCGCTTGATCTTGCAATGGATAGCGTAGTGAAAGAACTGGGAATCAAATACAATCCTGAAGCTGCAAAGAATCTGTCTGATTTTGATAAAGCAATATATTCAGCAGTGAACAGGCTGGTAAAAACCATATGCCCGTTTTAAATTTTATGCCACATCAGCAGCAGGCCCTTGACCAGACAGAATCATTCAACAGATGCGCATATTACTTGGACATGGGCCTTGGTAAAACTTTTGTCGGTGCAGAGAAAATGTACTTGCTGAATAATGACGTAAATCTGGTGGTCTGCCAGAAATCAAAGATTGATGACTGGGTGGATCACTTTGAAAAGTACTATCCAGATTATGAAGTGTTCAACCTGACAAAGAAAACACAGGTGGTACGGTTCCGGGAATTGATTGACACCAGTACCATCTATGACTATAAAAAACAGATTGTCGGTGTTATCAACTATGATTTGGTGTACAGGCGTCCATATATCACTCATATAAAGGATTTTACTTTGATGTTGGATGAATCTTCACTGATACAAAATGAGACTACACGGCGAGCAAAATTCATTCTGAGATTACAACCAGAAAGCGTTGTTCTGTTGTCAGGTACACCAACATCCGGTAAATATGAAAAGCTGTGGTCACAATGCAAGCTGCTGGGATGGGACATAAAGAAAAAAGCATTCTGGGCTTCCTATGTAGATACAGAATGGGTAGAACAGGGGCAATTCAAACGGGAAGTTGTTACTGGGTATAAACACGTAGATCATCTGAAAAAGAAACTGTCACAACATGGGGCAGTATTTATGAAAACGCAGGAAGTCATTGAACTGCCTGAACAGATTGAACAGAAGATTTATGTGAAACCTACCAAAGAGTACAGGCATTTCATGAAAAATGGTTATCTGGTTTTAGATGATGGTACGGAACTGGTAGGTGATAACAGTCTTACTAAGATTCTGTATGCAAGGCAGTTATGCGGAATGTACCATCAGGAGAAAATGGATGCATTCAGGGACTTACTGGAATCAACAGAAGACAGGGTGATTGTTTTCTACAATTTTAATGAGGAACTTACAAGGCTAAGGAAAATATGTGAAGCACTTGACCGGGAAGTAAGTTTTGTGAATGGTTCAGGGCGTTCAATGTATGCCTATGAGTGTGTAGAGAACAGCGTGACATTCATTCAGTATCAGGCTGGTGCAATGGGTGGAAATTTTCAGAAAGCAAATAAGATCATTTACTACACCCTGCCACTTGGCAAAGGATCCTGTGATTTATGGGAACAGTCAAAGAAACGTATTCACCGTATAGGACAGGATAAAAGTTGCTTTTATTATTACCTGTTGGTGAAAGGCAGTTTTGAGGAAAAGAATTTTGCAGCATTGAGAAAGGGGAAGGAACTGACAGATGAGTTGTTTGAAAAATAGAGTTTTAAAGCTGATTACACTTATCAATGGTATCTCATTTTTATATTTTGGTAGTCTGTTAGATTCCTATTCCTGGATTCCTGGGATCATTTGCTGTATCAACTTTGCATGGTTGACACTGTTTGCTTATGCGAACGGATATACATATAAATCTGAGAAAAGAGGTGAGTAATACGGCAGCAGAAAAGAACTTTGAAAATAAGGTGAAAACCTTCCTGAAGGGAAAAGGATTCTGGTTCCTGAAATACTGGGGTGGTGCGGCTTATACCAAAAGTGGGATTCCCGATTTACTGGTGTGTATGCGTGGTAGATTCCTTGGACTTGAAATAAAAGCACCGAGAGGGGAACCATCAGAGTTGCAGCTTTATCATCTTGAGAACATCAGAAAAGCTGGTGGACGTGGGATTTTACTGTACCCAAAAGATTTTGATAATTTCAAGGAATTTGTAGCAGATACTGCAAAGGGAAATTCCTGGTACCTGGATAACATTGAATTTCAGGATCAGTGGAAAGAAAAATTAAGAAAGAGAGGATAAATAAACATGGCAAAAAAGAAAGTTGAGGAAATGACAGCAGAGCAGGTTGCAACAGGTACATTAGAAAATGAGGTTGCAGAAGGGGCGAATGAGAAAGCAACTGCGGTTGAATACAATTACCCAGATATTATCAGGGAAGAACTGATTAAGACCGGGCGTGATGGAGTCCTTGACCTGATTGAGTACATGAGAGAATGCGGATTTTTTGAAGCCCCTGCGTCTGGTGGAAACCATTCACATGAAAAAGGTGGACTGGCGGCACATTCAGTCAATGTAATGTTTACTGCTGAAAAAATCGGCGTCTCCCTGCTGGGTGGTGCAGGCTACAACAAAATCAAGGATAGTGTAGTGATTGCCGCCTTATTGCATGATTTTGGTAAATGTGGCGATTATGGAAAACAGATGTACATTCCTAACATCCTGAAATCCGGTAAACAGTCAGATGCTAAACCATGGAAACGTAATCCGTCACTGTTACCGCTGGATCATGCAACCAGATCAATTAAACTTGCAACCCTGTTCATTGATCTGACAGAGGATGAAGAATTTGCCATCAGATACCATGATGGACTGTATGAAACTGCAAACTATGGTGTCAAGGGGCATGAAACACAGCTTTATATGATCCTTCACTGGGCTGATATGTGGACCAGTAAGGTCATTGAGGGTAATAACAATCCAGAGGATGAAGAATAAGAAAGAGAGGTATAAGAATTATGGCACAGAAAGTATTAATCATGGGTGAGTCTGGTACTGGTAAAAGTACCAGCATGAGAAATTGTGATCCGGCTATTACAGCAGTAGTAAATCCAGTAGGTAAACCATTACCATTCAAGAATCATTTTGAAACACTTGATAATGTGACAGATGCAAGAGAAATTATCAAGTACATGAAGGAACAGGTCAAAGCTGGTAAAAAGCTGATCGTGGTTGATGATTTCCAGTATATCCTTGCCATCCCTTACATGAACAGAATCAAGGAAACTGGATGGGACAAGTACAATGATTTCGGTGCAAATTACTTTGAGATCATTGATGTGTGCAAAGATTTACCGGATGATGTGGTAGTTGCTTATATGACCCATCTGGAAACTCTGGACAATGGACTGACTACAGTTAAGCTGATCGGAAAACTGTTAAGAGAGAAAATCACTATTGAAGGACTGTTTACAATCGTTCTGAGAACTGGTGTATATGAAGCTAAATATTATTTTTACACTCAGAACAGCGGAAAAGATACAGTTAAGTCACCTCTTGGAATGTTCCAGAATTACGCCATTGATAATGATCTGAACTATGTGTACGACAAGATTAAAAATTATTATGAACTGGGTACATATAAGTCAGATGAAGAAATGGACAAAGAGGACCAGAAAGTAGCAGGTGATATTGAAAAACCGGATGCTTCCGGCAGACGTTCCAGAACCAGAAAAGCAGAACAGAAAGCAGAACAGAAAGCAGAACCAGTTGAAAAAGCTGAAAAGACTACAAGAACACGCAAGAGCAGGGCTGAGGTAGAAGCTGAAAACCATGAGAAACTTGTGGAGTATCAGGAAAAAGTAGATGAAGCAATTCAGGAAGCAGCAGGTGATTCTGAAGAAGTTGATTTTGATGTTGCGGCAGAAGCGGCTGCAAGTGTACCTGCCCCTGAGTTACAGAAACCACCAAGAAGAACACGCAAGGAAAGAAAGACCGCTGAACAGACAGTTGAACAGTCTGAACCAGTTCAGGAAGAACCAGAAGCAACTGAGCCTGAATCTGATAAACCGGAAACACCAGAAACTGAAGGTGCAATGAATGCACCGGAACCACCGGTCAGAGGGCAGAGAAGACGCAGAACCAGACAGTAATCAGATAACAAATGAATTTATATAAATGAAAGGTTAAATAGGTGAATTATTATGGCAGTAGATTTCAGTGCATTTGACAAGAAAGTTGATCTTGACGCATTACAGGAAGAAGTAAAGAATGCAGATCTTTCTTCATTTGAGGATGTCCCGGATGGTACTTATATTGTTGGCTTCGATAAAATGGAAATTAAGCCGACAAAAGCGAAAGACAAGCTGATGTTTGCGGTACAGTGCAAGATCAAAGAAGGTCCGCATAAAGGCAGACTGCTGTTTTTCAATCGTGTAATCTCTGGAAACAAGACTTCTGAAAAATGGAATGATGGTAAGGCTATCAAGTCCGTTTGCACATGGCTTGACAAGCTGGAAACAGAAACCGTACCGGAATTTTACAATTATTCTGACTTTGCTGATTGTGTTCTTGACATTTTTCAGGAAGTGCAGGGAAAGGTTGAAGCTGAGGTTGATTGGGCCGCAAAAGACTTCAACCCTATCACTATCAATGAGGTGTTTGACTGCTAATTAAGTTATGGGTGGGATAGCAATATGTTATTCCACCCTGCATTTGAAAAGGTGACAGGATGATATTTTACGATTTTGAGGTTTTTGAACGTGACTGGCTTGCAGTTTTCATTGATGTGACGAATCAAAAAGAACACGTGATAATCAATGACAAGGATAAGTTAAGAACCTTATATGAGCGAAATATGAGTAATATATGGGTTGGATTTAACAACCGTCATTATGACCAATACATCATGAAAGGGATTCTGTTGGGATTGGATCCAAAGAAGATCAATGACTGGATCATCATTCAGGGAAAAGAAGGCTGGCAGTATTCAAGAGTATTTAATAAACTTCCAATGATAAATTATGATGTTATGCCTAACCCACCCGTTGGCCTGAAGACCATGGAAGGTTTCATGGGTAGTAACATCAAGGAAACAGAAGTACCCTTTGATATCAAAAGAAAACTGACTGAGAAAGAAATAGAACAGACAGTTTTTTACTGTCGGCATGATGTTGAAGAGACTATAAAAGTATTCCTGGAAAATGTAGATGTATTTAATGCCATGCATGGAATTGTGCAGGCGTTCCCGGAATATGTGAGTTTATCCGATATCGGCAGCAGTGAAGCCAGAATCACAGCAAAGGTTCTTGGGTGTACAAAACAGGACTTCAATGATGAATTTGATTATTTCTTTCTTCCGTGTCTGAGACTGAACAAATACAAATATGTTCAGGATTGGTTCAGTACAGCGGTAAAAGACTGTACTGAAGAAATGAAGATAAATTATACAAAAGCCAAAGAAAACTATGAGAAAGCCAATAGTATAAAGCTGAAAAAGAAATGGAAGTCAGAGATGGAAAAGTGCGACTGGACAGATTCTTTTCGGTGGCAGAAATATTTTTATAACCGTTCATTGGAAACGGTAGTTGCTGGGATTCCTCATACATTTGGCTTCGGTGGTTTGCATGGTGCAACTGAAAAACCAATTCATAAAACAGGGCAGATATTACACGTTGATGTGAACAACTACTATCCTTCAATGCTGATCGCATGGGGACTTGTCACCAGGGCAGCAGGTAATGACAACTATCCGAAGGTATACGTGACCAGAAAGAAAATGAAGAAAGCGCAAGTTCAGGCGGCAAAAGCAGGTAATAAACCACTGGCTAAACAATGGAAAAAGGCCCAGTTACCATATAAGAAAATGCTTAATGCGCTGTCAGGTGCCATGAAAGATAAAACGAACCCTGCATATGATCCACGAAATAACAACTGCATGTGTATCAATGGTCAGCTTATGTTGCTGGATCTGATTGAACATCTGGAAGTAATACCTGGGTTTGAATTGATCCAGTCAAATACGGATGGTCTTATTATCTGGATTCCTGACACTGATGAAGCGTTTGAAATGGTTGATGATATCTGCTGGGAGTGGGAACAGCGTTGCAGTACAGATAAATGTTCTATCCTGTTGGAACTTGATAATATCTCTGAAATCTATCAGAAGGATGTAAACAATTACTTATGGATTTCAGCTGATGGTGATGTGGAAAGAATCGGTAAGTATCTGAAAGGTCTTTCAGCGGTTGATTATGATCTTCCAATTCTGAATAAAGCCCTTGTTGATTATATGGTCAAAAAGATACCAGTGGAACAGACAATAAATCAGTGTGATGATCTGAAAGAGTTTCAGAAGCTAGTGAAACTGTCAGATAAATATTCACATGTAGAACATGAACACTGTATACCTGTCCAGCGTGTTGAGGGTGTCAGGGTAAAACATACATATTACGATTATCCTAAGACTCAGCGGTATACATATAAGTCTTATCGGGTATTTGCTTCAAATGAGTTGCAGGATGGTAGGATATTAAAGTGCGGCGGTTCCCGTGGTAAACCTGAAAAGTTCGCAGATACACCAGATCATTGCTTTATATACAATGATGATGTAAATGGGGTAAAGGTACCGCAGAACTTGGACAAACAGTGGTATATAGACTTAGCAAAAAGAAGATTGAAACAGTTTGGTATTGCAGCATAGTACTGGAAAGGTGGGGATGATGGCAAATGCTCAAATGACAAAAGTGCAAATGTGGAATAGATACAAAGCATTAAAGAAAAAAGATTATAACTGGACATGTATATGTCCGGTATGCAGTAAACAGATATATGAAAAGGATCCTGATATTGAATATGTAAAAACAAAGCGTGGGACTGAGATTTTTATACATACGCAATGTATCAAAGAATGGGACAAGTAGGTGGTTGATGGATGCTCTATAAAGGATATATTGAAACCAAAGGAAAAGCAGCAGTTGAAAAATTTAAGAATAAGACCAGGTTTAAGACTTATGAGCAGGTGAGGAATCTTCCCGGTTTCGGGGGCGTTCTGGAAAATGACACTATCCTGATAGACATTGATGATTATGAACAGTCAGAAATCATGATGGATATTGTTGAAGACTATCAGCTTGATTGCAGAGTATACCAGACTACCAGAGGAAAGCACTTCCTGTTCAAAAATCATCAGGTAACAAGGAACCACACACATGTACCGCTTGCTATTGGGCTGACAGCAGACATCAAATGTGGAACCAGAACATCATATGAGGTTATCAAGATCAACGGTGAAGAACGTTTCATTGAATGGGATATTGAAGAAGGTGGTACATATCAAGAGTTACCGAAATGGATGCTTCCTGTAAAGGCTGCCACTGATTTTATTGATATGGATGCAGGAGATGGTAGGAATCAGGCACTGTTCAACTACATTCTGACACTTACAGCAAATGGTTTTACGGTGGATGAAACACGGGAAGCTATCAGGATCCTGAATAAATACGTCCTGAAAGAATCACTTTCTGATGAAGAACTGGAAGTGATCCTTAGGGATGAAGCCTTTCAGAAACCTGTGTTCTTCAACGGTACTACATTTTTATTTGAACGTTTTGCAGATTGGTTAAAAAGTAACTGTAATGTAGTCAGAATCAATGGTCAGCTTCATGTATATGAAGATGGAATCTATCAGGTAGGGTACCGGGAGATTGAGAAGGTGATGATCCAGCAGATACCGAACCTGAAGAAGACGCAACGCCGGGAAGTGTTAGACTTGTTAGAATTAATAGCCGAAGAAAAAACGGCAGCAGATGCCCGTTATATAGCGTTCCAGAACGGTATTTACGATATTGTTACAGATCAGATGCAACCGTTTACTTCTGATTTGGTTATTACAAATAAGATACCGTGGGACTATAACCCGGATGCTTACAATGAACTGGCAGATGATACATTGAACAGGCTTGCCTGTAATGATTCGGTTATCAGGATGTTGCTGGAAGAAGTTATTGGTTATTGCTTTTACAGAAAGAATGAATTAGGACAGGCGTTTATGCTTACTGGTGATAAAGCAAATGGAAAGTCTACATTTATAAGCTGCATAAGAACAATTCTTGGTGAAGCAAACACATCTGCATTGGATCTGAAAGAACTGGGGGACAGGTTCAGTACATCTATGATATTCGGAAAGCTGGCAAATTTAGGTGATGATATCGGTGATGATTTCTTGCAAGGTTCTCAGGTGGCAGTATTTAAGAAAATTGTTACTGGTGACAGAATCAAGGCTGAAAGAAAAGGTCAGGATCCGTTTGAATTTAACCCATATACAAAGCTACTGTTCAGTGCCAATGATATTCCAAGAATGAAAGACAAAACTGGCGCAGTTCTCAGACGTTTAGTTATTATCCCATTTAATGCCAGATTCTCAAAGTATCTGGAAGATGGAGTTACAATTGACCCTAAATTCCGTCCTTATATTAAGTATGAACTGAATGAACAAAGTTCAGTAGAATACATGATTAAGATTGGTATTGATGGACTGAAAAGAATCATTGAAAATAATGGTTTCACTAAATCGAAAAAAGTTCAGCAGCAGTTGGATGAATACGAAAATGAGAACAACCCTATTAAAGCATTCATTGAAGATAATGGCATTGAAAGTATTGAGAACGAAGCAACAGCAGACGTATATAAAAGATATCAGGTATTCTGTGCAGATAATAATATGCAGCCTATGGGTAAGATTGTATTCAGTAAGCAGATCAAGAAAAGACTTCACCTTGAAATTATATCCAGCAGAATAGATAACACGGTCAGAAAGATATTTGTAAGGGAGTGATAAAGATATGATTGATAAGACATGTCGGACATGTATTGACAACGAAGATGGTTTTTGTGATCGCAAGGGAATCTTAGTAGATGATGAGGATTTCTGTGAAAAACATAGAGAAGATTGGCGTGACAGATTACTGGATCATTTTCTCAGAGGTCACGGAAAGGGGAGATAATGTGGGGTACTTTATTATTGGGGCATTGTGTTTCATCAGTGGACTTACAATGGGGGTGTTCTTAACAGCCCTTATCGTAGCTGAAGCAGATAATATTGGAGAAGTTAATGAGTTGGGGGATGATGAGAATGAGTTATAAGAACAGTGAGGGTTATTCGGATCCGACGGCAGGTGTTGCAATGGGATCTGCCAAGAAACAGGAGCAGGAAATTGATAAGCTGAACCATAAGGTTATGCAGTCGTTCAGACTGCTGCTTGATCTGGCAGGATTTGAGATTGTCGGACGTGTCACACTGAGACATAAGAAATCAGGGCGTATCTTTAAGTAGGAAAGAGGTGTTGTGGAATGACCGCAAAAGAGTATCTGAACCAGATCAGGGAGAAAGATGCAGCCATAAACAGAATGATACGGCAGAAAGAAAACTTAAAAGGTATGCTGTATACTATTGGCAGTCCTGGTACTGGTGAAAAAGTGCAGACCAGTAAATCTGGAAGTAGTCGTTATGAAGAACTGTTTGCAAAGATTTCAGAAAAAGAGGATGAAATCAATAATAAAATTGATGATCTGGTTGGACTGAAGATAAGAATTTGTGAACAGATTAATGAGTTACCGGATGATGTACATATCTCTGTTTTATATGAAAGATATGTTGAACTGAAAAGCTGGAACCAGATATCTGATGATATGAATTACAATGTGAGATATTTATTTCATATTCATGGAGCGGCACTGAACGAATTTTATCAGATGTATGAGCAGGAAATAAATGCAGATGTATGACAAACATTGAGGGTTGGTGTAGTGCTGACCCTCTGTTTTTATGTTTTTGTAACTAGTTTGGGCGTTTGTAACTAGTTTGTAACTGGTTTTGTAACTCATTTATCCCTTGATTTTACTGGATGTAACTAATGTAACTCATTTTTTCAATGTTCTTATTATATTATTTTTTTATATAATGTATATCAGTAAGAAGTAATAAAAATAATATATATATAATAGTATATAGTAAAAATTAGTTACATTAGTTACAAAAATGTCGGAAACCCAGTAAAATCAAGGGCTGAGAGTGTAACTGATTAGTGTAAAATGAGTTACAAACGAGTTACAATTGGTTACAAAACTGGTTACATCTGAAAATAAATGACATAATCTAAGTCAGAGTTGATATAAAAGCAGTCTGATTTGACTTGAATATGAGTCAGGAAAGCTGATATTGTGTAGACTGTTCAATCAGACATGAAGCATATCCTTTTGTCATGGGGATGTGCTTTTTACTTTGTCCGGGAAATATAGCTGTTTACTCCTTTACAGCTTCCCGGACTTTTCGATATACAAAACCGACGAATGAGAGGTGGTGGGGCTTGGCAAGAGCACCAGATCAGAGAATAGAACAAGCTAAAGAATTATATGAAAAAGGTCTGAAATTAATAGATATATCCAAACAACTTGGAGTTCCAGAAGGAACGGTTCGACGATGGAAATGTACCCATAAATGGGATAGTGAACGTTCGGATAAAAAAAGCGAACGTTCGGAAAGAAAAAAAGGTGGTCAGCCGGGAAATAAAAATGCAGTCGGTGGACCACCGGGAAACAAGAAAGCTGAGAAGTATGGATTCTTTTCAAAATACTTGCCGGATGAGACGAAAGAGATTTTTGACGCAATTGAACATGCAGATCCGCTGGACCTGTTGTGGCACCAGATACAGATTGCATATGCTGCCATTGTGAGAGCACAGCGGATAGCTTATGTTAAGGATCACCAAGATAGAACCATCAACAAGATTGGTGAGAAAGATGGTGAGACTGTATCAGAGGAACGTTGGGAAGTACAGGAAGCATGGGACAAGCAGAATAATTTCTTAAAGGCACAGGCAAGGGCGCAGGCTGAATTAAGCCGCATGATAAAACAGTATGATGAAATGCTTCATGCTAACTGGGAACTGGCTACTGAAGAACAGAAGACAAGGATCCAGTCAATGAAAGCAAAAGCCCAACTGAATGATGTTGAAGAAACAGCGGATGATGGATTCCTGGAAGCATTAAATTCTTCTGCTGCTGAGGATTGGAATGATGAAGAAACAGGTATTTAAGTTTCAGCCATTCTCAAAGAAACAGCGCAAGGTATTGAATTGGTGGTGTGATAACTCACCTGTAAAAGATGCAGATGGAATAATTGCAGATGGTGCTATTAGATCAGGAAAGACAATATCAATGTGCTTATCCTTTGTCATGTGGTCAATGTCCAATTTTGACGGGCAGAACTTCGGTATGTGTGGTAAGACTATCGGATCATTCAGGCGAAATGTGCTGTTCTGGCTGAAGCTGATGTTGAGAAGCAGGGGTTATTCTGTTACGGATCACAGGGCTGATAACCTTCTGGTAGTCAGTCGTGGGGATGTAGAAAACTTTTATTATATCTTCGGTGGTAAAGATGAAAGATCACAGGATCTGGTGCAGGGTATCACATTGGCCGGTGTGTTCTTTGATGAAGTGGCATTGATGCCGGAATCATTTGTCAATCAGGCTACTGGACGTTGTTCGGTTGATGGCTCAAAGATGTGGTTCAACTGTAACCCTGACGGCCCGTATCATTGGTTCAAACAGAACTGGATTAACAAATGCAAGGAAAAGAACATCCTGTATCTGCATTTTACAATGGATGATAACCTGTCATTGTCTGAGAAAATCAAGACAAGATACAGGAGCATGTACACTGGGGTGTTTTACAAGCGGTACATCCTCGGGTTATGGGCTGTTGCTGAGGGAATTATTTATGATATGTTCAGTGAAGATGAACATATTGTCAAATATGATGAAATAAAAGGTAAACTGATAAATAATCCTTCATGCAGATATGTGTCATGTGACTATGGTACCCAGAATGCTACTGTATTTCTGCTGTGGAATAAAGCCACTGATGGGAATTGGTACTGCATCCGGGAATATTACTATTCAGGACGTGACAAGTCAAAACAGAAAACTGATGCAGAATATGCAGAAGACTTGAAAAAGTGGCTAGGTGATACCAAAATCAGGGCAATGATTGTGGATCCATCAGCTGCTTCTTTTATTGCGGAACTGAGAAAACGAAAATATAAAGTACTGAAAGCAAGAAATGATGTACTGGATGGTATCAGGTTGGTTGCTACACTGCTGAACCTTAAAAAACTGTTCTTCTGTGACAGTTGTGAAAATACTATTGCTGAGTTTCAATCATACATCTGGGATGAAAAGGCAGCAGACAGGGGAGAAGATAAACCAGTGAAACAGCACGATCACGCAATGGATGCTGTCAGGTACTTTGTTTATACGATTTTGAGTAATCAGCTGGCAAAGCTGAAAACTATGAAAGGTTGATAGTTATGCATGTATTTACATTACCAGCTGAGAACTGGAATGAATTGAGTATTGATAAGCAGGTTATCCGGCACCTGATACTGAAGCACAGGAGTTTTGTGGATCACCTGATTACTCTTGAAGATTACTATGAGGGAAAACACAAGATTCTGAACGATAAGAACCGGGAAAACAAATTGGTATGTAATCACGCAAAAGATATTTCTGATACTGCCAGTTCATACTTTATCGGTAACCCGGTTACATATAAGGCACAGACAGATATTACAGACCTGACGGATAAGTTAGAATACGCTGGGGCAGATGAAGCTGACGGTGACAATGGTCTGGATTTATCTATTTTCGGCAGGGCTTATGAATACATTTACACCAAAAAGGATGAAACAGATCTGATGATAAAAAACCTGTCACCAGCGAATACCTTTGTTGTGTATGATGATACGATTGAGCAGAATGAATTATTTGCTGTATATTACTATGCAAAACGTGATGCTTCTGACCGGACAGATACAAAGTATATTGCAACTGTGGTTACGGAACATTACAAGTACATTCTGAATATTCAGAACGTTGATGGTATTCAACCCACCTATGAACAGGGTGAACCACATTACAAAGGTGAAGTCCCCATCATTGAGTACCTAAACAATAAGATGGGGCTGGGTGACTTTGAGTTACAGATACCATTGATTGATGCATACAACGCATTGATGAGTGACCGTGTAACGGACAAGGAACAGTTTATTGATGCTATCCTTGCCATATATGGGACACTGTTATCAGATGGTGATGAGTATGATGAAGAGGGGAACAAGATCAGTGATTCTGCTGACGAAGCACAGAAAGAACTGAAGAAAAAGAAGATTCTGGAACTGCCTGACGGTACGAAAGCAGAGTATCTGACAAGAACCTTTGATGAAAACGGTGTGGAGATACTGAAAAAAGCAATTGAGCAGGATATACACAAGTTTTCACATATTCCCTGTATGTCAGATGAGAGTTTTGGCGGCAATGTTTCCGGGGTGGCTATGGAATTTAAGCTGCTGGGGATGGAGAACATAACCAAGATTAAGACCCGGTATTACAAAAAGGGTCTGAGAAAGAGACTGAGAATATTTGCTAATTTTTACGCAAATAAGGGAATCAATTTTGATGTGGCTGGTATTGTACCCACCTTCACCAGGGCATTACCGAAAAACCTGCTAGAGATCAGTCAGATTGTATCTAATCTGTGGGGTAAGGTTGGAAAGAAAACGTTACTGGCCCAGATTCCTTTTGTAGATGATCCAGAGGAAGAATTGAGAACTGTGGAGAAAGAAGCAGAGGATGATTTGAAACGGCAGCAGGAAATGTTTTCTATGACGGCAAACACACCGCCGGATGATACAGATACATCTGATTCTGGTGATAAACCTGATAACAGTCAGGATGATGAAAAGGATTCCAAAAAGAAAGATGGAAAGGTAAATGAATAATGAACAATACTGGATAAATAGGGCGAATTATCTCATATATCATCATATGACTGATGCTGAACAGACAGCGGATGAAATAGCCACGTTGTATAGAAAAGCGTCTAAATGGCTGATATATGAGTCAAGAAAGATATTTGACAGGTATCAGAACAGTCACGGTTTAACAGAAGCAGAAGCAAGGCGGCTGATTAGTCAGTTACAGGATTCTTCATCACTGGAAGAATTGAAAAGGCTGTTAGAGCAGGATGGTAGGAACCGGGAAATACTGGCACAGCTGGATGCACCAGCGTACCAGTTCAGAATTGACCGATTAAGACAGATACAGAATCAGCTTGATATTGTGATGAACAATGTTTACCAGCAGGAAAAAATACTTGCTGGTGATTTTTTTGTGGATCTGGCGAATGATTCTTATTACAGACAGATTTATGAGATACAGCACAATACGTCATATGCTTTCAGTTTTGCTCATATAGACAAGAAACAGATTGATAAAGTCATTTCTATGCCTTGGAGTGGAAAGCATTATTCTGAACGCCTATGGAAGAATAGCAAAACACTGACAAAAGCAATTAAAGAAGAACTACTGATTGATCTGATTACTGGGCGGCCTGAAAATGAAGCCGTGAAAATTATTGCAAATAAATTTGACCAGGGGATTTTTGAAGCAAGGCGTTTGGTTCGCACAGAAGCAGCGTTTGTTTCTGGGGAACTGAATGCAGAAGCATATGAAGAATGTGATCTGCAAAAGTATCAGTTTCTTGCAACCTTGGACTTGCGTACATCTGAGATATGTCGGTCATTGGATGGGAAAAGGTTTTTCCTGAAGGACAGACAGGTTGGAAAGAATTACCCACCTATGCATCCGTGGTGCAGGAGTACCACTATTGCAGTCATATCAGAGGATGATATAAAAAAACTGAAAAGACGAGCACTGAACCCGGAAACGGGCAGAACTGAACTTGTTCCAGCTTCCATGACTTATGAGGAATGGTATAAAAAATATGTAAAAGACAACCCGAAGGCGAAAGGGCAGGAAAAGGCAATACAAAATAAGGCTTCTGACCAAGCGCAATATCAGAAGTATAAGAAATCAGGTATTGACGGTGTACCTGCATCATTCACAGGGTTCCAGAAACTAAAATACCAGGAGCCTGAGAAGTGGGAGCTGTTGAAGAAAGATTATAGAGAAAGGAAAAAACAATAATGAAATTTTCAGAAGCATTTGAGTGTATGAAACAGGGTGCAAAAGTAAAACTTCCTAGTTGGGGTGGATTTTGGTTCTGGGATCCAGAGAAAAAGACAATTATCATGCACACGAAGGATGGAGAAGAAATGGACATTAGAGAAACACAGGTGGTAGATTACACCTTTTCTAATGTTGCATGTGATGATTGGGTAATTGCAGATAACCAGAACTGCCCTGAACTTGGTGGAGAAGCAACATTTTCATTTGGGGAAGCAATTAAGTATCTGAAAAGAGGTATGAATGTAGCAAGAAAAGGTTGGAATGGAAAGAAACAGTACATTCAGCTTGCTACGGGAATCTCATATAAAACTGCTGATGGTGAAATTGTAAATTGTGAACATGACACAATTGGAAACATGGCAGTGGCTTTTGTCGGAACATCCGGTGTGCAGATGGGATGGTTAGCGTCACAGGCTGATATGCTTGCAGAAGATTGGGTATTTGCAAAATAACAGAAAGGGGAAAAACCAGTGGTAAAAGTTAAATGTATTCAGAGATTTAATGATGTGACTCAGCCAGTTGACAAGATGCAGCGTTTTCCTGATGAAGTTTGGGAAGTATCAGAAGAAAGAGCAAAACACCTTGTGGCTGAAGGAATGGTTGAAATTGTAACAGAGAAAACAACCACAGCAAAAGCAGTGGAAAATAAAGCAGTAGAGAAATAAAGACCGAAAGGTCTTTTTATTTTGTCTTTTTCAGACAGACGTTAAAGAACTGTAAATCTAAGACGAATGACCCAGGCCCATCACGGGAATAGGTTGGGCGGAAAGGATAAATATGAGAAATAAAGTTTTTAGAGCACTTACACAGTGCAAATGCAAGGTTCCTATGAATTTACAGCTTTTCGCAGAAGGGGACGGTGCTGGTTCCGGTGATGATTCTGGTAACGGCGGTGGATCCGGTAGTGGTGAAGGTGATGATAGTGGTAAATCTGGTGATGATAAACCACAGTCATTTGACGATTTCCTGAAAGGGGAAGGGAACCAGGCAGAATTTGACCGAAGAGTCAACAAAGCAATTCACACAGCTGTTCAGAAGGCCCAGGAGAAATGGGAAGCCCTGACAAATGACAAACTGTCAGAAGCTGAAAAGCTGGCAAAAATGAACAAAGATGAAAAAGCGCAGTATATGCAGCAGAAAAAGGAAAAAGAACTTGCAGACAGAGAAGCGGCAATTACAAGAAGTGAGTTGAAAGCAGAAGCTAAAAACACACTTGCAGAAAAGAAACTTCCAGCTTCCCTTGCTGACTTGCTGGTATATACAGATGCTGACAGCTGCAATAAATCTATTGCTACTGTCGAAAAGATTTTTCAGGAAGCTGTTGAAGCAGCTGTTCAGGAAAAATTAAAGGGCGGTGACCCTCAGAAAAAAGCACCAGAAGGTAACAAAGAACTGGAAACGCAGATTGAAACATTAATGCGTGGATATTAAAGAAAAAAGGATAGGTGAACATATATGGCTATTAATACATTAGCAACTGAAACCCTGTTTCAGCGTACTCTTGACAAGTTAGCTGTACAGGAAGCTGTGACTGGTTGGATGGATGCCAATTCAGGACAGGTTATTTACAACGGCGGTAAAGAAGTAAAGATTCCGAAACTGTCTGTTCAGGGACTCGCAAACTATGACCGTGACAACGGGTATGTTATGGGTGGTGCTACTATGGCATACGAAACACTCACAATGACACAGGACAGAGGACGTAAATTCCAGCTTGACGCAATGGATATTGACGAAACTGGTTTTGTGACAACTGCCGCTGCGGTTATGGGAGAATTTCAGAGAGTGCATGTGGTACCTGAGATTGATGCATACCGTATTTCTAAGTTGGCATCTACTGCGGTCACTGCAAAAAAAGCAGGTATGGTAACTTATGGTTATACACCTGGAGCAGCAAACACATCTGCCCTCAGAAAAGCAAAAGAAGGTATCAAGGCTGTTCGTGATTGCGGATACAATGGTCCGCTCGTTATTATGGCAACCTCTGATTTCATTACTGAATTGGAACTGGAACTCGCTGGTAAGATTACAGCAATGACATTTTCTCAGGGTGGAATCAATACGCAGGTACCATCTATTGACGGTGTACCATTTATTTCTGTACCGTCAAACAGAATGTATTCTGCAATTACCCTGTATGACGGTAAAACAAAAGGTCAGGAAGCAGGTGGTTATATCAAAGGCACTACTGCAAAAGACATCAACTTTATCGTTACTGCAAGAACTACACCGATTGCGGTAACAAAACAGGACAAAATGAAAATCTTTACACCGGATCAGAACCAGGATGCAGATGCTTGGAAGATGAATTATCGTAGACATCATGATCTGTGGGTGCTTGAAAACAAGATTGATTCTGTATTTGTATCAATCAAAGACGCTGAGTGAGGAGATGTAAATGATTCTGATTAAGGAAAATGTTGAAAGAATCATTGATGATGATTCACAGGGAATTATTGACCAGCTGTTATTAGATGGCTGGTCAAAAGTCCCTGTTGTAACTGATTCCAAACCAAAAAGAAAAGGAAAAACAGAAAATGGGGTGAATGCGGATGGTAAGACCGTCTGATGTGCGTATTGTAGAGAAGTTGACAGGTGAACAGGATGAAGAACTGATTGCTGTTCTTCTTGATGATGCAGAATCTTTCGTATTGGCTTATACAATGCGTACAAAAATCATACAGCCACTTGAAAAGCCTGTTCGTGATCTTGCCGTGATTGCTCTAAATCGTATGGGGACAGAGGGTGAAAACAGTAGGTCAGAGGGTGGAGAAACCTATAACTTCAATGACGCACCGAAGCAGATTTTTGACACCCTTAATCGTTATCGTATTTGCCGGGTAGGTGGTAAGGTTTATGAGAATAAAAAGAAGTAGACTAAACACATTTTATCTGAAAAAGAGAATCTCAAAGAAAGATAAAGAGGGGTGTTCAACAGAAGAATGGGGAACAGGGGTCCCCTTTGTAGGGGAACAGTGGCCTGCATCTGGTAAAGTGCAGGTTCAGCAATATGGAGATAGACTGAACTATATACTGAACCTAAAACTTGATGGTGCGTATCAGATTATAAAGGAAAAACAGGGTGCTTCTTTTGATTTCGGCAATGACTTAGTTTTCAGAGAACAGGATGGAATCTGTATTTTTGCTGATGAAGAATCTAATCCAGATTACCGGATCATTGCAATTAAACCTTACCGACAACTAAAGATGGAGTTAGAGAAGATATGAGTGATGATCTGATGCAGAAATTTTCAGGGCTTGTTGATATGGCTGAAGGCGGTTTACAGTCAAAAGTACACGAACAGGCTTTACGCATTCAGGCACAAGCTAAAGAATTATGTCCTGTCAGAAGGTACGGTTCCGGGGGTGGATCATTAAGACAGTCAATCCATGTTAGTACAGAACGACAGGAAGACTTGATTCACAGTGAGATATACACCAATTCAGAGTATGCACCTTATGTTGAGTTTGGTACTGGTCCCACAGGACAAGCGCATCACAACGGTATATCCCCGGACGTTGACCCTGTATATTCCCAGTCGGGTTGGATGATACCAGCTGATGCAATGTCACCAGATGATGCCGAACAGTATGGTTTTGGTATCGCAAAAGGGAAAGACGGCGAAGTCATTGGATATTATACAAAAGGTCAGGTTGCGCAGCCTTTCATGTACCCTGCTTTTGCAGAATTGAAGGATGATGTGACACAGGAAATTAAAGCGGCACTCGAAAAAGATTTGAAAAAGGTGACAAGATGAAAAATGTAAAAGATCAGGTATATTCAGCACTTCTCACTGTTACTGAGAATGTATCAGACACATATCCGAAAGACTGGGCGAACTTCCCAACAATTCAGTATGTAGAAGAAAATAACAGTGTGTGGGAACGTACTGACAATGCTGAACAGAAGGCTAAAGTATCATACAAGATTGATATATGGCACAATCAGAACACATCTGATACAGCCCTTGCAGTTGATGCTGCTGTTTCTGCTTTAGGTCTGGTGAGAACCTATTGCGGTGATGCACCAGATCCAAGCGGATTGAAACATAAAGTAATGCGCTATGAGGGAATCATTGACATGAGTTCCGACATAGTGTACTGGAATTAAGAAAGAGGTGAAGATAAATGTTAGCAAATGGTACAAAACTGGGTTACTCTAAGACAGCCCCTTCTGGCAGTTCTACACCCTATACTGACTTACCAGGACTGAAGGAAATCCCGGATGTTGGAACAGATCCTGAAAAAGTAGATAATACAGTTCTGACAGATAAGCATAAAGTGTATGAAAAAGGTATCGGTGATCTGCCTGAAATGACATATAAGTTTAAATATGACAACACGAAAGCAGACAGTCCTTATCGTACACTGAGAAAAGCAGATCAGGATGGAACAGTACTGTATTTCAGAGAAACTGATCCAGATAAAACAACTCTGGATTTTGGTGCTACAGTGTCCGTAAAACGTACAGGCGGCGGTGTCAATGGTGTAATTGAATTTGAGGTAACCATGACTGTACAGACAGATATTACTTACACAGACCCGGCATAATACCGGGTCTTTTATTAAGAAAATTCAGGAGGATATAACATGGGCGGTTTAGATGAAGAAGTAAAAAATCAGAAAGAAGAAACAAAAATTGTAGATTTGGATGAAGAAAAAAATAAAAGAAAGCCTTTTCATTATTGGACAGTAGGCGGCAGAGATTACCGTCTGAAACTTAAAGCGTCTAATATTGAAAAGCTGGAAAATAAATATAAATGTAACGTCATGCATCTGGTGGATGATATGCCGGCATTATCTGTAATGCTTACTATCATCCAGGCGGCAATGCTTCCGTGGGAACATGGGGTTAAGTATGATGATATTTTGAACCTGTTTGACAAATATGTTGAAGAGGGTGGAAGTCAGATTGATCTGTACAAAAATGTTGTGATTCCGACTCTGGCGGTATCCGGTTTTTTTACGCCGAAGATGGCAGCGGAAATTCTGGAAGCAACAGACGAAGAACTGTAACAACTACAAGCGAATATTTGTGGGCGATTTACCCGGATGCATTAGATTGTGGAATACGGCCTGAATTATTTTGGGATTCCACTTTAAATGAGATTATGGATATGATGGAGAGTTATGTCAGATGCAGAGCAAGAGATAGGAAACAGCAGATCAGTGATAACTTTATTCTGTCAAAGGTTCTGACACTGAACCTTTCAACCTTGTTCAATGAAAAGGCTGAACTTTGTAATCCATGGGATTTTTACCCACAAACATTCAAAGAAGATAAAGAAAATTATGAACATCAGAAGCTGGAAGCAGAACTTGCCGATTACAGGGACAAGCGCAGACGGTGGGCTGATGAATTTAACAGACGAAGGCAGCAGGGAATGTAACCCTGCTTATTTTATTGTCGGGAAGGGGGTGAAAATGTATGGGTGATACACTTGCAAAACTGAAAGTCATTCTGGAAGCATCCACAGCTTCTTACAAGAAAGAGATGGAAAAAGCCCAGAAAGTGACTAAAAATGTCAGTGATTCTGTTAAGTCTGAAATATCAAAAGTCAAACAGGCTATGAAAATGGATGATGCAACAGAGTCAGTGAAAAAGCAGGCTTCTGTGTTCCAGAAAATGAAACAGGCGATTACTAAATATCAGGTGAAGGCCGGAATAAAAGTACCTACACAGGACTTTCAGGAATTGCAGTCCGGTATGAAAAAGGCAGAAGGTACGCTTAGTTCTTTGATTGCAAAACAGGAAAAGTACGAAGCAATTGGTGTGAAAAAGAACAGTTCAGCGTGGAAGTCATTACAGTATGACATTCAGGGAGCCAAAAATGAGATTGAAGGGTACAAAAATGAAATGGCTGAAATGCAGTCAAATGGTACTGCGTTTACAAGGGGCTATTCTATACCGAAAGAAATCTTTAAAGGAATTGGTAAAGGTGCGTTAGGTCTTGGAAATTTGGGACTGAATGCTGCTCAAAAGGGCTGGGGTGGTTTGAAAAAGATTATTAGTGGTACAGCGTCTGCACTGACAAAGGTAACCACGGTCATTAAAAGAACATCTGGTGCATTCGCCGCACTCATACAGAAGTTTACAAGCGGTATTCCTATTTTACGAAGGTTCACAGGTGCAACAAAATCAGCATCTGGTGGACTGGGCGGTGGATTAAAAAACATTCTCAAATATGCGTTCGGTATCAGGTCACTTTTTGCTTTGGTGAACAAGCTGAGAAGTGCGTTAGTAGATGGATTCAAAAACCTGGCACAGTACAGTGGTGAGACAAATAACAGTATTTCAATGCTGATGTCTTCCCTGACGCAGTTAAAGAATGCATTTGCGGCAGCATTTGCACCTATTTTGAATGTGATCGCACCTATTCTGAATACACTGATCCAGAAGATTATTTCTGTAGTTAATACATTTGGTCAGTTGACGAGTGCATTAACAGGTAAAACAACTTACATTAAAGCGAAAAAAGTTCAGCAGGATTACGCCAAGAGCCTGAACAGTAATGCCAATTCAGCTAAAAATGCCAAAAAAGCAAATGAGGAATTGAAACGTACCATTCTGAGTTTTGACCAGATCAATAAGATGGATGATAACAGCAGTTCTGACAGTAACAGTGGAATAGCTGATACAGGTGGTCTGTCACCTTCAGATATGTTTGAGACTGAAAGCATTCCTTCAAAGATTAAAGGGATTGCCGACATGATTAAACAGGCATGGAAGAATGCTGATTTTACAGAAATCGGTGCTATGGTCGGTAATAAACTGAATGCCGCACTGAACAGCATCCCATGGGATAAGATCAAGAACACCTGCAACAAGATTGCAAAGAGTGTTGCCACTTTTCTGAACGGTTTTCTTGAAACAGTTGACTGGAAACTGGTTGGTAATACCCTTGCTCAAGGCATCAACACCGCCTTCGGTATGGCAAATACGTTTGCCGAAAATTTCCACTGGGATAGCCTTGGGAAAGCAATTGGTAACGGTATCAATGGTGCGCTGGGTGGTCTGGACTGGAACCTGATACAGGAAACTGTACGCAATATTGCAACAGGAATTACTGATACACTAAACAGCTTCATTCAAACAACTGACTGGGCGTTAGTTGGTCAGTCGTTCGGTAATGGCATCAATACCATTCTGGACTTCTTCCATACCGCTATCAATAACTTCGATTGGACAGGTGCTGGTACAGCACTTGCAGATTTTGTCAATAATGCAGTAAATACCATTGATTTTGTCAATTTAGGACAAACTATATCAGATGGAATCAAAGGTGTTTTTGATTTTGGCATAGCTGCGATTGAGGGCATTGACTGGTGGACAATTGGTGAAAAAGTTCGTGATGGTTTAGCTGCTATTGACTGGAACGGCATAGCTGACGGATTCTTTGAACTTATTGGCGCTGCATTTGGTGGCTTATCTGCATTTTTTGGTGGTCTTCTTTCTGATGCAGTTTCTGGTGCTCAGAAATACTTCCAGAAGAAGATTGAAGAATGTGGTGGAAATGTTGTCAAAGGAATCTTTAAAGGTATCAAGGATGCCGTTGTTGGCATTGCAGAGTGGATAAAAGATCATATTTTTACACCATTCATGAAAGGTTTTACAGCTGCATTTGGTATTCATTCACCGTCAACCGTTATGGCTGAACAGGGTGGATATATCATTGATGGCCTGCTGAAAGGTGTGAAAGATAATATCAGCAAGTTCCTGAATTATATTAAAGAAATTCCGGGTAAAGTACTGAAAGCAATTGGAAACATCAAGAACAAAGTCTTACAAAAAGGTTCTGACATTGTTTCCGGCCTGAAAGATGGATTTAATGAAAAAGTTTCTACATTCACCAGTGTTCTCGGTACACTTCCTGAGACAATCAGGAACGCTATTCCAAACCTGTTTGATGTAGGATCAAGTATCATTCAGAACTTTGCAAACGGATTTTCAAGTGTTCATATTCCTATGCCACACATTGGTTGGGACTGGACAGGTGGGAGCATCCGTATTGGTAATTTCTCATTTTCATTACCACGTTTTAATTTGCAATGGTACGCAAAGGGTGGTTTCCCGAAAATGGGACAGTTATTCATTGCAAACGAAGCAGGACCTGAGATGGTCGGTAAGATGGGAAACCGAAATGCAGTAGCTAATAACAATCAGATCGTTGACGGTATCAAGAATGGTGTATTTGAAGCTGTACTTGATGCGTTCAATGCCAGCGGAATCCTTGACAGGGATGATACTGAAAAAGAAGTTACTCTTGAATTTACACTGAAGGCTGACAGCGAAACACTGTACAAGGTAGTTCGCAAGGGCAAAAAGAAATATGATTACCGTTTTGCGGTAACTGAGACAATTTGACAGGGGGTGTCACATGGACAACATTGTAATCAAAGTGGGTGGTGTGACACTACCCAAGGAAGTTTCCAAGTTTAAATGGAAAAAATCAGATGTATCTGCGAAGAATGCAGGAAGAACGCAGGATGTTAAGATGCATAAGAACAGGCTTGCAAAAAAGCGTACTCTGAGCCTTGGTTGGGTAAATCTGACAAAAGAGCAGATACACCAGATTCTTGTTGCATTTGATCCAGAATATATAATGGTAACTTACTGGGATCCTTTAGCTGGTACTGATGTAACAAAAGAGTTTTATACAGGTGATATGGAAGCAAATGTAAAATGGTGGGCGAAAGGTCATGAACGTTATTCCACACTTGATTTTGATGTGATTGAGAGGTAATAAAAATGATTAATGTATCAGCCGCATTCAAAGCAGCATTAGAAAATGATAACAGAAATTTTTCAGGATCCTGTACAATTACATTAGCATCTGGTAAGTCAATCCCCATTGACGACAGCCAACTGTGGGATAATGGTTTTGTAATTAATGATTCTACATCTAGTACGGGCGGTTTTGATATAGGTTCAGCAATAGTTCAGAAGTTCACATTAAGACTGAACAACATGTATGATGATTTTACTGAGTACGATTTTACAGGTGCTGAAATTTCAAATATAAAAGTGTCATTGAGTTTATCTGGTAAGACTGAAGCTGTTTCTAAGGGCGTGTTTACAGTAAATGATACAAGCTATGATGGCGATATCATTACACTGGAATGCTTGGACAACATGCATAAATTTGATGTTAATTACAGCAAGAGTAATCTTACATATCCTGCAACGCTATTACAGATTGTACAGGATGCATGTAGGTGCTGCGGTGTGACTTTAGCAACAGATTCTCTACAGTTTGAGTATTACAATTATGTGATTCAGAAAAAACAAGATGATAACACTATGACATTCCGTGATGTTTTGACGTGGGTTGGCCAGATTTCAGGGCATTTTTGGAAATGTAATAAAAGTGGTCAGTTGTCAGCTGGTTGGTACAATATGTCAGATCTGTCCGCTGGTAGGAATATACATACCTTACAGACAAATGTTGTCACGGATGTAAACGTTGACATGGATGATGTTGTAATTACATGTGTAAGAATCGTAACTGAAGATGAAAATTCTAATCAGGTAACTTTTCAGTCTGGCTCAGATGGGTATGCAGTTGTTATCGACAGCAATAAATTTATCAATAAGGATAATGCAGCTGAAATTGCGTCAATGGTTGGTGGACGTGTTGTTGGATTGAGGTTCAGACCAATGACTGTCAGTTCATTGCAAGACCCTACGATTGAAGCAGGGGACGGGGCAATAGTATATGACCGTAAATTAAAGTCATATAAGACTTTTTTTACAAACGTTGTATTTTCTATTGATGCAGATAATCAAATGTCAAATGACGCAGAATCAGCACTGCGTAACAGTGCCGAAAGATTTTCAGAAGCATCAAAAATTTATCAGAATCTGAAAAAACATTTAAATAAAAATAAAACTGAATGGGAAAAAGCAATGGAAGAACTGGAAAAGGCAATGAAAGAGCAAGTGGGCCTTTATCCAGTTATTAAAACACTGGATGATGGAAGCAAAGTATATTATATGTGTGACCATCAGACACTGGAAGAATCCCAGGTTGTGTTTGAACTTAATGGAAAAGGTTGGGCGGTAAGTACAGACGGTGGAAGAACATGGAACGCAGGTTTACTTGTGGATGGTACCATGATAACAAAGATTTTGAACAGTATTGGAATTAATGCGGATTGGATCAATACCGGGGCTTTTACCGTCCTTGATTCTGATGGAAATATCATGTTTAAAGCTGACACTGCAACCGGGCGTGTGGATATTGTAGCAAATTCTTTTCAATTGAGGGGGAAAACTCTTGAAGAGATAGCGAAAGAATCAACAAAGAATTACGTTGACGCAGTTATTGGGGATAAGATAAAGGATATAAACACACAGTATTTTGATTCCTATGACCCTACGCTTACCAATAAGCCAGCGTCAGACTGGACTGATGCGGATGCGAAGGAGAAACACATTGATGATATTTTCTATAACACCAATACTAAGAAAATGTTCCGTTTCGTCAAGATTGATGGCGTTTATAGTTGGGAGAGCTTTGATGATCCTGATATAAAAGCTGCGCTTGATGCTGCTTCAACAGCACAAGATACCGCAGATGGAAAAAGACGCGTGTTTTTGGTCACACCTAAACCACCATATGATGAGGGTGATATGTGGGTTACCTCTACCACTGATGGAAAAGGTGAAATAAAAATCTGCAAAACCCCCAGACAATCCGGTACATTCGTTTCGACAGACTGGATTAGTCCGTCTTATGTGGATTCTGATGATGTGGATAATGCGATTAATGAGTATGATACCAGTTTAGGGCAACCGGAAATTTTTAATAAACTGACCAATAACGGAAAAAACAAAGGTATTTATATTCAGGACGGTGAACTGTATATAAATGCAAGCTATATCCTGTCTGGCGTTTTGGCCGGTAAGTTTATTAATGGAAAAGGCATGAGTGTCACTGATAAGGAAAATAAAACAACATTTTATATTGATAATGATGGCAATGTCATGATTGCCGCCAAAACTCTTACTATAGGTGGTAAGGATGTAGAAGATATTGCTGGAGATACTATTGATGAAAAAATAAAGAAAGCAATTCCGTTGGTTATACAGTTATCAAGTGAGTATCAGGCAATTCCGGTAAATGCAGATGGAAACTATTCAAGTTTTCCAAGATGCGAGGTAAAAGTACAGGTTTTTTATGGGGAATCGGATGTTACATCAGAAGCGGCTATATCGTACTCGACAGAAAACATAACAGGCACGTGGTCTTCAGGTACACACACTTATTCCGTAAAGAGCTTATCCGAAGACATTGGATGGGTTGATTTTTCAACGACTTATAATGGAATAACAATAACCAAGCGCTTTAATCTTGCAAAACAGTATGCTGGCGGGAACGGTACGAACGGAAAAGATGCCACTGTTTATTACCTTGAATGTGAAACAACAACGATCAAAAGATGTTCAAACAGCTCTGGCGGATATGATTATTCGCCTTCTCCGCTGGTGTTTCATTTGTATTCGCAGACAGGAGCAGAGGAGAGAAAACAAAACATTTCCGGTAGATGGACGTTTGAGTATACAGAAGACGGAAGCACATGGAACGCTATTTCTGGAACTGGCGTGGGAATAGATATGAAATTCTCCGCATGGGATAGGATAACTAACAGAACCACTGCCATCAGATGTACTGTCGGAAATTCTTCCGGAGTCATCCTCGGGATGTTGAGCGTATCCGTACTTGCGGATGCGGAAGTGACAAGAGAAGCTGTTTTTAACGCTCTGACTGACAATGGCGATCGTCAACTTATAGCCTATGGCTCAGATGGGAAATTGTACATTAATGGCGAATACATAAAGTCTAAAACCATAACGGCCGATCTTATCGACGTGGATACACTCGATGCGATTGTTGCAAAAATAGGCGGATTTGTGGTCGGGTCTACCAGTATACATACCAGCGGCCGCAATTCCATGACGTCAACTACGCAAGGCGTATACATAGGAACAAACGGATTTAGCGTATATAAAGACGCGAGCAATTATTTTAACATGAACACTAGTGTAGGATTGCAAATAAAAGGCGGTACTATCAAATTAGGCAATGTAACTCTTGCGGAAGCATCTGATAAAAAGTCTCTGAGCGTCAAATATGGCATGCAGGTACACACTCAAAGATCATCTGGACAATTCACAGACGGTTCAGGCGAATTTAAACTAATCAACTTGGCTACTGTCTCATCGGGATGTCAAACTCTTTGCATCGCGAGTAATATCGTATATAAGTTGTCATCTTCTTCAAAAAGATACAAAAACCATGTTCGAAATATGGATAGCTCTGAAGCGGATAAACTCCTTAAAATTCCAGTGGTATGGTTTCAATATAAAAAAGGCTATTTGAAAGAAGGAGACTCATTTGAAGACAAACCAGTGCCGGGATTCTATGCGGAAGACGTGTATAAACAATATCCTGAAGGAGTAATATTCAATGAGGATGGGCAGATAGAAGACTGGAATTACAGAACCATGATTCCGGCAATGATGAAAGTTATTCAGGATCAGAATGAAAGAATTAATACATTGGAAGATACAGTGAACACATTGAACGAAAGACTGAACAAATTAGAGGGAATGTTGAAAGGGGTGGTTAAATAATGCTGATTGCGAATTTCACCAATTATGGTGAAGAAATTACAGTAGACGGACTTTGGCAATATGATTATGGTCAAAGATTACAAATTAATGGACTTAATCTCCCAGATGTATTTGAGGTTCATTTATTCTGGAAGGGATTGGAAGAAGCAAAAGTTGTAACAGGTTATACCGAGAATAATAAGTTTTATGTTGATATTCCAAACGAGTCACTTAAACAGAGACAAGCTATCACTGTTTATATTTATTTATCAACACCTGAAACAGGAAAAACTGTAAATACCGTGATGATGTTTGTAAATAAACGGCCAGAGCCTGAAGGATTTGAAATTCCCGAAGACATTGATTTATTCCACCACACATTGACCGCTGTTGGGGAATATACAAGGCAGACAAAAGAAGCTGCACATATGGCAGATACCAGAGCAACCGAGTCGGAATCCTGGGCACATGGACATAAACTTTATCCAGAACGGGATAAAGACAATGCAAAGTATTATGCAGATCAGGCAAAACAGGTTGCCACACAAAATGGTTTCTGTCGTATGGAAATACGGGAAGATGGACATCTATATTTATCCCGTACAGAAAATATTGTACAGAGTTTGGATTTTAAGATAAATGATAAAGGGAGATTGGGGGTTATGATGTCATGATAGAAACAGATTTAGGATGTGTGACTGCCTATGCTGATGCAGTAGCACAGGGTTACACAGGAACTCGTGAAGAATTTGGTCAGGTGCTGGCTAATTTTGCAGATTCTGCAACACAGGTTGCGGCAGACAGGACAGCGGTAGAAGCTGCAAAGGCATCCGTAGAAGAAATGCAGTCAGATGTAACACAGAAACAGGAGACTGTGGCATCTAACATGAATACAGCCGTCGAAGCCGCTGAAAAAGCAAAACAGTCTGCAAGTAACGCAGAAGCATCAAAACAGGCCGCTGCTAAGTCTGAACAGAACATCAACAATACCGTGACAGCTTTTGATAGTCATGTCGAAGAAAAGAAAAGCGAAGCAGACACAGCAATAAATAAAACGAAAGATGCCGCAGTCAAAGCTGTGACAGATCAGCAGACTGCATCTATTCAGGAAGCAAAAAGTCAGATTGCGTCCTACATTACAGAAAAAGAAAGCGTAGCAGAAGACCAGATTAATAAACATACATCTGATAAGATTACAGAACTGAATAAAGCAGCAAGTACAGCAAAGACTGCATTAGAACAGTCCATATCAAATTCAGAAAAAGCAAAAACAGCTCTGGACGGTAGTATTACCAATTCTGCCACATCCAAAAATAATCTGGATAAGAGTATTGAAACAAGTACCGGCAAAAAATCAGATCTTGATACCAGTATCAAAAATGCTGATACAGCAAAGACTGCATTAGATACTGCCACGACTACTGGAAACAATGCATTGCAGGCATTACAGAGTGAAAATAGTTCAGCCGCATCAAACCTTGAAGAGTTGAGAGGTGAAAACTTTAATTCACAGGAAATTCTGGCAGGGGTTGCTGACCTGAGAGCATATCTTGGACTGTCAGATGATGATATTCTTGGTTTACAGGTAGATTACAGGAATAAAACTTTTAAGAGACTGGCAGGTGTCACTAACCTGACACCCGGCACTGACTTTGACAGATTTTCCATGTATGGTGGCAGACGTAAATGTAATGTTGCTGATGATGGAACTATCAGTGCTTGGTTTGGTGATGAAAGTTATGCGGAAGATGGTTCAAATGGACAGGTTATGGTATATCAGCCTAAGTTCTATTATCTGGTATGCCCGGTCGTATATGATCCAATTGATACAGGTATTGGTTACCATTTGAGAAAAGCAAATTACTATGTATCAGAAAAACCAAGACCAGGTTTCAGACTACATCCTGCTTTTTATGATGTAAATGGAAATGAGATTGATTATTTCCTGACCAGTGCAGATGAAGGCTCTGTATATGATGTATCTGCATCCGCTTATCTGTTACAGGATGAACAGGTGTTAAATGCGGCAGAAGATAAGTTTTGTAGTATTTCAGGCGCAAGACCTGCATCTGGGTACTCACAGAATCTCACAAGAACATCTGTTGAACAGTTGGCACAGAACAGAGGTGCAAACTGGCATGGCGATCTCATCAAACAGGTATCTGCCGAACAGCTGCTGATGATTATTGAAATGGGTGTTATGGAATTACAGACACCGATTGGTTCAGGTGTGGTCAATATTCCGTGGGAAACTGGCGATAATAAAACCTGTTCTTATGCCACAGTAACAGGTAGTACTTCCAGTATTGGAAACGGTACAGGTAGGGCAGCAAAATCAACTGTTTATCCAGGCAATGTTGCAACAGAATATACAGATAACGGTAAAACATCAATTTGTTGGCGTGGAAAAGAAAACTTCTGGGGTAACATATGGAAATTTGTATACGGTGTGAATATTTGGGGTAATGGCAAAATGGCAGGGGGTCAGCCATATATTTGCAAAGACTTCAATTTTGCAGAAAACAAGAATAGTGATAACTATGAAGCTGCTGGTTTCACCGTAGCCGCAAAAGCTGGTTACATTTCTGCAATGGGGTATTCAACAAAATGCGACTGGTTGTTTATGGCTTCTGAATGTCTTGGAAACAGCGCACTTCCTGTTGGTGACTCCACCTATATTACTGAGCTTCTGAATGGTTACAGGATTGCTCTTTTGGGTGGTAATTGGAGTGATGGCGTTGCTGCCGGGCCGTTCTGTTGGGGTCTGAGTACCGGTGTCAGTAGTCGGAGTCGTACTGTCGGGGGTCGCTTGGTATATATCCCAACCAAGGACTCAGATGTTTATCTTGCTACCATTGCATCATGGAAGGCTCAAATGGCAGCCGCTTAATAAATAACTAAATAATGGGTTGAAAGAATCGCTGATATTTTTACCTGTATTGATTAACATAAAAATCAATTACTCAATTAGGTAGTAATTGGAATAATGACGTTAATACCAGGCCATTCTATTGGAATCTGAATAACAGTGTCAGTAATCGGAATCGTAATATCAGGGGTCACTTAATATATTTGCATTGTCAGCCGGGTGAGATATCCGGCTGATTTTTAATCCCATTTCTTTCAACCCTGCCACACGGCAAAACAGAAAAATAGGCGGTGCAGACAAGTCAGAAATGATAATACCGCCTTACTTAATTACTAAAGAGGAAATGTCAACCGTATTTACCGGGCATACATCTGATGTATGCTGACTGAAATTCGGAACTGCAATATACCAAAAATGAAACGTTATGACCATCTATTTGAGAAAATTTGTGATATTGAAAATCTGAGAAAAGCACATAAGAACGCAAAGAAAGGAAAAGGGTGGTACAAAGAAGTTCAGGAAATAGATAAAGATCCAGATAAGTATCTGGAGCAGATTCAGGAAATGCTTATCAATCATACTTATAGAACATCTGAGTATGAAGTGTTTTATAAGGATGATGGCAGAAAGAAGAGAAAGATTTATAAGTTGCCTTACTTTCCTGACAGAATTTGTCAGTGGGCTATCTTACAGGTAATTGAACCTTGCATCATCAATAACCTGACTACTGACACATACTCAGCAATACCGGATAGAGGAATACATAAGGCTCTGCATAAAATGCAGGATGCAATGTGGAATCATCCAGAAGAATGTAAGTATTGCTTAAAACTGGATGCACGACATTACTATCAGTCAATCAACCATGATCTTCTGAAAGAAAAATATTCCAGAATGTTCAATGATTCTGAACTGGTATGGTTACTGACTGAAATTATTGATAGCATACAGACCGCAGACATTGAAGATCTGACGGCAATTTATTTACTGGAAGAAGATGTTGATCCTGAAACTGGAATACCGATTGGCAATTACTTATCACAGTATTCAGGAAATTTTTATTTTTCACCATTTGACCATTGGATAAAGGAACAAAAACACATCAAGTATTACTTTCGGTATATGGACGATATTGTTATTTTTGCAAAGACAAAAGAAGAACTTGTTGAGTTAAGAAAAGAAATTGATGTTTACTTTAGAGATGAACTAAAACTAAACATTAAAGGAAACTGGCAGGTATTCCCAACATTTGTCAGAGGGGTTGACTTTTTAGGATACCGAACATTTTGCAAATACACTTTGTTGAGAAAGACAACCTGTATAGATATGACTAAGAAATTAACTGCATTGCGTGTAAAAGTGGAATCAGGGAATATGATGAACTATTCAGAATGGTGCAGCTTAAACAGCTATAAAGGATGGCTTATATCATGTGATTCCTTCCGGTTGTATCAGAAATACATAGAACCGTTATTACCCTATGCAGATGATTATTATAAATACAACATAAAACCAAAATCTAAGAAAGGACAGAAAGCAGCATGATTGATTATGGAAGACAGAAAAGTACAGTAAAACCAGAGGAAATTGAGATTACAGAGGATATGGTATTCATTGCATCTGGAATCTCAGAAATTACAGAAGAAGGTACAGATAGTCAGCCAGGATTTGCTGGGTATGAGTTTGATCTTGTCGGATATGACAAAGATGAGTATATCAAATTACAAGCAACATCAAATAAATCATTGCAGGAACAGGTGGAAACCACTCAGGAAGCACTTGATTTCCTTTTATTTAATGCTTAATGATAGAAAGGGGTGAGACTTATGGGAGCATATTTTGCATTGCGTCTTGAAAAAGGCAAATTGAATTACAACACAGTAGTTCAGAAATATCCACAGTTCAAGGAAGATATTGATCTGATTCTTCTTGCAGATGGGTATGTCGTAAATGAAGACGGTACAGTCACAGAAGTAAAATAGACCATAGGTACAAAAACAACCGCCATATGACATTTATATAATGTCACAGGCGGTTGTTTTGTGTACAGAAAGGAAGTAATGAAAGAGATTCTACTGGAAACCTATTCTGTTGCACTTCCTATTATTTTAACTGCTCTTATGGGCTACATTGTGTGGCTTTTAAAGAATCAGAAAAAAGATAGGGATGCGAACAGTAAAGGGACCATGCTGTTACTGAAAGTACAATTAATTGAATACCATGACCGTTATATGACAGATGGTGATATTCCATCCTACGCTTATCAAAATTTTTGTGAGATGTATGATGCATATCATGCTCTTGGTGGTAATGGTATGATTACAAAAATGAAACATGAGATTGAAGAATTGCACTTAAAGAAGAAAGAAGGGAATAGTCATGAAAAAAATTAACTGGCTTGTAAGAATTAAGAATAAAGCGTTCTGGGTTGCATTTATCCCAGCGGTACTCCTGTTAATTCAGGTAATTGCATCTGTGTTTGGCATCCAGATTGATCTGGGTAATCTGGGAAATAAATTGTTAGAAGTGGTCAATGCAGTGTTCAGTATACTGGTAATTCTTGGAGTAGTTACAGACCCTACTACTGCTGGAATCACCGATAGTACACAGGCACTTGAATATACAGAACCGAAAAAATAGGGGGTAGGACTGTGGAGATTAAGGGTATTGATGTTTCCAGATGGAATGGAGTTATTGACTGGCCCACCGTAGCAAACTACGGTATGGGCTTTGCTATCCTGCGAATCACAGAAGCGGGAAACGTGATAGATAGCTACTTTGAAGCCAATTATAAAGGCTGTACTGCCAATAGTATTCCTGTCGGTGTTTACAAGTATAGTTATGCAGTCAATGTTTCAGAAATTCAATATGAAGCAAAAAAAGTAATTGAAGTCCTGAATGGACGAAAATTGGATTATCCTGTGTTTTTGGATATTGAAGATAAGTGTCAGGAGAATCTGTCAAAACATCTTATGATGCAGATGATTAACGCATTCAGAGAAATCATCATTAAAGCCGGTTATCAGTTTGGCATTTATTGCGGGTACTCTTGGTATCAGTACCAGCTTCCAGAGGATGCGAAAAAGTATGATTGTTGGTTAGCTGCTTATCCGTCACAGGATGATGGAACAATGCAGATCAGATTAAAACCTGCCGCTGGTATTGGCTGGCAGTATTCCAGCAAAGCAAAGATACCGGGGATTGCTGGAACAGTAGACAGAAATGTATTTTATAAAGATTACACTGCTGCTGTAAAAAATGAGAATAAGGGGGAAACGACAATGGATAAAGCTATTGAAAAAGTTATCCTGATTGCGAAAAACGAAGAGGGCTATTTGGAGAAAAAATCAAACAGTCAGCTTGACAGTAAAACAGCAAATGCAGGATCTGCTAACTATACAAAATATTGGAGAGATATAGAACCAGCCTATCAGGGGCAGGCCTGGTGCGCAGCGTTTATCTCCTGGTGTTTTATGAAAGCCTTTGGTCTGGAAAAAGCTAAAAAAATACTAAAACACTGGCCTTATGTGTATTGTCCAACACTGGGAAATTTGTTTACCCGGAACGCAAACCCGAAAATCGGTGACATTGTTATCTTTTATCATAACGGTACATTTACCCATACAGGACTTGTTACCGCCGTAATCGGTGATCGTTTCTATACGATTGAAGGTAACACAAGTGGGGCATCCGGTATTATCGCAAATGGTGGCGGTGTATGTGCTAAAAGTTACCTCAATAGTCAGATGCCCGGAACTAAGTTCTGTACACCTGATTATAGTATTGTATCTGATGTAGTCGCACCTGCAAAAGCTGAGAATACATCATCTAATACTACGCAGATAGGAGAGAAATATATGTTTGAACCGAAAACTGTAAAAGCTGGTGACAAGAATACCTCTGTACTTTTGTTACAGGAAATCCTGAGAGCAAGAGGATTCAAAGGAAAAAATAAAAAAGACCTTGACCTTGACTGGGAAGCAGGAGATAATACCATATATGCTCTGAAACAGTATCAGAAATCAAGAGGTCTGAATGTTGATGGGGTATGCGGATCAGCAACATGGAAAGATCTAATTGCTATTTGATGCGAATATGGTGGCAATGCCACCAATTTGCCACCGACATAGAAATATACGTGAAAGACTTAAAAAGACAAATAAACTGAACGCCTGATAATTACTTATGCTATAGGAGTTTGAAAGCTGTAAAAAGCAATGAAAAGTGAACCATAGATAAACTGTTCACGTTGAGACGGTTGTTCTTTTGTCCCAACTGAAACAAAAGCCGGATGATTAATTAATGTCACGATTGAACTTGATGATATGGATATAACATCTGCAGAGACTAAGGCTACATATGATGAGATAAAGAAGTATGTGGTTGAACATAATGCCGGCATGAAGGTTTCCAATCTGTATATCTCACAGGTAAAGAGAAAATGCGGAATTGAGGTTGGAAAGAATTATAATTTACCTAAAAATGAAGATAGCAGGCAACCGCAGTGTCCAGAAGATAAAGAGAGTGCAATTGTGGAGGCATTGAAGCATTGTAAGATGAATAGTTAATAAAGAGAGGTGCAGATGCTATGCCAGGTATACTCGTGGTTGAAGATGATGAAAATTTAAATCGTGGAATTACATTCTCACTGAAAAAATCCGGATATGAGGTTTTTTCAGCAGAATCAGTGAAAAAAGCGAAAAGAATTGCAAGTGATAATAATGTGGATGTTACCATTTGTGATGTGAATCTTCCGGATGGGAATGGACTGGAATTTGTAAGGTGGATGAGATGCAATTATAATACATACATTATTTGTCTTACAGCACTAGATCAGGAGATGGATCAGGTCATGGGATATGAAGCAGGGGCAGATGATTATATTACAAAGCCGTTTAGTCTTTCGGTACTTCTTTTGAAAATAGAAGCACATTTCCGCCGCAGACAGGAGAAAACGGAAGCCGGAAAGATGATTTCGGGAGATATCGTATTTATCGCAGGAGAAATGAAAGTCCTGATAAAGAGTCGTGAAATCAGTCTGACAAAAACGGAGTTGAAAATGCTGACTTTTTTTCTTCAGAATCCGAAACAGATTCTTTCAAAAACACAAATATTGGAAAATGTGTTTGATCTGGAAGGGGATTTTGTGGATGAAAATACAATCGCTGTCAATATCAGAAGACTCCGTGAGAAAATCGAAGACAATCCGGCTGCACCGGTCTATATAAAGAATATCAGAGGTCTTGGGTATATATGGAATCAGGAGGTAAGGCAGTGACAAAGAGATATCGCAAGAAGATTACAGTAGTGCTCTCCTTGGTATTACCTGTCATAGTATTGTTTGCAATATTAAATTGCTTTACCACGCATGTGTTTTATGAAGATTATAAATATAAAATGAATCTTATGACAGAGATTGCTGCAAAGGAAGAATTTTCCGGGCTGGATGCTGTTTCGGAATTGCTTAAGGATAGGGATATTGAAACTAACGAACAAGGAAGGCGATTATTGGAGCAATATGGATACTGGGGGAATAAAGGGAATGCATTTTATTCGCAATTCCGGCATCAGGTTATGGTGACCGGTGCTGTAAGCACTGTGATATGCGTGCTTCTTTTGACTTTTTTACTTTATTGGAAGAAAAAAGAAGATGCGTGTCATCAGAAAATTTTAGACCAGTTGGAAGAAATTCTGATCAGATTCCGTGAAAACAAATTTGATGATTTACTGAAAACGGAAAATCATGCAGAACTGGAAAAATTGAATGACCAGCTTGAAGCAATCGGACATCATATTCAGTTGCTAAAGGAAGAAGCACGGGCAGAAAAAGAGAGCACGAAAGAAATGGTTTCTGATATCTCTCACCAGCTAAAGACACCGGTTGCAGCTTTGGATATATGTTTTAGTGTGCTGATGCAGAATGACTTAAGTGCCACAGAACAGGAGGAGTTTCGTATCCGTTGTCGGAGTGCTCTGGATGGACTGGAGACATTATTGCAGTCGCTTCTTGAAATATCCAAGATGGAAACTGGATTGATTCAGATGAATAAGAAAAAACTTCCGCTTATGGATACTGTCATATCTGCTGTGAACCGCACTTATCCTAAAGCGGATGAGAAAGAAATTGAATTCGTTTTTGACTATGAAAAAGAGCTGGAAACATGCACGATTATGCAGGATAAAAGGTGGCTTGGTGAAGCTGTGATCAACGTTCTGGATAATGCGGTCAAGTACAGTCCGTGCAGTTCAAAAATATTTATCCGGTTACAAAAAAGAAACGATCTTGTAAGAATGGAAATTGAGGATCAGGGAATTGGTATTCCGCAGAATGAGTATCACAAAATTTTTCAACGATTTTACAGAGGAAGTTCCAAGGAGGTCATGGAAAAGAGTGGTACAGGAATCGGACTTTTTCTATCGAGAGAAATTATCGAAAAACACGCAGGTACGATTACGGTAACCTCCGGCAAAAAGAAAAAAGGAAGCACGTTTGTGATTCAATTACCATACGTTGGTTAAATTTTAAGTGAGCAGAAATCTTACAATTCTGTAAGACTTCTGCTCGTTTTTTGAAAGTGAAATGAAAGATTGCCCTGATACAATTTGGATGTAGGTTGAAAAATGACCAAATATATAAACAGGCAAAGAAAGCGTGCTGAAAAGGTACGCTTTGCAGAATTGAAAAGGAGGCAACACATGAGTGTGATATTAGAAACCAAGCAGCTTTGTAAGTTTTATGGCGCAGGTGAGAATCAGGTCAAAGCGGTCAATCAGGTGGACATTCAGATTGAGCAGGGAGAATTTGTCGCAATTGTCGGAAAGTCAGGTTCCGGTAAAAGTACATTACTTCATATGCTTGGAGGGCTAGACACCCCGACAAAAGGCAGTGTTACTTTAGCAGGGAAAGATTTATACAGGATGAAGGAAGATGTCCTTGCTGTTTTCCGCAGAAGAAAAATCGGATTTGTTTTTCAGGCATTTAATCTGATTTCATCTGTTAATGTCTGGGAAAATATTGTACTGCCACTGGGGCTGGATGGAAGAAAAGTGGATGAAGCGTATGTAAATGATATTATTGCAACTCTGGGGATTGAAAACCGGATTTATAATCTGCCAAATCAGTTATCCGGAGGACAGCAGCAGAGAGTAGCAATTGCAAGAGCACTGGTGAATCGTCCGGAAATTATATTTGCAGATGAGCCGACAGGAAATCTTGATTCTAAGACCAGTGATGAGGTAATCGCTCTGCTTAAGATGACAGCAAAAAAATATGGACAGACAATTGTAATGATTACCCATGATGACGAAATTGCACAGGTCGCTGACCGTATTCTGGTGATTGAGGACGGACAGGTGGTGGATTTCAGATGAAGACAATAAGCAGGATTGCATATAGCAATGACAAAAGAAACAGGACAAGAAGTATACTGATCATGATGGCAATCTGTCTGACCACGATGCTGCTTGTTATCATCAGTACTGTGGGAAATGGGGTAATTCATTTACAGAAAAGTCAGGCGGCAGGATCATATGGAAGCAATTATGGTCTGTTTGTTTCCGCAGACGGATCGCAGTTAAAAGAAGTAAACCGCCGTGCGGAAATAGATGCTACAGGCACTATGTGCACCGAAGGTATCATAAAAGGCAATGAAAAAGGCGGGTTTGTCTGCATGGATGAGACTGCAAGAAAAATGCTTCCTTATAATAAAGAATATGAGTTGAAGGAAGGAAAGTATCCGGAAAAAATGCAGGAAATTGCCGCAGGAAGAGCATTTTTTCGTGCAATGGGGTATGGTGATGTAAAGATCGGAGATACGGTTACACTGGATTACCGCGCAGGGATGCAGTCAGAATATAAGCCGGAAGAATTTGTTGTCAGCGGAATCCTATATGATCGGGATGAGTATACCATCGAGGCATCTTATGTTGCTTTCGGGTCACAGGAGTTTTATGATGAGCACGTCGCAGAGAATGACAGACAGTATAATATTTATTTTACTTTAAATGATTCTGCAAATGTATCTATGAATAATATTGATTCGGTTATAAAGCAGATTGCAGCAGCTTGTGGGATCGAAGAAAAAAACGTTATAGTCAATGATCTCTATTTGCAATGGGTCTTGCAGCCGAGTTATGAAATGATTGCGGTATGCGGGGTTTTGATTCTTGCAATTGTACTTTTCTCTGTTGTGGTCATTTATAATATTTTTCAGGTCGGTATTGCCAACAAGATACAGGAGTATGGAAAAATCAAGGCTCTGGGAGCGACAAAAAAGCAGATGAAACAACTGATCTTCAGAGAGGGTATGTTTTTGACAATTTCTTCAATACCAGTTGGATTGCTTCTTGGTTTTCTGATTGCAAAATGCGGTTTTAACTGGCTGGTAGAACAGGGGAACCTTGTATCAACCGGAACTGGCTCTATGGGAGTTCAAAATCAGCAGGTGCCTCTGTTTTCCCTGCCTGTTATGCTTCTCTGTATTTTCGTATCATTTCTTACCGTTGCTTTGGCACTGCGTAAACCAATGAAAATTGTTTCACGGATTTCACCTATCGAAGCAACACGGTATTTAGAAAATGCAGAAACACACAAAAAAGGAAAACGAAATGGCAGAAAAAATGTCACCGTGTTTTCTATGGCAATGGCAAATATAACGGGTAATCCCAAAAGAACTATTGGTACTATCCTCACAATGGGTTTTTCTTGCGTATTGTTTGTGATTATCTCTAATTATGTGGGAAATATTGACACGGAGCATGAAGCACGTCTTTCCGTTAATCATGGACAATTTGAACTGCAGCTTGACTATTCTGCTGAGTATGATGAAAGATATCCGGAGAATAATCTGGATACGATTCTGACGGATGATCCATTGAATGATTCGCTGATTGAAGAAATCAAAAGCATTCCGGGAGTAACAGATGTCATGACGAGAGAGATTGTCTCTGTAAATCTGAACGGAACAAGATTTCCGGCTGATATTGTGAGTAAAAAGGATTTTGATTTTATGCGCCAAGAAGGGGATATTGGCTCTATGGACTATGATCAGGCGGTAAAGAATGGTGATATTTTCTTTGGCTGGTCAACGTGGATGGAACAAGATGGATATGCTCCGGGTGAATCCATTGCATTTGACTTTGAGAATGGAAGTGGAACCTATACCTATCAGGGAAAGATTGCAGGATCTTTTGTAAGTGCGGACACTTATCTTGTCATTCCGGAAGGTGTATATCGTTCCATGAATCCGAGAGGAACAGCCTATGGCTATCTGTGGGTGGACTGTGATAAAAAAGATGTGGCATCTGTGGAACAGAGTCTGAATACTTTGATTTCTAATACTTCGCATATAAAAATGGATACTTATCATGCGCAGTTACAATCTGCCGAATACGCAAGCCGTATGATGAAGCTTGGCTGCTATCTGTTCATGGCAATTGTCGGTCTCATTGGGTTTATGAATCTGGCAAACACCATGATCATCAATATCACCACGAAGAAGCAGGAATACGGTGTGCTGCAAGCGGTAGGCATGACCAATAAGCAGTTGAATCTGTGCTTACAAATACAGGGCTTGATTTTTACGGTTGGCACCATCTGCGTCGCACTTGCTGCCGGTCTGCCCCTTGGCTATGCACTGTTTTCCTATGCGAAGCATAATGGGATTTTTGGAATGAACGTTTATCACGTTCCTCTTATCCCGATTCTTGTTATGATTCTTCTGGTTGGTCTTCTACAAATTGTGCTTTCCTGTGTTTTAAGCAGTAATCTGAAAAAGGAAACGCTGGTAGAAAGAATAAGGTATCAGGGATAGCAAGTATTGCTGGGATATCCTCAGTATCATAACAGGAATTAAAAGCACTTGGCTTCATTGCCGATTCGGATTTTGAAAGTCATGTTTCACACTTATACGAGTGGAATGATGACAAACTCATCATCGAAAAGTTCTGTCAAATCGCCGCCGGAGTTGAGTTTGTGATGAACGGTGCAAACTATCAGATGAACGCCGTCTCTACATTCCCGTTCTATACCTTGGAGGGATGGGAAATGTCGCCGCCTGCAAAGACGGATCTGCCATTAAAAGGAGATACCGTTATCGAAAATGATGTTTGGATCGGGCAAAATTCGGTAATCCTTCCCGGCGTTCACATTGGAGATGGTGCAATCATTGGTGCAAGTAATCAACTTATTGTGTGTCCGAATCATCATAGTATTATACACGATACAAATCCTGTGTTTGATAGGCGAAGATTGTTATACATATGCTGTTATGGGAAATAAGTTGCCAATAGAGTTTGTTCAAAATGCTGGGGATGATTTTTTCCTTAATCAGCGAGGTGCAAAGGTATTTTATGATGAATCAAGACAACCACTATTGCCCATAGCAAAAGGTAAGAATGTGTACAAAGTTTTATCGATTGGATTTGGTAATACAGGTACTCCTATGGTTACTATCGAAAGTGGTAGGGAGACGGTGTGTTATAAACTTCCGTATGAATATTCAGAGTGGGCGATGACTGTGGTGGAATGTGCAAATATGGGAGAAAAACTTGTTCCTGGAGAAGTGGTCTTCTCGCTGGAGAATGGGAAATATTATGCAGATATTCTATAAATAATAGATGACAAAGTAAGAAAAACTTGGAGGATACTATGAAACAGGCGATTGTAAATTTTTGCAAGTCAATGGATACGGGATTGTTCTTGTTGGATATGCCGACTGGCTTTGGAAAAACATATAGTGTATTGGATTTTATGGTCGACAATTATGATGCGCCTGAATTCAAAGATAAGAAGATTTTCTTTGTTACAACCCTTAAGAAAAATTTGCCGGATAAGGAGTTGCGTGAACATTTTGCAAAGCGCGGTAAAGCAGATGATTATGATAAATATTGTTTGCGAATAGAAGCTAATGCAGATATGGTTGTAGAAAAATTGGACGAGTTATATCGTGCCAGAAAAATTCCAGCAGCAATCACTATGAAACAAGAATTTAAGGATTTACATGGTTCAGTAAAACTATTAAACGAATACAGAGATAAAAAGCGTGAATTAAAAGGAACCAGTAAGGACATTATAAATGTTTTATGCAAGAACGCAGAGGATGCAATTCGCAAGCAGCAGGAAGGTGCCTTTCGTAAGGTGATAGAAAGCGAGCTGAAGCAGTTCAGAACACCAAAGGAAAAGTTAAAGAATATCGCTAATAATCCGGAATATCATTGGATAGGAGAATTGTATCCGGCGGTATATACGAGAGCGAAGCGAATATTTTTTATGTCAATGGATAAGTTTTTCTTGGGAAACACTACTATTATTGAACCTACATATAGCTTTTACAATAATGATATTACAAAAAATGCAATTATTTTTATAGATGAGTTTGATGCAACAAGAGACAGGTTACTTAATCAGATCATAACAAGAGGCTTAGAAAATCATATTGATTATTTAGGTCTGTTTCATCGTGTATATGCATCTTTGAAGACGAGAGATTTTCCGGCAGAGCTTACTACTGCATCGAAGTTACAACAAGCATATCTTGATGAACAAAAAAACGCGAAAAATCCTATGGAAATTATAGAAGGATTTGGTGGTGTGTTTGATGAAACATATAACCGTTTTGCGATGCAATATAGCTTCAAAACAGAAGAAGATGGTAAGGGCGATAGAAGTCGTAATTTTATTTTCAATGACTTACAGTTTCATTCGGTATTTGAGGGAGAAAATGCTTTTATTGATATAGATACTGATATGAAGGCAAAACAGAACTGGTTGCGTTTTACAAAAAGAAGACCAACAGAGAAAGAGGGTGGCGTATTAAGTTTGCTTGCCAGTGTTAAAGGCTGCTTGACTTATTTTCAGAACGGAGCTAGAAATCTTTCGTTTAATTATAAGCATCATAAGGATGAGGATAAAAGGCCGGGTGACGATGATTATACGTTTGAAAATGCAATTGAGTCAGTGCTGACAGAGTTTCATTTATCAAGAGAACAGATAAGGTATTTGAAGCCTATCGTAATGGGAGGCCAGGTAAAGTCGAAGAAAGATAAAAAAGACAGCAAAGGAAAAATGTCGTTAAAGTATTTTGACCGCTCTGTCTATGATAGGGGATTTCGCTATTATGATTTTATAGATGATCCTAATCACAGTATGCGTTCGGAGATTCAATTATTTGATTTTCAGGATTCGCCAGAACGTATTTTACTTCACTTGTCTGAAAAGGCTCAAATTATAGGTATTTCAGCTACCGCAACACTTGATACGGTTGTTGGCAATTATGACTTGGAATATCTTCAAAGGATGTTGCAGGATAAATATTATGTGATGCCAGAAGCAGATAGGTGTAGATTACAGGAGTCATTTCAAACTTTTGTTGCAAACTATGACAAAGTAAATATTCATGTGGAACCAGTTTCTTATAATGCGGATGATAGAGTTGAATTATCAGAGATATTTAACGGAAATGAAGCACTTATAAAGAAGTATGCGGAAAAATTATCAATATCATTTGAGCGCGTTGAATATGCAAAGAATAACTTTATTCGTGTTGTAAAGGTAATGAAGGCATTTATCTTAAATGATTCGGTTAAATCCTTCTTGTGTCTTAATAATAAATTGCCGCAGGAGAATAAGGGGCTTTTTGATATTAAATTATTAGAGGAATTCGCAGACGATATTATTAAGCTTTATGGTATCAAGGGATTAAAAGGTAAAGACTTGTTATACAGTATAAATAGTGAAGATTATGATGCTAAGCGTGCGGAGTTTATACAGAGATTGTCAAAGGGAGAAAAACTCTTTGTTATATCTTCCTATAATACAGTTGGTGCGGGACAAAATTTGCAATATAAAGCACCGGGGAATGCTACTATTGTAGCAGTTAATGATTATGATAGAGGAGATATGGAAAAAGACTTTGACTGCATATATCTTGAGAAGCCGACAAATCTTCTGGTGAATGTGGATAGCAAAAAGGGAATTGAAGCTGAAGATTTAATTCGTTTTGTATATCAGATGGAATTCTTGATGGAAAGAGGAGAAGTTTCTCGTAAAGATGGAATTGCAGTAATTAAAGATGCATTTATATGCTTCAGTGGTGGATATACTTTTTCGGGAAAAAAGGGAGAACCATATAAAACAGATTCTGTAAATAATTTTGCGATTCGAACATTAATACAGGCAGTAGGAAGAATATGTAGAACCGGTCTTAAGAATCCGGATATATATATTTATGTGGATAATACCATTTTAACAAATTACGATTTGTCTGTTGTGGAGCAACGAATGTTGAATCCTGAATTTGCGGAACTAGTTAAAGTGGGTAAAACATATTATAATGGTCAGGCAAATGAAAATTTGGATATTGCCGTAATGGAAAATCGTGCCGGAACATTAGCACTGAAGGCAATGCAGATTATAAATGAGCTGAAGCGCAATTGGACTGATGATAGTATAGATTATTGGAAAGCATTGCGTGAGCTATGCCTTATGAGGCCTACACTAAACAGAAAAAACGTAGAACAGAATTCGCAATATCAGCTTGTATATATGTGTGCGCCGGGAGAAATTACGGCTTATTCTTATGAGCAAGAAGGAGACTATAATAAAAATATAAATATCAAGTTTGACGGTAGTCTTCCACAAAAGATGTCAGAGGATGAGGTGCATTTGAAAGAGATTATGCAAATCCCAGGAGTGAAAGCATTGTTTGAAAAGCATGGATATGCAACGAGCTTTGTTCCTAATGAGTTTATATTGACGCCACCTATGTTTAATAATATTTATAAAGGTGCCTTAGGCGAAGTTGTTGGTAAATATATTTTAGAACAATATGCAAGAGTAACGTTGCAGGAAATGCCACCGGAGTTTTTTGAATTGTTTGATTATACCCTAAGTAATGGCGTGTATGTTGATTTCAAGTTATGGAAAGAAACCATGTTAATATCTGCGGAAGAAGAAAAGAAAAACGTCCTGGAAAAGCTAGATAAGTGTGGAGGAAAGAGAGCGGTAATAATCAATATTATGCTTGATCACAATATGCAGATTACGTCTAGTGATAATGGTAGAATTATTGAGATACCATATTTATATCGGTTGGATAGAAAAGAAATAGGAACAGAAATCATAGCAAAAATAAATCGGGAGGGATATTTGCAATGAGTATAAAGAAACTTTATTCGAATGAACTCCTGGCTTCGTTTGAATATTCCAACATTGACAAAGATTATGATTTTTATTATGTTACAACATCGGATAAATATATAAAAGGTGGAGCTACTTTTCTAGATATTGATGATATAAAGATATCAGCTCTGCAATTTGAAAGCGGAAAGAGTTTTTGGGTTATGCTTCCTAAAAACGCTATTTCCAGAGCTGAGTTTGTACGTTTGTTGAATGCAAAAGAGGATGGAGATAGTTTGTCTATAAAATCTATGACAAGTAGCAGTATACCTGAGTATTTGTTGACACAATTGTTTTTGAATGCGCTAACGAGTCCGGTTGATGAAATGATATCTTTTAATAATCTGTCAGGGAAATTATTATGTTTTCGACCTGCATGGCTGAATAAGGATAAGGAGAATTTTATTTGGGGTATGCAGTGCCTTGAGGTGAAAGTCGGAGATGATATGTGTGTGAATTTGGTAGCACATAGGATGACAGCGCTGGCACTTAAGAAGCAAATGAAATTTGAAAAAAGAAAGCTACAGGATTATCCGCAATATGAGTTCAGTTATAACAATAATACCTTAAAACGAGTATCTAATGAAAATAAAGACCGTAGAGAAAACTTTATTATAAAACCCGTAGAGGGTGAAAGAGGTAGCATTACATTCTTTGACTTTACGGATTATGAAACGTTTTCATGTACCAAGATGGGTGTTTTATATGATATTTTGAATGCCTTACATGATGAATTTGGTAAGTATATTCGCGTTAAATTTAAACAATATAGTATTGACGAAGTTTTGGAATATAAGCGTGTGTCATTGGAGTTATATAAGGATATTGTTAAAAAGGAAGTTTTGAATTCTGGAATTAATATAGTGGATGCTGTACACACTGAAACTTCTGAAGATTATTTGCAGGATGTAGCGGATGGTATTAATAAAATTATTCCAGAGGCAAAATGCAGCGTTGGTAAAAGATTATCAAAGAAGAAGCTTAACGTACGATATATACATGATAAATCCTTCTATTCAGATTCGGAAGTGGACCCGCATCAAGAAAGCATGGAGGATTATGTTGTTCAGCATATTACAGTAGAGAATTTTAAACACCAATCATCAGCGGCAGTTTATAATATTCTGAAAGAGCTTGTAATTAAAAAGGATATTGCTATTGGTAAAATTACATTGGTGGATTGGAGTCAATACGGATATAAAGCAGACTGGTTATTTGGTGTAGTTGTAGACGGTACATATTACTTCATGACCATTCATCCGGACGGTTCATTTAAAATTGAAGCATTGAAACGAAATCTTTTTACCATGACAGAGTATGATAAATACATGGATTATTTCGGTTTGAATGAAGAGAATAAAAATGATTATAGAGGTGTTATAGGTTTAGTAAAAGATGCAGAGGGTAATATTAATCTTATAAAGGATACCAATATGTATTCTATGCCTGATTATACTGCGATGGGTGATGTGCTTAAGAATGTAGCTAGTGAAGGTAGATTTCCAGGAAAAGACGTAGTAACTTGGCTTCGTCTAGTAATGGATACAACAGATAAAATAAAAGTACACGCAGAATTGGATATAGTTATCCCGCATATCGACGTGAATGCAGAATACACGAAAGCCAATGTAATGGGATTATTCAAAGGAATTACAACAAAGAAAGAAGTTGTGCGCTATGTTTTTGAGAATACCGGTATTATGCTATATGCCTACCTGCGTGGAGAAGAAGAGAGACGCGAGTATCTTTCCGGAAATATAGACATTAATTATTTTGATTATGATGATACGCATGCAAAATATTCAGTTGGTGAAATTGGTAATGGAATGAAATACACAATTGAGAGAGCCGGCGTAGTGCGTAAGATACAGGCGGTAGAAGGCAGCAAGTTAATTTTTAAGAAAGTGTTGCCACTTATGGGAGTAGAGTTTGTAAGGTATGGAATGTTAACGGTTGTTCCGTTTCCATTTAAGTATTTAAGGGAATATATTGTGAAAGAAGAAAAGAGCGTATAAACAATGAAGGTCACTTTCTCCCCAAAATTATGCCTGTTTTATTAAAAAACTTGATATCTGTTGTCCATGAAAGGAACCAACTTGTGGATATAGTTCCTGAATCTCTTGATATTTTGCTTCAATCATTTCAGGCTCATCAGCCCAGATCTTTTCATATATTTTGAAAGCTTTTTTAAAATGTGTTTTGGATTGCGGAAGATTGGCAGTCATCAGATAAATGGTTCCAAGGGTTTCCTGAACTTTGGCATAATCCAGACTGTCATCAGAAAGGTATTCCTTGATGATGCCGGATAATTTTTGCAATTCGGAGATTCCTCTTTCGGGTTCCTGCTGTTCAAGAGATAAAGTGTATAAAGAAAACAGCGTATGGATATGACTGTAATAGGTGGCTTTGCTACTTTGTCTATCTTTGATTATTTTAATTTTATCTTCGTTATGGAAAGATGCTTTTTTCACCTGAAGTCTTGTTAATAACTGGTCTGGAGTTGACATTCCATTTTCCAGAAGTTTTGTTGCCAGTGCCACGGCAACAAAGAAATCAGTTTTGCAAGAAACAGCAGTCTTGAACTGGCTGGTTTATATAAGGGTGTCAGATTTTTCTTTTTCGCATCTGAGATGCTGTCATCCTGAATGAATAAAGTGTAAATATCTTGTATAGCCATATTACAGTCAGACATCAGTGGAAGAAGATTCTGGTGGATGGTATGGGCTAATTTTTCCTGATTGGATGGCTTGGAATAGTAAGCGGATATTTTAGGACTGATTTTAGCCTGACTCATTTGATTACTTTCGCTGATATGATTTTTTAAGCAAGTGCTAATAGAAGAAAAATCGCATCGATTCAATAGAAATTCCCCTTTCGTAGTTAAGATTAAGTATATCTATCATAACACGAACATACATTCGATTCAAGAAAATGCGGATATTTTTAAATTGATTGTGTCAATTTACAATCAATTTCTATTCAATGTGGTTTTTCGGCAGGTTCTGTAAAATAAGCTCAGATCAAAACAATAACGGGAGGAGCTTATGCAACAGAATATTGAATTTGAGCGGTGCATTGATTTTCTGGTACGGATGATTGATAAGTACGGCGCTGAAGTCCTCCGGGAGTTGGAGGAAGAAAAACAGAATAAGGAAGAAAAAGAAGCGGCAGTTTTCTGAAATACAAAATGTAAATCAGACTGTCGCTTTTTCATGTATTTTTAAATCAAATAAATTTTAAAAGCTGATAAAAAAGAATGATAATTTGGAGAAAAATAGCATAGAATAATTTTGAGCGGGTATGGCTAAGAATGTTTTGGCGTATTGACAGGACATTTAAAATGACGTATACTAAGCTCAGTGATCGTTCTGTAGAA
>OAWM01000211.1_pt1 | contig 56964 bp, 71 predicted proteins | sample 1495501 | NCBI WGS metagenome assembly OAWM01 (sample SAMEA2580210, study PRJEB22360) | human gut metagenome | biome: human gut; feature: human-associated habitat; material: faeces | place: Denmark | collected 2008/2010 | reverse complement strand
GCTCCACATAAGCATGTACCGCAAGATACATTTCCCGGTTTGTCAACTTTCTGCGTTTTCCGTTTACGGATCTTCCTTTCAGCCAGGAGCAATAGTTTGCAAATGCTTTGGTTCGTCCTCTCTTTTTCGGATAGATCGCATAGATTTTTTCAAAGTCAGACTCTCGTTCATCGGGTTCCGGTGAACATATATTATTATTTATATCTATCTCTTTCTCTATCTCTAACTCTGGTGTAGAATTCTTGTAAGATTTCTTACACTCTTCCTTACATGATTTCTCACTTTCTATTCTGTTGTAATATTTTCTTTGCCGGTCTGCTTCTGTGCTGCTCCTCCCTATGAAATTTTGAATATCCATCATGTAAATAGCTCCAGAGTCAAGAATCTCAATAAGTCCCAATTCCTTAAAAATGTCTAATGCTTTCTCTAAAGTTCCGACTTGATGACGTGTTACGCTCGCAAGCATTTGAGAGTTATACGGAATCGTACCATTCAGCATCAACCTACCATTGTCTTTCAAACTTCTAAGATATAGCTTCATCAAAATATTGCTGTATAAATATCCGTCTTTCATGCTCTCTAGCAAGATCATGCTGTCTGATTCGAAAAAGTTTTCTTTTAATTTCAAGTAATAGTATTTCTTGTTATCTGACATCTTCTTGCCCTCCGCTCATGTCCTGCTGCCCTTCTGGCATCTTCAGCACTCTCTTTGCGCTTCTGGTAGCTGCAAACGTGTTTCTTGCTCTCGCGTCCATTGTCTGGCAGAATTCTACAATCTCCTGCCGGTTCTTTGGTTTCCAGTATCCTTTCCCTGATCCACTACAAATCACGGCTCCGTGGTTACGTTCATAAGCGATCTTCTGCTGTAGCTCTCTGGCTGAACTGCATCCACTCCGCTTCACAAGCTCTGCTGTGGTTATTGCATTCTCTTTGCCTACTGGCAGCAGGCTTTCAATCTGGAATTCTGTCTTGCCGGACTTCTTTCCATGTGCTGGGTTATTTCGGTTTTTCTGCATTATTTTACCTCCTGTATCTTCCTGTCCAGATAACGATCGATTACGACCTTATCATAGAGTCTTCTTCTACCTATTGCCACTTCTGCCCCGATTGATTTCGCAAATTCTACACCGCGATTTCTTCCGAGTCCTAAATAGGTACACGCTTCTTTTGCGCTCATAAGTCTGTTTTTACTCTGTTCCATGTTATTTCTCCTTTCTTGATATTTGATTTTTATAAATTATTATTTTCAAATTTATGTTACCATTCTTTATTGACATTTGCAACGAATTACATTAGAGTAGTATTAGAACATGATTTTTTAACATTTTTAATTTTCAAATGCAGGAGGTTTTGTATGTCTTATGTTTCACTTGATAAAAATTCAGATATTATATTACTTGAACCAAGGGTAGGATGGGGAACGGTATCACCTGTTGGAGAACTTTTATTTTCTTTTCTCGACTTAGACCTGAAAGAGTACAGAAATCTGTACTATTTAATCGGTTACGATTGCGATTTTGAATATGATGACTTTAAAGCATTGTGTAAAAAATATCCTAAGACATGCAATAAAATGTCAAAAAGTAATTGGTGGCATCTAACAGAAGATGCTGACACTGATATGCTCCGCAGCTTTGCACTCCGCTTTCTCACAGAAAATGAAGACACCTTTTCAGAACTCTATGAACATCCCTTTTTTTCACTCAGCGATACCGTAATACTTGCTCGACACATAGATTTTGATGAAGCATTTGCGAAAATAGATTTTTTTCGTCTCCAGGAAACATTTAAGAATTTAATAGATTTTTGTTTTATAAACGATAATCCTAAACTAACGAAGTTGAATAAAATGGATCGCTTCTTTTTATTTTTAGCATCTGAGCCAAAGTTCAACCATTCTTTTGGGACATTTGAAACTTTTTTCCCACGACCCAACCAATTTTTTACAGAACTCAAAGCATCTATTACAGCCCGTATCCGTGAAGTCGATAATGATAATTACCGAGCATTGAAAGCTTTGTCGCTATTGGATGATTCTATTATCGATAAAATAAAAAATAAGAGTGATTTAGTAAGAGTTGCATCTTGCTATAGCATATTTGATTTTCTTGCGTTTGAGTTCAAAACTATTCTTTCCAAAGATATTGACATAAAGCGTTGCGTCAACTGCGGCAAACTGTTCATTCCTTCTGGAAAATATAACACTGACTGTTGTGACAGAATCCCAGAAGGTGAAAAATATTCCTGCAAAAAGATAATGGCTCAAAAACGCCGAAAACAAAAAGTGAATTCAGATCCTATTACAAAAGAATACGAAAAGGCATACAAGCGAATGTATGCCCGTATAAGTAGCGGAACTTTGGAAAAATCCGATTTTCTGAAATGGTCAGAAGAGGCAAAGCATAAAAGGGATGCTACTTCACAAAGATATGCCAAATCAAAAGATGAGACGATTATAATAGACTTCAAAAAATATTTAGGGAACAAATAACAGCAAAAGCACTCCCCTCCCCGGATCGAGTGCTTTTATTTTCCCATTTTGTACTTTTTTGGTACTTTTCACCTGTTGCACTGTACCATTAAACATAAAAGAAATGCCACTTTCCAGCGTAAACACTAGGTTTGTGGCATTTCTCACATTTCTATATTTCCATCCTATTTCCCGAACCCGCAATTTGGAAACGTACACACCTCGCAGGACAGACACAGTCCTCCTTCTCCGAGTCTGTAAAAATCCTGATCCTGCAGCCGTTCACCGGCCACAAGTCTTGGCAGTACCAGATCAAAGATCGTGCGCCTTGCATACATCACGCAGCCCGGCAGGCCCATGATCGGAATCTCACCTTTATAGGCCAGCATAAACATCGCACCAGGCAAAACCGGGGCGCCATATGTGATCACTTCATCGGAAGCATTGCGGATTGCCAGCGGTGTCTTATCATCCGGATCGACACTCATTCCTCCGGTACACACAACCATCTGCGCACCTTTTTTGATCCAGTCATTGACTGCCTCTGTCACCATATTCGGTTCATCATTGCAGATTGTATTTCCAAGCACTTCTACTCCATATTCTTCCAGCTTCTGCCGGACCACCGGAGTAAATTTATCCTGAATCCTTCCGTGATATACTTCACTTCCGGTTGTCACGATCGCTGCTTTTTTCTTCTGAAACGGAAGGAGCGCAAAAACAGGCATCTCTCCTGCTATCTCCTTTACCTGTTTCATTTTTTCTTCTTCGACCACCAGAGGGATCACACGCATTCCTGCGATCTTATCTCCCTTTTTCACTGGAAAATTTCCGTGTCGGGAAGAAATACACATCTGTCCCATGGCATTGATCCTACACAGTTTCTCCTTGTTCACTTTCAGAACCCCGTCACACTGTGCCGTCAGCTCGATTTTTCCTTCTTTTGGCTTTGACGCATCCATCTGTGCATTCTGGCACACGCTGCGCAGGATCTCTGCCGCCTCATCTTCATGAAGCATCCCTTCTTGTTTTTCCCACACATACAGATGCTCTTTTCCAACGGAAAGGAGAACCGGAATATCCTCCCTTGTCACTACATGTCCTTTTCTAAAAACCGCATCTTTTACTACCCCTGGGATGATCTGCGTAATATCATGGCAAAGCACACAGCCCACTGCATCCTCGGTCTTGATCAGTTTCATACTTCTAAACACCTCTCTTTTCAATGTTTATAGGGAAATCTTCTCCAGATCACGCATCCACACTTGGGCACACGCATCGCTTGGCATTCTCCAGTCTCCTCTTGGTGAGAGTGCCACTGTCCCGATCTTCGGTCCGTCCGGCAGACAGGAGCGCTTAAACTGTTGGTTGAAAAATCGTCTGCAGAATGTTGTCAGCCATTTTAAAATTGTTTCTTTCTCATATACCCCTTCAAATGTCTGCACTGCAAGCCGATAGATCTTGCCCGGCTCATATCCGAACCGCAGCATGAAATACAGATAAAAATCATGCAGCTCATATGGTCCTACCAGATCCTCAGTCTTTTGTGCGATATCCCCGTCTTTTGGAGGAAGCAGTTCAGGGCTGACCGGCGTATCCAGTACATCATAAAGGACTTCCTGCAATTTTGGATCCGCAGTCACGTCTGCTGCATATTTGACAAGATGACGCACCAGCGTCTTCGGTACAGAAGCATTCACTCCGTACATCGACATATGATCTCCATTGTAGGTTGCCCATCCAAGCGCCAGTTCTGACATATCTCCGGTTCCGATGACCATTCCGTTTGTCGCATTTGCAATATCCATCAATACCTGCGTACGCTCTCTCGCCTGCGCATTCTCATACGTTACACTGTGGTCTTTCGGATCATGTCCGATATCCTGAAAATGAAGACTTACGGAATCTGCAATTTTCACTTCCCGCAGTGTTGCTCCGAGCTGTTCTGCCATTTTGCAGGCATTCCGATACGTTCTGTCCGTGGTTCCAAAGCAAGGCATGGTGATCGCAAGAATCTCTTTTTTATCTTTTCCGATCATGTCAAACGCTTTTGCTGTCACGATCAGTGCCAATGTGGAATCCAATCCGCCCGAAATACCAACTACCGCCGTGTTTGCGTGGGTATGGAGCAGACGTTTTTTGAGCCCCATTGCCTGGATTGTCAAAATCTCTTCGCATCGCAGAGCACGTTCTTTTTCATCCTGCGGCACGAACGGCTTTTTCGGAAACTCTCTTGTCAGTTTGATCTCGCACACATCCAGAGGAAATGAGATTCTTGGCAGCACTTTCTCTTTTGCCATCGTAAATGTCGTGTTTTTCCGACGTTCACCGACAATCCTTTTGATATCCAGTTCTGTATAAATAATCTGATTTTCAAATCGCTTTGCCTCTGCCAGGATACTGCCGTTTTCTGCGATCAGATTGTGTCCTCCAAACACAAGATCCGTCGTGGATTCCCCTTCGCCTGCATTTGCATAAATATATCCCGCGATCAGTCTCGCTGACTGTCCTTTGATAAGCTCCCGTCTGTAGCTGTCTTTTCCGATCGTCTCATCACTTGCCGAACAGTTGACGATCACGGTTGCACCTTCCATTGCCGCACGGATGCTCGGCGGAATCGGCGACCACACATCCTCACAGATTTCCGCCGATACGATCAGCTCTTCCATAGAGGATGCCTGAAACAAAAGCCCCGGACCAAACGGCACTTTTTTGCCGTTAAACAGGATTTCTCCCGGCACATCCGGCCCTGCCGTAAACTGACGCATCTCATAGAACTCACCATAGTTCGGAAGAAATGTCTTTGTCGTCAGTCCCAGGATTTCTCCCCTGCAAAGAGCTGCTGCCACATTGTAGAGCTTTGCATCCACCACAAGCGGCACGCCCACAAACACAAGCATGTCCTTCTCTCTTGTAAACTCTGTGATTTCAAGCAGTGCCTGTTTTGCTGCCTGCAAAAGTACATCCTGTGTAAACAGATCCCCGCATGTATATCCTGTGACACACAATTCTGGAAATACCACGATCTTTGCCTGATTGTTCTGTGCTTCTTCAATGGCACTGCATATCTGTTTTGTATTAAACGGCACGTCCGCCACCCGGATATCCGGTGTGGCAGCTGCCACTTTGATAAATCCCTGTTTCATTCTACTGCCTCACTTTCCCTATTTGGACACATCACTTCTATCTGCTTTTTTTCAAAAGTTCCTTCAGCTCGTCTACAGAAAATGTATAGGCGGTATTACAGAAATGACATTTTACTTCGATATCCTTTCCATCGTCGATCATCTCCTGAATCTCTTTTTTCCCAACACTGATGATTGCTTTTTCAATCCGTTCTTTGGAACAGTTGCAGTCAAATTTTGCAGGAAGTGTATCTGTGATCTCTACATCCAATCCCTCCAGAACGTGGTTCAGCATTTCTTCCGGTGTATGGCCATTGTCGAGCATTGCTGTCACAGACTGAATATTCTTGATGTTTTCTTCCAGCTTGCTGAGCACTTCCTCCTCAATAAACGGCATCACCTGTACGATAAATCCACCTGCGCATCGCACGGTATTGTCCTTTTCCATCAATACTCCCAGGCCAACAGAGGATGGCACCTGCTCTGAAGTTGCAAAATAATAGGTCAGATCTTCTGCAATCTCTCCCGTCTGCAAAATCGTCTGTCCGGAATATGGTTCTTTGAGTCCCATATCCTTGATCACATTTAAAAATCCTGGTCCAAGCGCACCGCCCACATCCAGTTTTCCGTTCTTCGGCGGGAGCATCACATCCGGGTTGTGTACATATCCTTTCACTCCCCCCTTACTGTCTGCTGTCACTGTTATCCCTCCGATCGGACCTCCGCACTGCACCTGCAGCGTCAAAACATCCGTCGGATTCTTCATCATACTTCCCATCATCGCACCTGCTGTAAGAAGTCGTCCAAGTGCTGCTGTCGCAACCGGACTTGTATTATGCCTTGTTCTTGCCTCTTCCACAAGCTCTGTTGTTGATGCCGCAAACGCACGGATCTGCGCATTCGCTGCTGTTGCTCTTACAATATAATCTTTCATCTTATCTCTCCTATTTCTTCTATTATAATGATTCTATTCTGCTTTTTTCACAGGTACCTTTCCCTGCTCTCTGGCGATCACGTAGATTCGTTCACTGTTCTTAGAAGGCGGTTCTTTTGTAAACGCTTCATATGCAGTCACAAACTGCAGTCCGGATTCTTCCACGATCCTTGTGATCTCTTCTAACGTATATGCTCTCTGGAAATGTGTCTCCCGGAATCTGCGATAGAGATCACCCTCTGTCTCACTTTCCGCATCTTCTCTGATGAACAGATTCAGTTCGTATTCATTGATCCGCTCTTCCTCATAATAATAATTGTCCCAGATAAAGCTGCAGTCCTCTCTGGCCTCTGCAATGGTCTGATCACCCAGAACCTCCCGGTACTTATATTCTGTATTAAAATCAAAAATAAAAATTCCGCCCGGATCCAGATAATTATTCACCCAGCGAAATACCTGCTTCAATTCTTCCGGCTCTGTAATGTAATTCAGAGAATCACAGATACTAAATACCGCACCCACAGTACCATACAGTTCAAACTCCCGCATATCCTGAAGAAGATATAAAATCTCATGTCCTGACTTGATCTGCTTTTCTCTGGCAATCTCCAGCATTTCCTCGGAATTGTCCACTCCGATCATATCGTAGCCATCTGCTGCGAGAAGCTCCGTCATGGTTCCTGTTCCGCATCCCAGATCAAGCACCAGCCCGTCCTGCACGCCATACTCTTTTAACAATTCCTTCAGATAGCTTTTCCATTCTTCATATGGGATATTATCCATAAAGGTATCATACACTGCCGCAAAACTTGTATATGCCTCCATCTTCCTGCTCCTTTTTCAATTCCTGCTCTTCATTTTAGCATAACAAGGTGCAACTGTAAATCAATAACCCTCTTTCCTTGCCGTTTGCCCTGCTGCTGTTTTCAATTTGTTCATATTTTACTTACACAAATTTTCTTGACACTTTTACTTTTTTTGAGATAGAATAAGGACGGAAATTTGCTGCATATGCTGTCATTGTCACGACAATGAGGCTTTTTCTTTTGCAGATATTTTTAATACATACAAAAAGGTGGTGAGGTTATGGACGCTGGAGCCAGTCATCCTTCGGGATTTTTCAGAAAATTAAATAGAAAAAGGAGCGTGTTGAACGATGAACAAAGAAATTTTTGTAAAACTCCTTGCACAGCGCCAGTTCAAGGCTGTCAGAAGCATTCTGGATGTGATGAACGAAGTAGATATAGCCTCACTTCTTTCCGATCTGGACGATAAAGAACTTGCACTTGCATTTCGTCTCATTCCAAAAGATAAAGCTGCGGAAGTATTTGCCAATATGAATCATTCCATGCAGACGTATCTGGTAGAGATGTTTTCCGAAAAGGAGTTAAAAGAGCTGCTCGATGACCTTTATATGGACGATACGGTGGATCTTCTGGAAGAACTTCCTGCCAATCTTGTTAATCGGATTTTAAATACCGTAGATCAGGCCGACCGGACTTTGATCAATCAACTTCTCAATTATCCGGATGACAGTGCGGGGACTCTTATGACAACGGAGTATGTCGATATCCGGGAGACAATGACGGTTGCCCAAGCTATGGCACATATCAAAGAGACCGGGATTCACAAGGAAACGATCTACACTTGTTATGTAACAGATCAGCGCAGGTTGCTTGGCATCGTCAGTGCCAAAGATCTGATGACAACTGCCGACGATGTTTTGATCCGGGATCTAATGCAGACAGAGATAATTTCTGTCTCAACACATACAGACAAAGAAGAAGTGGCACAGTTGTTTACAAAATACAATTTTCTCGCCCTCCCCGTTCTGGATCAGGACGAACGGCTGGTCGGAATCGTCACATTCGATGATGCCATGGATGTTATGGTAGATGAGGCAACCGAGGATATTACCAAAATGGCTGCCATGAGTCCAAGTGAAAAAAGCTATTTTGAAACATCTGTATTGGCACATGCAAAGCATAGAATTGCTTGGCTTTTGATCCTCATGTTCTCTGCTACCATCACAGGAACCATCATTACCAGATATGAGAACGCTTTCGCTGCGATTCCACTTCTTGTATCCTTCATCCCCATGCTGATGGATACCGGCGGAAACTGTGGTTCTCAAAGTTCCACATTAATCATCCGCGGAATTGCATTGGGAGAAATTCAATTTTCCGACCTGTTTCGGGTCATGTTTAAAGAATTTCGTGTTTCTCTGATCGTTGGAGTTGCACTTGCACTTGCGAACGGAATCCGCATTCTGATCATGTACAAAAATGCCGGACTTGCTCTGGTCATTGGACTGTCTCTGGTCGCTACGATCGTAATTTCAAAACTGATCGGATGTGTTTTACCGCTGATCGCTAAAAAACTGCATATGGATCCTGCGATCATGGCATCTCCATTGATCACAACTCTGGTAGACACCTGTTCTATTTTGATTTATTTCAATATTGCAACACAGGTATTTCAACTATAAAATAAAAGGAGGAATCGTCCCAAACGCACGATTCCTCCTTCGTTTTTTCTTATGCCTCTACAGGCTCACCCATACTGATCGTCTTCATCAACTGATACTCGTTCTCTGAAGATTCTTTTAAAATAACAAAATCTGCATCTTTTCCAACTGCAATAGCTCCTTTTTGAGTGAGCCCAAATTCCTTCGCTTGATTTCCGGAACTCATCTGCACCGCTTCTTGTAAGGACGCCCCTGTAAACTTCATGATATTTCGAAATGCATCAATATAAGTAAGGACACTTCCTGCAATCGTACCATCTTCCAGTCTCGCTGTACCATCTTTCACATAGACAGTCTGACCGCCCAGCTCACTTTTCCCTTCCGGCATGCCTTTTGCACGCATAGAATCTGTCACAAGTTCGATTCCATCACTGCCTTTTACTTTATATGCCATATATACCATCTTTGGTTTGATATGGATGCCGTCACAAATCATCTCTGCTTTTACGCCATCTGTCAAAAGTCCATAGCCTGTCACACCCGGTTCTCTGTGATTAAGACCTCTCTGGGCATTGTAAAGATGGGTTACATGACATGCTCTGCAGCAGCACAACTGATCGTAAGTTGCATTGGAATGTCCTGCACTTGGTACGATCCCATTTGAAAGACACCAGTCTTCAAATTCTGTATCCGCTTCTTCCGGAGCATAAGTCACAATTTTAATCCGGTTTCCACTCAGTTCATTCCAGTGTTTTAAGACTGCTGCATCCGGCTTCTGGATATAAGATGCATCCTGTGCACCTTTGTAATTCACGGAAATAAACGGTCCTTCCAGATGGATTCCCTGAATGATCTGGTTCTTCTCTGCCGCTGCTTTGATATTCTTCATGGCGCTTTCAATATTCTCTGAAGTCTGTGTCATCGTCGTGCAGAAATAAGAAGTAATTCCTTCTTTTGCAGCCATCTGTCTGACCATCCAGTCAATCTCGTCTGCCGATGCATCCATGCTGTCCAGACCATATCCTCCATGGCTGTGTACATCAATGAATCCCGGAATCAGATACATTCCTTCCACTTCTACAATCTCATCCTTTTCGCTTGACACAAAATTCTGCATGGAGCCTACCTCGGCGATCGTCTTTTCATATCTTACAAATCCATCCTCAATGACTCCATTCCCCGTATAGATTGTCTTATTTTTTATTACTTTCATCACATTCTTTGCACAGCCGCCCCAGACTGGTCCTGTGCACTCCTTTCTGGTCTTTCTGATGTTTATCATAATACCAGACAGATATTCTGTCAAAGTAATCTTGCAAAATTTATCATTTTATCATCCGATATTCCATCATCTCATATGCAATATGGCAGCCCTCCTGAATCTCTGGAGGGAGCAGTGCCATTGCCACACACTTTTCTTCTGCATTTTCATCTTCCAGTTTTTGCAGATACGCATACTCTCCGTCGATTCTGATCACTCTGTAATCAATTCTCTCAAACATGTAAATTCTCCTTCCTTTTTTGTTATTGTTCACAGTGACTTTTTTCAAGCATATACAGTCCTGCGGGAACCGCAAAACTGATTCCTGCCAGACAACACAGACCGACAACCAGCCAGATCAACGGATATTGAAATACAAAATACGAAAGTTTTATTTCCATATACGTCTTGATCCATTGTAACATGACACTTCCAATTGTCACAAGCAGAACTGTCACCGCACAAAAATAGTATCCGCCTTCCATCATGAAAAGCATACGCTTCTGCCGTTTCGTCATCCCCACTCTTTCCATGATCTCCAGTTCCTTTTTTCTGGAAAAGATTCCTGTGACCACGATATTTAAGTAATTTGTCATTCCTGCCATCAACAGCACAATACTGATACTTCCAAAAATAATCCGATTCCCCTGGATATAATCTTTCGCATTTTCCAGTAATTCCGACTTGCTGATACAGAAGATTCCCGCTTCTCCACTCAGATCCTCTACTCCTGCTGCGGACACATTTCTCCGTCTTTTGTTTTCTTCCTCCAAAATATTTTGAATTTTTTGCCGAACCACTGCTTCTTTTTTGTTTTCTACATTCAGTTCCATATAAAGCGTCTTTTTCTCTGTCGGAATCTTTGCAAATCCATTCTCACTGATCAGAAAATAAATACTTCCTTCGCTTCCATGCCACGTCTGACGAACATCGGGAAATCCTTCTGCCCGGTTGTCCAGATATCCACTCAGACAAAATGTTGCTGACTGTTTTCTCTGCATAGTTCCTGCTTTTGTCTGTTCATCCCGCTCTTTCGGACTCAGCTGGTTCCACTGCCTCCAGTCCCGCTCTGACAACATCGTTGAAAAATACAGTGCTTCTCCCACGCTTTCTCTGGCTTCTTCTTCCTGTTTCGGGTTCAGCTGATGGTCATGAAGAATTACAACTCCGTCGCCTTCTTTCAAACTCTCAATATCCACCGGAAGATTTTTCTCTTTCACATAACGTGCAAGCTTTTCCATTTCTTCATCCGTAAGAATCTGAACCGTATCTTCTGTAAATCCCTCCAGCATAGAGTCTTCCTTTTCCTTCGATAACTGCCCGTTTTCCTCCAGCGGACGGATTCCTTTTCCGGAAATTGTAGTCAGCAGATAGGCCCCTCCATAACATAAGACTCCTCTCGATTCACACCATCCAGCTCCAGCAGCCTGTCCCGCACTTCTGAAGAAACCGGTGAAAACTCTTCATATTCATTTCCATACAACAGTTCAAAATTATCTCCTTCTGTCTCCATCGGATCATATCCTGCATCCCGGGACTGGTATTCTTTCCCATATCCCTGCTCCATTCCCCAGTCACTGAACATGCCGGCAATCAGAAAATCCGGTCGTTTTTCTATCACATGAGTATAGTCGCCTCCTTCTGTAATGACCACAGATGCGAGCAGCATTTCCACGCCGAGAAACAGCGAGATCACCGTAAGCAGAAATCTCCCTTTGTATCTTCTTACATTCTGCCATGCCATATAGCCGATTTCTCCTGTTTTTGTCCGCTTCTTCAAATTCACCTTCCTTTTTGAAGGTTGACGGATTCCGTAAATGGCTGTGCTGCTCTCCACGCAAGATGTGCTGACTACATGGCGGATCACAAGCCACGCCGTTCCAAGCGTAAGAATCATCGCAAAACCAACCGCGGCCAACAAAATTGCAGGAGAAAATACCTGGAACTCTCTGGAGCCGCCATATCCGTTTAAATACCTGCTTCCCAGAATTTCCGGGATCAGAAGATGCAAGATCATCCCCGAAAAAAGACTGCCAAGCAAAACTCCCGGCAGCAGTACCGTCAGGATCTGCCGAAAATAAATCCTTTTTATCTGCCGTTTTGTCGTTCCGATCGTATACAAAAGTCCCATCTGTTGGATGTCTCTGTTCATAGAGATTTTCATCACATTATAGATCAGTAAAAACATCCCGAAAAGAATAACCAACGCGCCACATGCAGCCAGCTCATAGCCTCCTGTCAGACGATTGATCGCTTCGTAAGCAAATGTATTATCTGCCGTAATCTTCAGTTCCTTGCTTCCCAGATCCTGATACAGCCGTTCTTCTGTTTTCTGCCATTCCATCCCATCCGTCTGTGCGAGCAAAATATCTGACGTTTCCTGTAGATCATATCCCCACTCTTTTCCTTTTTCTTCTGATACATATCCAACCGAGGCCTGTGAATCTGTATAATCCATATACCATCCACTTAAGAGAAATGTCTCCTGTGCTGTCTGAAACAATCCGATCTGTACTGTCAATGAGAGCTTCATTCCCTGCTTCGGCGTTTCAATCCCCAGCTGCTGCAGGCTTTTTGCAGAAAGCATGAGTTCCTGCTTTTTCTCAGGATAATGTCCATGAATCTCCGTGTATGCGGGACTTACCATTTTATTCCACGCAGATGTATCCAACACCTCCAGATTACATACATGTTTTTCGGAAACTGTCGCCTCTCCCACAGATATACTGCGGCCACTTTCTTTCACATAGGAAAGATCTTCGATTTTCTGATATATCCCATTGTCTGCATGTTCAATCCGGACCGAAGCAGTTGTTCCTTCCGCCCTTACAGCCTTTATATACTCTGCTTTTGTCTTTCCAGAGGCAATTCCAAATACCATCGTCAGGGTCACAATACAAAGCGTAACTGCACTCATAAGAATTCTGTTTCTTCCCCGGTTCCATTTTCCAAATTCACGTGCCAGCATCCCAAGCACCTGCTGATTCTGATTCGGGATAAATGTCTTTGTCTCCATCCTTTATCCCTCCATCTGATACTTTCCGTCCTCAATACGGATGATCCGATCTGCCATCTGAGCCACTTCTTCCTGATGCGTCACCACAAGTACTGTCTGATGAAATCGCTCTGCACAGGATTTCAGCAGTCCGATCACTTCACTGCTGTTTGCCGAATCCAGATTTCCCGTAGGCTCATCTGCCAGTACAACTGCAGGTTTTGTCATTAATGCCCTGGCGATCGCCACTCTCTGCTGCTGTCCTCCGGAAAGCGTTCCGGGCAGCCGCTCCAGTTGATTCTGAATTCCCAACAGCATCACGATTTCCTCAAAGAGTTCCTGATTGATCCCTGTTCCATCCAGCCGCAGTGGAAGTACAATATTTTCATACACACTGAGCACGGGAACCAGGTTGTACTGCTGAAATATAAATCCGATATTTCGTCTGCGGAATATGGTTCGCTCTTCTGCTTCCATATCTTTCAAGCTTTTTCCGCGGATCCAGACACCGCCTTCTGTCGGAACATCCAGACCCCCAAGCAAATTTAAAAGCGTTGTTTTCCCACTTCCTGAGGTTCCCACAATTGCAAGAAATTCTCCATCTTCCACCGAAAATGTCACTCCATCCAATGCATGGACTTTATAGCTGTCTGTAACATAATATTTTTTCAGCCCGATCGCTTTTACCATTTCCATGATTTTCCTTTAACCTTCCCAATGCAGATTTCATTCTCCCACCTTACCAGAATACGCTTTCACTCTTTACAGATATTCAGTTACTTTAATATAAGGAACAACATTCCGTTTTGTCACCCTTCCATGCACTCTATCATATTCTTTCAATGCCCTTCTGAAAATGCCTGCCAAGGTTGCTGTATTGAAAGGAACACGCGTAAATCTTTTCATATTCCTTCATCCCCCTGGACTTGCCAAAACATATCATAAAAACTTATCCTATAAGCTCTCAGCCAATCTCACATAATCTCCGGATCAGCAACATTTGGATTATCCAGATGACACCTACTGCATAATAATACATAATTTGATGGAATATCTTCTCCTCCAAGTGATTCTGGAACTATATGGCATCTCTAAAGATGTCTCTTACATCCACTTCTCGAGCATCTCTCATGTGCTTCTGAAAAATCCACACTCATCCACTTCTGCTTCCCAGTACTCTACAATTTGTTCTTTTGTCGTTTTGATCTTCTTTCTTTTACTCATATAATCTCTCTTTTCTGTAGACAACACACCGTCTCAACGGTACTTTCATTGACCCAACAAAGTTCCTGTGTTTCCCTGTCTCCAAAATACACCGGAAAATGGAACTTTATGTGCTTCAGGAATTTGCCATCTGGCTGCTCCTGCTCATAAATATCCACCTGTTCTACAAAACTGTTAAGAAATTCTTTCTTCTCCACACCTTCAATCTCATCATACAAACGGTATAACCTTGTCTACATATCCTGATATTTCTTCTGTATCTATTCTTGAACCGATTTTATTCAGAATTGTCTATTTTCAGTTGGAACTGCGGCAGACACCGAACAAGGATATGCGCCGATATGAACGCCCTCATATCAACGAAGTCTGGTGTGGAGACAGCAGTGCCGGTCCCCGCCTTACAGATTCGGATGGAAAAAACACCGGGACTATATCATTGCCCTGATCGATGATGCCAGCCGGTTCATTACCGGAATCGATGTGTTCTACAATGATAACTTTATCAATCTGATGTCCGTTATGAGAGCAGCCATAGCAAAGTATGCCCGCCCTTGATATGCGGGATTTCCATTCACTGGAAGAGCTGAGGAGAAGTCTGTACGCTTTTGTCCAGCAATACAACCAATCCCCCCATTCTTCCCTCCGTGGACTGTCCCCACAGGACCGTTTCTTTTCAGAACCGGAGCAGATACGCCGACTTTCTGAGGAAGACATCCGTCAAAATTTCCTGAGAAGACGAAATCCGAAGTTATAAGATTTAAATTATCCATTTTCAAAACAAGCCACCGAGCATTATCCCTATGTGGCTTGTTTCATCTATGATTATTTCCATTATAAAGTTTAGGTTTCATGTACAATCGACAGCCCAACTTAACTATCTGCTTTCTACTATTGTATATGTTCCTGATTCAAAATTTACATATAGTGTTACAAATGCACTATTATATTCCCAGCGGATTTCCAGAGACCTCTCCCCTCCAGAGATTGCTACCTCTGCGCCTTCCGAAAATGCCTTATGGGTATTTCGCATGCGGATTAACGCAAGCTGTTTTTGAACCACATCTTTTTTCAACCCTTCCGTGATCTGATCAGTGGAAAGATTTGTCCGGTTGATTTCCTTATGTCCGGATTCTCCCGCGCGCCGCACCGCTTCATGGTCATTTTTTCCGGCAAACAAATCCAGATACCAGACCTGCGGTTTGCCCGGCATAAACATCTGTATAGCACGCGCCAGAAGCATTTTTTCGTCCGACGCCCCCAATGCACTGTAATATGTGGCATTTACCTGATAATACAGATTCTTTTGTCCATGTAAATTTTTGACCATGCCTCCGCGGGATACGATTCGTTCAATCAACGACTGGATTTCCTCTTCCGGAAGCAGCCCCTTTAAGTCCAGAAGCGGGATGCCATCATGACAGCCGAGCATGTTGACCGTGGAGATCTTCTTTTCCACAATCTCCTTCGCCCATGCCGCAAGGTACGTTCCCCGCCGGTTCTCGATCGCATCAATGACCAGTCCCGGCAGGAAAAAGTCATAGGTTGCATAGCCTTTTTCTGCAAGTGTCTCATATATTTTTTCATCATACGCTGCGTGTATCTCCGGCAAAAGCGTAAGTCCCAAAGGTTCTGCCAGCGCATGGATCTTCTGTAAAAATTCCCACGTTTCCGGATCATTGAGAAAGTTTTTCTTTCCCGGTGCTTTCGGCGCATAGGCAAAGGCATCCAGCCGCACAATCGCCGCGCCGTAAGAGGCTATTTTTTCCAGGGTTTCACGATAAAACTCCCACACTTTTGGTGACTGGATGTTTACATCCATCTGTCCGAGATACTGTCTGCCATGCACTTCCTGATAAAAGGTATTCCAGTACGGCACTTTTTTTCCATTCGGAAATTCCACCATCAGGATCGGCAGCCCGGGTTTGCGGAAAAACATCTGCTTCAGGCAGCTTTCATCCGGCTGGATATAGCCTTCCTCCGTCATGGTTCCATGCCCTTCCCAGAAATGGTTCCAATCGATGAAAAAATCGCGGTACACAGAAGCCTCCCCTTTTTCCACAAGATCCCGAAACTGCGGGGACTGTGCGGAAGCATGGTTTAAAATAAAATCGAGTTTCAGATCGATTCCCATATTCTTTAACTGGTCAAGGCCTTCCCGGTCGGCAAGCTGCTCATTCAGGTCATAGTCGATCACGGAAAATCCCCGGTCGAGATCGGAATGGTACAGGCTCGGCAGAATGTAAAAAGAAGAAAATACATTCTGCAAAGCCTCCGTTTTCAGCAATGTTACGATATCCCCAAGATTTCTTCCAAGACTGTCTGGATATGCATTGAGCATCGGTTTACTGTTCATAAACACTTCCGTCCTTTCCCACGATCAATCCTGCATTTTTGCGCTGCACTTCGAGTTTTTCCTGTTCCAGTTCCACCACACGACAGATAAACGGGCTTGCGGCATTCTCGTCGCGGTTTCTGCGGATGCGCCGCTCCTTTGTCTCCTCCGGGTAACTTTCCAGAAAGACGGATAGATCCACACCATGTAAATCGTCACTGCCTCCGTGCGTCCACTCCAGAAGCAATACAGATATTCCGGAAAAATCGGTTTCTTCTGATGAAATCTCGCCATCTTCCCGTCCCAAATGCCGCAACGTGATCGTATCTTTTCCCTCATGAAATGCCGCAAGCACTTCATTGATCCGGGCGAAATCAATCTCTTTCTTTGTTCCGAGATATCCACGCAGTCCGTCTTCCCCTGCTTCTTTATACACACGCAGCCGTTCTTCGTCGTTGCGTTTTGGAATCCGGTGTGGATAATCATCGCCCGAGAGCAGATAACATCCGGTTCCGTCATTTAAAAAGTACTGCTGCAATGCCGTTGCAAGCGTTGTTTTTCCGGAACCGGAGCCACCGTAAATGCTGATGACCACCCGGTTTTCGGCATTCCCGTCACACCATTTCTGCACTTTTTCATATAATCTTCCCGCCTCTTTCAGTTCGGTAAAGGCAAACTGATACGCCTCATATTCCTCGGTAAACGGCGGAAGCGGAATTCCCGCATGCATCAGTGCCGCACCGGAATACTGTCTGCCGCTTTGTTCTTCCAGATACACAGCATCCGGTTTTAACCCACGTAGGCGGACATAAACGGTCGCCTGATTTGCCTCAGCCATAAGACGCACCACACTTACCAGTGCATGATCCTGTTCCTCTGATACCGACATCCATGCCGCAATTTCATCTGTAAACGGATCAGACAGCCGCCAGTAGGTTCCCTCGTTAATGAGCATTTCGTACTTCTTATACGTTTTGATCTGCTCCCGGATCTGCTGCTTTTCCTCATCGGATAAAAGCGCTGGGTTTAATTCGTAACCGAAGGTTCCCGCCATCGCCGTCACCCCGCGGGTGTGGAAACTTGTCACCCGTCCGGTCTGGTGGTTCGGCACCGCCGAAACGTGCGCTCCCATCGCGGAAACCGGATAGAAAAACGAAGTTCCGTACTGGATTCTTGTGCGGTTGATCGCATCGGTATTGTCACTGCACCAGATCTGTTGGGAATAATAAAGTATTCCCGCGTCAAATCTGCCGCCGCCACCGCTGCATCCCTCCAGCAAAAGATCCGGATACCGGCTGCACAAACGCTCCATAAAATCATAGACACCAAGGACGTAATCATGGGAAAGATTTCCGGCATAAACATCTGCCATGCTGCGGTTCATATCCCACTTGACATAGTCAATTTTTCCCTGATCGAGCACGACACAGATCTGATCAAAGACACAGTCACGCACTTCTTTTCTGGAAAAATCAAGCAGTAACTGGTTTCTCGAGCGCACCGGCTTTTTCCCCTGAATCCGGATCGCCCAGTCCGGATGCGCCCGGTAAAGGTCACTGTCTTCATTGACCATCTCCGGCTCAATCCAAATGCCAAATTTCACCCCCTGATTATGCACACGGGTAATAAGCTCTGCCAGGCTTCCCCCCAGTTTCTTTTCATTGACCTGCCAGTCCCCAAGGGAAGAATTATCATCGTTTCTTTTCCCAAACCAGCCGTCATCCATCACTACCATATCAATTCCAAGGGAAGCAGCTTCTTTTGCCAGATCCACGATCGTATCTCCCGTAAAATCGAAATATGCTGCCTCCCAGCTGTTGATCAGCACCGGGCGCTGCATATGGACATATTTGCTGCGGCACACATGGTTGCGGATGCAGTTATGATATTGCTGCGACAGTGCAGACAATCCGTTTGCCGAATAAGACAAAATGACTTCCGGTACCGTAAAGGTTTCTCCTTCCGCAAGCGGATAGGAAAACAGTTCTTCATTTAATCCGAGAAGCAGGCGCGTCTGGTTGAACTGATCTTTTTCTGCCTCACAGGAGAAATTTCCGCTGTATACAAACAGCATTCCATAGCAGCTGCCTGCGGTCTCTGTTGTTCCTTTTTCTGCCAAAATCACTGCCGGATTATACTGATGGCTGGACGTTCCCCTGCGGCTGCCAAACGCAATGGTTCCATGTCCCAGCGGTGTGCGTTCCAGATTGCGCTCCATGGCATGTTTTCCATAAAACCGCAGGACATCAAACTCTCCCTGTACAAAATCCAGACAGGCTGCCGCTGCCTTTTCGATCGTAATCTGCCCGGTTCCTGTATTTTTAATCCGGACACTTCTTGTAATGACATCGTTTTCTTCCAAAACACCGTACAGCAGATGTACTTCAACCTGTGCGTTTTCATCTGCGAGGACAATTTCCAGTGTCTGCGCTTCCTTTTCGTCTGCCCAGACAGCCGGAAGTCCCTGCAACCGGTATTTACCGTTTCGGATTTCATAGCTTTTAAAAAGCAGATCCGCACTTTCCACCCCTTTTTCATTTTTGATATTCAGTGCAATATTGCGGTAATCTCCGGTGCCAAGGGACGGATATTCCTGTGGTAGCGCATCCAGCGAATAGGTGCGGTCCATACCGGCTGCATAAGGATTTCCGGAAAATCCGCGGTCTGCATAGGTTAGGACATAGTCCATGGAACTGTTTGTTTTTTCTCCGTAGTACAAATGCAACAGATATCCCAGTGGATCAACCTGCATCTGATAAGTTGTATGCGCCGTATGCAGGGTAAATATTTTTTTATTTGGATTGTATATAATTGCCATAGAAGTCACCTCATTTATTCTTTATCCTTTGACTGCACCGTTTGCCACACCATTTAAAATCTGTTTCTGGCAGATCACATAAAAGATCAAGATCGGGATCAGTGCCAGAATATAGGAGGCAAACGCCAGATTGTAGTTGGTTCCAAACTGTGTCTGGAAGTTAAGCTGTGCAAGTGGCAGTGTATTCTGTCCGGTTCCGGACATGATTACAAGTGGTGTCATAACATCGTTCCAGGTTCCAAGGGCTGTCAGGATCGCAACCGTCGCATGCATCGGTTTCATCATCGGGAACACCACTTTCCAGTAAGTCGTCCAGGTGCTTGCCCCGTCAATATCTGCTGCTTCTTCGAGTGCTTCCGGGATATTTTTTAAATATCCACTGTAAAGCAGAACATTCATCGGCATGTAAAATACCAGATACAGCAGGATGACACCCGCGCGGTTTCCAAGTCCCATATGCGCCGTCTGCTTTACCAGAGGCATCATTAAGATGGAAAACGGAACAAACATTCCGCTGACAATATACAGATAGATAAATCGGAAACTTTTTTTTCTTGCCATGCCGCGTCCGATCACGTAGCCTGCAATTGAGTGGATCAGGATTGCCAGTACGATCGTTACCAATGTGATCAGTAAACTGTTTCCAAGAGAGTGCCAGAAATCGGTCACTTCCATTGCCTGATGGAAGTTTTCAAAACTCCATTGTTTCGGGAAAGAAAGTGCACCCGCCACATCGTTTGTCATCTCACTCGGTTTCTTAAATGCAATAATCACTGCCATATACAGTGGGAAAAATACAGTTAATGTCCCCAGAATCAGAACAATTGTAAGTACCAAGTTTGTTTTCTGCTTTTTTTTCGTCATAACTGCTCCTCCTTCTTATTCATAACTGTCATCTGGAAAAGTGAAATCGCCACGATCACAATAAAGAATATAACTGCATTTGCACTCTGGAATCCAAACTGTCCGCCATCCATACCGTTTTTATATATCAGATAAGAAATGGATTCCGTGCTCTGTGCCGGACCTCCCTTGGTCAAAGACATGATCTGGTCGAATACCATGAGAAAATTCTTTGTGCTCAATACCAGATTGATTGTTACAAACGGCATAACCAGTGGAAATGTTACTTTCCAGAACTGTTTCCATTTACTTGCTCCATCAAGCATACTCGCCTCGTAAACTTCCTCCGGGACGGTCTGCAGACCGGAAATATAAATAATGGTATTCATGGCAACTGCCTGCCATACACCAACAATCAGCACACCAATCCATGCGTATTTTTCACTTGCAAGAATACTGTTCTGTAAAAATCCAATATGGAACACATTTCCCACAGTTGGAAGAATGTAAGTAAAAATAAAACTAAAAATATAGCCGATGACAAGTCCTCCTAAAATATTCGGTACAAAATAAATACCGCGCAGTGCACTTTTAAAACGGATTGCACTGTTTAATCCAACTGCCATGATCAGACTCAGCACATTTACCAGTATCGTTCCTGCCAGTGCATATTTAAACGTAAACAAATAGCTTTTTCCCACTCGGGAATCCGTAAACAGATCTGCATAGTTCCGGAATCCGACATAATCGTAAGTTCCATATCCTTTATAATTGGTAAAACTGTAAATCACACCTTTGATCATTGGAAGTGTATTGAATGCAAAAAATAAGATTACAACCGGTATGATAACCGCCCAGAATGTTTTGTCCCTGTTTGACATTTTCTTTTTCATTGTGCATCCTCCTGTTCTTTCTGATAATCCTGTACTTTCCGAATCAGATCCCGGTTATAGCGCTTCCAGTCGGAATCAAATTTTTTCAAAAACTTTTCCTGTGCATTGTCGCTTGTATCCAGCAGGAACGTCTGGATCATGGCATCCACGCTCATCTCACTCGGATAATGGTGATCCTGATAATCTGCCATGCGGTTATTTTCAATGTAAGGACGCATATCCTTGAGTGTTTCCGGAATTGCAAAATCCCCATCCTTGCAGGCAATTCCGCCCTGATCATCCAGATAAATCTGAATGGTCTCATCTTCATACAGATATTTTAAAACTTCATATGCTGCTTCTTTGTTTTTGCATGCTTTCATCACAGAAAACTGTAAATCAATTCCTGAATTTAATACATTGTCTGATTCCTCATCATTTGCAGGAAATGTAAAAGAGCCGATATTCATATCCGGATTGACCGATTTGATCTGCGGGATCGCATAGCTTCCGATCGGATACATGGCAGATTCCCCGCGGGCAAATGCTGTACAGGCATCGTTATAACCATATGCATACGGATTTTTTTCGGCGTAATCCAAAAGCGCACGCATCTTTTCTGCTACCGGTCCATACGTATCGGAAAATGTGGTATTTCCCATATTTACCTGATTGCAGGTATCCGAATCGGTAAGTCCGACTGCCAGCGCATTCCACGGAGCCAGACAGGTCCAGGTATCTTTAAAGCCCAGATACAGCGGAAGTGTTCCGCTCTGTTTTATTTCATCACACAGTGTGGTAAATTCCTGCCAGGTGGTCGGAACTTTCCAGGCATTTTCCTCAAACAGATCTTTGTTATATAAAATTCCTGCCGCGTTTGCCACATATGGAAGTGCATACGTGCCATCCTTTGGAATAAACTCCAGTTCCTTATCCATATCCAGATATGCCTGTTTTACGGTCTGGACTTCATCCAGATCGGAAATATCATCAAACAGATCTGCATCTAAAAAGTTGGAATAGTTGATGTCTCCTCCGATTGCGATGATATCCGGATAATCCTCCCGGATAAAACGTGTCTTTAAAATGGTCATTGCTTCGTTTGGAGATGAAATCGTCAGATGGATGTCATCATGTGTTTCATTGAACCGCTTTTCAATCTTTTCAAATGCCTTAACTGCTTCCGGTTTGTAGGAAACCACTTCGATTTCTGTTTTCCCGTCTGCCCTTTTTTCACTTCCGCATCCAGCAAGACCCGTCATACACATGCCAAATGCAAGCACCGCCGCAACACTGCGGAAAATATTTCTTTTTGCCATATTCCTCTCTCCTTTTTTGCAATATATCCGTTTACTTTTTTGATAATCTGATTATAACATACCTTTATGCATCCTTAAATATCTACATTTTTTCAGTTTTATACCGAAATGAAATATTTTATGCTATAATAGATATTGATGTCGCATTTTGATATATAAGGAGTATTTTATGAGCAATACATTTTTTAATATTTTTCCAAATGAAAATTTTATCGATCTGTGCATGTATCAGTTTGGATATGAACAGTGTGATCCCGGCCATTCATTCGGGCCTGCAACACGCAACCACTACCTGTTTCACTACGTTCTTTCCGGAACCGGAACACTCATGGCAAACAATTCCAAAGGAGAAACACGGACCTATTCTGTAAAAAGCGGACAGGGGTTTATGATTTTTCCCGGCCAGATCAACACTTACATTGCCGATGAACAGCTTCCGTGGAAATATATGTGGATTGAATTTGACGGATTACGTGTAAAAGAGGCTTTAAGTGTCACAGATTTGTGCAAAGACGCGCCCGTTTATCATTCCCACTCCAAAGAATTGCGGGAAAAACTTGCCGATGAAATGCTTTATATTGTCAATCATCCACAGGAATCTTCCTTCCATCTCATCGGGCATCTGTATCTGTTTTTAGACTATCTGCTGCAGTCAGCAAAATCGACAAAGCTGGTCTCCAGCGGACGCATGAGTGATTATTACATAAAAGAAGCGATCAATTATATTGAACAGAATTTTCAGAATAATATTTCGATTGAAGATATCGCTGCGGTATGCGGCATCAACCGGAGTTATTTCGGAAAAATCTTCCGCAACTCGATCGGCCGCTCCCCGCAGGAATTTCTTATGAACTACCGCATGGTAAAGGCTACGGAATTATTAAAGCTGACTTCCTTATCCATTGCAGATGTCGGCTCTGCTGTCGGATACGAAAATCAGCTTCATTTTTCCCGTGCTTTTAAAAATATTTATGGTGTTTCTCCGCGGGAATGGAAAAACCAGAACAAGTAACAATAGATAGGATAGAGTAAACGCAAAATAGCGAGTACCTGTTCAAAATCATCCGATGTGAGATAATAGACTCATCACTACAAAGTCCAAATAGTTTAGTACTCAACTCTTTTGACTTTGCTACAGGAGGTGAAGTTTGAAACAAAGAGGTAGTGGTTAGAGAAAAATAAAATTGCATAGCAAACAAACCATCCTTAGGGTGGTTTCAAAAAAAGTAAATATAGACACGACACTTAATTCATGGCAGGTGTGAGATTGCAGTAAAGATTAAATGCCATGCGGACAATCCGTAAACTTCCACTGGTCTGCCATCCTTCTTGCAGGCATTCCGTTTTTACACATCCAGTTTTAAAATTATAGATTTTATTCACATTTTCTCTTGTGTCTCTGTCGATGCCCAGGCAATAAACCAGAGCCTGATGATAGACATCCTGATATCTGCATTTTTCCAGATATTCCTCATAAAATTTTTCGTGTTCCTTGCCCTTGAAAGTAATTGTGCGAGAATTGCTATTCCCTGCTCTTAACGCTGTGTTTGTCATTTTTTGTTTTCCTCCTAAATTTTAATAAAAAAGACACTCCATTTCTGAAATGCCCTATAAAAAATAGGGACACCCGCTTTTAACAAGTATCCCTATAATCTATCAATGATCTGATAGCTCTCTATCCATTTTCATATTCAAGATTCTTTGTGTTCCCCGTCCCGAGGTCTAACGCAACAACAACGGTTACTTTCTTCACAAGGCTCTTTTCTTTGTGATTTTCACCTATTTTTCTGAAACTGAAAAACTCTACAAAGTGCGTAAATTCAAGGATTTCTACATATTCTTCCTTTGTAGCAACACCACAGCCTCCACATGCACGGTCTGACAAAACTGATCCACCGCCACACTCTTCACAACCTCATATCCTCTTGCCTGTATCATCTCCAGATCCCGTGCCAGACTGGTCACTTTACAGGAAATGTAGACAATCTTGTCCACTCCGTAATCTAGGATTTTCGGCAGAGCCTTTGGATGAATCCCGTCTCTTGGCGGATCCAGGACGATCACATCCGGTTTTTCCTCAATCTCATCCAACACTTTAAATACGTCCCCGGCAATGAATTTACAGTTGGAAAGTCCGTTGTGTGCAGCATTTTCTTTGGCTGCCTCCACAGCTTCCTCAATAATCTCCACACCGATCACCTGTTTTGCCACCGGCGCCAGCACCTGCGCGATCGTCCCAGTTCCGCTGAACAAATCGAACACTGTCATATCGTTGATATCTCCGATATAATCACGAACTGTACTGTAAAGCACTTCCGCCCCTCTTGAATTTGGTTGGAAGAAAGAAAACGGCGTGATCTTGAATTCCAGATTCAACAGCTTCTCATAAAAATAGTCCTGCCCGTAAATGATTCTGGTCTCATCACTCTGAACCACATCAGAAAGAGAATCATTTAAAATATGCAGAAATCCCACAATTTTCCCCTCCAGTTCCAAATTAAGGAGTGCTTCTTTTAATGGAGACATATCGTGTTCTTCCTGTGTCGTTGTAACCAGATTGACCAGGATTTCTCCTGTGCGGTCACCTCTTCGAAGCAGCAAATGACGCAGATAGCCTGTATGCTGCATTTTCTTATAATAGCTGACATTTCGCTCCTTAAAATATTCCAGCACACAATTTAAGATTTTTGTCATGTCATCATGTACCAGCTTGCAGTCTGACGCTGTCAGCACATCATACGTGCTGCCTTTTTTATGCAGTCCCAATGTCAGAGGCCCGTCCTTATACTCGTCGCCGAACGAGAACTCCATCTTATTGCGGTATGCAAATTCTTTCGAACTTGCCTTCACTCCTTCAAAAAGATATTCACCGTTCACTGCTTCATTCAGAATGTTTTTCACCTGTTCTGCCTTCATTTCCATCTGTGCTTCATAAGACATAGTCTGGTACATACACCCTCCGCATGCCGGGAAAATGCTGCACACCGGTTTTCTTGTTTCCAGCGGAGATTTCTCCAGCACTTCCAACAGGCGCCCCTCTGCATTTCCTCGCTTAAACTTATTCACACAAAATTTTACCTTCTGTCCCGGAATCCCGTTCTTTACGATCACAGATTTACCTTCTTCTGCAACTGTGACAACTCCTTTATTGGGAAATTCCACTTTTTCTATCGTTCCTTCTAATACTTGTCCTTTTTTCATTCTCTTTTATCCTTATCTTTTCTTTGTTTTTGCAATACTTCCTGACGAAAAAAGAGACAGGGTGCAGTGTATTCCGACCACATCCTGTCTTCTGTTCTCTTTTCGTTCTGATTAAACCTGATCTTCCTCACTGAAATAATCATCGAAATCATCATCAAAATCTTCTTCGAAATCTTCCAGATAATCCGGTGTAAAGAAGCAATATACCGCATATGCGATCGCTGCCACTGCTGCAACAGCACCTACAATCGCCAATACCCAGATGACTGTCTTTTTCACTTTTTCATCATCTTTCTTTTTCAGTAATTCATTCAGTTTTGACTCTGCGATCAATTCCTCAACTTTACTCATATATTCACGTCCTTTCTCCTTGCCGCCGTACAGGTTTGCTTTTCATTATTATAACACTATCATTTTCAGATTACTACTGATTTATGCCAAATTCACATAATTTCTATAATTTTATCAAACGGGCAAATCCGGCAAACATTTTTTTCACTCCGACGGTGTCAAACTCTACCGTCACCTCAAAATCTCTGCCGCCTTCCGTAATCTGTGTCACGATTCCTTCTCCAAATTTCATGTGCCGGACACGGTCACCCACACCATAATCCAGCCCCTTTTCTTTGCTGACTGCAAACTGTTTTGGCGCAGCCGCAGAAAATGCCTTTGCCTTAAAAGTCTGTTTTGCCTGCGTATACGCAGTCTGTTTCGGAATCTCCTGTCTTTCTTCAAACATTTTCGAAGAACGGTTGCCATTGTCAAGCAGTTCCAATGGAATTTCTTTCATAAACCGGGATACTTTATTGTACTGTGTCTCTCCCCGCACCATCCGCCGCATAGCGCTGGTCATGGTCAGTTTCTGCTCGGCTCTTGTAATTCCCACATAACAGAGACGCCGCTCTTCTTCCATATCCTCCCTGTCATCTGATGTAACTGTCATATAACTTGGAAACAGTCCGTCTTCCATTCCTGCCAGATACACATGTGGAAATTCCAGACCTTTTGCACTGTGCAGTGTCATTAAAACTACATAATCCTGTTCCTCATCCAGACTATCAATGTCTGCCACCAATGCGACTTCCTCCAAAAATCCGCTAAGCGTCGGTTTTTCGTCCTGATCCAGACGGGACTCTTCATAAACCGCAACCTTGCTTCGAAGCTCGTCGATATTTTCAATTCTCGTCTCTGCCTCTTCTTTTCCTTCTGCTTCCAGACTCTCTATGTATCCAGTCTTATCGATCACTTCCTGCAAAAGATCCGACAGACTTAAAGTTTCTGCCACTCCCTTAAAGTACTCGATCAATGCCACAAATCCTTCCAGCTTTGCAGCACCTCTTGCCACCCCCGGTATCAGATCCAGCCCTAAAAGAGCATCATAGAATCCGATTCCTCTGGACGCCGCTGACTCCTGAATTCGATTGATCGTAGTCAGGCCAATGCCTCGCTTCGGTACATTGATGATCCTTCTGACTGCCAGATCATCTTTTCCATTGTCGATGGTCTTCAGATATGCAAGCACATCCTTGATTTCTCTTCTCGCATAGAAATTCACACCGCCGACAATCTTATATGGAATATTCTGTGCCACAAACCGTTCCTCAAACAGGCGGGACTGCGCGTTAGTCCGGTATAAAATCGCATGATCATTGTAAGATGCCCCGTTTCTTACTTCCCTTTCAATGTCATCTGCAATATATTCTGCTTCATCATATCCGGTATCAAACTGGCAGAACTTAATCTTCTCTCCTTCGCCGTTGTCTGTCCAAAGCTGCTTGTCCTTTCTGCCCACATTGTTGCTGATCACTGCATTCGCAGCATCCAGGATATTGCCTGTAGAACGATAATTCTGCTCCAGTTTGATGACTGTCGCATCGGGAAATTCCTGTTCAAAATTCAAAATATTTTTAATATTCGCTCCCCGAAATTTATAAATGGACTGATCATCATCACCGACCACACAGAGATTTCTGTATTTGCCCGCCAGCAGACTCACCAGCTGAAACTGTACGGTATTTGTATCCTGATACTCATCCACCATAATATAACGAAACCGCTCCTGGTAATTCTCCAACACATCCGGCTGAGTCTCAAACAACTGCACAGTCTTCACGAGCAGGTCATCAAAATCCAGTGCATTATTGGCATGCATCAGCTTTTCATACTCCTGATATACCTTAGCGATCTTCTCTTTTCCAAAATCTCCCTGCGCATTCAATGCATACTCCTGCGCGGAAATCATCTCATTTTTAGCTGCCGAAATCGCCGCTAAAAGATTTCTCTCCTTATATACCTTCGTATCGATCTGCACCTGTTTACAGACATCTTTCATCAATGTCTTCTGATCATCCGTATCGTAGATTGTAAAATTCGTATCATACCCAAGGCGGTCAATATGTCTTCTCAAAATCCGTACACAAGTCGAATGAAACGTGCTCACCCAGATACTCTCTGATCCAAATCCTACCAGATTATCCACACGCTCCCGCATCTCCCCGGCCGCCTTGTTCGTAAACGTGATCGCCAGGATATTCCATGGATTCACACCCTTTTCTTCTATTAAATATGCAATCCTGTGCGTCAGCACTCTCGTCTTTCCCGATCCCGCTCCCGCAAGGATCAAAAGCGGACCATCTGTGCAGTAGACCGCCTCCCTCTGCTGTTCGTTCAGTGTATCATAAATGCTCATAATTGATCTCCTTTAATTGTCATGACTCTATTATCGAACATAGTTTCGTTCAAGTCAACTATATTATGGAAACAGATAAAAAATCTCCGCCATTTCCTTACAAAACAGCGGAGATTTTAATGACTGTATTCACTTCATAACATCTCTGATCTTATGAGGAATCATCACTACTTCTGCCGGGATATCGTTATCTTTATAACTATCATCGATACATTCGTCCCAATATTCCAGATGCCTGATATCGATATAGCTTTCTGAATCGTACACCTCTGTACCACCTTCTCCCTGTACAGAGTACCAATACAGAAATTCTGTTCCGTTGACCACTTCCCGGTGAATCGATTCTACAAACATTTTTTCATTCTCTAAGGTAAGAAGTGTATCTTCCATATGTTCATTCAGAAAGGCCATCCATTCATCTACTTTCCCGGATTTTCCTTCTTTTACCTTAAATCGACTGAGTTCTGCTTTCAACATCTGAAATCCTCCCGTTTTTCTTTTAGTTTACTCTCGTTATGATCATATATCAATAATAAATACTGCTTGACTATCTGGTTTTCATTACTATATAATAAGTACATCGAGGTGATTATATGACAATTGATACAAATGATATTTTAAACAGCATACTGGAAAGTCTGTCCCGGATCGACTACATTCATCCCGAGGATATTCCGAATATCGACTTATATATGGATCAGGTGACCACATTTATGGATACTCAGCTTTCTTCAACCAAGCGCTACGCAGATGACAAGATTCTGACCAAGACCATGATCAACAATTACGCGAAGAACAATCTGCTTCCGCCGCCTGTTAAAAAGAAATATTCCAAGGATCATCTGCTCCTTCTGATTTTTATTTACTATTTTAAAAGTATTCTTTCCATCAAGGATATCGAGACACTGTTAAAGCCGATGACAGATGCCGGCTTTGGTCAGGATTCTGACAAGGATGCTTACAGCCTTGCCGATATGTACCAGCAGATCTGCACCATGTGCAAAGGCCAGCTTGAACCGCTCAAAGAAAATATCGCTTCTGCCTGGGAGACTGCCGGAGAGACATTTTCCGAGATTCCCGATACCAGCAAAGATACTTTTCAGATTCTGGCATTTATCTGCAGCCTGAGTTTTGACGTATACGTAAAAAAAATGATGATTGAAAAACTGATCGATACGTTTTCCAGCGAAGATTCTTCCCATAAGAAATAAAAATACCCGGCTATACTGGCCGGGCATTTTTATTTCTTCACATCTTTTATTTTTCCATCCGCTCAAACACCATATCGTATCCGTCATTTCCATAATTCAATGACCGGTTCACACGACTGATCGTTGCTGTGGATGCGCCTGTCTTCTCTGCAATCTCCAAATATGTCTTCTGCTCTCTTAACATCTTTGCCACTTCAAATCTCTGGGAAAGTGAGAGCAATTCATTGATGGTACAAATATCTTCAAAGAATGTATAACACTCCTCTTTGTCCTTCAGACTCAAGATTGCATCAAACAGGTAATCTACTGCTTCTGTTCTGATTTTTTTACTCATCTCTTACCTCTCCTTTGTCAGTCAGGTCACTACTTTTACATTTTATCACACTAAATTTTTAAAGTCCACTTTTTTATAGAGATTTTAGAGATTCAGACAATTTTCAATTTTTTAAAGAAATATTACGATTCTTTATAATTATTCAAAAATTCCTTTAATTTATTAAAATCTGTTGTCACCACCAGCTCTTCCGGGAACTTGCAAAATTCCAAAACTTCCTTTATATAGCTGAAATTTCCAGCATCCACGTCAATGTGTGCATCACTTCCCGTTGTCACACAAACTTCATATTGTTTGCATAATTCTAACATTTGCAGCACATTTTCCCTGGTATTTTTTCTGAATCCATCCGGTCTTAAGGAACTGTTATTGATCTCCAAAAGCGTCTTTGTCTCCTTTGCAGTTTGAACCAACACTTCGTAATCTACCGGAAATCTGCCGTCATCCGGATGCCCGATAATATCAACATACGGCTTTTTCATAACTGCCGTATAAGCTTTCGTATTTTCTTCTCTGGTATGATCAAGTCCATAACATGGAGAATGAATCGATGCGATCACAATGTCCAGATTTCTGCAGAGAGATTCTGAAAGATCCAGATCTCCGTTCGGATTCATAATGTTGAGCTCCGTTCCAAGAAGCAGTTTCACACCATGCATTTCGCGCGGGATCACATTAAAATTCCGGAAATAAATCTCCTGACAAGATCCCGGCATTTGAGGTGCATGTTCTGTCAAAGATAATACTTCCAGTCCATTTTTTGATGCTGCATATGCCATTTCTTTCAAAGAACTGTATGCATGTCCGCTTGCAATTGTATGTGCGTGTGTATCTGCGATCAATCTCATAATTTATCCACTCCATTTCTTTTGATTTTTTATTCAGTATACCACATTTTGTTCTGAATACAATTTTTCATCATGGATACACTAAATCCGAGGTGATAATTTTGGATAAAGAAAAACAAAAAGAAATGAAAAAAAATCAAGAACTGATTGACCATTATGATTATTTAAAAAATGCCGCTTCCTCCACAGACTGCACCGGACTGATCCCTGCGCTGCCCGAATCCGAGGACGAGCTTGATGCCTACAATGATGTTTATCAATATCAGACTCCACTCGTCAAACCAAAATCATAGGGGGATCACACCCGGTTACTGTTCAGTAACACACCCGCTCTCCAATCACGATAATTTGACAAAAAACGTTGTTCTTCGTCAAACAAAATGCTATAATGTCTTTATCGTAGGTAAAACGAGTCACAACAAGTGATACAAAGGAGAGATATAAATAATGAAATGCCCAAAATGTGGAAAGGATGTCATTTTACAGAAAAAGCAAGTAGGGGTTGATGAAAATGGCAATCCGGTTTTAAACGAATACGCAATCTGCAAAGACTGCAAAAAACAATGGAATCTTGACAAACAACGTGCAAAAAAATCGGCTCCTAAACCGGCTGCTTCTGTAGCAAAACATACAGAAGCAGCTCCAAAGCAGGAGGCGCCAAAAGCACCTGTAGAAAAAACAGAAGAAACAAAAGCAACAGAACAAAAGAAAATCACTGAGCACACAGACGAGCAAAAACATCCTGTACAGAAAAAGAAGCGTCCAGCTTCCGAAAGACCTGTTTCTGAGCATTCCGAAAGACCGAAAAAGAAACGTCCGGTCTCTGATCATTCTGAAGAAGCGCCTCGGAAAAAACGTCTTGCTTCCGAAGCTTCTGATGCTGTACCTAAGAAAAAACGCCCGGCTCCTGCAGATTCAAAAACAAGAGTGATTTCTGTTCCGGAAGAATTCAAACAGGAACCTTCCGAAGAAGGGCAGCGTTACGGTAATATTCCTTCTGAAAAAGTACGTGCAAAACGTGAACGTGCAGTGAAAAAAAGTTACGAGGATATGCTTGCATCTGATCCGGACAGAAAGTCTGTACACAAACGCAAGCCGGCGCCGAAGCCAGTAGAAGAACCGGAAGAAATCGAAGACGAGGAAGAATATGAGGATGATTACATCACTCCAAGATTCCGGGTACTCCGTGTGATTTTCGGACTTCTTTCTATCGTAGCGTTTGGTTTCTTTACATACAAAGGAGTGATCAGCGGACTGGACAGCATTACCTCCGGAAGTAATTCCAACATTGGTACTTTCTATGTCATCATGGCACTTTGCATGCTGATCTCCGGACTGCTTCTTCTCATTCTTCAGAAGAGCAATACGATTTTTGCATTCCTGCTCCCGATGCTCTTTTATATCGGATGCAGCGTGATCGGTTTCCTGAAACATGGTGATGACAAGATGCTCTTATACAGTGCGATCGCATGTGTTGTACTTGCAGTGATCTTCCTGATCCTGACGATCTTGTCCAGACGTGACACTGAGGAAGACGAAGACTTTGATGATTATGATGATCCATTCGAAGAGGATCACGATAACTACTAATTTTAAATTATAATTTTATGCCGGTCTGATTTCATTCAGACCGGTTTTTTTCACGCTTCTTTTTTTCCAGCATATACTTTTAGTAACATCTTTAAAAACTATGGAGTGCTTATGAAAAAAAGAATTCTCACATTTCTTCTTGCCGCATCCATGATCCTGCTTACGGGATGCCACTCTTCAAACAACAGTACCCCGACCGGCGGCAATCCGGATTCTTCCAAAGAGGAATTGACAAAACTCACCTTAAATGAAGTTGCACACTCGATTTTCTATGCCCCTATGTATGTTGCCATTGAAAAAGATTATTTCCGGCAAGAGGGCATTGAACTGGAGCTCGTCACGGGATTTGGAGTAGTATAATTAGTACAAAATAAATGATACAATATTCAGGACGGCAGATCCATCCGTCCAACACTCATATACGCCGCCCGTAAAAAGGTGTGCATCATTTCGGTTGTCAGGATCATCCCTTCTGGCAACCGGAACTTAAAAGTATTTCCGGGTATCTCCATAAATTCCTGATATAATAAAAACGTATCGTAAGATTCGTAGATCTGATATTCCATACTTGTTCCCCCTCTTGTATTGACTACATATATTATAGCACAGAGGGGTTTGAATTGAATTTATTAAAAATACATTTTGATAGAAAATAATATTATTCCCCTCAGAGAGCGATCTCCGAGGGGATTTTTATTAAATAGATTTAACCGGTTCACGATACAATGGGTTCATCAGTCTCACATGCCATGGTGCATTTTTGCCCCAACTGTAGCATGGCATATCATGCCCAAAGTTATCCTTATAGACCTGCTGAATGATTTTTAACTCGTCTGGATGTGCTAAAGCTGTCACAACTCCATCATGCATCCAATAAACACATCCTTTTCCTTCTACTGTAAACATACACTGCATAGTCTCTTCTCCTTCCTGATCTTCTGTTGCGACTTGATTTCCATTCATCAGTTCGCTGATACGCTTAATAAAATACGTTTTTGTCGCTGTCGCACCACCGTGAATCTCCACTGATCTGTGCGGACAAGCAGTGGCAAACACCTCCTGATGTAACATAATCGTGCTTGCACTTGGTGTAATTCCGTACTGCTTACATTTCTGCGCTGCTAACTGCAATGCTTTTTCTTCGTTCGCCTTAAAGGTATCCAAGTCCCCCATGCTCTGGCAGACCTCTATACTCAAGAAATTGAGATTTCCGTTCAAGTATCCGCAGTGCCAAGCGCAATTTTCGTCATCTTCCGCCTGTAAGATTCCATCGCTGCACACATAATAATGAGCAAATCCATTTTCCAAGTTTGCGTTTTGTAAGTAATTCCTGTAATACGCTGTCGTAGCATTCTGACCGTCTGCCCCATTATGAATAAAAATACCGACAGGATTTTTACCTCTCCTGCCGGCAATTCCTCTACAAATACTCATTATTTCTCCTCCTGTTCTTCCTCCTGTTCTTCTGTCTCAAATGCTTTTTCCAGTTCCTCTACTGTTGTTCTTCCAAATTCGTTCTGTTCGCTCATGTTCTCACCTCCTTGCATAATAAAAGAGAGCCTGTTTCCAAGCTCTCCTGAATCTATTTATATGTAAGTGCCCTCTCCGAATCTCCTGTTCCCGGTGTTGTTGGGTCTACCACTACACCGAGGATCGCCAGCACTGCAAAGAGCGCATTGATTACGGTTAATAGCTTATCCCCAAGGTCTCCAAGGTTGATGTTAAGCCCAAACACTGCCGCAATTGCCTGTACCAACAGCAACAGTGCCGGGATCAGTGCAACCCAAAATGCCTTGTTTTTGATTCTTACAATCCAGTTAATTTTTTTCATGGTTCTACCTCCTTAAAAAAGCATTGCTGCTACTGCACCGATAATAGCTCCAATGAGAGCGGTAACAACCCCATCCCATCTCTTAGCTGGTGTCTCCTCAAGGTGCGTAACCTTTGCAGTGAGCTGCACAAGGGTCTGGTTCATAAATCCAACCTCCTTGGTCAATCCAACCATTTCCTGTGCCAGCTGGTGCACCACATTCACAACGTCCTCTGCTTCTTTCATTCGGTGCTTTAGAGAGCCGATTTCTTTTCCGTGCTCTGCAAGTTTCACTTCTACTTCATTTTCTGTCATGTCTTTCCTCCAGTTTTAAAGTATAAAAATAAGACCAACACGGTCTTGCCCTAATCTCCATGACTTCGTCCCCTACTCTGCTCCATTTAAATCATCTGTGTCTACGTACGGCCGGCAAAACATTTCTGTAACATCCAGTTCTTTCTCTATCTGTTCTAGACTTTTCTTCCGATTGCCGGAAAGATATAATTGCAGGTCTGTAATGTGCGACCATAACCTTGCAATAATTTTAAGTTTAGTCATTATTCTGCAATTTCTCCCATTCCAGACTCGGTCAGAATGGCTTTTACTTTTTCTTTGAGTAAGCGCGGTACTCTGTTGTAAACCTCTTTTGCCGCTTCCATAGTCTCCTGTGTCATAATTTCAATTACCCATAATTTAGCCATCATATTTTTCCCTTCCTTTTCAAATAACAAAAGCGTTGTTGTTAATAAAATAAAATTTCTTGCAAGGCGTACAATCTTACGCATAAACAAGTTCTGACATTTCAAGCACGCAAGCATTCAACAGCTCTACGCTCTCTTTCTGCTCTGCGAGCTGTGCTTCTAAAGCTTCGATTTTTACCTTATCCTGCAAGCTTCCTTCCAATCTTACCCACTGCATAGTCAGTCCTCCTTCCATAAGTTTTCGTAAAACTCGTCCAATCTGTTTAGCATCTTCCACGTATTCCCTCTTCTCGCGTGAGCCTTGTAGGATTCATAGCATGCTATACGTTTGAGCTAGGGCTTTCACTTGGTATTGCCTTCTCAGAATCTTATCTTCTTTTGTCACAACTCTAATCGAGTTCGCAAAGAATAAATTCTTATACATATCAACGGTTTCATCTACCAGCTTGCCGGTAAAGCTCCAACGATACCGCTTCGGAAATACCTTTTCATTCGATGTTATTTTGATTGTATGCACCACTATGTTTCTAGCTTTTACAATCACTTCAAATTTTGATTTTGTCCGTTTACCTTCTGGCACTGACATTTTTCTGTGTTCCTTTCTTTTCCACTGCCTCTTACGAGGCGTGGATTTTAAAGATTTATGCGATTACGCAAGCCGGGGCGCAACGCCCAGCGGTGTTCGCACTGTTGTCGTCGAGGTTGCCGGCGCCGTAGCAATTCCAAGTGTTGCTCGAGGCGCCTCGAAACGGGGAACGCAGCCGATGCCAATCGGCTGATATTTGTGAATCAAGTCGGTATTTAATACGTCCTGTACTATTCCCGTTATTCGGTTTCTCAAATCCAGAAACCTCTTTGTAATAATCCCAGGCATCATCATTGTAAACGCCACTCTCTAATGTTCCGTATTCCTGTTCTTTCGATGCCAGGAACATTAAATCAACCGTTTCTTCGTCTGTTCCGATTTCTTCGTCTGTAATAGTGTTAAGCTGTGTACGAATTTTTACTTTCTTAATTACAGAAAGAAAATCCTGCTCAAACCCACTTAAAAATCCAGCTCTTGAGTTATGCTCATTCGGCACAACGTCTCCGAGATGCTGTGCAGTCCACCAGTTCCCTTTTTCCGCAGAATCAGAATTAAGCCACTGTCTTATTGCGCTATGACTCCAACGATTGTATCCCCACCGGCAAATATTGCCATACGTATCCTTGATAGCGGAATGATAGTATTCCTTTTCTGCTGGGATTTGCTGTCCTACAACAACCTCTTCCAACTTATATGAACCGTCTGGGTTTTTAGTGTAATATGAATAGTCCCCAGAAAAAGTAGGCTCTGTAGCCCTTTCATTTTCTTCATGGTCAAATTGAATAGCAAACGGTGTGAGATAATGCGCTTGCAGATACATCCCGGGAACTTCTCTTCCATCTTCCAAAGTCACTTGCCCCATGTGTACGATATCCCATACCCAGCTGTATGCCTTTTCAGTAGCTTTATCCACCCAGGGACAAATAAACTGATCTCCAATATTGAAAATCTTCGGTGCCAATCCTGCTCTTACGATTTCCGATACGCTTTCCCACCCGTCTATTGTCACTGTCCCCGGGTCTGCTCCTGCGATTGCCGCCAGATACGCATTTTGCAACTGTATCTTCTCTAATATTTTGCGAAGCGTTCCTTCTGTCATAATGTCGATTGCCATTTATACTGTTCCTCCTTTGCTGATTGCGATTTTCTTTAAACTTACATTCATTTCTGCAAGTGCCTGATCCAAAGCAGATAACGTACTCTCCTTCGGGAATATTGCACTTCCCTGGAGTTCCCCTGTGTCTGGATTTGAATATGTTAATGACACGGACCCATCTTGCAACAAATTGAGCCCAAAACCGTTCAAACTTCCAGCCTTTCCCGCACTCTCAGCAATCTGTGCCATATAATCAGCGCTCCTTTGTAAGATTTTCAAAATCTCTTCGGCAGTTGCATCTTGAGCAACACCATCTACTGCCTGATCCAGAGCCGTTTTCAGTTCTTCTGCATCTGCGGTAGACTGAGATAATTCACTTTCTACTGACTTCGCCGCTTCTGCTGCAGCCTGTACCGCTTTGATCTGCTTTGTACCCTCTGCTGTAACTGCCTGTACTGCTTCTTTGGATTTGTCATCCACGATCTGCAACAGTTGTGCGATAATGTCTTTTTCTTCCTGTTCGATTACTGGATTGTCAACTTCCAGCCCTTCCAGTACGGTCATTGTGGCGAGTGTGGTATTAAACTCTTTTTGGATTATACCATCAGAGCCCGTGAGACGCATACAGACAATAAAACGGGTGTCCCCTCTGTATACAGTTGCAGTTTTCCCGACCGTCCACGAAAACTCGATCTGGTCACCGGACACTTTTTTATCCGTAACAACATACCGGTCTTTCGTCCCTCTGGCATTTTGGTAGTTTACAGAGATATTAAATGCGGATAAGTCTGTTCCTTTATAAACTTTCGGCATCCGAAACTGCATCACTTTTACGTCTTTATCGTTTTCGACACCCAGAACTTTAAATTGTTCCGGTATGTCGATGATTCTCAGGTCGGAGTCAATCACACAGATATCTTCCGTCTGCGTTTCCGCGACAACTGCACTCTTTGTTTCTTGCAATAATTTCTCCGCTTCTGTCATTCTCCCGGTCTCCTTTGCCTTACAATTTTCCTGTTTGTTGTTATCTTGTATCCATCCCGAATTCCTGTAAGCTGCACGTAAAAATCCTGAAAGTCTAATGCTTTTGCTGGGATTTCGCATTTCCCGTTTTCTACGATTGTCGGGTATTCTTTTCCGAGATTAAAAAAGGACGCCGCAACTCGGCACCCTGTCCACTCGGAATCAAATACAAACTCTGCTTGTAGATATCCTTCTGTTCCGGAGATCAATCCTGTAAAATCACATTCCGGATCAGGCTCAAGCATCTGTCCATTTGCTATAAATCTTAAAATCCTCATTTTTACTCCTTTACTCAATTCCGCTTAGTTTTCCGTTATCCAAGTAGTTGTTAGCGTTCTTTCAAGATACAAATTATTTTCCACATCTATAGTTATTAAACCGTCCTTTTTAATCACGTACCTACCTGTTCCGAATATTTGTCCGTTGGTAACCTCACTTATCGAAGACAATACATCTATTGCGGGTCTATATCCACTTGGTATCCTTGTCTCTACTATATCTTCGAATCGTCCCTTTCTCGGAAACTGTGCTTGCATAGTAATTGTACAGGTTACAACAAAAGCAGTCCTTATGAGCTCGATTCTCATGAAGTTTGAGGAATTTAATTCGATGAAAGGCCCTTTGATTGCCCCTGAATCGTATTTTCTGTACGAGGATAACCCAATTAATGGATTATTTCCGTTCTGCGCATATATATCTCCGTCTGATAACACAAGTTTTGAACGTCCTCCGGTATTCCGGTTTATATAAGTAAGCCCCTGCATGGAAAAAGTCATATTTGCAGGATTGCCTCCCGAGTCCTTACCGGAAAATGCAAGGGAAGCGGAATTAAGTTCCATCGTGCTGTCGACAACTCCATTATCAATCAATTTGCTTACGATTTTGCCGGAATTAGCATCTATAAGCATGTTCCCGTTGTTGCTCTCTATCTTTCCCGCATTTATTGATCCCAAGTTTGCAGTAATTGCACTAAGCGTTTGCACGTCCAAATTCTCAACTGATACGTAATGCAGCACCCAACGACTTCCATCCCATCTTTTAATCGGCTCTCCGCTTGCAGTTTGCCAGAGCTGTCCTACTTTTGGATTTTCCGGGGGTGTGGGAGACACGATGATGCCGGATGTTCCGTCCTCTCCATTCTGCCCGTGCACTCCGATGATAATAGGGGTTGTCTTGGTCGAGGTTCCATTTGTGTAGGCATAAACTTCGTAGCTCCACAAATATTTTTTTACGTCCGTCATGTCCTGCTTCGTAGTGCTCCACCCAGAAGAGGATATTGTGATTCCGGTACTCTTTTCGGATGCGAGGTAGTACTTTGTAATAGATTCGATTCCAACACCGTCCTGACCATCATCCCCTTTATACTTCGTCCACTGATAATCTGCGGGATCACTACTTTCTGTCGGAGTCTCCTTGTTGTAGGCAAATCCGATGTAATATTTTCCATTCGGACTGTCAGACATCCCGTTTCCTCTGGCATCATCCGCATACCTTACCCATGTGTAGTAAGTTTTTCCGTCCGCTCCGGGTTTCCCGGGTATGCCCTCTCCGGTGATCCTTGCCCACTGGTAATCTTCCGGATTATTGGACATTACTGGAGTCACCTTATTGTAGGCAATTCCTAAGTATTCCTTTCCATCTGGACTGCTGGACATCCCGTTTCCATATTCGTCATCGGCAAATTTAAACCATGTGTAATACGTTGTTCCGTCTTTTCCCGGCTCTCCATCGGATACATCTGTCACTGTGACCTCATAATACCCACGCTTTACGCCATTTTCGTAAGCCGTAAATGAGTAAACCGCCTTAACATCCACATCCTCGGCGTTTACCGTCACGCTCCTGCCAACATAAAACTCATTCCCGTCTTTACTCCATCGGATTTCAAGGTTGCCTGACACATCCACGCCGTTATCGTAAGCGTAAGCTGTCAGAGTAGTGCTACCGATGCCATTTTTAAAGATAATGCCGTTGTTTGTTGAGATAGAGCAAGTATAAACCTTATTTTTGTTAATAAGGTCTTGCATCCTCTGCAACAAGCTATCCGAAATTTCGGATGTCAGCTCTTTATAGTTTGTAAATACAGTCTTGGCCGTCTTTGGATTGGTAAGACTGCGCACCTGTTCGGACACTCTCGCCTGTAGATAAAGCACTGGTGTCCACTCCTGATCCTGCATCCTCACGGTGTCCCCGATGTTGGTGTCAAAATATCCATCCACCTCGTAGGTCACTACCGGCTCGGATGCTGTTTTAAGATCAGATAATGCCATACTATAGAGCTTGTCCTTGCTGTCTGTATCGTACTCTTTCCGCATCAGGATATAAGCATCAGCCTTATTTACGATATTGGATGGGAACCGGTCTCTTGCCTGTGGTGCCCGGATGATTGCGCCGTCTGTAAAGTACTCGATATTCCCGTTCTCATCGTATTCTTTTTTGTCCAGTCCATTGATCGTCAGCCCGTCTTTCCCGGTCGGCTGGATACAGGTGTAAAGCTTCTCAGCATCTGTGGTTTTACGGATTCCGGTAATCCCTTTCCCGTACCTCAGTACGATGTCATTCCGGTATTCTCCGACTCCGCTGTCTGTATCGGAGTGTTTCCGATATACATTTAGGACAATCTCTTTTAAAGAGTAGTCTCTGTTCAGTACTGTCTCGAATTCGATTTCTGCCGAAAATACGTTGGCCAGAGAAAATAGCCTCTTTAATACAGACGTTGTGCCTGTCCACTCATTGGTGATCCGTTTATCTGATACCTCATTGAGCCCCAGTTTTAGTGTTCTCTCAGCATCAAAAACGGCAAGGTACTCCTCAAAGCTCATTGCTTCTCCGGCTTTGTACTCTCCGGCATCCTCATTGATTAACTCAAACGACAGCGACCATGCCGTGGCAGTGATTGTCTGCTCTGTTTGGTCTGTATTTACAATGTTTAAGTAGTATGATTTCCCCTTGTAAGTAAATGCTACCTTATTCCCATCTTTGACATGCTGCGCGTCTGGATGCTTTGCATTTACCGTAAAAGTGTAAGTATTCGCCGTACCCTGCAAGTATTCGTGCAGCTCATCTCCCCAGTAGTGCATGGACTTTTTATGCCCGTTGTCCATAAATGCTACTGGTGTGTTATTTGCGCTTAAAATCGCAATTCTGATGTTATCCACTATAAGTATACCTCCCGTATTTTCGCTTTAATATGCGGCGGTGGAGATGAAAAGGAAGAATAGCAGAACTGGACTTCCGTTGTCCCCGGTGGAACTTTTGGATAATTGGATCCATTAATCTCATCTCCTTTTGCCGGCATCCCGTTTACATAGACCTTTGTACTCTCTCCGTCTATGGACACCACATCTCCGGCACGATATCGGTTCGGCACATCCTGATACTTATCGACATTGTCTTTCCGAAACCAGATACTTTTTAAATAATTGTGCGTAACCAGCTGATTTCCAAGATCTCTACTTCCCCACTGTCCGATCCAGACCTGTATCTTCTCACATTCCATGTCCTTGATCTCCGGTATATTTCGCTCCATGTAAGTGCCATACCAGAAAATCCGCAGCTTATCTCCCTCTTTTAAGAAGTCATTGTGACCGCCACCCATTTTTAGGTTAAACGGATTGCCCTCGTAGGCTGTCGGTTGGAACTCTTCTCGTCTGATTAAGGTGTTTCCGGGAGCAAACCACTCGATACGAGCCGTATTACCAACCGTATCACTCTTGTTAATAGACATAGCGCAAATCACCTTGTTATCTCCCGTCAGAAATGCAATGGTCTGTGCTCCTGTCTGCCCCATTAATCCGGTTTCGAACCAGTGCTGTGTATAACAGTAAAAGTTTTTTGCGCCACGTCTGCCCTCGCTGTCCACTGGGATAGTAAGTGTTTTCATTCCACCGTTCCAGTATCCGGATGTTGCTTGTCCACCTTTTAATGCCATGACGTTATATCCGGCAACATTCTTGACTTCGAGCGTCCCCTGTGTGGTATTCTCTGGATTTTGGTAAGACGTTCCATGATCGTCTTGAAACAGGTTGTATCCATCAAACAGGTTTTCAGACGCTTTGTAATTCTCTCCGTCTGCTTCTTCCTCTTTCCCTAGCTGGATCACTCCGTACTGGCTCACAAGTCCGATAAATCCGTTTTCATGATTGTGTGTGATCTCGTAGTCCACATCTGCCCATTCGGTGCCGTTGTTTTGAATGGTAATGGTCTGGTATCCGTTCTGTTGGACGCCAGTGAATTGTTTTTCTGCTGTGGAGTATGCTACCCCGTCAGGGATTAGCCATGTGATTGTGCCTTTTCCAAACATTGCAACCTGTGTTATATCAAAATTGCCGTCAGGGACAGCATAAAAATAGCGATCCGGATAATTCCCAAACACAAGCCTTTTCGGTTCTGTGACGTTTAAAATTTTCTGAATCGCATCATAGCTTGCTAAGATGTCTCCTTTAATTTCAAATGGCATTTCAAGCGTCTTTGATTTATATGTTGTATAGCCAAAATCCTCTCCTTTTGCACTTTCTGCTCCGTCAAGGAGTCCCGACTCTCTATTTGCTCCACTAAACGGAGAGAACCCGGACAATACACTTAAGTATCGCCCGAGTTCCTGATCGTCAAATTTTACTGATAGGCTCAATTTCTATCCCCTCCTAACATCTTCCGAAAACTTGAATTCTTTTCTATTTGTTTTTCCATTGGTGTTGCAAGTACTCTGGATGTCTCCACGGAATCGATTTTGTTGATAATTTCAAGCGGTCGGTTTGCGAGTCTGGATAATCGATCTACCGCGTAGATCAGATCGCTATTATCTGTCGTTCTGACCGCTGATCTGGAAGCGACATATCCACTTGCTGTCGGGCTTGCAGACGTTGTAACACCAAGAGCAGCTCCCTGTATCCGGGACACCATCTTGTTTGCCTGTTTTTCCATGTCTTTGTATGGGATATTATCCTCGAATCCAACCCCGATACCGAGAGCCATGTTTTTCCCGACCTGATCCCTAAATACACGGGATGGGGAATGGATCCCAAGTTTGCTTTTAACCCAATTCAAGGCATCTGTAGCAGCGCTCACAGCGGCATCTACTAGCTGTCCGGCTGCAGAAGCGACACCGGATGCAATTCCCTTTATGATGTTAACTCCAACACTAAGCCAATCAACACTTAAAAAGGCGTCTTTGATCGCAGATATAATCTGCGGTATTTTCCCAACCAAGTTTGGTATTGCTCTAATCAAACCAGAAGCTAACTCTCCGATAATTTTAATCCCAGTGGATAAAATCTGCGGAAGATTACTTGCAACGCTGGCTACAAACCGCGCTATCGCCTGAGCTGCAGCGGATACGATAGCCGGCAAATTGTTTATAATTCCATCCACAAGGCGGAGAATCATCTGGACGCCTGATTGCAATACAGATGGAAGAGACGACAGAAGTCCATTCACAAAGTTCGTGATAACCGCCGCTCCTTGCGTGATTAACTGCGGTAGATTTTGCAAAATACCAAGAACGAGCTGAGTTACGATTTCAAACCCTTTGGTAATCAGTGCTGGAACTCCGGTTGCGATTCCGAGTAAGAACTGATTAAGCAGCTCCATTCCTGTAGAGATAAGCAACGGAGCATTTTCCATCATTCCGGCAAATAGTCCATTCACGATATTTCCAGCTGCTTGAATCATACCGGAAACGCCGTTCTCTTCAAATCCCTGTGTCAACTGCTCAATTGCACTAATCGCCGCAGGCAACAAAGACTCTGTCAGTCCATCGGATATCGGCTTTACAACCTCGCCAAGAAGCTGTTGAGCATTGTCCTTTAATGTGGAGATCAGACCGCTAAACGTCTGGCTTTGCTTTTCCATGCTTTGGAAATACTTACCACCCTCAGACGTTGCCCTCTGCATGGACGCTGTAATTTCATCGACAGAGATCGTTCCCTTACTGATTCTGTCGTACAGTGACGCCATGGATTCCCCTGTGCTCTCAGAAATTTCTTGCAGTGGATTAAATCCGGCTTCGATCATCTGTTTGACATCTTCCAACGATACCTTTCCAGCAGAGGACATCTGACCGTAAGCAGTAGCAATTCTGGACATTTTTTCGGCAGAGCCTTGTGAAATATCACCGAGCATCATCATACTGTCCATAGCTTCATCTGCGCTAAAGCCATAGTTCATCAATAACTGGGTGGTATCTGCTAAATCCGGAAGCTCAAACGGCGTTTCTGCTCCTACTTTCTTTAATTTGTCGATTACTTCCGCAGCTTTTTCCGCGGATCCAGTCATAACCTCAAATGATGTCTGGTAAGACTCTATGGATGCATTGTATTTTACTCCGGCTACAACACCAGTTCCAAGCGCAGCCGTCACAGCGCCAACCGCAGCAACTGCCACTCCTGCACCTTTCTTGGCTATTCCACCAAGTTTAGAAATTCCGGAATTAAATCCAGATTCATTTATTTCCGTATCAAATTTTAATGAGCCATCATAACCCATACTATCCCTCCTATTCTTGGATAGCACAGGCTCATAGGCTCACTTAAGTGCTTTATTTCTTAATTTCTATTTCTTTCTTACAAGTCCGACATTTTACGTAGATACCGTGGCTTTTGGCTGTATTGTCTGCAATAGCAAGTTTGCAGCCGCACACAGGGCATCTAATCCAATCTCGGACTAATATTGGTTCTTTTTTCATGATCCACCTACATAAAAGCGTCACCGATTTCAAAATCAGTCAATTCTTCCTGTTTTAACTCGATCAGTTTTTTGATTTTCTGGATTCTCTTTTTCTCTTCCGGATCTTTAACTTCGCTCAGATCAATCCCTCTGTACATAATTCTTTTCTTGATCTCATTGTCCTCTGATAATCCATCAAAAAGCATCCGGAATTTCCACCAATGCAGATATTTAATATCAATCAAGTCAATACCGTAATCGCGCAAAAATGCTGATAATATATAGGGATAATCGATGGAAAAGGAAAAAAGATTCTTCTGCCTCACTGTTCCGGTTTGACTGGCTTCTCCGTCTGAAAAATCAGCACTCATAAAGTCGCATAATGCGTCAATTGCAGGCTGTGATATTTCGACATCGTCGAGAAAATACTCACTCAAAATCAACAGCTTATCCACAGACTTAACATCTTTATCTTTTATCATATCCAGAAGAGAGATATAGTCCCGAAAATCGGTTCTGATTCTCACGGGCTTTCCATTTACAATTACCGATGTCGGGAGTGATTCATAGAAGAGGTTCATCGGTTCTTCTTCGCCCCTCTCCTAGCTTTCCTGTTTGGTGTATATTTGTTTACCATACTGTTATATCTGGACTGCTCGCTGTTCCGTAAATCAAACAGTGAATTGGCGGCTTTAACTCTCATGTCCATGCTGTTCTTGCCGAGAAACATTTTCCCACTCGTTCCGTTTCCGAATAATCGATCATAAAAATCATTGAAAACCTTACATTGCGCTCTCGTGATCTCGGATACTTTTCCGACTTTCGGTACTTTTTCAGATTCCTCAACCATTTTTTCGTAGCATCCCTCGAATTTCTCCATAAAATCTGCGTCTGTAAAATCGATGTCTGTTTCAAAATTATTAAATTTCCACTGGCTCATTGGCTCACTCTCCTATTCTTTCTCGTATTTTTTACCGCCTTAAAATCGGCGGCAGCTACTCCCCCATGTAATCTCCCTTGGCGTAAGTAACTGTCTTGGATGTAATATCAGTCTCTGTAACATATCCTTCCTCGATTTCGGATACAGCTTTCAGTGATCCGCTATAAACCAATGCGTCCGTTCCATCTCCATCGGAATCTGGGATAACTGCGTAAGTCCTTTTCGTGGCGTAGCACTTATCACCTGTTGCGCTTTTTTTGTAAAAATCCACCGTGACCACTTCCACATGTGCATCATCCGCAACTTTCTCACCGTCATGGATTTTTGCAATTCGCTCATGTACAGGATTCCCTGCATACATATCAAAAGAGTACTCTGTAGCCGGAGCATATCCAACTACATCTGATCTCTCGGTGCTTTCATCCACGTACTGTCTGGAATACTCTTTCGGGTTTTTTCCGTTTGTCATTGCGGTAAAATTGGTCATTCTATCGAATTTTGGCGAACTGCCTGTTGCATCCGTGTTTAAAAACGCTACTCGCAGGTGTCTGCCTACTAATTTTGGTACTGTTCCTGACATACTTATACCTCCTGTGTATAAATTAAGCGGCACTCAATACGATACTTAGCTTTTTCCTCGTTGATATCGTACAAGTAACCACTGTTTAAAGTTTCGATTGATATTGGGTTCTTCTTTTCTTCGAGTTTTGGGAGGTTGTCGTTAAAACTCTGCTGTTCCAACCACTCTTCGAAGCTCTGGAAAAATCCACTGTTTTCGATATTGATTCTTGCGTCCTGATCGTATTCCTCTTGGCTCGTAAACGCAAACTGGAACTGTTTCTTTGACCCACCGTCCATGTATCTCTGGATAATCGGATCGCACGGAAGAGGATCAACAGAATACCCCATATCCGTTCCAATGTAGTCCACGTTCACACGTCCATCACTTAAAAACGGACATGTGAGAATGTATGATCTGACGCTGTCAATTAGATTTGACATACTTAGCCGCTCCTTTCAGGATAGAGTCTTTATGACGGTTTTTCATGCGCTCAAACCATCGTGATTTTTCCTTATGCTCATAATATTGTCTACGCGCATAAGGTGCAATCTGGTTGATCTCACCACTTCCAATTACGGTTCCAAGGGTTGCTGACTTAACAAGTACTCCTGTCCGTCTTGGAGTCTCCGGGTTCATACGCCGGATGCATTCAGAGTCAACAAACTCCTGTGCGCTTGCGAAACCAGATTCCATATTCGGTTTAAAGTTCGGATTCCAGTCGAGTCTCGCTATTGTCCTTCCTTTCAAATCTCCCTTGGAAATCGTGTAAGTTGATATCTTACCTCTCGGTGTCTCAATCTTAAATTTTTTCTTTCCTTTTGCCACTACACTCCCACCACCTTAATATGCGGATTGCCGCCAAAAGTATTGTAGTTTGCAGATGTAATTCTAGTCTTGTCCAGTCCGTCCAAGTCCTTAATCGTCTGCATGTCAACCTTGCAATCGCCTTTTACAAGGTAATCGTCTTTCTTAATTTCCACGCTCGTATCCGGGATTCTGACCGTGTAGGTGTCTGCTTGCTTTAATCCATCTGTCGTGATCTGCGACTTTTCGTTTTTATACCACCATACCTCAGGTATATATATCCGCTCCCATTCATCCAGCCGAGTAGACGGGTTGTATTTTCGGCTGTACAGTGTAACATCTGTGTTCGTTAACATATCCCTCGATAAAGCAATCCAGTATTGCCAAGATATGTTTTCGCAATCCGGTACAGCTTGGATTCAAGTACTTTATTTGCATCCTGTCCGTCAACACACTCTGTCACATAAGACACAGAGTACCCGTCTGTATTTTCGGATTTTACGATCTTTCCATCATTTACTGTCGAATTATAGATGACATCGCACATCTCACAAAGACACGATTTGATACGGTGCTCATTTTCCGTGTCGCTTTCTGCTCTTCCGGATGTGAAATCATCCATATAAACATCTGCAAGATCACGAGTCTTTTTAAACGCGGACTCAGTGGAGATTTTCTCTCCACCAAAGTCCTCAATGTAGTATTTGTAATCTACTAACATGTGTACTCCTTACTGATTCGCCATAATCCCCTGTTTTTTCATCTCCGCAAGAATCGCATTGATTTTATTTTTCAGGTCAGCTGTTGTTTCTGTGGACAAATCTGCAATCAAAGACATCTGTTTCACGCCGCCCAGCGTTGTTTTATTCGCCGCTGGAAGAGTGTATTTATTTGCCTGTGCTGCAATGCCATCTAATTTCGTTTTGTCCTCTTTAGACATCAAACCATCTTTAGATCCGGCAACTGCATTAACGAGTTTTCCCTCGATCTCGCTGATTTTTCCGTCCTGCTGTGTATTTTTTGTATCATTTGCAGATACGCCGTTCTCAATGTTGTCCATTGCTGCTTCTGTAATTACTTCTCCGTCTTTCCAGTCTTTCTTTGTGTACGCCATACTATCACCTCGCTATTTTGTTTTACCTACTTTTGCCTTTCCAATCTTCCCCCTGCCTACCAAGGCGAGGTCTTCAGGGGGTGCTATTCCCCCACGTGATGACAGTAAATTCCTTTTACTTTATTTTCGTAGGCATTACACATTCCGACTGTTCTGTATGCGTACATATAAGCATCAGCAGCCTGGTTCTGGTCTGGGGAAATAATCTTCGGAACTGTGTGTTTCTGGTACTGGATAGCCGCGTTCCGGTCAATTGCCATAAAGTTGATTGCTTTTCCGTCTGAATTCTTAGCGAATCCACCAGCACCGTTTGCCGTCAAGTCAACTTTTGTATAAAATCTTGCGGACGGTACTTTCACGATGCCAGCCCATCCTTCCAGTGCTCTTCTGGATGCAGTTGTATCTAAGTCCTCAACCATTCCAACCAATGCCGGATTGATGAACAGATAGCATGTAGATACATCTCCCTCTGCATCTTCAATTGCATTTCTCGCAACTCTTAATGCTGCAAGTGCTGCTTTTCCATCGTTCAGTGCGCCTTCCGCTGTTGTGATACCAGAAATCTGCGCATATTTTGAAAATCTCCATGCATCCAACTCAGGAACTACCTGTGTGCGGATAAACTCCCCTGCAAGACGTCCAAATGCTACGCCAGCAGACTCAATATTATCCATTGCATCTACATTAAATTTACGACCTCTGTCGTAGTCGCATTTAACTGTCTCGTAGTCCAGAGTTACATCACCGTTGACGTATCCAGAGGACTTATCATAGTTTGCAAGTCCCTGCATGGACATTTTCGGAATCAAAATTTCGTTTGCATTCGCTCCCTCTCGGATTAGCTCACTCGGGCCATCTAAGATAGATGTCAGTGAACTTTTCTTATACACGAGGTCGAGCATCGTAGAATACTGTTTTCTAAGCGTAATTGAATTTGGCATATCTTATCTCCTTATCATTTAAAATCTTTTTCTGTGAGTCCCATAGCAGCAGCTACAGCATCAAACGCACCTGGCTTCTCGGCTCCGCTTCCAAACACTGGATTTTTAATCGGTTCATCATCCGCAAACAGGAATTTGCTTTCTTCGTTCTCTTTCAGGTCTTTGAATGCATTTTCAATATCCGTATCCTGATTTTTGGATGCTTTCAGATCATCCGTTTTTAAGTACGGAAGAACCGCTTTTAAAGCTCTCGCACCGTGCTTCTTAGCTGCGGCTTCAAGTTTTCCATTAAACTCATAATCCTGTTTAATCTGCGCTTTCTCTGCTTCGGATGCTTCGTATTTTGCTTTGTAATCGGCTACCTGACCTTTGATTTCTTCATAGTCTCCGAATCCCTCAATGGCTTTGTTTGCGTCTGTAAGCTGCTGCTTTGTCGTATCAAGCTCCGATTTGATGTTGTCACAATCTTTCTTTGCTTTACCGACATCTGTGGAATTGGCGTCCAGAATCTTATCAATCTGTTCTTTTTCCAATCCCATTTCTTCTAAAAACTCTCTTTTCATGTTTCATCTTCCTTTCGCTTCGCTTTTTCTCGTGGTCGCACCACATGTCTCAAGTAAGTACCCAGTTTCTCGTCATCTGGCAGGACAAAATAAAAGAGCCGCCTATGCGACTCTCCCTAACATATCCATGTATATCCGTTCTCTTTGTTGTTCTACGCCCATCTTCCGACAGAACTTTGTGTATTCGTACAGTTGGGCTTTGTATTTTACTCTCATGGTCAATATATTGTCTGGATCTGCTCTGGCAGTCTTGAGTGCCATGATCCTAGACCGCTGCGCTCTCATTGCGGTTTCCATCCTCCGCTGTTGCTGCGTAATTCCGTAAGCATCCAACTCTTTACCTTGCCACCTCTTTGTTTTGTTTTCTATGGCATTCTGCTTTCTCAACCATTCATCCGACCACTGCCGTTCAGACGCACCTTTTACAAATGGGTAATAATCGTGGTAGCAGTTAGCTCCTTGTAGGCCAGTAGCAGTTCCAAGGCCGCACACAGACACCAGTTCTTCTTTGCTGTATACTTTTCCCTGCCACTTGCGGTGTTCCGGTCTGGCTCCCGGATGCCAGTCAACCTCGTAATAATTTGTACCCAGTTTCTCGGCGTTAATCTTGTTCAGTTCTCCTGTGATCTGCGATACTCCAGTTAATACGCTTCTGCGGACTGCTACATGCACTCTGTTACTGTATCCGGTGGCATAATCTACAGTCCTTAACCCACTGTTTGTCATCTGCGTGACAACTCTCCGGATGACTGTGTTATAGTCAAACGCACCGCTTAATACATCCATGATCGCCATATCTACATACCGTTGGTAATACTCGGAAAATGGCATAAACACACGCCGATTTCCCATAAGCACAGAGAATCCATAAGACCTTGCAAGGTTCTGCAACTCATCCTGTGTCTGCTTCCTGACGGCCTGCGACACCTGTTTGAGCTGTTCGTTTTCCTCTGCCGGAATAAATTCCCGGTTGATCTGCTCATATAAGCCCTTATCCCTTACATACTGCCACTCTGCTATCTCATCGTAGAGTTTAAACATCTCCGGATATGCAGCTTTCAGAGCATCTTTTAGGATTTTTTCTACCTCCTCTGTGCTCTTTCCCATCTCCGCCAGCCTGTTAATCTGGTAATCGGCAGTGGATGTGATCTTTCCGGCCTTTCTGATTCTGCGAACAATATCCTGTATGATTCGGTTCTCAGCATCCATCCATATAGATTCCATCCTAAGAGACATTTTTTCGACATCTGGCTTGCTCATCACCTATCACTCCATTACTCCACCTTGATCCGGCACATTCGCCTTTGCAGTCTCTTCATCCTCTCCAAGGAATCGCACCCTGTATTCCCAGTGTGATCTAATTCCGGCCGCTATCTCATTTAGCATCAACTGGCGATCCGTTTCCTCATCTGTCAGAATTGAGTCTTTAAAACTGCAGATAAACTCATATCCTGAATGAAGCATTCCTTCGTGGAACGCCAGACCTCTCACAAAATCCTCTAAGCAATCTCGTAAGTTATCTTGGATTGCTTTAACACGATTGTATTTCCGGTTTTTTGATGCCTTAACCTCTGTGGCTGTCTTATCCACGCTCTGCGGATTGCTTAAGTCCCCGAACGCAAGGCCAACTACAAACTCGATCTGTCTAAAGTAGTTCTCTAGACCGTTAATCAAGTTCTGGTCTCTAAGCTCCGGCGAAAATTCTTTAAAAAATCCCTCTTCGCCGTCAATCCCTCGATACAATTTTTTATTTAATTTCGCTATACCGTTCTGTCCGTCTGGCTCTCGCTTGATAGCCGCAGCATCCACATGGATCGCCCTCTCACCAGACTCAAACTCCCAGTCTATTCTTGCGCTCTGCACGTCCGCTTTCCTGATCAAATCGATCGCACAATCAAAAATAGACACACCACAAGGCGTGTCATCAATCCTGTTCTTGATCGGATTCCGGTAATATCCAAAATCCATTTCTTTCACTCCCAGATATGCTGCGTGCTCCGGGAGTCCTGTCCATGCTTCTAGGCTTTCCAACGGGATTTTACGGTCAAATCCATATCTGCTAGACGAGCTGTATGCTTCGTTTGTAATCTCAAGAAATCCGTTTTTTATGCTGTGCCGCTCCAATCGTACATAGTACTTGGAATCGTCAATATCTCGGAAGTCCAGAAAGACGATATCGTTCGGTTTCTCATCGTTTCCAAAACTTACAGGGATAAACTTGTCTGCTGTCACAAACTCTGCTTGTCCATTTCCAAGCGGTTTTAAGCAAAAAGATCCAAGCCCTAGACCGTCCTGCAAGTTTTCGTTCAGGCTCTCCGCGGCGTTCTCAAACAGCTTCAGGAGCTTGTCATTTGAGATTTTAATTTCCATCTCTGACAAGACTACATCCGCAAACTCTCTGCATATCCCCTGCTCGATTTTTAGGGATGTTACATAATCTTTGCACCAGTATGCATTCCCGGACAGCATACTGTTCCATTCATTTATTTTTTGCACCATCGTGCTTGTAATTGCAGGAGATTCTCTCAACACCTGCTTCATCGTTGTCCTGCTTATCATGTTAAACACTCCTGTAATAACCTTGTTAATAAACTTAAACATCTTGCACCTCACTCTGTCAGCATCTTAATATCACGTTCTATCGTGTACTCAAATGCATCCAGTGTATCAATATCACTACTACCGTCATCCAGTCGGTCATCCTTCATCGCTTTTTCATCCCACACAGCCTCTTGCAATCCGGTTGATAATGTTTCGCAATCATTTGTAATAAAAAAGCGCCCAGCTCCCATGAGCTTTAAGACGCATTCTATTCTGTCATTTATTTTGATTTTCTTGGCCGGTCTTACAATCGTGGCCGGATGAGCTTTGAGCATAGCGTTTCGGATACTCTGGCCGAGCGTAGTCTCTGCATTGTCCCAATAGACAAAATCTACTTTTCCATACTTGTCTTGCACCTCGTCCACGAATTTGATAAGCAGATCATTCAGTATGTTGGAGTCAATCCCGTCTTTAAAATCCTTGTTCATGTGCCGGACGCTCTTCAATCCGTACACGTTGTTGTCTCGGTCGTATCCTCTCGCTACAAACGAATGACCAGACTTATTGCCACCAAAGTCCACACCAATAACAATTTCTGTCAAATCTGATGCAGCCGGCTCTTTTATAAATTCTTCTGGATGATCTGCGAATTTTCGGTAAATTGCTCCCTCTGCTCTCTTCCAGAGCCCGAGAATTAATCTGTCGTAGTAAACTGTGCCCTCGTATTCTTTGCAGAGCTGCTTTACAAATTCTGGATCAAGAAATGGATTGTCAAAAATCGTGTATTTCTGCAAGTATATGTCCAGTTCTTTGTTGTCGATAAATTCCTTTAACCAGTGTGTAGGATTCTCTGGGTTGCAAGCTCCATCGAAGCAGGAATATGTCTTATCAAGACGGGATTTCAGCATCTGGAAGACTTCTTTGTTCCACTTTGCAATCTCATCCCCGTAACAATACTTAATGGATGCTCCCTGTATCTTTGCGACTTGGCTGACCTTTTCCGCGCCGAGACAATAGATATCCTCGCCGCATACTCTAGCCACATTCCGGTTATTGATGTTCCCGATCAGATCACTGGTATAGATTTCCCTCATCGGTTGGAGCACGTTTCGCTCAATGGATTCTTTAGAGACTCCCATTATTACATTTAAGCCGGGGAGTCCAGCTCTATCTCGGATTCTTTTTGGAACAATATAAGCAGTATCTACAAAAGACTTTCCGGAACGTACCGCACCGGATTTAATATTCCATCTGTGCGTAGCGTTAATTATGTACTCATTTTGTTTCTGGCTTAGCTGCATTGTCATGCAATCCTTTCAAAATTTCATCCAGCTTCTCAATCGCTGTCCTATCTTCATATTCCTGCTTATCTCTCCACTTGTCCGGTTTCCGGTTCTTTAACCAGAAGATCTGGGCTGTAGTGTCCGGCGCTACTTGCTTTGTGACCTTTTTCGTAGTTTTTATTTCATCGAGTTCCGGTATATATTCTCTGGTCGTTTCCGTGTACTCATATCCAAGCGCACGTTTTAGCAAAGCATTCTCGACTTGACGATCAACGACCTCTTTTCCTCTTTTTAGGGTGTCCGAAATGTCCGAATACTTGTCTTTCCAGCTATTTAATGTGCTTCTGGAAATCCCGATATTATCTGCAATCTGCTCATCCGTCAGACCATCTCTCGCCCATCCCTCTATCTTTAGCAAGCCTTCCGGCTCTAGCCACTCTTGATATTTACCTTTTGCCATCCGACTCACCACCTTTATAACATAATAAAAGCACCCATCTCTGGATGCCAAGAATGTAGGACTACTGCTGAAAGAATTACAAATGCCAACAAAAAACCAAAATAACCAAGTACACAATCGAAAATTATATAAACAAAAAAGGAGCTTGCAGTAGTCCACAACGGGTATAGTAGGACTCGAACCTACGACACATCGGTTAACAGCCGATCGCTCTACCAACTGAGCTATACACCCGTAGGATGCCTTTTATTGACACCCTTTACCCTATCCGCACTCGGGTACGCTGATTACACTAAATATAGATTGCTGAATCTATATTTGTTTGTTTTGCAGATCTGCGGATATCTGCGTTTTGGTACCATTTGTGATGTAAAGCCGGTGTGCACTCCCTACAGCAACCCCAGCTGGTAAGCCGCAAACCTTACATCACAAAGCCGTGTGCAGGGATCGAACCCGCTTGTCCCAACTGACCACGGCATAAAAACACCGCCAGACGAGAAAGGGTAAAGTCCAGCGGTGTTCTGTTTAGGGAATTTAAAACAATATATAATCGTTCTAGAATAATTATAGCATAAGTATAATGTTAATTGTGTTAATCTTTCAGTTGTTCGCCTATTTTTTGCGAAATTCTCCCTCTGCTATATCCAACAATTTCTGCAACTTCTATTTGCTTCTTACCCTCGAGAAACGATAACTCAAATATCTCCTTAATCTCCGGATCATCAATCCCATTTATGTAGTCCTCTACTTCTTTTTGCTCTTTCAGAATCCGCAGCCTGTCTGCTTCTTTTCTTCTGATCTGACGTCTTATATTCTCTTCCTCGTAAGGATCATACATTTGTACGGATGTCCGTACTTCCGTGTATGGAAAATCTACACTGGATCCCGTTACCTTCCCCATGACAACAGTTGACTCTCGTTCGCATAGTTCCTGTATTTGCTCCTCAATCCGGATAAGTCTATCTTTATTCGATTTATACCTTTTCAGTGTTTTCTTGTCCACTGGCAACACTCCCTTTCGTATCTACTCCCCATTTTCTTAAGCAGTCCTCCACCGTGTGCGTCTTATATGGTTGACTCTGCATCCACCTTTTCGCTCCTTCCGTTGGATCATGTTCTGCCATTCCTGCATAGTGATCTTTCTGATCCTGCTTCATTTCTTTCTTGCCACGCCTATGCTTTAAGGTTGCTCCTCTCATGCCGTCACCTCAATTTCCTCTCCTGTCAGCTCTTCAAGCTTTTGTCGCATTTCTTCCACTGTCATTTTCTTTGATTCTTTGCGCTCCCAGATAAGTTCGAGGTTTGAGTATAGCAGGATTTCGTTAAATCGTGATACGTGCTGGATCTTGTATATTCGCATGATATCAAAATCTTTATCTCCAGTTGCATCTATTAAATCCTCGTTGTAGTATATGAGCCGATGACTTCCTTCTGCTCCGATCAACATGTCTCCTATAACGAGCCTTCTCCCATAACTTTTACTGCGGTACTCAACTACCATCCCGTCTCTCAAATCTGCCTTTGTAAATTCTTTCTGCATGTAATCACTCCATTCCAGTATTTTATAATTGTAATTTTCTGCAATATCTAAAGATGACCATTCTCCATCACCGTAATAACACATTCCTTCGTTGTGCATATAGTAATTTGTATTTTTCAAATAGCTTTCTCCGTTACGCCACTTCATCCCTTGTCCGTGCATCTGCCTGCAGAAATCTTTTGCTTCCTCTTCGGTCTTGCAATTCACCGCAATCTTATTGTCTTTATTTTTAAATTCATCCCAGTTAAATTTTTTCATCATCCTACCTCACTATCTTTCGCACGATCCAATCTAAAAAAATTACAAACAACAGTATCGGAAACCCTCCAGCCAGAAGGTAATCCGCGCCTTCAAGTTCTACATCCTCTTCGATTCCTGTTTTTAAAGTAATCACTGTTCCAAGCCCCAGGATATAGTACAGGGCTAGGAATGCGATTGTAATTAAAATGTCCATGTTATTCCTCCTTGTATGGTTCTGGTAGTGGCTGCCATGCAATTACGTTGGTTAAATACATACTTTCAGATACGCATTCATACCACTCCATTTCCTCTGAGTAATACACATAGCCAATCAACATTTCACCATCTTTGTTCTGCGCAATTACCTCTTTTCCTTCTGGTAACCTCTTCTTTACTGAAATCCAACCATCATCTTTCTCTTCGTCCATGTGTGAACGGATAATACCACTAATTTTGGTTGCCATGACTGTAGCACCTAACGCATACAACACCTTATGTCCACTTACATACTCTTTTTCAACTTCACTTATCTCTTCCAAAATCTTCTCTAATACGTTCATTCCACATTCTCCTTATCTGCATACTTCTCCACAATATCTACTGCACAGGTCAAGCCATAAATATAGCTTTCCAGCTCTTCTGCTGTTTTGCTCGCTCCATGTCTTTTCTTTTCTTCCTTCAGTGTTTCGTAGGCGTCATTTTTCATGGATTCGATTTCTTCCACGATTTTCTCTAATGCGTTCATCACTCCACCTCCAACAGTTCAAAATATTTTTCCAAATGCTCTTCTGAAATTTGGAATAATAATTTACTTTTCCATCACTTCCTCAAACAGTTTCCTCGGGAGTATCTTGTCACAATCGATACACTGTTTCCTGCGTCCTGCATAATCTGTAACATCTTCTGTTCCTCCGATCGGTTCACCGTCAAAATTAAACAATAAAGTTCTATGTACTCTTTCCAGCATATAATATCCTCTGTCGGAATCACAAAATGGACATTTCTTCAATTCTTCCATGTTACTCACTCCAATCTAATCTCTGTCCACAATGATTGCAGCAATCAAAATCCCAATAACGAAGCATTTTTATATCTGCCATATTTCCAAACAGTTTTTTGCATCCAGGACACGATGCTTGTCCATTCCAGTTTTCTACTTTCTTCGGCAACTGCTTTTCTAGTGCTTCGATTGCTGCGCAATAAACCTCAATATCACTTTCCAAATAACTGTTATCTTGTTTCTGGAAAAATGCTTTATTATACTTTATCATTTCTCTTTTCGCATTATTCTCAACTTGAAGCCTTCCTATCGCTTCTTTAACTTTCTTCTCGTTCATCTAATTTTCCTCCCGTTATTTCCAACCATAAACCACTCTCTCCATCTTTTTCGTACAGGAAATCCGTCTCTATCCCACAGACCGCCAACTCATTCATTGTCCTCACGCAATCCTCTGCATCAGCGCATTTGATCGTGTCGCCTTTTCGCAAGTGTGTTTCTTCTGTTTTTGGCATTAGTCATTCCTCCTACTACGCAAACCTAATTTGCTGCTCATCCTCATATATT
>OAWM01000202.1_pt1 | contig 58727 bp, 38 predicted proteins | sample 1495501 | NCBI WGS metagenome assembly OAWM01 (sample SAMEA2580210, study PRJEB22360) | human gut metagenome | biome: human gut; feature: human-associated habitat; material: faeces | place: Denmark | collected 2008/2010 | reverse complement strand
GTGGTGGTCGTGGCGGCAACCAGACCGGCTCCCGGGGCGGCCGCGCCGGCGGTCGCGATAACCGTGGCAGCTATGGCAACAGCCGTGGTGGCAAGCGCGGCGGCAGCTCCCGTCGTCCCGGTGACGGCGGCGGCAAGCGCAAGTAACATACGCGTCGCGCAGTAAGGCGAGATGAGTTTGGGCCCCGAGCAGACTATGCTCGGGGCCCTTTTTAGTGCAAAGAGGTCAGGTTGATCTGCACCAACGTCTTGAAGTTGCGGTGGAATACGGACTGTTTTGGCCTTTTGAGTGGCTTTTCAGTCCCTATTTCACCGCAACTCATGATTGGTGCAAACAAACCTGTTCACAATGCACCAAACAAGGAACGTCCCCAAGTGCCGCCTAAATACCGTTTATCGGAGAAAAAATACCGTTCGCCGGTCATAATGATTGTTCCGGCTTTGGGCTTGTCTACAATAACCCCCGTAAAAAGAAATGCGGAAGGTTACCGAGTCCCCTCGGACGTGGGCCTAACCAAAGTCTTTGAACGGGTGTGTCTCTATGGATGCATTCGCTTGATTTTGGTTGGGCTATATTTATGAAGGGACATGCCACCATGGGTTTCTTTTCTCGCCTTATGGGTGGCTCGGATAAGCAGACGACTGCGGCTTCCGAGTTCGAAATCCTCGCTCCCGTTTCCGGCGAGCTTGTTAATCTAGAAAAAACCAATGACCCCGCTTTTAGCAGCCGCGCAGTGGGCGATGGCGTTGCCGTGGTTCCCCAAGAGGGAACGGTGTGCGCTCCTGTTTCCGGCACCGTCGCGGCGCTGTTTCCGACTGAGCACGCGCTGGGCATCATGTCCGACGACAGCTCTGCTCAGGTGATGCTGCATATCGGAATCGATACTGTTAAGCTTGAGGGCAAGGGCTTCCATGCGCTTGTTGCCCAGGGTGACCATGTCGACGCGGGCCAGCCCCTTGTCGAGGTCGATTTCGACGCGGTTCGCGCCGCCGGCTTTGATCCCACGGTCTTCGTTATCGTGTGCGAGCGCTCGGAGAACTCGACTCTTCGCGAGCATGCTTCCGGCCCTGTCGCTGTTAAAGAGCCTGTCGTCTGGCTTTCCGAGTAAATTCTTGTGGTGGGTACCGTGGTTATCAAGCGAGTTTTTAACAACAACGTCGCAATGGTCACTTCGGACGATGGCTCCGAGCTCATCGTCATCGGTCGAGGCCTCTGCTTTGGCCGTCATGCCGGCGATGCCATCGATGAGACGTCGGTCGAAAAGACCTACGCGTTGCAGGAGGGAACTTCTCAGGACTCGCGTACGATTGACCGCTTGGCACATCTTTTGGAGTCCATCCCCACCGTCAACCTCGTGATTTCCGAGGACATTGTTCAGATGCTCCGTCGAGAGCTCAATGTCGACATCAACGACAAGAATCTCATCGCTCTCGCAGACCATATCAGCCTTGCTTTGGAGCGCGAGCGCAAAGGCGTTCCCTGCGAGAACCCGCTGCTGCTCGAGATCCAGCAGTTCTATCGCAAGGAGTACGCGCTTGCGGGCCGTGCCCTTCAGATCATCAAGGAGTATATGGGCATCCAGATGAGCGAAGAGGAGCAGGGTTTCATTACCTTGCATATCGTCAACGCCACCATGCCACAGCGCTCTGACCGTCTGATCGTTTCGGTCCAGCTTGTTCGCGACGTGCTCGCGATTGTTTCCGAGCGCTATGCTACGACCCTCGACGACACCTCGCTGCCTTACGAACGCTTCGTTCGTCACCTGCAGTTTTTCGCACAGCGAGCGCTTGATCCTGCGGCCGGGCAAATCAACGGAGACGCGCTGTTCCGAATCGATGAAACGGCGTATCCGTGCGCATTCTCGTGCGCGGATGCCATAGCCGTTCACTTGTCGTCTACCTATAACGTTGTCGTTACCGATGCCGAGAAGAGTTATCTCGCATATCACATTGTTAACCTGCTTGGAGAACCTGGTCTCTAGGCATAACGTGCCCACACATCGATAGATATAAGGCAAGGCTCACGGTCTTGTCCAGGGCACATCTGTCTTAATTTGCGGAAAAGGAAGGGGAGTACCGCTATGACCGCAAAAAAGAAGTTCAATTTCAAAGCGCCGTTGGAGGTGTTCGCGAAGTCGATCGTTCAGCCGATGATGTATCTCTCGGTTGCCGGCATTCTGCTCATCGTGGGCATCATTCTGACCAACAAGACCATCTGCGCCATGATCCCTGTGCTGGGCTTCGGTCCGTTCCAGCTCGTGGGCGCCGTTGTCTATCAGTCGCTGATGTTTATCATCAACAACCTCTCGATTCTGTTCTGCGTAGGCATCGCCGGCGCCATGGCAAAGAAGAACAAGGGCCATGCTTCGCTGATCGCCCTGATGTCGTTCTTCCTGTTCCTGCAGGCTAACAACATCGTGCTCAACGCCACCGGCTCTCTTGCCGATGCGAGCGGCATGCTCGGTCTTACCGGAACCGGCCAGGCCACCGTTATGGGCATCCAGGTGCTCGATACCGGCGTGTTTGGTGGCATCATCCTGGGCTGCATCACCGGTGCCGTGTTCAACAAGTACTCGAACAAGCAGTTCCCCATTGCCCTTTCGATGTTCTCGGGCGTTCGCTTTCCGTTCCTGATCATGATCATCATTTCCTGGATCATGGGTGCTGGCTTCTGCATCGTTTGGCCTCCGGTTCAGGGTGCCATCTCCTCCGTTGCCGGCATTATTAAGGAGTCGGGCAACATCGGTCTGTTTATCTACGGCATGCTCAACAAGCTGCTCGTTCCCACCGGTCTGCACCACCTCATCTACACCCCGTTCCAGTTCTCCGATGTGGGCGGCACCCTGACGCTGGGTGGTCAGGTTATCGCCGGCGCCTATCCCATCCGTGTTGCCGAGATGGCAATGACGGGCCAGCCCTTCTCCGACAGCACCTACTTCAACAGCTACACCTTCAACAACCTGTGGCCCTACATCGGCATCGGTCTCGCCTTTATCTTCACTGCTTACAAGGAGAACAAGGACAAGACCAAGGCCGTTATCATCCCGCTGATCATCACCGCCGTGCTCTCATGCGTGACCGAGCCCATGGACTTCCTCTTTGTCTTTGCCGCTCCTGTGCTCTTTGTCGTTCACTCGGTTCTGTCCGGCATCTTCCTGGTCCTGCTCAAGGTCCTCTCCGTGCCCGCTTCGACTGCAGGCGGCATCATCAACATCGTGGTTTCCAACCTGGTTCTTGGTGTCGATAAGACCAACTGGCCGGTTATGCTGGTGCTTGGAGTCGTCAACGCCGCGCTGTACTTCTTCCTCTTCACCTTCCTTATTAAGAAGCTCAACCTCCACACGCCTGGTCGCGAGGAGGAGTCCGAGCTTGCCGAGTCCGTTGCCGAGGGCGAGGCCGCCGCGTCTGTCGCGGTGAAGCAGGGCGCTGTTGCCGCAGCTCCCGCAGAGGGCGTCGATGCAGGTATTGCCGACCTGGTCGCAGGTCTTGGCGGCAAGGACAACATCGAGGAGCTCGAGAACTGCTTTACGCGTCTTCGCGTGAACGTTAAGAACCCGGACCTCATCGATGAGAACCTCATCAACCACGTGCCCAACAGCGGCATCAACCGCAACGGTAACAATATCCAGATCATCTTTGGCATGAAGGTCGCCGAGATGCGCGACAAAGTCGAGAACGCAATTGAGAAGGAGCAGTAAACAATGATCATTACTCTGTGTGGTGGCGGATCCACCTTTACCCCTGGCATCGTCAAGTCCATTGCCCTGCGCAAGGACGAGCTCGACGTTGACGAGATTCGTCTGTACGACATCAACGAGGAGCGCCAGCGCAAGATCGGCGTGCTCGTGGACTGGATTCTGCACGAGGACCTCGGCCTGGACATCAAGCTCACGGTGACCACCGACAAGGCGACCGCCTTCACCGACGCGAGCTTCGTGTTCGCCCAGATGCGCGTGGGCGGCTACGCCATGCGCGAGCAGGACGAGAAGATTCCGCTGCGTCACGGCTGCGTGGGTCAGGAGACCTGCGGCTGCGGCGGCCTTGCCTACGGCATGCGCACCATCTTCCCCATGGTCGAGCTGATCGATGACGTCGAGAAGTACGCCAAGAAGGATTACTGGATTCTCAACTACTCCAACCCTGCCGCCATCGTTTCCGAGGGCTGCCGTGTGCTGCGTCCCAACGCTCGCATCATCAACATCTGCGACATGCCGATCGCGATTATCGACGTGGTCTGCGCCGCGCTCGATATCGACAAGAAGGATGTCGAGTACGATTACTTTGGCCTCAACCACTTTGGCTGGTTCACCTCGATTCGCCACAAGGGCGAGGAGGTGCTCCCGCAGCTGCGCGAGTACATCAAGGAGCACGAGATTCTGCTGCCCGATTCCTACCTCAAGGGCATGGGCTCGCTCATGGCAAAGAAGCCCGAGGAGGCCACCGACGAGCATCCCGAGCAGAACCGCCACACCAAGGGCAGCTGGTACTACGTCTGGAAGGGCGAGTACGAGATCATGGAGTGCTTCCCGGAGTACCTGCCCAACACGTATCTGAACTACTACCTGCAGCAGAAGGAGTTCGTCGAGCATTCCAACCCCGAGCGCACCCGTGCTAACGAGGTCGAGGAGACGCGCGAGAAGAACCTCTTTGATGGTATCGATCACTACGAGAAGACGGGCGAGATCGACGAGAGCACGTTCTATGCGGGTAGCCACGGCGACTGGATTGCCGACCTGGCCATCGCTCTGAAGAACGATACCAAGCAGCGCTTCCTGGTCATCTGCGAGAACAAGGGCGCTATCCCCAACATGCCCTACGACGCCATGGTCGAGCTGCCTGCCTACATTGGCAAGAACGGCCCCGAGGTCATCAGCCGCGACAACATTCCGCTGTTCCAGCAGGGTCTCATGATGCAGCAGCTGAACTCCGAGAAGCTCGTGGTCGAGGCTACGATCGAGGGTTCGTACGAGAAGGCGCTCAAGGCCTTTACGCTCAACAAGACCGTGCCTTCGATGAAGGTTGCCAAGGAAGTCCTCGACGACATGATCGAGGCCAACAAGGGTTACTGGCCCGAGCTTAGCTAAAGACAGAAGACGCTGGCGCAAAAGAGTCGCTGACCGCAAAACTTGATTAATGCCCCGTCCACGTGATTGCGTGGGCGGGGCATTGTCGTTTGGTGCAAAATAACTTGGCCCCTTTGCAACGAAATAATCCGTTTTTCTCCGTCCCCATGGGTCGGCTGTGGTATTCTATCTGCGGGGTAATACTTAAGAATACTAAGTAATACCAACGCCGTAGAAACAAACTCCAGATGCGGGCCAATCGGGTTGCCTTCACAGCCCGTCGCCCAGCCGCGTGGCCCGCATCTATCCGCACCACCGTCGTTTCAAAAAGGAATCGCCATGGCAGAACACATGACCCCGGTTGTCGCGAAGGTCTTGCCCGAGGAAAAGGCGGCCTTCGCGGCGGCAACCCAGCTCGTGGGCACCACGCCGTCCAACGCCATCCGCATGTTTATCGCGGCGTTCAATCGCTGCGGCACCTTCCCATTCGACATTTCGCCCAGCGGGGCCTTTGGCACTGCGCCCGATTCTCATCAATAAGTGATCCGTTTTCCTCCGTCCCCATGGGATCAGCTCTCTGCCGAGTTGTGGTAGAACTAGGGAACGGTATTGAGGAGGTTGGCATGCTCAATGCGATGATTTGGGCGCTTGCCTGTTTTGGCGTTGTCGCTGCCGATATAGCCCTGAGCGTGGTTCTGTTTTCAGTTCTCGATGCTGTATCGGTGCTGACGGGCTATCCGATCGACAATCTCGATATCCAATGGTTCCAGGCTGTTGCTCAGGCGGCGTCGTTTTTGATGGCGCTGCTGTGGTGGCGTTATCTGTGGCCGCGCTCGTTTATGGCGCGCTGGCAGGGCGAGCGCCCGCTTGGCGGGGGAGCGCGTGGGACGTGGAAACGCATCGCCTGCGTTATCGTGATCGGTCTTGCCCTGCAGGTGGTCGTTGGCTACGTGACCGACGCTGTGCTGTCGCTGTTGCCCGAGGCGGCGGCCGATTACAGCGAGCTTGTCGAGGAGACGGGCATGGGCGACACGAGCTATCTGGCCGTCCTGACCACGGTGCTCGGCGCTCCGTTTTGCGAGGAACTGCTGGTGCGCGGTATCATTTTTGAGTTCTCGCTGCGCGCGTTTAATCCACAGTGCCGTCCGCTCTGGAAGCGCCGGCGCCGCGCGAACGCGCAGGACGGCGCCATAGTGCCCTGGGCGGCCCCGAGTACCTGGGGCGTCGCCGCGGCAATCGTGCTGCAGGCGGCGGTCTTCGGCTTTATGCACATGAACTGGGTGCAGGGCTGCTATGCGGGCGCTGCCGGCCTCATTTTTGGCTGGGTGCTCGTGACCACCGGAAAGCTCCGCTACACGATCCTGCTGCATTTTGCCTTTAACGCCGGGTCGTATCTCATGGGCCTGCTGTGGTTTGTGAACACGCCGCTCGACGTGGCAATTACGCTCGCTATCGCCGGCGTCATCCTCGTTGAGGCAATGCGCTCGCTGCGCCACGCGTGTGGGATGGATGCAGCGAGCGCACCGCTGCCCTAGTTGCGGCGACCGCCTCCGTTGGCGCCCTGACGTCCCTGGGCCGCGCGGTTGCGTCCGGCAGTGTTCTGCGCACGCGACATGCCGCCGTGGCCCTTGCTACCCTTGGGTCCCTTGCCGGCGGCGCCACCGTGGGCCTTGCCGCCCTTCTTGCCAGTGCCGTGTCCGCCGCTGGCCGATGTCTCGCCCGGGCGTGGCGGCACGGGGCGTATCAGGCAATGCTTGGTGTAGCCGATCAGATCGCGGCGGCCGGCCTTTTCCAACGCCTCACGTACCAGCTTGTAGTTCTCGGGCTTGCGATACTGGATGAGCGCGCGCTGCATGGCCTTCTCGTGCGGGTCGCGCGCCACATAGATCGGCTCCATGGTGCGCGGGTCCACGCCGGTGTAGTACATGCACGTCGACATGGTGGACGGCGTGGGGTAGAAGTCCTGCACCTGTTCGGGCATGTAACCCATGTCACGCACAGCTTCGGCAAGGTCCACGGCTTCCTTCATGGTTGAACCGGGGTGGCTCGAGATCAGATACGGCACAACGTACTGTTTAAGTCCGTATTCGCGGTTCAGGCGTTCAAATTTGCGGCAGAACGCGTCGTAGACGGCGCGGCTCGGCTTGCCCATCACGGACAGCACCGCGTCGCTCACGTGCTCGGGTGCCACGCGCAGCTGGCCCGAGACGTGGTACTCCAACAGCTCGCGCAAAAACTCGTCCGAGGCATCGGCCATGGTGTAGTCAAAGCGGATGCCGCTGCGCACGAAGACCTTCTTGACGCCCGGCAGCTGGCGCAGGTCGCGCAGCAGCTGCGTGTAGCCGCTCTCGTCGACCACCATGTTCTTGCACACGCTCGGCCATAGACAGCGCTTGTTCTTGCACACGCCGTGCTTGAGCTGCTTGTCGCAGGCAGGGCGGCTAAAGTTGGCCGTCGGTCCGCCCACGTCGTTGATGTATCCCTTAAACTCGGGATCGCGCGTGAGCAGCTCGGCCTCGCGCATGATCGAGTCGTGGCTGCGCATTTGCAGCACGCGGCCCTGGTGAAAGGTGAGGGCGCAAAACGAGCACTCGCCAAAGCACCCGCGGTTGGAGCTAATGGAAAACTTGATCTCGGCAAAGGCCGGCACGCCGCCTGCCGCGTCGTAGTCGGGATGCCAATCGCGTGCGTAGGGGAGTTCGGCCACCTCGTCCATCTCGTCGGTGGTGAGCGTCGCCGACGGCGGGTTCTGCACCACATAGACGCTGTTGGGATATGGCTCTACCAAGCGATGGCCGGTGATGGGGTCCATGTTCTGCTGCTGTACGTTAAAGCTGCGCGCGTAGTTGAGCTTGTCGGCGGCAAGGTCGTCCCAGCTGGGAAGCAGGTCGTAGTCATAGACCTCGTCGAGCGAGCCTGTGCGGTAGACGGTGCCGTTGATATAGGTGATCTGATCGACGGGCAGTCCGGCGTCGAGCGCGTCGGCGATCTCGACGATCGCGTGCTCGCCCATGCCGTAGATGAGGATGTCGGCGCCCGAGTCGAGCAGCACCGAGCGCTTGAGCTTGTCTTGCCAGTAGTCGTAGTGGGCCAGGCGGCGCAGGCTCGCCTCGATGCCGCCGATAATGATGGGGGCGTCCTTGAACGTCTGGCGGATGAGGTTGCCGTAGACCGTGACGGCACGATTGGGGCGGTGCCCCTCCTCGCCACCGGGGGTATAGGCGTCGGTGTGGCGGCGGTGCTTGGTCACCGAATAGTGGTTGACCATGGAGTCCATGTTGCCGGCACTGACCAAAAAGCCCAAGCGCGGCTCACCGAGCACGCTGATGCTGGCGGGATCGGTCCAGTCGGGCTGGCAGATGATGCCCACCTTGTAGCCGTGTGCGTCGAGTACGCGGCTGACGATGGCCATGCCAAAGCTGGGGTGGTCCACGTAAGCGTCGCCGCAGATGTAGACGAAGTCGCACTGGTCCCAGCCGCGCGCGTCCATATCGGCGCGGCTGACGGGGAGGAATTTGTCGCGGCCCGGGCGCCAGGGGCGGGCGGGCGTCGCTTGGGAATGCTTGGTGCGGGCGACCGTGGCCTGCGCCTTACCGCTGCGCTTTTGCTGCTGGCCCTGTTTGCCCTGCTGACTGCGCTGGTTGTTCTGAGCGTGCTGAGGCTTTTTTGCCACGATCCCTCCCGGTGTTTGTATGCTGCACGTAATTGTAACCAGTCTTTTTGGGACGGGGCTAAAAAGACTGGTGGAGTACACGAGCTGGCGGATCGGCGTGTCGATGCGGGTGCCGTTTGTTTCCAGACTGTGTATCCCCGTGTCGAAGGGGCCGTCTCGCGCGCACGCCATGTTGTCAATGGGTTACAGTATGAACGGCGGCTATGTTTCCGCCAACGCACGAGAGAGTCGTCAACAAGGAGGATGCACGACGATGCAGCGTGCCAAACAGATATCGGAGTCCATCGAGCTGGGCATCATCTTGGCGCTCGCCGGTGGCTTTATGGACGTTTATTCGTACATTGGGCGCGATCATGTTTTCGCCAACGCGCAGACGGGCAACATCTTGCTGGTGGGCGTGAGCATCTCTGAGGGCAATTGGGCACTTGCGGGGCGCTACTTCTTCCCTGTGGTGTCGTTTGCCGTGGGCATTATGCTTGCCGATCTGGTACACGAGCGGTTTGGCAGCGTGATCCACTGGCGTCAGGTGACGGTGTTCTTTGAAGCCGTCATCTTGCTGGGCGTGAGCTTTATCCCCGGTGGCGGTTACAACCTGCTCGCCAACTGCCTCACTTCGTTTGCCTGCGGCATGCAGGTCGAGAGCTTCCGCAAGATCCATGGTCACGGCATCGCTACGACCATGTGCATCGGTAACCTGCGCAATGCGCTGCAAAACGTGGACGACTACATCATCACCCACAAGCGCGGCTTTTTGGAAAACGGCGTGCTGTACTTTGGCGTGATCTTTACCTTTGTGTTTGGCGCCGTGCTGGGCAACTGGTGTATTGAGCGCATGGGCCTGCACGCCATCGTCGTGGCGAGCTTGCTGCTGTTTGTCGCGTTTGCCATCATGTTCATCGACCGCGAGCGCGACTTGCGCTTACGCTGGAAGGTTGCGGCCGAGGCTTGGAAAGAGGGCTGCCGAAAGTAACCGAATGCGGCAAAGGGGCTGTCCCTTTGCCGCAATATTTTTAATCATCTGTTGAAACGCTTTAACACTTTTGACGTTCTCACGCGTTTTTTGTTTCAAAAGCGTTAGGATGGAACTTAAAGCGCGGGGCGTAATAGGTGCCCCGCACACGATGGGAGGCTATCAATGGCTAATCGTTTCGTTCTCAACACCATTTCTTATCATGGTTCCGGCGCCATCAAGGAAATCCCCGGCGAGCTCCAGCGTCGCGGCTACAAGAAGATCTTCGTCTGCTCCGACCCCGATCTGGTTAAGTTTGGCGTTACCGCTAAGGTGACCGACGAGCTCGACGCCGCCGGCATCGCTTGGAGCCTCTACTCCGAGATTAAGCCCAACCCCACGATCCAGAACGTCAAGGACGGCGTCGAGGCCTTCAAGGCCGCCGAGGCTGACGCTATCGTGACCATCGGTGGCGGCTCCTCCATGGACACCGCTAAGGCTATCGGCATCATTATCAACAACCCCGAGTTCGCCGATGTCCGCAGCCTCGAGGGCGTTGCTCCGACTAAGAACCACGCCGTGTTCACCATCGCCGTGCCGACGACCGCCGGTACCGCTGCTGAGGTGACCATCAACTACGTCATCACCGACCCCGAGAAGGTCCGCAAGTTCGTGTGCGTCGACACCAACGACGCCCCCGAGGTCGCCGTCGTCGACCCCGATATGATGGCTTCCATGCCCGCCGGCCTGACCGCCTCTACCGGCATGGACGCTCTGACCCACGCCATCGAGGGCTACACCACCAAGGGCGCTTGGGAGCTCTCCGACATGTTCCACTTTGAGGCTATTAAGCTGATTAGCGAGAACCTGCGCGACTCCGTCGCCGAGGCCAAGTCCGGCCAGCCCGGCTCCGGCCGTGAGGGCATGGCTCTTGGCCAGTATGTCGCCGGCATGGGCTTCTCCAATGTTGGCCTGGGCATCGACCACGCCATGGCTCATACCCTGTCTGCTCACTACGACACCCCGCACGGCGTCGCTTGCGCCATGCTGCTGCCGATCGCCATGGAGTTCAACAAGCCGGTTTGCGCCGAGCGTCTGGCCAAGGTCGCCGTCGCCATGGGCGTTGACACCACGGGCATGAGCACCGACGAGGCTGCTGACGCTGCTATCGCCGCCGTCAAGCAGCTTTCCGCCGACGTGAACATCCCGCACGTCTGCGAGGCCATGAAGGCTGACGAGATCGAGGTTCTGGCCAAGGACGCCATGGCCGACGCTTGCTTCCCGGGCAACCCGCGCGAGGCGACGCTCGACGATGTCATCGAACTCTTCAAGAAGATCTGCCCGGCTGCCTAACTTGGTTCGGCGGGCCCCTGCCCGTTAGCCCCACAATCGTCCTCGGACATGTCGGAGGCCCCGCTGCGCACTACGTGCGGCGGGGCCTCCTTCTGTCCTGCGGAAAGATTCTGGGGCTAACGGGCAGGGGCCCGCCGGCTCGTTATCGTGGCGGGCGCAGTTCTGGGGAGCTCGATGGGTCGTCTCGCTAGGTAAAAAGATGGTTCGCGGTGGTATTGTTGCTGTGGGTTTAATTCGAGATGAAAGGGTGACTTTGGTGTCCAAGATGGATTCTACGCTCTCCTATATTACTGACCAGTTGAAGGCGCTTACCTCGATTGCTTCGCCTACGGGCTATACCCGTGTGGCGACTGACTATCTGATGGAGACGTTGCGCGATATGGGCTTTGGGCCCGAGCGCTCCAATAAGGGCAACGTACTGGTTGAGCTTGGTGGCGAGGGCGAGCCGCTCGTATTGGCGAGCCATGTCGATACCCTGGGCGCCATGGTGCGCTCCATTAAGGACAATGGTCGCCTGCGTCCCACGACGCTTGGCGGGCACCAGTGGTCCACGGCCGATGGCGAGAACTGCACCGTCTACACGCGTGACGGCAATGTCTACACGGGCGTGGTCCTCAATACCGAGCCTTCGGCGCATGTGGCCGATGAGCCGGTCAAGACCATCGAGAAGAACATGGAGATCTTGCTCGACGAGAACGTCGATAGCAAGGACGATGTGCTTGAGCTGGGCATTCAGACCGGCGACATCATCGCTATGGATCCGCGTACCACGGTGACGGAGAGCGGCTACATCAAGAGCCGCTTCCTGGATGACAAACTGTCGGCGTCGATTCTGCTGGGTCTGGCCCGCGCCGTTGCTGACGGCGAGGTGTCGCTTTCGCGCAAGGTGTCGCTGCTCTTTACCGTGTACGAGGAGGTCGGCCACGGCGGCGCCTTCGTGCCGGCCGACACGCGCGAGATGATCAGCGTGGACATGGGCTGCGTGGGCGACGACCTGGGCTGCACCGAGCGCATGGTTTCGATTTGCGCTAAGGATTCGGGTGGCCCCTACAACTACGACCTGGTGACCACGCTGTCCAACATCGCGCGCGAGCTCGAGCTCGATTACGCCATCGACGTGTACCCGCATTACGGCTCGGACGTCGAGGCCACGCTCTCTGCCGGCTACGATATTCGTCACGGCCTGATCGGCCCCGGCGTGTACGCGAGCCACAACTACGAGCGCAGCCACATCGACGGCGTGCGCAACACCTTTGAACTGGTTCGCGCCTACGTTCAGCGCTAACGATGCAGCGGCCTCGGCTGACACAGCAGTACCGACCGAGGCCGCCCTCTGTAAGCTGCGGTGAAATAGGGACTGTTTAAGCGTTTAAAACCGCCAAACAGTCCCTATTTCACCGCAGCTTAGGGGGCAGTGCTGTTATCTCTGCACGTGCCGTAGCACCTCAACGGCGGCGCTTACCTCTATCGTGCGGCGCTCGAGACCGCGGCGGATGGCCTTGAGGCGATTGCCTGCTGTTGCCCATGCGCTTTGCGAGAGGATTTCGACTGCCTCGTCGACGAACCCATCGAGATGCGACGCATCGAACCAATCGAGCGAGTCAGCAAATGCTAGCTGAGTGGAAGGGTCCGGACCAAACGGTTTGGCGGCAAATCCAAACTCCCCGGCAATGAGCACGGCGGTTGGCACGTTGTACCACAGGCAATTGCCACTATCGAACAGCGGTGCAGGCCGCATTTCCAGCGTGTCGACATTGCGGATGATGCCGAAGTTTCGCCAGTGGCGGTCGCTGTTGGCCAGGAGGGCATCGCAGACAATCATCTGCGACATGGATTTTCTTACCGTGGCTTCGTCAGCCCCGTGTCTGCCAAGAAAGCGACAGTATCGATCGTATGTTGAGTTTCCTCGCTGGCCACCGAGTGCGTCCCTGATATAAGCGGCCGGCACGTATTCCTCACGGCCATTAAGAAAGTCATCGCATAGGCATACGGGCCCGTCGAACATGCGCTCGACCGTATAGGGAACAAACTCACCTTTGGATAGCAGACGCCGATGTAGAGCTGTTGCAACCGCCTCGTTAAACGGTCGCTGATCGTCCATTCCGCATCCTTTGACCAGGATGCGAACACCATTGCGGATCATCCAAGATTTGGGGAGCTCACCCTCGGACGTATTGTCAGGATTTTTGAGTCCGATGCCCTCAAGCCAGCCTGAACGATGCTCGGGTGCCGACCGTTCAAAATCGTTTTCGAAGTAATTGAGGTGCTGCCAATCGAGTCCATCGCAGTCGACCGGTCTTAGCCAATAGCAATCCGAAAGCGAAAAACCCAGGCAACGAACGGGCACTTCAATTCCGCTGTCAATTCCCAGCTCGCGATAGCGCGAGATGAGTCCGGGGCGGACGTCGGGCACCGACCGGTGGCTCCACCACGTGTTGAGCGCTCGTTTATTCACCGTTGGAGAAGAACTCGAGCACGTGCCAAACGGCATCCTTCGTGCATCGAGTATTTCGGCAATTTCAAAGGAAAACTCGCGCGTTGGATCAAACGAGACATGCGCGACCTCGTGGTCGGCTGACATCAACGTGAACTTGCGCCCTACGTCAGCTGCGGGACGGCGCCCACGCTTACGGACCTTTTGATAACCAATCGCGGAATCGTACTGAACCATTTTCCGCCCACCGACGATATCGAACGCGAGCGTTCCCGATGCAGCCAGTTGCGATATACGGGCCTTCGTAACGCCCAGCAGGCGCGCGGCGTCACCCATGGTTATATAGTTGGAAGTACTCATCTGCTGCATCACCTCGTTAAGTATTCTAATCGTTAAATATAGCAAGCACAAACATCATAATACTTAACAAAGTTGCGGTGAAATAGGGACTGTTTGGCGGTTTTAAACGCGTAAACAGTCCCTATTTCACCGCAACTTATGAAGGGGTGGGGCTATTTGATGGCTGCCGTAACGGTGCCGCCGCCCAGGACGATGTCGCCGCGATAGACTACAACGGCCTGGCCGGGGGCGATGGCTCGTTGCGGCTCGTCAAAAGTTAGCAGCATTTGCCCGTCTTCGCCACGTGTAAGGGTTGCTGCCTGGTCCTTTTGACGGTAACGGTACTTGGCGCCCACGTGAATGCCGCCGGCATCGAGCTCTGCCTCCATGCGGTCGGCAGGGGCGCTCCAGATCCAGTCGTTGGCCGTGAGCGCTGTGGCCGTCAGGTCTTCGGCCTCGCCCAGATGCACAATGTTGTTGGCGGCATCGACGCCCGTCACATACACGGGATGCGCCATCGCGACACCCAGGCCCTTGCGCTGGCCGATGGTATAGCGCAGCGCGCCATTGTGGCGCCCGACCACGCTGCCGTCGCGCCACACAATGTCGCCCGGTGCAGCGGGATGTCCGCAGCGGCGCTCGATATAGCCCGCGTAGTCACCGTCCGCGATAAAGCAGATATCCTCGCTCTCGGCTTTCTGGGCGTTGATGAAGCCCTGCTCGGCGGCAATGCGGCGCACGTCGCGCTCTTTGTCCAGCCCAGCCAGCGGAAAGATCGTGCGTGCCAGGCGCTCTTGCGTGAGCGAATACAAAAAGTAGCTCTGGTCCTTCTTGGGGTCCTCGCCGCGGTGCAGCTGCCAGGTGCCGTCGGGCGCCTGGCCCGTCTTTGCATAGTGGCCCGTGGCGATGTAGTCGCAGCCCATGTCCAGCGCCGCATCGAGCAACGCGCCAAACTTAATATGGCGGTTGCAGATGATGCACGGGTTGGGCGTCAACCCCTCCTGATAGGCAGTCACAAATCGCTCGATAACGTTGCGGTCGAAGGTCTGCTGCAGGTCGAGCACATGGTGGGGTATCCCCAGGCGCTCGGCGACGGCCTTTGCATCGGCGATGTCGTGGTCGACCTTGCTCATACCCGTGACGGGATCGGGCGCGGGGCAGGTGAGGCGCATGGTGGCACCGACGCATTCGTAGCCCTGGCGCTTGAGCAGATACGCGGTCACGCTGGAATCGACGCCGCCGCTCATGGCGACGAGCACGCGCTTGTTGTGCATGGGGAGGTTCTCCTTGGTGGCATGTGGCCAAAAAAGAAAAGCGGCGCGGGAGGCTGGTTCCGCGCCGCAGACATTGTAGCAAGTTCGGACGTCTCGTGGGACACCCTGATGGGATGGGCTCAGACTGCCGGGAGAGAGAGGAGACCGGCTCGTCCCTGGGCTCAACCTATGGGCGACGGGCCCTAGTCCTGGAAGAGTGCCGTGGACAGGTAGCGCTCACCGGTGTCGGCGAGCAGGGCCACGATGGTCTTGCCCTCGTTCTCGGGGCGCTTGGCCAGCTGCAGCGCGGCCCACACGGCGGCACCGGACGAAATGCCCACGAGCACGCCCTCCTTGTGGCCCACGGCGCGGCCGGTGGCAAAGGCGTCGTCGTTCTCGACGGGGATGATCTCGTCATAGATCTGGGTGTCGAGGACGTCGGGCACAAAGCCGGCACCGATACCCTGGATCTTGTGCGGGCCGGCCTGGCCCTTGGAGAGCACCGGGGAGGTGGCGGGCTCGACGGCGACGACCTGAATCTCGGGGTTCTGCTCCTTGAGGAACTCGCCCACGCCGGTCACGGTACCGCCGGTGCCGACGCCGGCGACGAAGATGTCGACCTTGCCGTCGGTGTCATCCCAGATCTCGGGGCCGGTCGTGGCTTTGTGGATGGCGGGGTTGGCGGGGTTCACAAACTGGCCGGCGATAATGCTGTTGGGGGTCTCCTTCTGCAGCTCCTCAGCCTTGGCGATGGCGCCCTTCATGCCCTTGGAGCCGTCGGTGAGCACGAGCTGTGCGCCGTATGCCTGCATAAGCTTGCGGCGCTCGACGGACATAGTCTCGGGCATGGTGATGATCACCTTGTAGCCGCGAGCCGCCGCCACCGAGGCGATGCCGACGCCGGTATTGCCGCTCGTGGGCTCGATGATGGTGTAGTCGCCGCCGCGCACGAGCTTGCCGGCCTTCTCGGCCTCGTCGATCATGTTCTTGGCGACGCGGTCTTTGACGGACCCGGCGGGGTTAAAGTATTCCAGCTTGACGAGCACGCGGGCCTTGAGGTCCTCATCGGCCTCAAAGTGAGTGAGCTCCAGAAGCGGGGTGTGGCCGATAAGCTGATCAATGGACGTGTAAACATTGCTCATGGTGAACCTCCAAAGTGTTCAAATGCCTGGATACCGTGTGGTTTTACGGTGTGTGTAACACCAAAACCCATAAACCCTATAGGTTGTCTGTCTTGCTGTTGGCAAGCATAGTAAACAGTAAAGCCTAGTAACGCAATAGGAAATAGAAGATTATTACGAGGCGATTAACCAGCTTGACGGGAATAGGTATTTTCAAAGCCAATTTTTCGGCTAGAATTTCTACGGATTAAAAGACCGAAAGGCAGCAATATATATGTTGGTTTCCACAAAGGGCAGGTATGCCCTGCGCGTTATGGTCGACCTGGCCGAGCACCAGGCGGCAGGCCGCATTCCCCTCAAAGAGATCGCCGCGCGTCAGGGGATTTCGGAGAAATATTTGGAGAACATTTTGGCCACGCTCGTGCGCGCCAATATGCTCTCGGGCATGCGCGGCAAGGGCGGCGGCTACGTGCTCACGCGCCCGCCCGAGCAGTACACGGTGGGCGAGATCCTGCGCCTGACCGAGGGCAGCCTGGCACCGGTCGCATGCCTGGACGGCGACTGCAAGGGCTGCTCACGATCTGATGAGTGCCCCACGCTCGACGTTTGGAAGAACCTGGATAAGCTCATAAACGACTACCTCGACGGCGTGACGCTCGATGCGCTTGTCGCCCCCAACGAGGGCTACGACTACGTCATCTAGCCCCACCCGCCATTTGGGGACGGGGCAGAAATGGTAGATTTTCTTGCCCTCCGAGGCTTGGCAAATGACAAGGCCGCCCATCGTTGCGATGGACGGCCTTCGTTTTGGCGTGTTGTGGCGGTCCGTATCCGGTCGCTTTAGTTCCTGGCGATGCTGTCGAGAATGCTGCGCATGATGGATACCAGGATGCTGCCCATAAAGGCCGATCCAAAGCCGGCAATGGAGATACCCGCGCCCAGCAGATTGACCGACAGGTAGCTGGCCAGCTCGAGCATAAAGCTGTTGACTACGAGCTGAAAAATACCAAGCGTGATAATAGTGAGCGGTAGCGAGATGACCGTCAGGAACGGCTTGACGAGCGAGTCGACGATGTTGAGGAACAGTCCCACGAAGGCAAAGCAGACCCAGGCGTCGGCCATGCCGAATGGCTGAATGCCGGGGACGAGAAACGTTGCGATCGCGATGGCGATTGAGGTCAAAAGCCAGTTGAGCAAAAAGCGCATGGTGGGAATCCTTTCTTGCGCATGGCGTGGTGAGGGGGCGTGAGGGGCACATGCCTTTGCAACTTGGATGGGTGCGGGGCACGGCCTTGTTTGGGCGCCCATTGTCTCAGATATTCGTGGAGCTTGCGTGCGCATTCGGTTTCAAAACGGCGCTCGTCCTAAAAAATGCGCCGCTGGCAGAGAGTCTTGTCGCTTTAGTTTGGTGGTGTGCTAAACTGCTACGGGCAAAAGCCACAGGCGTTGCCCTATTGCATAGAACGGGCGAGCGATGCCCGATGTCAGTATCAACTTCGATGCCTTTTGGCGGGTTTGGCGGTGATCGATGAATATCGAGAACATGTTTGACAAGCCTGATGTCAAGCAGCTGGTCCACGCATTTAGCCTTTTGGACGACGAGAAAGATATCCAAGCGTTTTTGACCGATATCTGCACGCCGCGCGAGATTTGCGATCTATCGCAGCGTCTGCAGGTCGCGCGTTACCTGGACGAGGGCGAGCCCTATGTCGAGGTTCAGGCGCGTACCGGCGCTTCGTCCACCACGGTGAGCCGTGTGTCCAAGGCGCTCAACGGCGAGTACGGTGGCTACCGCAAGATCCTCATTAAACTGGAGGATGGCGAGTAGGCCAGCGACAACAATGAATTACGAAGAACCGTCCCTCCGTGGGGCGGTTTTTTGATCCCTTGGGGACGGAGGAAAACGGATCATCAAGGGGGTCAGTCTAACCCGGTGATCCGTTTTCCTCCGTCCCCAAGGGATCAAATCTGTTGGCGTGGGGCAAATCTGTCCGCTTGGGCGGGTAGGATGGATGCATTGATTATTGCGAACAGTTTGAGCGGAGGACCATGCCTGTTCGAATCTATACCACCAATGCCGGCACGGATTTGAGCGATGCCGAGTCGGCGTTGCTTGCCGACCTTATTGCCCGCCACGGGCGTGCCGTGTTGCTGGCACCTACGTTTGCCGAGCTCGACCTGTGCCGTCATAATGCGGCGGAAGCCGGCGTTTCGCTGGGTATCGACTACAAGACGCCTACATCGTGGCTTCGCTCGCTTTGGGAGCTTTTGGGCGACGGGCGCGGTTTCGTCGACAACCTGCAGCGCCAGATGCTGTTCTCGGACATGGTCACGCGTCTCGACGATGCCGACCTGCAGCCACTTTCGCGCAGCCAGGGCACGGTGCGCATGCTCGCGCGCATGGCCCGCGCCGTGCTGCCGGGTGTGGCGGGGACGACGGCCGAGCGATGCCGTGGCAACAATTGCCATCCTGAGCCAAAAAGCGATGCCGAGGCTCGCGTGTTCGAGCTTTTGCGCGCCTACGCGGGCGGTTTGGATCGTCGAGATATGGTCGAGCCCTGCGAGGCGGCCGACATTATGGCCGGTGCCCTGGCCGATAACCTGCCGGCGTGCACCCGCGCCGTATGCGTGCGCGGTGTCACGTCGTTTACGCACGGCCTGCTCGAGCTGCTGTCTGCCGTGGCGAACAATGGGGGAGAGGTCGTCGTGCTGCTTGCCCGCGAGCAGGCGGCGATGCGTGAGGAGCTTGCCGCGGCATTTGATGCCCACGGTGTGCTGTTTGAGATCGCGCCGCTGGGGGAGGACGCCGTCGCGTCTGATGCCGCTTGCGGGACCGCCGCTCAGCCTGCCTTTATTGAGGTCGCTGGCCCCCATGCCCGTGTTCATGTCTATGCGGACGCAATTGATGATCTGGTAAAAACGTGCCGGGGTTCCGAGGTCAACGGCGCCGCCGGCGCCTCTGCCGACCCCGCACGCGTGCTCGTTGTTTCTGCCCGGGCACCCCAGCTGTTCGGTGAGCTCGCCTCTCGTCTGGCGGCTCGTCATATCGCTGCCGAGACAGTTGAGTTCACGGCGTTTTCCCAATCCATTGCGGGCAAGCAGTTTGCGGCGCTTGCCGGCCTGATTGAGCGCATGAAGGCCGCCGATGAGGGCATGGCGTCAAAGACCGAGTGGTGGCCCGCGCCGGAGCTTACCGACTGGATCTACAGTCCGCTTTCGGGCGCTGATGCCGTCAATGCCCGTACCTTCGATAAGAATATGCGTCTCTCGCGCAGCAAGACTATCGCGGGCGTTAAGAGCCTGCTGCAGAGCGTTCAGGGCCAGGTGAGGGGCGCGCGCAAGGCGGCGAGCGACGAGAACTGGTTTAAGAACGTGCCGTGTGTGGTTTCGGACGTGTTCCAGGCGCTGTGGCGTGACAAGCCCGTGACGGCGCTCAAGGCCATGTTTGCCGTCGCCGAGGCGTTGCCCGATCGCGCCCTTGGAGGCCTTGACGGTCAGGCTCGTCGCCAGGCGGAGGTGACCTTGCTGCGCCACGTCATCGACATCCTTATGAATGGCGCCCGCGCGCTCGACGTGTCGCAGGCCGCGACCGTGCCCGTGCTCGATGGCATTCGCACCAAGGTGGACAAGCGTAGCACCGCCTACGATTACGAGACCCACGAGGTTGACCGTGCGCCACGTGTTCAGGTTCGTTTTGCTTCGCTTGCCGATGCGGCAGCTCTGCGCCCCGGCAGCTACGATGCCGTGCTGTTTGCCGATGTCGATCTGGACAGCTATCCGCTCTCGCACGAGGAGGGGCCGCTGGCCACGCTGACGGCGAGCCTTGGTCGCGAGGGCGTGACGCTTGAGCCCGCGGCCTTGCTGCGCGCGCGCTTTGGCCACGCGATGCAGGCGTCACGCGGCTCGGTTGCGCTTGCCCGCGTGACGCACGATCGCCAGGCGCGCGAGTGCTATCCGGCTGCCGTGTGGACCGAGTTGCGGGCGCATGCCGAGGCCGCTGACAACGCTAAGGCCGCTGACAACGCTAAGGCCGCTGACAACGCTAAGGCCGCTGACGACGCTAAGGCCGCTGACAACGCTAAGGCCGCTGACGCCGACAAGGCGAAGTGCGTGGGTGAGGGTGATATCGTAAGGGACTTCGATCCCGCGGCAGGCGAAGGTCTCAAGCGCGAACGCGTGACCTGTGAAGCCCCTCAGCATCTGAGTGCCGAGGCCGTGCCGTATTTGGTCCTGCGTCGTCGCGATGGCGAGGGCGAGGACGCGCCGCTCGTGCCGCGCCTGACGTCCGCCTCGCAGATCGAGGCCTATTCCACCTGCCCGCTGTGCTGGTTCGTTTCGTATCGCGTCAAACCTCAGTCCATCGATGCGGGCTTTGGCAACATGGAGAAGGGCAACTTTGTCCATGACGTGCTGGAGCACTTGCATGCACGTCTTCCGCAGGAGGGCATGGAGCGCGTGACGCCCATGAATCTGCCGCGCGCGAAGGAGCTGCTGCACGAGGTCTTTGCCGAGACCCTGGCCGAGCACGCCGGCAAGCGCGGTACCGAGGGCCCGCTGGTGCCGCTCTCTCCAGTGGAGGAGCGCCAGGTGGCCGAGATCTTGCCGCAACTGGAGGGCGTGCTCGCCTACGAGTCCGAGGCGCTCGCGCCCTTCGCGCCGCGCTACCTGGAGTTTGCGTTCAACGAGCTCCAGGTCGAGTATGCCGGCTGGCCGCTCGGCGGGCGCATCGACCGCGTGGATGTGGACGCCGAGAACCGCGCTGTGGTGATTGACTACAAGCATCGTTCGGGTGTCGAGGAGTTTAAGCTCGCCGACCCCACGGTGCGCGACGAGGAGTCGGGCGAGGCCCCCATCGACGATCCGCGCTGGCTGCCGCCCCATACCCAGACACTCATCTACGCGCAGGCCATGCGCCGGGCGCTGGGTCTAGATGCCCGTGCGGCGCTCTATTTTTCGACCAAGGGCGGCAAGCCCGCACTGCGTGGTGCCGCAAGTGCCGAGTTGCTCGAGGAAGAGCGCGGCGACGGCCGCATTCCGGGCCTTAAGAAGGGCTTTCCGGGCGAGGGCGGCAACATGGACTTCGATGCGCTGCTCGACCGCGTGGAGACCGGCATTGCCGAGCGCCTGCGCGAGCTCGAGGCGGGCATCGTCGCCGCTGTCGACCCGACGTCGGCTCAGGCCGCGCATGCGCGCTGCTTGTATAACCACGAAGGAACGTTTGTAAGGAGGGACGTGTAGACCATGGATCTTTCGACCTTGATGCCGCAACAGCTGCAAGTCGTCAAAACGCTCGACCGCCCGCTGTTTGTCTCGGCAGGTGCCGGCTCGGGCAAGACCTTTACCCTCACGCGCCGCATCGTCTATGCGCTCTCGCCCGAATCCGGTCCGTTTGTCGAGCATCTGGACCAGGTGCTCGCCATTACCTTTACCAAAGACGCCGCGGCCGAGATTCGCGACCGCGTGCGCCGTGCGCTTATCGAAGAGGGTATGGACGAGGAGGCCCTGACCGTCGACGACGCTTGGATCTCGACTATTCACGGCATGTGCTCGCGTATCCTGCGCGCGCATGCGCTGGAGCTGGGCATCGATCCTGAGTTCACGGTGCTCACCGATACCGATGAGCTTATGGATCAGGCTGTCGAGCATGTGCTGGGGCGCGCGACGGTGCCCGATGCCGCGCCCGAGCTCGCCGCCTCGCTTAAGGCCCTCTACGCTTGGTATCCCATGGCGGGCGAGGGCGGGCCGTTTGGCGCCGGTACCACCATCAAAGGCCTGGTGCGCGACCTGTTGGAGCTATCGAGCCAGCTGCCGGGCGGCATGGACGATGTGTGCGTGGCGCGCGGCCAGGCCGACACCTCGGCGCTTGCCGATGCCTATCGTGCGGCGCTGGGCGCAAGCAAGGCCACGACCGAGAAAGCGCAGGCGGCACTCGACGCCATCGACGCGTTTGAGGCGAGCGGCAAAACCATGGAGGATGCGGCGAGACTCATGATGTCGTGCAGCATGCCACGCGCGAGCAAGGCGTTTCCTAAGGAGCAGGTGGAGCTACTCAAGGCCGAGGCAGCCGATGCGTTTATCAATATCGTGCTTGCCTGCGGCGGCCCGGCGCTCGATGCGCTGGTGGGGCTTGCCCGTGCTGTGGAGGCGGAGTACCGTGCGCTCAAGGCCGACCAGTCCGCGCTCGACAATAACGATCTGTTGCGCATGGCATACGAGGCGCTGCGCGACTACCCGGCTATTCGAGCTGCCTATGAGGGCCGCTTTAAGATGGTCATGATCGACGAGTTCCAGGATACCGATCAGATGCAGGTCGATCTGATTCGCTATCTGACGGGTGCGGGCGAGCGCGCGCTGTGCACCGTGGGCGATGCACAGCAGTCGATCTACCGTTTCCGAGGCGCCGAGGTCGAGGTGTTCCGTCGCCAAGAGCGCAAGGTGGGCTCCTCTGCTGCGCCCGAGGCGACTGCCGTGGCCGACGCCCCTGCTGGCGAGCTCGTTAAACTCGTGCGCAACTTCCGCAGCCATGACGAGGTGCTGCGTTACGTAGCACGCGTCTTCGACGGCGATACCGGTGGTTTGATGCAGGGGTTCTTGGATCTTGAGCCGAGTGACGATCGCGAGGACAAGCTCAAGGCAAAGGCTTCGCGCCGCCAGGCGCTGCTCGTTGCCGGCGGCAGCACCCAGGAACGAACGCAGGCGAAAGCCCGTGCGATTGCGGAGCGGTTCCAAGCGCTCGTTAAAGCGGGCCAGCCCCAGGGCAGCATGGTGTTGTTGCTGGGCCGTATGACTAATGCCGACGTCTACGCGCAGGCTTTCCGCGACCAGGGACTCGACTGCGTTATCGCGGGCGGCTCGGTCTTTGCCCAGGCAGCCGAGGTGCAGACGGTGCGTGCCCTGGTCTGCGCGCTCGCCAATCCGGCTGATACGGCCCAAGGTCTTATGCCGTTGCTGGCCTCGCCGATGTTTGCACTCGGCGTCCAGGAGTTCCTGGCGCTGGCGACCAAGCTCGACGAGCGGACGGGCGAGACGTCGCGCCGCAATATCGATGTGGGCATCATGAGCGATTCCGATGTGCCGGGTTTGCAGAACCTGCCGCTCGTGACGCGTGCCCGCGAGGTACTGCGCTACGCGCTTCGTCGCGTGGGACGCGATTCGTTCGCTGCCATCGCGCGCGACGCGGTCAATGCCTCCGGCTGGTTCGTGCGTCTGGCGCAGCGCGGCCCCGAGGGGAAGGCCATTGCCGCCAACGTGCTCAAGGCGCTCGACGCCGTGACCGAGGCAGAGGCCGAGCTCGGCAATTCTCCGCGCTCCATCGCGCTCGCCTTCGACCGCTTCTTGGCGGGCAAGGAGGCCCCGGGCGCGCTCAACGAGGAGGGCGACGGCGCGGTGCGCATCATGACCGTGCATGCGTCCAAGGGTCTGGAGTATCCGGTCGTAGCGGTTGCCGAGTGTTTTGGCGTGCGCAAATCGTCCGGTGCGGCACAGATGGGTCGCGTCGACGGTGGGGCGCATGTCGTGGCGCTGCCGGCGCGCTTCGATGGCGTTAAGCTTGCCGACGGGACCTTCGTGAAGGGCGATGACGTCAAAAAGCAGTTTGAACACGCGTTTAAGGGCAAGGGCACGTCGCTGTGGCTGCCGCCAGAGCTTATGGAGGACGTATGCGCGACGGGCTCTCCCGCCGAGGCATTTGCTCGCCTGCGCAACGACGACCTGCGGCTTTCGCTCGAGGAGCGGGCCCGCCTGCTCTACGTTGCCATGACGCGTGCGCGCGAGCTGGTGATCTTGGCGATGGATGCCGGCGTGAGCCGCGGCAAGGTGACGGCGCCGACCTTCGACGTCGAGACCGATCTGACCTACGACGTGCTGCGCCGTATTTTGCCGACCGACACTCTGGACATGCCGCAGCTCGATGCCGACCGCCTGGTGTTCGACAACTCCCAGCCGGGCGACTACGAGCTCATTTCGCTCGCGGACTTTACCTTTGGCGAGCAGGCGTTTGAGGCCAACGCTTCGCTGGATGCCGAGGGCAGGCTTGTTCGTGGCGATGCCGATGCCGCCGATAATGCTGCGCGCTCAACCGTCCCCGGTCCTGCCGACCCCAAGCCCGATTCGTTTGAGCTTGTGTATCCCCAGGCAGTGGGCGTGCGCATGGGCATCTGTCCGTATCCGATGCGTGACTCGTATAGCTACTCATCAATCGCCGCGGCGCTCCATGCCGAGACGGAAGACCGTGCCGCCGAGGCTCGTGTTCCCATGGACGAGGCCGGCGATGATGCGGAGTCGGATGGTTCCGAGATGACGGATGCAGACGTGGCCGCCGTTGAGCCCGCCGGCAACCCTATGGCGCTGGGCTCGGCGTTCCACGCCGCCTGCCAGTGGCTCATCGAGATGGGTGCCGATGCGCTGCCCGCTGCGCGCGCCGATGCGCTGGCGCGTCTGTGGCGCCTGACGCCGGAGCAGCGCGAGCGCTTCGATGTCGCCCTGAATCGCTGGCTCAAGTCGGCGGTCCGTGCCGAGCTGCTTGCCTGGCCGTGCGTTCGCGCCGAGGTGCCGTTCTTTTCGCTGGGCTGCGAGGACGAGGACATCGCTCGCTACGGCGCCTATGCCGAAGGCGCCATCGACGCTTTGGCGACGAACCCGGCAGATTCGTCACGCGCGCTGGTCATCGACTACAAGACGGGCGGCACGCCGGATGAGACGCCGGAGCAGCTGCAGGAGAAGCACGCCCTGCAGGCGCGCGTCTACGCTGATGTTCTGCATAAGGCGGGCTTTGAGGCCGTGACCGTCAAGTTCGTCCGCGTGGAGCAGCCGGATCCAACCATCTTCGTCGAACCCGCCGAGCCCCAAGTAGTCACCTATAACTTCTAATCCTCAGATAACTTGCGGTGGAATAGTTCCTGCATTGCGGCCCAGGTGGCCCAAGCGGGAACTATTCCACCGCAACTGCAAGAGGAGCCGTGTGGGTTTGGCTAGGTTCGGGTGCCGTCCGCGCCGTGCGGTAAAATCGTTCAGTCAGAACACGAACCCGCATCGGAGCTCATCACATGGCATTCGTCCATCTGCACAACCACACCGTCTTCTCCATGCTCGACGGCGCAACCCGTATCCAGGATATGGTCAACCGCGCCGTAGAGCTGGGCATGCCCGCCGTCGCCATTACCGACCACGGCTACATGTATGGCGTGCCCGACCTGGCGCTGGCCTGCGACGCCGTCAACCACAACACGCCCGAGTACAAAACCTGGAGCCACGACAAGGCCTTCTTGGAAAAGGACCGCCGCGACGAGCTGGTGGAGCCCGATCCCGAGGAAAACCCGCGCGAGCATGCCCAGTATGTGAAGGACATGGCCATGTGGGACGAGAAGGGCAACATCGACGAGCTCAAGCCGCCCCTGGTCATCAAACCCATCTTTGGCTGTGAGGTCTACTTTACGCCGGACGAGACGCTCGCCCGCGACCATAAGCCCGAGCTCTACCACATGATTCTTCTGGCCAAGGACCAGGAGGGCTACGTCAACCTGATGCAGACGGTCTCCGAGGCCGCCGTGCAGGGCTTTTACTACAAGCCGCGCGTGACGCTCGACAACCTGCGCCGCCACGCCAAGGGCATGATCTGCACCAGCGCCTGCATCGCGGGCATCATTCCCAAGTACATCGACCGCGGTGACATGGAAGGCGCCATCAAGTGGGCCGAGACCTTCCGTGACACCTTCGACCCCGGCGACTTTTATATCGAGATCCAGGAACACGGCATCACCACCGACAACGGCCTGACCGACGAGCAGATGGACCGCGCACTCATCGATATTGCCAAGCAGGTGGGCGTCAAGGTCATCGCCACCAACGACTTCCACTACCTGCGCCGCGAGGACGCGCCCGTGCAGGACGTCATCATGTGCATTGGCATGAACGCCAAGGTCGACGACCCCAACCGCATGCGCATGACCGGCTCGGAGTTTTACATGAAGACCGAGGAGGAGATGCGGGCGATGTTCCCGTATTGCCCCGAGGCCTGCGACAACACGCTCGAGATTGCCGACAAGTGCTATGTGGAGCTGGACTGGGACTCCATCATCCTGCCGCGCTTCCCGTTGCTCGATCCCGGCGAGACGCACGAGAGCCAGTTCCGCCGCGAGTGCGAGAAGGGCCTGCGCCAGCACTATGGTGACGATTGGGCCACGCGCGAGATCTGTGGCGTCAACATCAAAGAGCGCTTTGAGTACGAATACAAGGTCATCTGCGACAAGGGCTTTGCCGCCTACTTTTTGATCGTCGCCGAATACGTGCAATGGGCCAAGGACAACGGCATCGGCGTCGGCCCTGGCCGTGGCTCGGCAGCCGGCGCTATCGTCGCCTACGCCATGAACATCACCGCGTTTGACCCGCTCGAGAACGGCCTGATGTTCGAGAGGTTCCTGTCCCCGCAGCGTACCGAGATGCCCGATATCGATATGGACTTCGACGATGAGCGGCGCCTCGAGGTCGTGGAGCACGTTCGCCAGCTCTACGGCCCCGAGAAGGTCACCCACGTTATCACCTACTCGACCATCAAGGCCAAGCAGGCCATCAACGACGCCGCGCGCGTTCTGGACTACCCCGTCTACATGGGCCAGCGCCTGTCCAAGATGGTCTCGAGCGACCCCAAGGTCAAGCTCAAGCAGGTACTCGAAAAACAACCCGGCAAAGAGGATCTGTTTAACCCCGACTTTGCCGAGGCCTATAAAAAGGACGACGACGCCCGCCGCATCATCGACACGGCGCTCTCGATCGAGGGCCTCACCCGTGGCGAGGGCGTGCACGCGTGCGCCGTTCTGATCTGCCGCGACCCCGTCAACGAGCATGTGCCCACCAAGCTCGACACCAAGGGCGGCGTCGAGATTACCCAGTACGAGGGCCATACCGTTGCCGACATGGGCCTGCTCAAGATGGACTTCTTGGGCCTGCGCACGCTGACGGTTATCTCCAAGGCCAAGGCAAACATCAAAAAGAACTTCGGCATCGACATCAAAGAGGAAGAGATCCCCTTTGACGATCCCGAGATCTTTAAGCTCATGGGTTCCGGCCACACCGCCGGCGTCTTCCAGGTCGAGTCCGCCGGCATGACGGCCACGATCAAGAATATGAAGCCCACCGAGTACAAGCACGTCGTGGCATTGATCGCCCTGTACCGCCCGGGCCCGCTGGGCGCCGGCATGGTTTCGTCCTACATCAACCGTATGAACGGCAAGGAGCCGGCCGTCTCCTACGACGACCGCCTGGACGACATCCTGGGCGAAACCTACGGCACTATGGTCTACCAGGAGCAGGTTATGCTCATCTCCGTCGAGATGTGCGGCTTCTCCAAGGGCGAATCGGACTCGCGTATCCGTAAGCCCGTGGCTAAGAAAAAGATCAAGCTGCTCACGTCGACGGTGCTCCACTGGGAGGATGGCTCGGACGAGACCACCTACGACCACTGGATGAACGGCGCTATCAAGAACAACTACACGCGCGAGGTCGCCCAGAAGATTTGGGACGATGTTCTCGAGTTCGCATCTTACGCCTTTAACAAGTCGCACTCCGCTGGCTACGCCATCCTGGTTATGCAGACGGCGTGGCTCAAGGCGCACTATCCGCACGAGTACATGGCGGCCGTTCTGACGTCCTACACGGGCAAGACCGACAAGATCGTGCATTACGTCTCGGCGTGCCGTCACGACGGCATCCCCGTGCTGTCGCCAGATGTCAACGAGTCCGGCACCGAGTTCACGGCTACCAAGGAGGGCGTGCGCTTTGGTCTGGCCGGCATTCGAGGCGTGGGTACCGGCGTGGCGCAGGCGATTATCGCTGAGCGCGAGGCAGGCGGTCCGTTTAAGACGCTGCACGACTTTGTCGAGCGCGTGGACTCGAGCCAGGCCAACCGTCGCGTGATCGAATCGCTCATCAAGGCAGGCGCCTTCGACTCCACGGGCTATCCACGCCGCCAGATGATGCACTTTGTGGACAAGAACAACCCCGAGAACATCATCGACGCCGCGGTAAAGCGCCAGAAGGATCGCGCGAGCGGCCAGACGTCGTTCTTCGATATGTTTGGCGACGTTGAGGGCTCGGGCTTTGAGGTGAGCGTGCCCGATCCGGATGGCCAGGAGTGGGACCGCCACCTTAAGCTGAGCCAGGAGAAGGAGGTTCTGGGCATCTATGTCTCGGACCACCCGCTGCGCCCGTTTGAGTATGCACTTAGCAAAGCGCGCGACTTCTCGTTCTCGCAGATCGACACCGGCTACGAGGTGCAAAACCCCACGGGCGGTACCATCAACCAGGAGATTCCCGAGGGCAAGGCGCTGTGGTGGGCCGGTATGGTCTCGAGCGTGTCCAAGCGCGTGACCAAAAACGGCGACCCCATGGGCATCGTGCAGCTCGAGGACATGGAAGGCGAGGCCACCGTCGTGGTGTTCCCCAAGACCTACAAGGAAGCCGAGGGGTATCTATACGGCGAGGTCGATCCCGAGACCGGTGCACAGCTGTCCGATGCGTTTGTGCGCATTAAGGGCAAGCTCGAGCGCTCGGACCGCGGCGACCAGATCATCGCGCAGGAGATTGTGCCGCTTGAGCTCAACGAGGAGAGCAACAAGCCCAAGGTGTTTGAGGTCATGGTGCCCAACAACCGCTTTAGCCAGGGCAATATGGCGCGTCTTGCCACGGTGCTTACCACCAACCCGGGCGGCGACCGCGTGGAGATCTTTATCGAGCAGGTGGACGGGCGCGTACTGCGTGCCGAGGTACCGGCCAAGGTCAACGCACGCTCGATTCCGTTGTTGGCAGAGGCAAAGGCCATCGTGGGCAACCAAGGCAGAGTGACGGTGATCTAAGGGCGACCTTGCTGGTCCGCGCGAGATTGGAGGAAGTGATGGCGCAGGGGACGTTTGTGCAGGCGCTTCGTAAGGAGGCGGCGCTTAGCAGCACCTTTATGAAGGGGCGCTCGCTCATGCTCAACGGTGCCGTGCTGTCGTTTGAGGACTCCGGCTCGCGCTTCTCCAAAAACGTGAACATCGAGGGCACGGTGCGCGGCTCGCGCGGCGACCTGTACAAGACGCACGTGGTGCTCGACATGGACGAGCACGAGGTGATCGACTACGACTGCGATTGCCCCGCCGCCTTCCGCTATTCCGGCATGTGCAAGCACGCTATCGCCACGGCGCTGGCGTATCTGGATGCCAGTGGCGCCGAGCCCGTCGAGGGCTTGCGTACGCCGGTCCGCACGTTTACGGTACCGCCCGCACAGTCCAAGCAGCCCACGCGCCCCGTGCCCACCGCATCTGCGGTCAACCCCAACTTTCCCTTCCCGGCGCCCGTCCCCACGAGCCCGAGCCTTGTGGCGGCGCTTTCCGATCTTTCGGACGCGCGCATGGACGAGCTCGCGGCCATGCGCCGCAAGCTCGCCGGCACCATTGACCCCGATGCGCCCAAAGCGGTGCTGGAGCCCTCGCTGGTGCCGTACTACAATCCGCTGTTTGCCGATCGTTTTAACTGGGCGCTCGAGTTTCGCATTCGCTGCGGTTCGGTGTCCTACGTGGTTAAGGATATCGACGGCATGGCCGATGCCTATGTGCGCGGCGGTACGTTCTCCTATGGTAAGAAGCTTACGTTTGTCCATGTGCCCGAGGCGTTCGATGACGTGTCGACAAAGCTGCTCGACTTTATCGCAATGACGGTCGCCTACCTAGGCGATATTACGAGCTCGCGCTCGGCATCGTATGACTTTGCCCGCAGCGGTTTTGTCGCCGAGCGTCAGTTGCCGGTATCCGAGTATTCCATCGTGTCCGTGCTGGACCTGCTGTGTGGCAGGACCCTGTCCTTTGAGCCTGCTTGGTCGCGGGGGACGACGACGCATCGCGCCTACGAGGTGGCGGTCGAGCCGTCGCCGCAGGGGGAGGGCGAAGTCCCGGCCAAGCGCCCGCCGCTCCTTGCCGCCAAGATTGCACCGGCGGCGGGAGGCAGCTATGACCTGCGCCTTCCGGCCGATATGTACTGCTTTGTCGCTGGTGACGCAGCCTATCTGGTCGATACGCGCCGCGCGCGCCGTACCGACACGGCGTTTGCCCAGCATGCGGCACCGTTCCTGTCGCGCTTGTTGCCCTGCCGCACGCCGGTCCATATCGCCGCCGACCAGGTGGGCGAGTTCTGCCGCATGGCGCTGCCTATCTTGCGCGACTACACCGACCTGACCGCCCCCGCCGCGCTCGATGCCGTGGCGCCCGAGCCGAGCTTTGCCATGGCGATTGGCGTCGACGATGGCCTTGTGACCTGCAAGATTACAGTGGCCTACGGTGATTGGTCGGCAGATCTCTTTAGTCTTGGTGCTCCGGGTAGTCCTTTCGAAGAGCAACGCCCCGGCGTTCCGCCCCGCGATACGGTGGCGGAGTTTCGCGTTATGGACACGGCTGCCCTGTATTTCGACTTTTACGAGGGCGGCCTGGCATTTGAGGAGCGCGATGACGCTCGTCTGTTCTGCCTGCTGACCGAGGGGCTGGCGGCTTTGTCCGAGCTGGGCGAGGTCATGCTCAGCGACCGCCTGCGCCAGATCTCGGTCCGCCCTGCGCCCAAGCTCTCGGTGCGTGCAACCGTCAAGAGCAACTTGCTCGACGTCGAGCTGGGTGCGAGCGGGCTTTCGGCGGTCGACCTTGCCATCTACCTTGACTCCTACAAGCGTCACCAGACGTTCGCGCGCCTTACGTCCGGGGATATCGTGCGCCTGGACGAGGGCGCGCGTGCCGCGTTTGGTTTTGCCGAGGACTTGGGCGTCGATGCCGTCGACCTGCTCGACGGCGTGTCGCTTCCTGCGTCGAGCACCCTTTTTGTCGATAGCATGCTCGCGCGCACGCCGGCGCTCGAGGTCGATCGCGACGCGGCGTTCCGCCGCACCGTCGAGCGTCTGGACACGCTCGGCAAGATGGACTTTACGGTGCCCGCCTCGCTCAAGGCTACGCTGCGTGGCTACCAGGTCGACGGCTACCAGTGGCTCGGCTCGCTCGAGCACCTGGGCCTCGGCGGCATCTTGGCCGACGATATGGGCCTGGGCAAAACGCTGCAGATGATCGCGCATATTCTGGCGCGCGTGGAGGCGGGGGATACCAAGCCCACGCTTGTGGTATGTCCCGCGTCGCTTGTGTACAACTGGGCTGCCGAGCTGGAGCGCTTTGCCCCCTCGCTTGATGTGTGCGCCATCGTGGGCGCCAAGGCCCAGCGTCGCGTTCAAATTGCCGGTGCCGCCGAGCACAACGTGGTCGTGACGTCGTATGACCTCATGCGCCGCGACATCGACGAATACGTCGAGCAGGACTTTGCCCGCGTGGTGCTCGACGAAGCCCAATACATTAAAAACCCGCTCACCCAGGTGGCCCGCGCTGCCAAGCGCCTGCCGGCCGGCGTGCGCTTTGCCTTGACGGGAACGCCCATCGAAAACCGCCTGTCCGAGCTCTGGAGCATCTTCGACTTTTTGATGCCGGGCCTTCTGGGCACGCGCGACTCATTTGCCAAGCGCTTTGAGAGTCCCGTCGAGCATGCCGAGGGCGACAGCGCCGCTCGTCTGCAGGCGCTCGTGTCGCCGTTTGTGCTGCGTCGCGTTAAGGAAGACGTGGTGGCCGACCTGCCCGAGAAGATCGAGGATACGGTGATGGCGCAGCTTACCGGCGAGCAGCGCAAGCTCTACCTGGCCAACCAAGACCGCATTGCCCAACAAGTGCAGCACCGCGAGGCGGGGGAGTTTAAGAAAGACAAGCTCAAGGTACTTGCCGAGCTCACCAAGCTGCGTCAGATCTGCTGCGACCCGCATCTGCACTATGCGGACTACAAGGCGGGAAGTGCCAAGCTCGATACGTGCATGGAGCTCGTGCACGGCGCGCTCGACGGCGGTCATCGCATCTTGCTGTTCAGCCAGTTTACGGGCATGCTCGATATCATCGGCAAGCGCCTGGCCAAGGAGGACATCGCCTTCCTTAAGCTTACGGGCGCATCGTCTAAGGAGAGCCGCGCCAAGATGGTTGCACAGTTCCAGGCGGGCGAGGTGCCGGTGTTCTTGATTTCGCTCAAGGCGGGCGGCGTGGGCCTTAATTTGACGGCTGCCGACGTGGTCATCCACTACGACCCGTGGTGGAACGTGGCGGCACAGGACCAGGCGACCGACCGCGCCCACCGCATTGGCCAGCAGCACGCCGTGACCGTGTACAAGCTCATCGCCAAGGACACGATCGAGGAACGCATTATGCAGATGCAGGAGTCCAAGCGCGACCTGGTCAACAGCGTGCTCGGCGGCGATGGTATCTCGTCGGCGCTGTTCACGCGCGAGGATGTTCTGGCGCTGCTCGGTGGCGACGGTCGCTAGCTGCGCGCGGGATGGGGCTGCCGGGGCGGATAGTACGCGCCGCTCCACCGTTCCCGCCCGTTATGTGTTCATTTGCCATGCCGTGGATGGCTCGGCGCTCTTTGGGCATAAGAAGCGTCAAGTACATTGGCACATCAGCAAAGGAGAACATCATGGCGAAATTCTTTAAGGACTCCGACGGCAAGCTCGTTGCCGCCCTTGGCGACGGCGTTGCGACCCCTGCCGGCTGCACGGAGCTGACGGCGAACACCGAGGACGCAGCGCACGAGAAGCATGTGCCTGTTGTCGAGATCGAGCGCGACGGCCACGTCATTCGTGCACGCGTGGGCTCGACCGAGCATCCCATGCTGCCCGAGCACTATATCGAGTGGATCGCGCTTGAGGCCGAGGGCCGCCTGGAGGTCCATTACCTCGAGCCCGGCATGAAGCCCACGACTTTTTTCGCTGGCGGCTCCAAGACCGGTACCGTCTATGCCTACTGCAACCTGCATGGGCTGTGGTCCGCGACGTTCTAGGAGCGCGCCCCCGCTCGGGGTATCATAGCTAGCATATGCACATGCGAGCGCCGGCTGCATTATGCGGCCGGCGCTTTTACTACGACAACGACGATTTACGACGGAAAGGGCTGGGCCATGAAGCTCGCACTTGCACAGATCGATATGCGCCTGGGTGACATCGAGGGCATTTGCGGCCGCATCGAGGACCAGGCTCGCCTGGCTCATGAGCGCGGCGCGCGCGTGCTGTGCGTTCCGGCCCCGCTCTTTATGGGTGCCATGCCGGGAAGCCTGGTGGGCGCTGCCGATTTTGAGCACGATATGCTGACGGGCCTGACGGGCGTTGCCGAGCGCATCCAAGAGCTCGATATGATCTGCATCGTGCCCTCTGCGGTTTCGTTTGAGGGCCAGCCCCTGCTTGACTATATGATGCTCAAAGATGGTCGCGTGGTGCCTGCGCGCACAAGCATCGCCCTGCAGCGTGGCGAGAGCAACGACGCGCGTTGGGCACCGCCGGTGTTTGATGTGGACGGCGTGCGCATCGCCGTGGTGTTTGACCTGGACCGCGAGCTCGAGATGCTGCCGACCGGTGTCGACCTCATTGCTTATTTCCAGTTCAACGCATTTGACATGACCGACCACGAGACGGCTGCCGTCGCCGCCGTGCGCAGCGGTGCTTACCGCAAGATCGCCTCCAGGCGCAGCGTATGGTTTGCCTGCATGGCGCCGGTCGGCGCCTATGACGAGTCGGTGTATACCGGCGGGTCGTTTGTACTCGACGATTGCGGTCGCGTGGTGGCCCAGGCGCCGTGTTTTGAGGAGAGCCTGCTGGTTCAGGAGATTCAACGCGGCGTAATGCTCGATGCTTTGGAGGACCATGAGCTGCCCCAGTTTCGCTCCGAGGAGTGGCTGTGGCAGGCGCTGGTGCTTGCCGTGCGCGACAATGCCCGCGCCCGCGGCGCTTCGCGTGCCGTTGTGGCGCTCGAGGGCGATTTGCCGTCGTCCCTGTTGGCGGCGCTTGCCGTCGATGCCTTGGGTCCGCGTAACGTAATTGGCCTGGTGCTGGGGCGCAACCGCATCTTTACGCCGGCGCAGGAGGAGGCCGAGGCCGCCCGTTGTTCCGCTGTTCGCTCAATCGCCGAGCGCTTGCACATTCGCACCGTCGAGCGCGATGCGCCGGATGCGGCGCGCGTGCTCGACCGCGACGTGTCGGCGGGCGATGCCGAACGCCTGCGTTCGCGTGCGCTGGGCCTGATGCTCGAGGACACGGCGCTCGAGCTGGGCGCCATGGCGTTGAGCCCGCTTTCCAAGACCGAGTACGCGCTGGCGGCGCCCGCGCTGTCCGGCGGCTACCAGGGCGACTTTGCGCCCTTTGGGGATGTGTATCTGTCGACGCTCGAGTTTGTGGCACGCGTGCGCAACCGTGCTTCGGCCGTGGTGCCCCAAGAGCTCGTGACGCTCAACGCGGTGGAGGATTGCATGGATCGCGTGCTGGCGCAGGCGCTCTCGACGCTCGCCGGTCCGGTTGATATGCTCGATCGCGCGGCGCAGCTGCTGGGCGGGCTTGAGCCGGGCGAGGTCGATGGTGCGCTCGAGTCGCACGTGGACCGCAACCGTCCCTTTGACGACATCCCGATGGCCGCCGCCAAGCCCGAGGCCTGCTCGCTGCTGCTGATGCTCGTGCGCCAGGGTGAGGCTGCCCGTCGCATGCTACCGACGGCGCCGATCGTTTCGGCCCGTTCGTTTGCCGAGCGCGCCTGGCCGTACATGCTTGCGTGGTCCGATCTTGGCCTTAGCGGTAAAGAGCGCATGACGGTTGATTCGCTGGCGCGCGCCGAGGTGCGTCGCTTTGCCGACGACGATACGAGTGACCGTATGCGCGGCGAGATGATGGGCTTATTGGGCGAGCTGTTGGGTATTTCACCCGAGCAGATGGAAGAGCTGCGCTCCGAGGACGGTCAGCGTCGTTTGCACGAGGGAATGAAAAAGTTCGAGGGCGAGGTCCAGGACGCCATCGACAAGATGATGGGCGGTCAGGGCGGACCACAGGGTGGGTCCCAGGGTGGTCCGATGCCGCATCCACCGGTGGATCCCCGACAGTTCCCGTTCTTCTCGCAGAACTAAAAATGTTACGCGGTTTTACCAAACCGCGTAACGAGTCGACGCTGCGCGAGCCCCTGCCGGGCAATCTGCCGCTCAAACCGTCGCTTGCGTACAGAAGTACGCGGCGCTCCTCTTTCGCGACACCTTGCCACGGCAGGGACTCGCTCGCTGACTTATGCTCAACCTATGGTTCAACCTTGCTTGCTAGATACGGTCACTGTTGTGTTATTCTAGAACAGACGTTCGTGAATGATGCGCGGGGCCTTGCCTTGCGCTGTGCTTGTGGTGAGGGGAGGTTGGCTTGGTCATTTTGGGTATCGATCCCGGTTTGGCCCATACGGGCTGGGGGATTATCGAGGAGCGACGTGGCGAGGTTCGCTGCCGTGCCTACGGTTGCATCGAGACCAGCGCGGGCAGTCCGCTCGCGGTGCGCCTGTCGCATATCGCCCGCGACCTCAAGGGCGTCGTCGAACGCTACCGTCCCGATACCGCGGCTATCGAGAGCATCTACTTTGGCGCTAACGTCCGCTCGGCCATCCCCACGGCGCATGCCCGCGGTGCCGCGCTCGTGGCGCTTTCGGAGTGCGCGCTCGAGATTGGCGAATACACGCCCATGCAGATCAAGCAGGCCGTGGTGGGCACCGGTGCCGCAGATAAACGGCAGGTTGCCTACATGGTGCGCACGCTCACGCAGCTCGATCACGACCCTCATCCAGACCATGCCGCCGATGCCCTGGCCTGCGCCATCTGTCACGTTAACCTCAGCCGCACCCGGGCGCTTACCGGCGGCGAGTTCTATCAACAGAGAGGAACCGGATACTGATGATTTCCCAGCTCCATGGAACGCTTGTCGAGGCCACGATGAGCTCGGCCGTCGTTGACGTATCGGGTGTGGGCTTTGAGCTCGGTATTTCGGGCAGCACTGCCGCCACGCTGCCTACACCCGGCGGCGAGGTTCGCCTCTATACCCGTATGCAGGTGCGCGAGGACGCCATGACACTTTTTGGCTTTGCCTCCAAGGACGAGCGCACGATGTTTGACCGGCTCGTGTCCGTGTCGGGTGTTGGCCCGCGCCTGGCGCTTGCCGTGCTTTCCACCTATACCGTGGGACAGCTGTATTCCCTGGTGATGGCCGAGGACGACAAGGGCATGGCTAAGGTGCCCGGTGTGGGCAAAAAGACCGCCCAGCGCCTCATCTTGGAGCTCAAGAGTACCTTTGCCAAGGACAAGGGCTTTGTGCCGGTCGACGTGATTCCCGGCCAGGTTGCGATGCCGGTTCCCGCCGCCGCTCCCTCGGCCATCGATGACGCCCGTGCGGCGCTCCTCTCCATGGGCTTTAGCCCGCAGGAGACCGAGGTTGCCCTGAGCGGGTATGATGGGCAGGATATGCGTGTCGAGGATCTGCTCGGCGCGGCGCTTAAGCGACTCGGAATGGATGCGTGATGTGGGAAGCCGATGACTCTCAGGACCTGTGGGCGACGCCCGGCAACTCGCCGGCGGCATCCATGGCGCACGGTGAGCGCATGGTGGGCTCGGAGCTGACGCCCGAAGACCTCGATGTCGACCGTACCCTGCGTCCCCAGCGCCTGGACGACTACTGCGGTCAGGAGCATATCAAGCAGAGCCTTCGCGTGCTGATCGAGGCGGCGCAGAGCCGTGGCGAGACGCTCGATCACGTGATCTTCTCGGGCCCTCCGGGTCTGGGCAAGACCACGCTGGCTACCGTTATCGCCAACGAGCTGGGCGCTCAGATCAAGACGACGAGCGGCCCGGCCATCGCGCGCACCGGCGACCTGGCGGCTATCCTTACCAACTTGCAGCCGGGTGATGTGCTGTTTATCGACGAGATTCACCGCCTTAATCGCTCGGTCGAGGAAGTCTTGTATCCCGCTATGGAGGACTTTGCGCTCGATATCGTGATCGGCAAAGGCCCCGCCGCTCGCTCGATTCGTCTGGATATCCCCAAGTTTACGCTGGTGGCGGCAACGACCCGCTCGGGTATGCTGACCGGCCCGCTACGCGACCGCTTTGGCATTTCGTATCGCCTGGACTACTACACGGTCGAGGAGCTTGCCCAGATCGTGACGCGCTCGGCAACCATTCTGGGCGTGACGATCGACCATCCGAGCGCGCTCGAGATCGGCTCGCGCTCGCGTGGCACGCCGCGCTTGGCCAACCGTCTGCTCAAGCGCGTGCGCGACTATGCGCAGGTGCGCGGCAACGGTCCTATTGAGCTTGATATTTGCCGTCAGGCGCTCGAGTTCTTTGAGATTGACGAGCTTGGTCTGGACTGGATGGACATTCGTATCTTGGAGACGCTTGCCAAGACGTTCTCCGGCCGTGCCGTGGGCCTGACGACCCTTGCCAGTGCGGTGGGCGAGGACCCGGGTACGCTCGAGGATGTCTATGAGCCCTATCTGCTGCAGTGCGGCTTGATGATTCGCACGCCCCAGGGCCGCCAGGCAACCTTGCGCACCTTTGAGCACTTGGGCATCGAGCCAGCCGATTAGAGGCGGGTTTGTTTTGGCTGGTCTGTAGGCTAACACTGAGCATTGGATAAACATATCGCCATTCATCGGTTACGGGTGTTTTACTATTGCGCGCCCGTGCTATGCTGAAATGGTCTTTTTCTCATTCGGTAACGAAAGGACCGCCCATGCCTACTGACATCGAAATCGCACGTTCCGTCACGCCGCTGCCCATTACCGAGGTGGCTAAGAACGCCGGCGTCGACGTAAAGCACCTGATTCCGTACGGCTTCGACAAGGCTAAGGTCGACTATTCACTGCTCAACGAGCCGACCGATCACCAGGCCAAGCTCGTCCTCGTGACCGCCATCAACCCCACGCCCGCTGGCGAGGGCAAGACCACCACGACCATCGGTCTGGCCGATGGCCTGCGCCGTCGCGGCGTCAAGAGCGCTGTGGCCCTGCGTGAGCCTTCGCTCGGTCCCGTCTTTGGCGTAAAGGGCGGCGCCGCCGGCGGCGGCTGGGCTCAGGTCATCCCCATGGAGGATATCAACCTGCACTTTACCGGCGACTTCCATGCTATTGGCGCCGCCAATAACCTGCTGGCTGCCATGCTCGACAACCATATTCAGCAAGGCAACCAGCTCGGTATCGATGTTAAGCGCATCACCTGGAAGCGCGTCGTCGACATGAACGACCGCCAGCTGCGCCACGTTATCGACGGCATTGGCGGCAAGGCTCAGGGCGTGCCGCGCGAGGACGGCTTCGATATCACCGTTGCCTCCGAGGTCATGGCGATCCTGTGCCTGTCCACGAGTATCAATGACCTCAAGGAGCGCCTGGGCGAGATCGTCGTCGGCTACAGCTTTGCCGGCGAGCCCGTCCGCGCCCGCGACCTCAAGGCTCAGGGCGCCATGGCTGCGCTGCTTAAGGATGCGCTCAAGCCCAACCTGGTGCAGACGCTTGAGGGTACGCCCGCGTTTGTCCACGGCGGCCCCTTCGCCAACATCGCCCACGGCTGCAACTCCATCATGGCTACGCGCATGGCTATGCGCTTTGGCGATGTCGCCATTACCGAGGCCGGTTTCGGCGCCGATTTGGGTGCCGAGAAGTTCCTCGACATCAAGTGCCGCATGACGGGCGTCCGCCCCAGCGCCGTCGTGATTGTCGCCACCGCCCGCGCGCTTAAGTACAACGGCGGCGTTGCCAAGGCCAACCTTAACGACGAGAACCTTGAGGCCCTCAAGGCCGGCATGCCCAACCTGCTGCGTCACGTTGACAATATCCAGAACGTCTATGGTCTTCCCTGTGTGGTCGCCATCAACCGCTTCCCGACGGACACTGAGGCCGAACTCGAGCTCATCGAGTCCGAGTGCCAGAAGCTCGGCGTTAACGTTAAGCTTTCCGAGGTCTGGGCCAAGGGCGGCGAGGGCGCGCTCGACCTGGCTGATGAGGTCATGCGCCTGATTGAGCAGCCGAGCGAGCTCAAGTTTGCCTACGAGGACGGCGCCGATGTTGCCGATGCCCTCGAGGCCGTCGCCACCAAGGTCTACCGCGCCGACGGCGTTGACTTTACGCCGGCTGCCAAGCGTCAGCTCGCCGAGCTGCGCGAGAACGGCTTTGGCAACCTGCCGGTGTGCGTCGCCAAGACCCAGTACAGCTTTAGCGACAACGCCAAGGCGCTGGGCGCCCCCGAGGGCTTCCGCATCACCGTGCGCGAGCTCAAGGTTTCCGCCGGTGCCCACTTTGTGGTCGCGCTGACTGGCAGCGTCCTGACCATGCCGGGCCTGCCCAAGGTTCCCGCGGCCGAGAACATCGACGTCGACAACGACGGCAACATCACCGGCCTGTTCTAAGCCTGCTGCTCATAGCCGCTTGTCCGCCCCGTCGCGCCTACCAAGGCCCGGCGGGGCTTTTTGATCCTTAGGCACGCGCATGTCTTGTAGATACCGACGGCCATTGCCCATCTTAGGCTTTTGCGCGGGTAGAATGCATGGATAACTTGATGCTTGCAGGCGACGGAAAGGAAACGTTGCATGGATCAGGACAAGACGACCGTGATGGGCGGATATGGCTCCGCACAGGCTGGCGGCAGCGCCGATGCGACCCGCATTGTGTCGAACCCCGGCAATGCTGCCCCCGATACGACGCAGGCGTCCGCCGAACCCACACGAGTTATGGGCTATGGCGATACACCGCGGGATCCGTTTGATTATGCACCGCAGGATCCGTATGGCAATGTGGCGCCGGACCCGTATGACAATGCGGCGGCAGGCGCTTATGACAACCTGCCGCAAAATCCCATTCCGCAGCCTCAGCAGACGACGTATATGCCGCGCACGGCGCAGGCCCATCCTCGATATGAGTCGCGCGATCCGTATGCGCGCCAACCTTATCGCGACTATCCCAAATCGATCCCGCAGTATGGTGAGGACGAGGAAGAGACGCCGTCGCGTTCGTCGAGCGTGATCAAGAAGATCCTCATTGTGCTGGCGATCTTCTTTGCCCTCTCGATTGTGTTCGCCATTGTGTCGGGCATGCTCAACAAGCGAGGGAGTTCAACGGCAGATACCACTGCCGAGCAAACCGAGTCCGCCTCGTCTAGCACCGTCGATCTGAGCGATATTCCGGGGCAGTACTGGTCCAACGCCAAGAAGCTCCTCAAGTCGCGCGGCGCCGATCTTTCGAATGCCGTGGTCCTGACTGATGATGGCTCAACGCCCGTCGTCGATGCCAACTGGGTTGTTACTTCTGCCTACTATAACGACAACGGTAACCTTGAAATTCAACTCACGCACAAGAACAGCTCGGGCAGCTCGTCCGACGGTCAAAGCGGCACCGACAGCTCGAGCTCCAACATGCTGGAGGACCTGAGCAACAAGGCGCAGGAATTGGGAGACAAGGCGCAAGAGCTGGGCGATACGACACAAAACCTGGGCGATACCGCGCAGAACTTGGGAGACATGGCGACGGATGCCTGGAATGCCCTACAAAGCGGCATTTCGGGCGCACAGGGAAACTAGCGGCCGAGCGGCTGGAAGTCTTAGCGGTGCAAACAAAAACGGGACGCAGGATTGCGTGACCGGGCGCGTAGGCGCGTTGGTCGGCGGTCCTGCGTCCCGTTTTGCTGTCGATTACAGCCGCTCGGCCGGACGGTCGGGCGAGCTGAAGCCCGAGTCAAACGTGACGACGCACGAGGCGTCGGGCCTGCGCTCGTGTACGATGCGCGTGACGAGCTCCAGCAGCTCCTCGTCGGATATGTCAAAGTCGTCGGGACGCACCAGGTCAAACGAAACGAACCCGTCGTGCTCGTGCAGGTCATGGATGGAGAGCGTGGGATCGATTTGCGCTATGCCGCGCTTGACCCAGCCACGCAGGTCGTCGCCGGTGGTGGCGATGGGGTCGCAGTGCAGCGTGATGCCGATGCCCATCTGCCGTTTGATATCGTGCTCGATGGTGTCCAGGATCTCGTGGTGCTCAAAGGCATCGCCCTCGCCGGGCATTTCCACGTGTGCGCTGGCAAACTGGCGGCCGGGGCCGTAGTCGTGCACCATGAGGTCATGAGTGCCCAGGACCTGGGGGTACGACATGATCCTGTCGCGGATTTCCTGGACGAGCTTGGGGTCGGGCGCTTGTCCCAGCAGCGGGCTGATGGCGTCGCGCACCAGGCCCAGGCCGCTGATGCAGATGAAGATGCCCACGCCCAGGCCCGCCCAGCCATCGAGGTCAAAGCCGGTCGTCTGCGAAATAAGCGCCGCCACCAAGACCGAGCCTGAGGTGATGACGTCGTTTTTGGAGTCCTGCGCCGTGGCGATGAGCGTCTCCGAGTCGATGCGATCGCCCAGCGTGCGGTTGAACGCGGCCATCCAGAGCTTAACGAGCATGGATGTAGCCAGTGCCGCAAGGGAAACGAGCGTGTAATCGGTGGGGGAGGGCTTGATGATCTTGGTAACGGACTCGAGCGCCAGGTTGATGCCGACGGCACAAACGAGGACGGCGACAAACAGGCCGGCGAGGTATTCGTAGCGGCCGTGGCCATAGGGGTGGCCTTCGTCTGCCGGGCGGCTGGCAAGGCGGAATCCGAGCAGGCTCACAATGTTGCTCGACGCATCGGAGAGGTTGTTGAAGGCATCGGCGACAAGCGAGACGGAGCCGGCGAGCAGACCCGCGATGCCCTTAGCCAGGCACAGCGTGATGTTGAGGCCGATGCAGATGAGACTTGCGGCAAAGCCTGCGTTGGTACGGCAAGCCGTATCGACCGGCTCGTCCTCGCTGCCGGGAACAAGCGTATGTACCAGCCGATTTACAAATAGCATGGCAATCGTCCTCACAATCATGGTTAAGGGGATAGTGTAGCTCGCATGGGCGCACCGTGCGCCGATGCTCAGAAAATGCAGCAATGGTCTGCTGGAGCTAACGAGCGGCCCTTCTTGTCCGACCAGGTGCTCCATTTTGGGCCACATGGGTATGGTCATGTGCTTGCCTGCCCGACATACTTAATGTCGACAGCCCCTGCGCAAAGGAGGATGTATCCATGGACGAGATGTTTGCCATTAAATGCCAAAACTGCGGCGGCCCTATGTACTCACACCAGGCTAAACGCAGTTTTGAGTGCGCCTATTGCGGCACGGTCGTTCCGTGGCAGGCCGATGCGGGGGAGCCCAAGAGCGCCCTGGGCATTCGCCATACGCCGCTGACGGTTGTCGATGGGCTGCTTAAGCTCACCCATGTGTCGCAACTCGAGCGCCCGGAGGACCCGGACTGGTATTTCTTTAATTCACACTGGCGCAATCAGTCGGTTCTGGAGCATCTGCTGTGGGAGGACCGCGGCACGGCGCAGGAGTTCCAAGAAGCCACGCACGTGAGCATTCCCTGCCCCTTCTGTGGAGCGTCCTTTGAGGGCGAGTCAACGCAGCGTGTGTTTGAGTGCCCGTCCTGCGGCAACAAGATCGGCATTGCCGACCTGCTCAAGCCGGGGACGTTTAGCAAGCGCCTGACCTTGGGCGTTGGTGCGGAGTATGTACCTGGGCAGGGTATTCCCTGCGAAATCTCGCCGCAGCAGGCACGTGCCAACGCACTGCAGCTGGTGCGCCAGTACCCCGACGCCTTTGCCGGGCACGACGTGGAAGATGCGATCCAAAACGACATGATGCTCTTCTACTTCCCCATGGCGCTCGCGGATTTGCGCATGATGGCGTCCTTCCCGGGCAAGGGCATGAGCAAGGAGACCTTGGTGTACTACGAGGTGCTTGACTGGGCATATCCGCGGGCAAACTACCTGGACGTTCGCCTCATGGGCATTTTGGAACCGTGGGACTTTGCCAAGGTCGGCCCGTTCGATCCCGCCATGCAGGAAGGCGACTTCCGCGTTGTCTCCGTCGATGCGTCTACCAAGGACCAGGTGGTCATTGATAAGCTGGCGCTCGACATTGCCGGCAACGATGCCGAGGCGGTGCTGGGGCTCAATAAAAAGAGCATCCGCACCTGGGCGCGCAAGGCTCGCAAGCATAAGGACGGCCTGGTGATGGTACCGGTCTACTTTGTCGATCGCCCAGCGACGGACAGCCGCGATGGCGAGCAGGTGCGCATTGCCGTAAACGGCCAGACGGGCCGCGCGGCCGCGGTGGTGTTTGGCAACAAGCGCGAAACGCATATCGTGGCGCCGCTCAACCCGAGTCTGCATCTGTCCGGAGAAAGCACCGTGCACGCCACGCCCATCGAGGTCAAATACGTTAAATCGCCCTTCCTCTACCAGATCGTGCGTAAGGGAGGCGGCGAGCAACCGCGCCAGGTGGCAGCGGTTGCCGAGGGTTCCTACCGAGAAGAAAAGCCCAAACGCAAGGGCTTGCTCGCTGCGATCTTTGGGAAGTAGGGGAGTAGTGCCGGTCGGCGCTGCGATCCGATAGCTAGAGGAACGGGGCAGCTCGCAGGAGTGCGGACTGTCGTCTGATTGTTTGAGGGTGCCAGATGTAAATAATCGGTGGAGCGGCTGCAAAAGAGCCGTCTCGCTGGGTAAAATCAGGATGTGCCGCGGAACCCGCTCCTCAGCTAGTCACACTTCGGAAGCGCGGGCAACGCAGGTATTATCGTCTAAAGGGCCGGCTGCAACCGGCCCTTTTTATGACTCCCTTCGCTATCCGTTACTGCTTATATTCCCGCCAGATCGAGTAGAGGTTCCGGGCAATGCCGGTCACATACATCGAGAGGCGCAGGATTTCAAGAAACAAGTTCATAGGCTTCACCCCAATCGGAGATCGGAGCGTTGCCCGCAGGCGGATTCCGCGGCAGTCAAGATTTTACCTCACAGGCCGCGGTGGGAGACATCCTGCCCATTCCATGGTTTGGAACAGTGTCGATCTAACGGGCAATCAAACCCCTAGCACTCTTTGAATTGAGCAAGCATCTGCCCGAAGAAGCTGAGCCCGGATGGCTCATAAATGAGTGAGCCGCCATCTTCGGTTCGGTAGACCCCGCAGGGGAGGTAACGCCCGTCGGGGAGAACATAGAGGTTGGCTTCTTCCTTCAGTCCTGCTGGAAATAGCGGAATCCCGTTTTCGTCCACTTGGAACTCGTCTATATTTGCGATCTTTCTTTCCGTGGTGCCTCCTGGTCAGTTTCTATCGTAAGTGCGCCCTAAAACAAACACTGCTCTATCAGCTCTTTACCGCGCAAGGCGTCGGTCCACTCCTGCGGAATTGCGTCGATGCCGTATACCGTGCCGGCGAGGGCGCCGGCAACGGCTGCGGTGGTATCGGTGTCGTCGCCCAGGTTGACGGCGACAAGCACGCAATCTTCGTAGCTGGTAGTGTTGACGAAGCACCAGGTGGCTGCCTTAAGCGTGTCGCGCACGAAGCCACCTGACCTGATTTCCTGCTCAGGCACGCCTTTCAGATGGAGTGCCCGCGAGGGGAGCGCGCCGTTCATCACATTCCTCATCAGCTCAACAAATATGATGCATGCATCGGTTGATGTTCTGTGGGCGTGCGTGATTGCCGAGACCTCGCGGATCTCGTTGTCCGTCGCATCGGTGAACGCTAGGGGAGCGATGCGCATGAGCGATCCGTTGCCGTTGTCGCGCTCGCCGGAGCCTCCTTTGCCGGTGTGCAAAGCGCGGGCGGTCGTGCCGCCGTAATCGAAAACGCCGTCGATCGTATACTCGCCACGGGCAATCCAGCGTACGAACTTGTCGCGCATGTCTGCGGTGTCGATGTGCCCGAGCTCCCTAATCGAGTCACAGGTAGCAAGCGTCATGGACGTGTCATCGCTCCAGGTGCCGGCGGGCTGCCCATGCGTGCCGTAGCCGATCATGTCCGTGCATTTGAACGTGCCGCGGGGCCTAAACTCGTAAGGAACGCCCAGCGCGTCGCCGACGGCAAGCCCGTAAATGCAGCCGCGTAGCGCTGGTTTCGACGTATGCCCACGTTTCGTTGTAGGGGGCGCTGGCGAGATGAGCCGAAATCCCTCTGAATCGCTCTTGCGTCGTGCGGCCATGTCCTCGGCAGAACGCACTTTAGGTGCGCTTTCGGTGATGGCCTGATTGATGTCTGCCATGGGAAACACCTCTCGTACTTTGGATTGAGGATGCGCGGCTACCTGCGGCAATGTGTCCAGCCCAATTCGGGACGCAGTGAGTCCCGAATTGGGAGAGCTTGTCAGCTAATCTGACAAATGAAAAAACCCGCAACGCTATTGCTTTATACAGCAATAGGGACCTCTTTTGGGCGCCCTGCCTTTGGAGCGTCGGCGAGTCGTGCCTCGATGGAAGATTTGGACACCATGCGCTTGGTGCCATCCTTCCATGAATCCAACAGTTCAGCATTTATAAGTTGCGATACTCTTGCCGAGCTAACGCCAAGCATGCGCGCGGCATCCGCTGCGTGGACGGAGGGGATATCGTTGAGTTCGCGACTGACGGCCACGGCGATAATCTTGCCACCGCGCTGCGGCTCGTGGCCAAAGTTCGGCGCATGCATGGTCAACGCCGCCCATTAGGTGGTCATCGACCATGCATGCGAGAAAATCAGCGGCGCTTTCGACGGCGTCGTTTAGGTCGGATCCGAACGTTCCACCTCCGCTCAGCGAGCCACATGGCACAGCGTTGATAACGCCGTCCGAATCAAAGAACTCGAATTCCCATGCGTAAACCAGGAAAGACCTCCTCTAATGGCGAATAATACGAGGCGTACTCCTAGAAGCATTGCCAGTCGCATCGATGCGGCTAATCATGCCTATCTTAAAGCCTCGCGCGGACTCGAATTTCAATGTCGCTTAGCGCCTTCGTGCAGGATTCCCGAAGTGACTAAAATGTGACCATAGAGACAGTTTTAGCGAACCCCACGGCAGTGACGCGTATGGACAACAACACGCTGCTGTTCCAGGACAAAGGTTCGGGTAGGTTTAAAGACGTCAAGATCTACCCTAACCGCATTGAGGTACTCAAGAAGGGCATTTTTGGCGGCAAGCACACCGAGATTGTCTACCTTAAGGACATCACGGGGGTCAGCAGGATCAAGGGTCGCGACGTTTTCCTACGTAACAGGCTGTTGACTGCCTGTGTCCTTAGTCTGAGCAGCCGCTCCCAAGCTCAGGAGTTCGTGAATGCGCTGAACATGGTGATGTAGCCGATAACGGTGTTCGGGCTAAGGTAAAAATCGGGGCGCAGAACGGTATTCTGCGCCCCGATTGAGTTAATGCGCCCAAAAGGCCGGCTTGCCTATTCGCTAGCACCTTCGTTGTCTTCGCGGTCACTGGCAAGCATTGCTGCACCTGCGACCGTTGTCGCCACGGCGGCAGCGGCGAGCCCGGCGGCAATGCCGGAGCCGTCGCCCGTGTCGGCGAGTTTTCCGCCCGAGCCCTTGCCCTTGTTGCCCTTACCATTCTTATCAGCGCTGCCTGCGTTGGAGCCCGGGCCGCTGTCGGTGCCGGTGCCGCCTGCACTGCCCGAGGCCGCTACGGTAAAGCTTGCGGCTCCATCGCTGGCGAGCGTGTAGTTCTGTGCCGCGTCGCCCAAAAGGCCTTTCGCGCGCACCCAGTACGTTCCTGCGGCAAATGCCTCGCCCTCGGCCATCGCCGTTCCCGGAGCGCCGTTCGCGTCGTGCACAAACTCGAGCTGGGCCGTGCAGGCATCGGTTTCGAGCTTGCCCTCGAGTGATGCCGCAATCTTGGCGCGCACGTCTTCGCCGGCCTTAAGGCCTTCGAGTCCCTCAAAATGGGGCGTCAGCGCGCGTGGATCGATATCGATGGGCACGGAGCCCCGCAGCTCCGTAACGGTCTCGTTGCCCAAGGCGTCGACATCCACATATTCGATGGCAAACGCATGGCCCGAAGCCGCCACGTTGAGTACGTTGCTGCTGTCGACGAGGCGGAAATGACCCTCGCCAACGGTCTTGCCGTCCTGGAGCGAGGCGTCGCTCAGCGAGTCGCCATATGTCATGTGCATGCGGGCTGGGAGGTAGCACGAAGCCGTCTGCTTGTGCTGCGTATCGTAATTGCGCTGGTAGATGCTTCGGGCCAGTGCCGCATCAACAAAGTCGGACGCAATGATGCCAATGTGCTTGCGGCAGTCCGCCTTTGTGCTCTCAACTCCGCTATTGTTTATATACGAGCTCTTGTACAGGTGCTCGTCGACCACTCGCGCTGCGGTAAAAGGGTTGTTTTGCGTGCAGCTAGTGTAGTTGATAAACCAGCAGCGCTCCGTTGCCTGCACCGTTGTCCCGTCCGCGGCAGTGATATCTACGGTGCTGCGCTCGAACTCGGACGCTGCCTTCAGGGCCATATCGACCCAGTCGATCTTACTGGATCCCGTGCAGTTGTAATGGTCTTGGGCATATACCGCTGTGCTATAGGGCTCTTTGTCGCCCGTATTGCCCGCAGCCTCAAAGCCTTGCTCGTATTTCACGAGGCACATGGACTTTCCGGAATGCGCCTTGATTTTGTCGTCCCATTCGGTGAGGTCGAGGCCCCACGTGTGGCCGTCTACGCTGTCGCCGGCGAGTTTAAATCGACGCAGCAGGACGATCTTTCCGCGCACCTCGTTCAGTGTGGGGACATGGCTCGACGTATAGAACAGATCGGAGTTATTGTCCATAACATTGGCGAAAGCCGTCGTAACACTGTCGTCGGTGGCTTCGTCGTTGCCTCGTGACACCAGCATGATGAGCGCTTCTGACGGGTTTTCGTTCAAAAATGTTTTGAAGTAACCGATGACATCGGAGAGATGCATAAAGCCCCCGTCTTTTTTGAGCAGGTAGCACATCCCATGGTCGATGCCGGGGTCGCCGTTCTCGTTGTTCTTTCCAAGTCGGATATCAAAATAGCGAATGCCTTCGAGCAACTGCGTGGGGATGTAATCCTGCTGGCACTTTGCAAGCGAGGTTTGGGGCTCGGTGTCGTTGTCGACGCTGCAGGTGCTCGAATCATGCGTGCCCGGGATGCTCAGCTCGTCGAGGTATTTGTTGCCATCGACGTGGCTCATCCAACATGGTCCGTCGACGTAGCTGCTATACGTGGTCCAGTCGATGCTGCTAACTGTAGCATTGGTCTTGTCCATGCTGTAGCCGACAAGCTCGAGCTCCCACGGAATGCTCTTACTCTTATGGCAGATCTTATTGTTGTCCTGGTCTTTGCCGTCCTTTTCTATGGCCAGGTACTTAATGTCTTTTTTCTCGGTTTCTTTCTCGACCGTGCGGTCTCGGATGATATAGGTACCGTTTGATTGACGCTTGAACGCAAAAGAGCGACTGGCCTTGCCGTCATGCTCGCCACTCCATACGTGGATGACCTTTCCATCTTTGTCCGAGTCGCCATCGACCGACCAAATGCTGTAGCCCGTCTTCTTGTGCTCTTCGAAATTGAGCAAGGTGCGGATAGCATACCAGTTTGTATCGTCATTCTTGGTCGTTACGTTCTCAAGGATGAGCTTGCTGGACGTGCCGTCATTAAACAGGTGGCAGACGTTGCCGATGATGTTGCCGTCTTCGTTGACGCTCGCGGTGCGAAAATAGCCCGCGGGGCGAAGGCGAATGACGAACTTGTCGAGGGTGGCCGCCGATGTGGGCGTGTCTTCTGCAAATGCCGCGCGCATGGGAAGGCCCAATCCCGCGGTTTCGGGCAGGCTTGCAAGCGGCGACAACGCCGCAAGTCCTAGGCCCAGCGTAAATGCTCGACGACTGATGGCGTGGTGTTCGGTCATAACTCCTCCATTCGCAGGGTGCGGTTATGCACTCATTTTGGTCACTATACTGCCCGGATGTTTAAAGGTGTCGGCTTAAATTGTGTGCGCGGCGCTATAAATCGGCGGGTGGACGTGTTGGGGCGCTTGTCTATTTGTGCTGCTACCGCGCTGGGGGTGGTTTTGCCGCCCGGCACCCTCGCGTTCGCCGGCTATCGGCATAAGAAAGGGAGGGCCGGCGAGCCGGTCCTCCCTTAGTACGAAGCGCTGGGGCACCGCCGCTTGTTAGCACTGCGCTCGTGTTTCCCGTTGCGCTCGCCAGTCGCTTAGCGCTTGATCTCGATATCCTCGAGCTTGACGTCCATGGCCTCGGTCTTTGCCTCGGCGATGTCGTCGGCAAATTCCAGGGACTTCATCATGGTTTCGACGGCATCCTTGTGCTCCTCGACGTTGTCGATGCGCACGTAGACGCTGCCGCCGCCTGCTTCGGTGAAGTACTCAGTCGTCACGCCGCCCGAGTGTGTATAGGAAGCGTTGCGCCAAGTCTTGCCGTTGTACTTGACGGGGTCGTTCTCGGTCCACTCAAAGCTGGCATTCCACTTTGCCTCGTAGTCGAACAGCTCGTCGGCGTTCTTGTCAGAGTCGAAGACGGGGATGAAGCGGTCGCTGGCGTGCTCGCTCTCGGTGAACTTAAACTGGGCCCTATCGGCGGTGTCGCCTGCGACGTCGGTGATCTCGACGCCCTCGGGGACCTCGACCTTAAACCAAATGAAGTCGGTCCTCATATCCACGGCTGGCTTTTCTGCTCCGCCACCGCTGCCGGTAGCTCCACCGCTTCCGCCACAGCCCACCAGGGCAACTGCGGCAAAGAGACTGATGCAGAGGGTGAGAATCGCTAAGGCCTTCTTTTTCATGGTCGTGTCCTCCTCGATCTGTAACCGCCCATGGATTACCTGCCTTTACTGTACGCGTGGACGGCTCGCTAGGGTGGGCCATGTGTCCCATTCTGGGAGCCGGATTTGCGCCGACAAGTGGCAATGTTTTGCCGAACAAAAAGAGGGGAGGGCCGATGCTGTCGGCCCTCCCCGGGGTTGGGTGCCCGTTCATTTAATGGGGCGTTCGTGCGGGCGCGCGCGAACCCTTGCTACTTGATCTCGATGCTCGAAATCTCGACGCCGCGGGCCTCGGTGACGGCCGCCTTGATGTCGTCGGGGAACTCGATGGAGTTGAGGAGTGTCTCGGCTTCTTTCTTGTGAAGGTCGACGTTCCTAATCATGATATAGACGCTTCCCGTGTCGACGTCGGTAAAGAGGTAGGTATAAGTGCCGCCGTTGTCCTTGCACGTTCCGGTGAGCCATGTTCTGCCGTTGTACTCGACAGGGTCGCCATCCTCCCATTGGAACGTTCCGGTGTGCCTTTCGGCCTGCTCTGCAAAGGACTCTTCGGCCGTCATCTTCTCTTGCCAAACGGGGATGAAACGGTCGACTGTGGTGTTCTCGTTCTCGGGGAAGGTGAGCTGGACCCTGTCGGCGTTCTTGCCTGCCGAGTCGCTTACGCCAACGCCCTCGGGCATCTCGACCTTAAACCAGATAAAGTCGGTCTTCTTGGCGACGGGGGCCTTTTCCTTGCTCTCGCCCTTGGCGGCGCTGCTGCCTCCGCCCGATGCGTTCCCGCCGCAGCCCACGAGGGCGAGCGCGGCAAAGAGGGCGATGCAAAGGGAAAGGATCGATAGGGTCTTTTTCTTCATGGTGGCGTCCTCCTTGTCTCTTGGTGACATCGCGGTGCCGCGGGGCGTCAGGGCGTTGTTTCCGTTTGCGGCGGATGTCTTTGCGTACGGTGCGGCGATACCTCCGTTCGTGGTTTGCGGCCGTTGAGTGGCCGTGCCCCAACGGGTTCCTTACTTATAGATATGCCCCAGTTTTTGACGTCCGGGAGTCTCGAAAGGTGGGCCATGTGTCCCATGTTTTCGGCGCCGACGCCTATCGTTCGTCATAGAAATCCGCGATGGCCAGGTGTGCTGACGCTCATGTGCTTATGGGCTAGACTTAGCATCATTACGTGTTTGATGCGGTTGGTCGGCAGTTGCCGCCCGACCGATCTATATGACTTGAAGGTGCATACGTATGAGCCAAGAGATGATGGACAAGACCTGCCGTGGGTTTGCCGAGGCGCTGGCCGCGCGCGAGCCGGTTCCCGGCGGCGGTAGCGCGAGCGCCTTTGTGGGCGCGCTGGGCGCCTCGCTTTGCGGGATGGTCGCTCGCTACGGGGCGACCAATCCCGCGCTTAGCGATCGGGCAGACGATCTGACGCGTGCATTTGCCCAGGCAGACGAGTTGGCGCAGGAACTAGTGGGTCTGGTTGCCGAGGATGTTCGTGCATACGGCCAGGTGTCCGCGTCGTACGGCATTCCGCGCGAGGACCCGGCTCGACCCGCGGCGATTCAGGACGCGTTGCGCGTGGCGGCCATGCCGCCGTACCGGATCATGGATGCCTGCGGGCGCGCGCTGGCGCTGCTCGAGGACATGGCCGACAAGGGTTCGCGTCAGTTGCTGTCCGACGTGGCATGCGGCGCCGTGTTCTGCCGCGCCGCCATGCAAGGCGCGAGTCTGACGCTCTTTGCCAACACCACATCTATGAAAGACCGGGCGCGCGCTGAGGAACTCGAGGCGGCGTGCGATGAACTACTAGATACGTGGCTGCCGCGCGCCGATGCACTGGCGCGCCGTGCTGCTGACGCCGCAAGGAAGAGGGGATAGCCATGGCCGAACTGCTCAAGGGTGCTCCCGTTGCCCGCGCTTTGACCGAGGAACTTGCCGCTCGTTGCGCCGCCCTGCGCGAACAGGGCATCGTGCCGACACTGGCCATCGTTCGTGTGGGCGAGCGCGAGGACGACCTGTCCTACGAGCGCGGCGCCCTCAAGCGCTGCGAGAAGATTGGCATTGAGGCTCGCCGCGTTTTGCTTCCCGCCGATGTTTCACAGGACGAGCTGTTGGCGGCTATTAAGGACATCAATGCCGACCTGGCTGTTCACGGATGCCTGATGTTTCGCCCACTGCCTGCTGGGCTTGACGAGGATGCAGTTGCCGCGGCACTCGATCCCGCCAAGGATGTTGACTCCATGACGCCGGCCTCGCTGCTCACCACGCTTTCGGGTCGCGGCGAGGGCTTTGCTCCTTGCACGGCAGAAGCCGTGTTGGCGTTGCTGGACCATTACAGCGTTGAGCTGGATGGGGCCAAGGTCGCGGTCGTCGGTCGGTCGCTCGTGATTGGCCGTCCCGTTGCCGCCATGCTTACGGCTCGCAATGCCACGGTGACGACGTGCCATACGCATACGCGCGACTTGGCTGCCGAGTGCCGTGCGGCTGATATTGTGGTTGCGGCCGTTGGACGCGCACGCACGATTGGCGCGGATGCGGTTCGCGAGGGCCAGACGATCATCGATGTGGGCATTAACTGGGACGAGGCCGCTGGCAAGCTGGTCGGCGATGTCGATTTTGATGCTGCGGAACCGATCGTTGGCGCAATTACTCCGGTGCCGGGCGGCGTGGGGGCTGTGACCACCGCGATTCTCGCCAAGCACGTGATCGAGGCGGCGGAGCGCGCATCGAAATAGGCGTTTTTTGCCCACAGGGGTTGCCGGGGCTGTTTCGCCCTTTTTGCGCCGAAGCGATACACTGTTGCCGTTTGATTTCTTCGCTCAAGGAGGATGCGCATGCCGTGCACAACGATTTTGGTTGGTAAGAACGCGAGCTACGACGGGTCGACGCTGGTTGCCCGCAATGAGGACTCGTCCAACGGGGTATTTGAGCCCAAGCGTATGCGCGTGGTGCATCCCGATGAGCAGCCGCGCGTCTACACGAGCGTCCTAAGCCACCTGACCGTTGAGCTGCCCGACAATCCCATGCGTTACACAAGCGTCCCCGACGTTGTTCCTGGTCATGGTATTTGGGCCGAGGCCGGTTTCAACGAGCTCAATGTTGGCATGTCCGCAACCGAGACGCTTACCACCAACGAGCGCGTCCGTGGCGCCGATCCGCTCGTGGACTATGTGCCCGCCAAGGGCAGCGAGGGCGAGGACGGCTATGTGCCGGCGCAGCCCGGCGGTCTGGGCGAGGAAGATATGGTGACCCTGGTGCTGCCGTATGCCAAGTCCGCCCGCGATGGCGTGCGTATCCTGGGCGACCTGCTCGAGCGCTACGGTACCTACGAGAACAACGGCATCGCCTTTAGTGACGTTGACGAGATCTGGTGGCTCGAGACCATCGGCGGCCACCACTGGATCGCCAAGCGCGTGCCCGATGACGCCTATGTGACCATGCCTAACCAGCTGGGTATCGACAGCTTTGACCTGGACGACGCCGAGGGCGCCCAGGCAGATCATATGTGCTCCGCCGACCTGCGCTCCTGGATGGCCGAGTGGCATCTGGACCTTACACTGGGTGTTAAGGGCGACGGTCCCGCCGCGGTCTTTAACCCGCGCGAGGCCTTTGGCTCGCACAGTGACAGCGACCACGTTTACAACACGCCGCGCGCCTGGTACATGCAGCGCTGCCTCAACCCCAGCGATGTGTGGGACGGCCCCGACGCCGACTACACGCCCGAGAGCGACGATATCCCCTGGAGCCGCGTGCCCGAGCGCAAGGTGACCATCGAGGATATCAAGTACGTGCTTTCGAGCCACTACCAGGGTACGGAGTACGACTGCTACAGCAGCAAGGGCACGCCCGCTACGCGCGGCGCCTATCGTCCCATCGGCATCAACCGCAACAGCCAGCTTGCCGTGCTGCAGCTGCGCCCCTATGCGCAGCCGGCGTATCGCGCCGTGCAGTGGATGGCGTTTGGCTCTAACTCGTTTAACGCGCTCGTGCCGCTGTACGCCAATGTCGAGACCATGCCCGAGTACTACGCCGACACGCAGGCTCGCGTGACGTCCGAGAATTTCTATTGGGCAAATCGCCTGATCGGTGCCTTGGCCGATGTTCGCTTCCACGAGTGCGGTCGCGCGGTCGAGGACTATCAGGAGAAGGTCGGCGGCATGGGTCACAAGCAGATTCACGACGTTGACGCTGTCGTAGCCGCGCTGCCCGAGGCCGAGGTGCCTGCCGAGCTCGCCCGTGCTAACGAGGCCTTTGCCGAGCTTGTGCGCGTGGAAACCGATGCTCTGTTGGGCAAGGTGCTCTACACCACGAGCTGTGCCATGAAGAACTCCTTCGCGATGAACGACAACGTAAGGTAAAGACGGCCTTGCGGCGAACGAGCGGGACAAACGCCGTCAAAGGCTTTGCCCCGCTCGATTTCTATCCCGGGGATAAAACGATTTTGTGTCGTTCACCCAATCTTGGGTACAAGAAGGCCAATGCAGTTGTTCATGATTGGAGCCAACCATGGTTATGAAATTCGATCAGCTTGTTAACGGTGCCATCAACGTGGGCTTCGGTGCCGCCGCCGTTGCCGTCGAGGGCGGCAAGAAGGTCCTCGACGACCTCAATACCAAGGGTGAGCAGGTGCGCAAGGACGCCGGCACCCCCGATATCGCCCGCAGTGTGTCCGACATGTTCGAGCAGGCCGGCGGCACCATCTCCGACCTGACCGAACGCCTGGGCATGCAGGGTGAGACTGCGGCGCAGCGCGTGCTCGACGAGCTCATCCTGGCCCGCGTCCGCGTTATGACCGCCCCCGAGCGCACGGCCTTCCTGGCCCATGTGCGCGACATCGTCGATTCGGTCGAGGACAACGTGACTTCGGTGCCCGTCGAGTCCGTTGAGCCCGACGATGCAGAGGACACCGAAGAGGCCGAGTAGCAGCGCAGATGGCAGATTCCACCACCGATTACAACAATCTAGATCCCTTGGGTGACGAGGCGGCGGTTGTCGATGAGGTCGATGCCGCCGTCTCGGGCGCTCGCAAGAAGCCGCGTGCTGTCGATATGGTTCCCGAAGAGCCCGATGCGATGGCGCCGGACGAGGAATACCAGCTCACGCCGGCAGGCCGCCGCGAACGCATTGGGCAGATCGTTCGCCTGATCAAAAAGTACCGCGTATGGGATAACCTCACGCCGGTTCGCCTGCGCCGCCTGCTCGAAGAGCTCGGCCCCATGTTCGTTAAAATGGGGCAGATTCTGGCCAACCGGTCCGAGATTTTGCCGCAGCGGTTTTGCGACGAGCTGCGCCGCCTGCGCTCCGACGTAGAGCCGGTGCCGTATGAGGTAGTGCTCCGCTGTCTGGAAGAGGAGTACGGCCAGCGCCTGGGGCAGATGTTCGACGCGATCGACCCCAACCCGCTCGGTAGCGCATCGCTCGCGCAGGTGCACCGCGCCCGTCTGGTGACCGGCGAGGACGTGGCCGTTAAGGTACAGCGCCCCGGCGCGCAACAGGTCATGGCACAGGACATCGACATCATCCGTTCGGTGGTGCGCATCGTTTCCAAGTTCGTCAACACCGACCAGTTTGTTGACTTACACGGCGTGGTCGAAGAGCTGTGGACCTCGTTTCGCGAGGAGACCAACTTTTTGGCCGAGGCCAAAAACCTCAACGATTTCTATGACTTTCACAAAAGCGTGCATGGTGTGTCGTGTCCCAAATCCTACTTGGACCTTTGCACCGAACACGTCGTGGTCATGGACTACATTGACGGTATCTCGATTGCCGATCCCGAGCGCCTGGTGGCCGAGGGCTATGACCTGGAAAAGATCGGCTCGGCGATTGTCGAGGACTACTCGACGCAGGTACTCGACGATGGCTTTTTCCATGCCGACCCGCATGCGGGAAACATCATCCTCAAGGACGGCATCGTCTACTTTATCGACCTGGGCATGGTCGGGCGCATGTCGAGTCACGACCGCGGTATCGTCAAGGACATGATTTTCGCCGTGGCCGAGGGCGACGTGCCCAAGCTCAAGGATTCGCTCATGCGCTTTGCCGTGACGCGCGGCGATTCTGCCGAGCTCGACCATTCGGCCTTTTTGTCCGACTTGGACTTTATCGTCGCCGACTTTGCGGGCCTCGACCTTAAGGATCTTGATATCGGCGAGTTTTTGACCTCGCTGTTAAATCTGGCGCGCAAAAACGACGTTGAGCTGCCGAGCGTGGTGACGATGTTCGCCCGCGGCATGGTGACGCTCGAGGGTCTGCTGACCGAGTACATGCCCAACGTCAACATGATCCAGATCATCCAGACGCACATCAAAAACGAGAAGAGCGCCTATGCGCGCGTCCGCGAAATGGGGCGCGATCTTGCCGCGAGCAGCTATCGCGCGGCAAAAGGCTCGCTCGAGGCGGCCGAGTATCTGGGCTTGGCGTCGCGCATGCTCACGCGCGGCCAGCTTAAGGTAAACACGCAGATCATGAGCAGCGATAAGGCGCTGCGGCAGCTGGGTGGAATTATCGACCGCATGTCGATGGCAATTGTGATCGCCGGTCTGTTTATCGGCTCGTCGGTGGTGTACTACGCGCGCATCGAGCCGGTTGTGTTCGGTATCCCGGTCATTGGCTTTATGGGCTACGTGAGCGCGCTGGTGCTGGCGCTGATGCTGGGCCGCGAGATTTGGCGCAACAGTCACGGCGGCAAGCGTTAGCGATTTCCCGGGGTCGGGGGAACGGGTTATTTTGCCTTGCGTCGCGCCGGCGTGGGCTGGTTCGAACAAAACTATGCCGGTTTACGGGGCTGGAGTGCCGAACCTCGAGCATACCGAAATTCGCGCTTTTAAAACCGCAGGTAGATGAGTCGTTGGTTTTCGAAAATGGCAGATATGGTTACGAAGTGCTGAATCAGCCCCGTAATCTGGCATAGTTTTGAAACGGGCTGCTCTTGCAAGGTCCGACGACAGCTCTTCCTATCGCTAACCATAGCTTTTACCTTGGGCTTCGCCTGTGTGCGGGGCCTTTTTGCGTGATACCATACTGACAGTAATAATCGATGGCCTAGATGGTGGTGCGGAGACGCACGAATGCGCGGTTTTCCTGCGCGTTTGGGAGAATCGGGGTGTAAGTCCCCGGCTGTACCAGTAACCGTAATTCCTCTTGGCTCGGGATGGTCGCGTCGCAGATCGGACGGCGCGCCCGGGTCGGTAAGGTTAAGTCGGATCGCCTCCCATCTTGTACGTGGCCGCGGCGCATGCCGCCGGTACGCGTTGGGCTCTGGAGGGAAGGGGGACCCCGATGGGGGTACTCGAGCGCAATGTGCGCGATGACGTGGGGCAGCCGCTGGGCAATGCTCCAAGTGCAGACAGTAGGAGACAAATGGATATGTTTGAGGACGAGAGCCAGCGCGCCTCGTGGCGTCGTCATGGAGCGATTGCCCGTGGCGTAGCCAAGCGCGGTCTGGTGGCGTTCCTGGCTTTTGCCATGGCTTTTGGCACCACGCCGGCGCAACTTTGGGCCGAGGGCGCCGAGGGCATTGCCGAGGCCGTGACCCAGGCGACAACGCCGGGCGAGGGTTCGGCTGCCGGCGAGGGCGCGGTTGCCGATGCTGGCTCGAATGACGCCGCTGCTGAGGACGGCACGAATGCCGCCGAGGACGGCACGAATACCGCAGACAACGATAGCGCGTCAGCCGATGACGCCGCCAACGCCGAGAACCCTGCGGCGGCAGCATCTGTCGCCTCGGAGCAGGGCGAGCCGAAGGCCGTTGCCGCTTCCGCCGCGACGCTTTCGAGCGAGGCCAAGGTCTACATTCAGGATTCCAAGGATAAGGACAACGCCTCTTCTTACCAGTGGAAGTCTGGTGCGCTCAAGGCTGGCGAGACGCTTTGGGCCAATATGTATGACGAGGTCGAGACCGAGGACTACTGGGGCGACCCTACGACCGAGACCAAATCGGTCGCCAATCCTGGCCCCTGGACCTACACCTGGCTTGCCGGCACGGTTAAGGCAAGCAACGACGTCTCCGACTACACCGAGGTCGTAGGCCACGAGCAGTCGCTCACCATCACTGACGCGATGGAGGGCAAATACTTCATCTGCAAGGTGACGGCAGACGGCAAGGACCACTACGGCCCCTCTGTTTCGTACGGCTCGGGCATTAATCCTAACAGCATCCCCGGCCCCGTGCTGGGCGCCGGCCAAATGGAGCTTTACAACGTCAAGCTGAGTAGCGACGCGCCGAGCATAGGCGATACTCTGATGGCGACGCCGTACAAGGATTGGTCGAGCCCCGCGGGCTCCGACGCCAAGGTCACCTACACCTGGTCCGCATCTACCTCGCAGTACTCGGGCTTTACCAAGATCGAGGGCGAGACGGGCGCTTCCCTCACGGTGACCGATGACCTCGAGGGCAAGTACATCAGAGTCGAGGCTACTGCTGGCGTAAATACGGTGAGTAAGACCACCTCCAACAAGGTCAAACAGGCCGGTGCGGTGGACGTCTACGCGGTTTCGCTCATCAATCCCAAGACCAACAACTCCGTGTTCGCGGTTGGCGATACCGCCCTGGCTCGCGCCAAGGAGAAGGGCGCCTCGACGTTTATCGACGCGAGCAAGCTCAACTTCCAATGGCAGAGCTCTGACACCAAGAGTGGCACGTATTCCGACATTGCGGGTGCCACAGGTGAGACCCTCGAGCTAACCGATGCTTTGGGCGGCAAGTACCTCAAGTGCAAGGTGTCCTCGAAGATCGGCTCTTCGAGCATGACCAACTCGACGGGCGCTCTCGTTGCAGCCGCCGGTTCAATTAATGTCACGAGCGTGACTATGAGCCCGACTTCGGGCAAAGTCGAGGTTGGTTCCACGATTACGGCGACCGCAAAGGCGGGCTCCACTGACGTTACCGCCGATTCACATGTCACATGGCAGTGGTATAAGGGCACCTCGAACTACGCGAGCTCGTGCAACACGCCTATCGAGGGTGAGACCGGTAACACTCTGACGGTGACCGCTGCCCTCAAGGGCTACTACGTCGTGGCCAAGGCCAACGGCGGCTATGGCGAGCAGAAAACGCAGCATAGCGTCAACG
>OAWM01000176.1_pt1 | contig 62677 bp, 67 predicted proteins | sample 1495501 | NCBI WGS metagenome assembly OAWM01 (sample SAMEA2580210, study PRJEB22360) | human gut metagenome | biome: human gut; feature: human-associated habitat; material: faeces | place: Denmark | collected 2008/2010 | reverse complement strand
AGGGCCTGCATCCCGAACTGGCGGCAGCCGATATGTTTCACGTCCCTGCGGTCCAGGCGGTGGACGGTGTACATCAGGCTGGCGATGACTGAAGGGTCCTCCTCGCCGAGCTCGGTCACACGGACGGCACTCCCACCTGTGGAGGGTCCCGTCGGAAACCGGCTGTCCATGTTGATGTTCAACACTTCCGGCTCCTCCTCGTAGGAGACGAGGAATGAATAGAACGAGCCGTCGCCCGTGATGACCGAGAAGTTCGTCTCGCCCGGGAAATCCCGGACGGCCGCCTTTACGCGCACCACGTTCTCCACGCCGTCCGCCTTGCCCGCGATGATGTCCGTGCTGCCCAGGTCGACATAGCGGACTTCCGCAGGGAAAAGGACATGAACCGTCTTGCTGAACGGCACGCCGATCCTGTAGGGCGTGATATGCTGGCCGGCGGTCAGGGTTCTGACCCCGCCCTCCGGCTTGCGCTCCTGTGCCCGGCAGGTCATTCCCGCCAGCGCAGCCATGATTAAAAGAATGAATGTTCTCATCTTGAATGATTGTTTAAAAATTACAGTTAAACCTTGTTATTGTTTTTTTGTGACCAGCAACACCCTGTATCCGGCCTTCAGCTTTACCTTGACCGCCTTGACCCGCTGCGAGATGAACCGTGTCCCGCCTTGCAGGACACCCCGCGTGAGGTCCATCGCCACCTGCTGCCCGGCGGAACCGGCGAAGGAGATGCTGCCGCCCATGCTCTGGCTCACGTCCCCCAATACTTCCTTGGCGGCCGTCCGGCTTTCCGATCCCGGCACGAAGATGCCCCGCTGCCCGTCAATGTCATATGTGGCCAGTTCCACCGGGATGATATTGCCGGCATATTCGATGCTGCTTACCAGGATGTCCAGGCGTTCCCCCCGGATGTCGGCCGTACCGGTCACCAGGCTGTTGGCCGGCACGGTGACACTTCCGGCCTGCAGGGGCTCGAGCAGGCGCAGCTTCACCCGTCCTCCCTGCTCGAGGGTCTGGCTCTCGGAAATGCAGGCCGGGATGGTGTTCATCCCCATCCGGTAGCTGCTGCCCACCGCCGTGTTGAAACCGTAGTTCCTCTCCACGGCCAGTGAGGCGACAAACGCGGAATCTGTCAGCGGCTGCTTCAGGGCAGAGGTCGTTCCGCTCTCCGCCCGGCTGACAGGGACAGGCTCCGGCTTTTCTTCCTCCTTTGCCTCGCCGGGCGAGCCTTCCGGGTTGGGGGTCAGGTACCTGGCGGCCATCCGGTAGGACTGTTCCATCATCCGCTCGCGGGATTCCGCGCGCCGGTTTTCCGCTTCCGCCTCTTCCAACCGGCGGTTCAGCTCGTCCACCTTCTGTTCCAGGCCGCCGGCCGTTTCCTGCGGTGTCTCATAGAAGGTCTCCAACTGCTCGGTGATCCTTTCGTAGGTGTCCGCCGACTGCCGTATGCTTCCGTCCGGACCGGATACGCCGTCCGTCTGTCCCTTACCTTCCAACAACCTTCCGGCAAGGTCGGAAAGCGACTGCATCCGTCTGTCTTTCTCACGCCGGGCCTGCTGCCTTTCATAAACGTCCGTTTTATTCCCTTCCAGTTGGACCGCTGCCGGGTCCGGTACGTTCACGTTGAATCCGGAACCGCCCGCCACCGTTTCCCCGCTGTCACCAGAAGGGGCGAATATTCAGTAGAGGACAGCAAGGAATACCAGCACGAAGACCGGTATGACGATGTATTTCCTGCGGCGCAGGATTTCCTCCCCGCTAAGCCGCTTTTCCGTTCTTGTCCCTTCGGAGGGGACGGAACCGGCTTCCGCCGGCCGTGTGCCTTCCGGGGCTTCCCCGGCGGGCACGTGTCCTTCTTCCATGTTACTTTTCCTGTTTTCCATTCTGCTGGGGTTGTTTAATGGTCCGGTAAATACTTGTTACTTGTCCTTTCAGGGGATCGGGCAGCCTGCGCAGGGTATCCGTGAGGCTGCCTTCCCCGAAGGGAAGCTCCATGCGCTCCCTTGCCGGTGTCAGCCGGCCGGCGGCGCGCAGCAGGACGATACCCGATGCGACGCAGGTGAAGGCCAGCATCGCCACGAGGATGCCCCGTCTCTGTTTCTCGGAAAGGCCGTCCAGATATGCCTTCAACCTTTCCCTTGCCGTTGATTTTATATCCATTTTCCAGATATTATTGAATGATTGATTACTGCGGGACACCGTTACCTTTCCACGGTACGCAGGTCCCTGTTTTCCAGAATCTCGAAATGCTCCGCAAGGAACCCTTGCGGGTTGTTGTCCGAGCGGACCGTGCTCTGCAGGCGGCAGCGTGTCACCAGGGAGCGTTCGGTGATGTTGCTCCCCCGGATGATCATCTGCCTGGCATAGGTGGTGACGCGGTAGGGATAGCTGTCGAAATCGCAACTCATGCTGTCCACCACCACCGTCTGGTTGACGTTCCCGCTGATGAGCCGGTTGTAAAACCCTTTCTCGTTCCAGTCCCGGTAATACCCGTACAGGCTCTTGTCGGCCAGGTACATCGCCCGGTTTATGTTCGACTCGATGGCCGCCTTGTCGGGGGCCAGCGTGAAGAACAGCTCGTGCAGGCGGCGCACGTGCTCCCTCGCTTCCACCGGGCGGTTGCGCGCGGCGTCCTGCGAGAGGGCCATGATGAGCGACTTCCCCTCGTCCAGCACGTAGATCTTCTCCCGCTGCTCCTCGGCGAACCGGTAGGACTTCCAGACGGAGAAAACGCTCAGGAGGGTACAGGAGGCGAGGAAGACGAGGCTGAACAGGCGGATCTGCCTGAACGAGGACTCGATGTTTTTTAAGCTCTTGAATTCCATGTCTTGAAATGAATGAATGTTATTATTCAGTCGTTTTTACTTTTTCAGCAGCACTCCGGCCACGTTGCCCGTGGATGCCCCGGCTACGGCCCCGCCCACGTTGGCGGCCTTGCTTGCCGTGTTGTTCATGTTCCGGTTGTACGCCCCCATGCCTCCGGCCTGGACCACCCAGTTCGCCACGGTAGGGACGCAGAAATATCCCACCAGCCCTATGAGCATGAACACCAGATAGATGGCTGTCGATCCGTCCGGGGAGAAGACGCTCAGGGGATCCCGGATCATTTCCATCTCGCTTTGCAGCACCAGCGTCTGTATCCTGGCGAGCATCACCCCCAGCAGGTCGGAGATGGGCAGCCAGAGATATACGCTGATATACCGTGCCAGCCACTGGACGAGCGTGCCCTGGAAACCGTCGAAGACCGAGATAGCGAAGGCTATAGGCCCCAGCACGGAGAGGACGATGAGAAAGAAGGTGCGGATCGTGTCCACCACCAGCGAGGCGGCGCGGAAAAGGAACTCCATCACCTTGCACATGATGGTCTGCACGATGCTTTGCAGGGAGAAGGAGTAACAGGTGTGGGACATCCGCTGCATCACCGCGTAGTCCTCCCCGTTCCAGCCCATGTCGGCGATCTCCTTCTCCAGCTCCTCGTCCGTGGGGTTGAACTCCCCGGTCACGGCCACCTTCAGGGGCATCTCGGCGAGTAGCCTGTCCTTTTCCTCCTGGAACTTCCTCACGTCGAAGGTCTGGTCGTGGAGCATGGCACCCGTTCCCTGCACGACGGGGCTCAGGATACCGTTCAGGCTTCCCAGCACGATCACGTCGAAGAACAGGATGCAGATGCCCAGGCAGAAGGGGCGCAGCATGCCGAACACGTCCACCGGTTCGGCACGCGAGAGGGACTGCCACACGCGGTAGGCTATGTAGAAGAGCGCGCCCAGGGCGGCGATGGCCGTGGCCAGCGTCATCATCGGCTGGCAGAGTTCGGTCATCTCGTCATACAGCCGGCGCAGGATACCGTGCAGGCTGTCGAAAGATAGGGATAGTAATACCATATAGTCTGTATCTTTTTAAAGGTTTACCAATAGCGTTCGTTCTCCCCGTAAAGTTTCAGGACCTGCTCGGTCTCGCCCTTCTCCCTGGCCCGCAGGTAGGAGACGCGCAGGTTCTTTCGGGTATAGTAGTTCACCAGCGTCCTGTAATGCCTCATCTCACGGTACACCCTTTCTATGAGGTCCAGCCGTTCCTTGTCGGTCATGGACATGCCGGTGGGGTTGATGATGTCCTTCAGCCCGGCCACGGACGCGCTGCTTTTCTTCATGATGTTGTTGTAGCCGAAGGCGATGGCCTCCAGCTCCCGCTGCGTGTAGTTCTCGTCGGTGAGCATCTTCCCGTAGTTCGTCACATAGCTCTCCGAGATTTCCGAGAGCATCAGCACGGACTCCTTGACCTTCAGGCTCCCGCTCACCAGCGAGTTCACGCTCTTGAGCATGTCGTAGTATTTCCGGCTTTGCTCATAGATCTTCGAGGCCTCCTTGAAGGTGGACATGGCGTTCTGTGCCGTCTCGGAGGTCTCCACCATCTCGTTGACGCTGTTCACGATGCCCTGCGCCAGGTTGCCCGGGTCGGTCACCACCCATTGCGCGTGCATGGCCGGTACGGTAAGTAAAAAGGCGCACAATGCGCTGAAAATTTTTCGTCTCATTGAATCGTTCTTTTAAATGTTTTACAAAGATTATTTCCTGCTGCTGTTCTTTTCGGCTGACAATACCCGTATGGCCTGTTCCATGCTGCCGGTCTTTGCCGCCATCCGTTCCACTTCCAGCTTCTCGCTCTCCTCCGTCGTGTAGGTAAGGTACTCGGCCGTGGAGGTCTCCGTGGCATAGACGGCCGACTGTACGCCTCCCAGTCCTATTCATACCTCCTTGTACCGGCGTGAGGGGTCGTTGGCGCGGTTGATGGAGAGGATCTGCGAGCATTCCTTGTCGGTCAGTCCTAAAAGGGTCTGTATCCGTTCGAACTTGTTAAGGTACTTCCTCTGGTCCAGCAGGATCTTGCAGTCCGAGTTGTTGATGATGGCCTCCTTCACGATCGGGGACGAGATGATGTCGTCCACCTCCTGCGTGACCACCACCGCCTCCCCGAAATACTTTCTGACCGTCTTGAAAAGGTACAAGACATAGGCACTCATATTGGCCGACATCAGGGCTTTCCAACATTCTTCGATCAGTATCATCTTCCGGATGCCCTTCAGGCGGCGCATCTTGGAGATGAACGTCTCCATGATGATGAGCGTCACCACCGGAAGCAGCACTTTGTTCGATGATATGTTGTCCAGTTCGAAGACGATGAACCGTTTGTGGGTCAGGTCGATCTCCTTGTTCGAGTTCAGGAGGAAGTCATAGTCCCCTCCCTTGTAGAACGGCTCCAGCACGTTCAGGAACCCGTCGATGTCGAAGTCCTTCTCGCGCACCTTCTTTTTCTCCATCATCCGGCGGTAGTCGTCACGGACGAACTCGTAGAACCCGTTGAAGTCCGGTTTGAGTTCCGGGTTTTCCGTAATCCTGCGGATATAGGCGTTCACCGCGCCGGAAAGGGCGACCTCCTCGGAGCGTTTCGGCAGCTCGTCCTCCCGCTTCCAGAGCGTCAGGATCAGCGTCTTGATGCTCTCCCTCTTTTCCACGTCGAACTGCCGGTCCTCGCTGTAGAAGGGGTTGAAGGTGATCGGGCGGTCCTCCTCATACGTTATGTAGATCCCGTCCTCCCCGCGGGTGCGCTCATGGATGAGCCGGCACAGCCCCTTGTAGCTGTTTCCCGTGTCCACCAGCAGGATGTGCGCGCCCTGCTCATAATAATTGCGCACGAGATGGTTGGTGAAGAAGGACTTGCCGCTGCCCGAAGGCCCCAGGATGAATTTGTTGCGGTTCGTGATGATGCCCTGTCTCATCGGTTCGTCCGAGATGTCCAGGTGCAGGGGCCTGCCGCTCAGCCGGTCCGCCATCTTGATGCCGAATGGCGAGGGAGAGGACGCATAGTTCGTCTCCCCGATGAAGAGACATGCCGCCTGCTCGATGAACGTATGGAAAGACTCCTCCGCCGGAAAATCCCCCTCGCCGCCGGGAATGGCAGCCCAGTAGAGGGTCGGCGCGTCCACGGTATTGTACCGGGGCTTGCAGCCCATCTGTGCCAGTGCCGAACCGGTGTCGTTCTTGACATTCCTTAGTCTTTCCCGGCTGTCTGCCCAGGACATGACGTTGCAGTGGCAGCGTACGGGGATCAGGCCGAAGGAATGCGCCTCGTTCAGGTATTCCTCGATCCACTGGCGGTTGATCTGGTTGGCGCGGCTGTAGCGTGAGAGGGACTGCATGTTCCGAGCCGTCTTCTCAAGACGCTGAAGGGTGTCGGCCGGATCGTCCATGAACACGTACTGGTTATAGATATGGTTATGGGAAAGCATCAGCCCCACGGGGGCGGCAAAGGAGAGGCGGCAGTCGCTGCGGTCGGTGGAATACTTCTCGAACCGCCCGTCCGTCCGCACCGCTGCGGGCAGGTCGTCCGCGTCGGAAAGCGTATGCACCGAGAGGATCTCGTCCCCGATACGCATCTCCGCGGGGGAAAGGCTGATGTCTTTCAGTGTGGTGGTGTTCTCCTGCGAGAGGGAGAAATACTTCTCGATGATGCCGGCCTTCTTTCCGGTACCGACAATCTCGTCCGTCGTGAGGCGTTCAAGCCCCACCAGCCCTGAATCGCCCATGATGCGTTCGAACTGGTCCACGCTCTCCATGAACCGGACCACCGCCTCCCTGTCCCTGACCTCCCGGGGAATGATGGTCCCCCGGCAAAGGATGGAGAAGTTGCTCTGCTGCAGGCTTCTTTCGCGGGTAGTCCGGGTAATGAACAGGTAGGCGTAATGGTTCAGGAAGGGACGCTCGTTGAAATGCAGCTCGAAGCTGCGGTCCAGGAATCCCATGTCGTCCCGGCCAGTTACGGCCCTGTATTTTTCCTCCAGGAACCAGTCCTGTCGGTGGACGACTGTGTAACAGGGCAACACCTTTATGGCTTTCACCCACGCCCCGTGCATGGCGGCGTACTCCGCCGAGGTGAGGGTGAACAGCTCCGGCAGGCGTACCTTGAAGCCGACGGTCACGTCCGCATCCTTGGAGAGGATGCATCCCCTTTCGACCGAGAGGACCGGGAACTTACTTTCCAGTGTTGCCGCTTTCAGGATGTTTCTCATGACTGCTTCGTTTAAAGAGTGAAATGATACGTTTACGATTGATAATATGGAAGGGGCGGCACTTTGCCGCGGCCAGTTTCATCAGTCCGTGGGGACCGTACTTCCTGCCCAGGCGGAAGACCGTGAGGACCAGGGTCGAGGCCGAGACTGTCCCGAAAAGGATGCAGAACCACCGGTTCACCCCGGCCATGTACAGGATGACGAACATGAGGAAGACGGAGAGCAGGCCCCCGGCAAGGATATAGAGATACTGCGCCTGCAGCCCGCTGAATTCCACGCCCCGGTCGGCCCCTTTGTTCACTTTATGTTCCATGACCGCCGGATTACAGGAAGAACGCCCTCAGGACGGTGGCGGCCACGATCAGGAACACGCAGGCTCCGAACCAGCTGCCGGCAACTTTACCCGTATCGGGATCGCCTGACGAGAACTTTGAATACACTTTTATGGCTCCGATAAGCCCGCAGAGCGCACCGGCCGCATAGATCAGCTTGGTGGCGGGATCAAAGTACGAGGTCACCATCTGCGTGGCCTGTACCAGCCCGGCGGACCCGTCACCGACGGCGAACGCGGGGGCTGTTCATGTGGCCAGTCATGCCAGCAGGAAGACCGTTTTTGCCGGTATGCGCCCGATAAGGGATACAAATACGTCCGTCACTTTGCCCATAGGGGAGAATCTTAAAAATGAATGGGATCTTGAATGTATCATTGTTTTTATACCTGTATGATTAAAATGTTAGACTTTCTTTTTTAACAAGCCGCAGGCCGGATGCCCGCGGCTTGTCCTTGCAACCACATGTTTACTGCCGGCATCAGCCGGAATCATAATAACCTCGCATAGTTACCTCCTTCCTTAATTGTTCGTCACTCGTGTTATTCTCTCTTCAGAATGGGATGTCCGCCGGATCATCCCGAGTCATAATATCCGTTTGTCATTGTACTTTTTCTTTGGATGGTTGTATGTACGGACCAGTCCCGGTCCTTTTTCCCTTTCCGCTACCGGAGGAAATCATCCTGAGTCGAAATATCCGTTTGTCATACTTCTTTTTTTACCTGTTTAACGTAATGTCAGTTTTCTTCGGGGACGGGATTCCGGGATCATCCCGAATCGTAATATCCGGTCATCGTTACCTCCTTCTTTTAAATCCGACTTTGCCGCCCGGCGGCTTTTGTTTTCTTGGAAAAATGTCCGCGATGCGGATCAGCTTGAATCATGATACTTCTCCATATACATTATAATATTATTGGTTATCGGGGTATGAAATCCATGATATCGAAATCCCTGATTATGCTTTCCCTGTCCTTTCCCGCCAGCAGGGGCGGCTCCCTGTCACTGTCCACGTACAGTTCCATGTACCGTTTCAATGTCTCGTCACTGCCCAGGATGCCGGCCTGCAGGATACGTTCCATGTCGGTCCCCTCCAGCCGTTCCAGTGTCTGGCGGGCATGGGACTGTTCCGGTTCCGAAAGGCGGTCCGTGGTCATGAATCTGGAGAGCAGGTCCATGTCGTCGAAGGTCACACCTCTGGCACGGTGCGGATCGGGACGTTCCACATAACCGGTGATCTCGTAGCGTTCCGGCACTTCCCCGTCCTCCGGTCTCCCGAAAGGATTGGGGAATTCGGACACAGACGCCTTTTTCTCTTTCATGACCGTATCCGTCCGCTTTTCGCTTATCGCGTATTCCTCATCCACAGGCGGGGATTGCCATAACCGGTACCGGCTCCTGCCGATGACAGCTTCCTCGGACGTTTCCTCCCGTGGCTCCGTCGGTTCTTCCTCCACCGGGAGACCGGAGGCAGGACGCTGGCCTCCCCTCCATTTAAGGACACTGCCCGTGTGGACATATTTCTCTATGCTCAGGTAGGAGGCATACAGGAACAGAAGAATGAATGCGTATTCCATATCTCTATTGTACCCCGTTTTTATATGTCGCAGCCACCCCGTCATAAATCCTACTGTCTATAGCAAGAGGGACAGTCATGGGACAGTCATCCTTGCGTCGGCAGGATTCAATGAAACGCTCCGCGTCTTCTTCCGACACAGACCTCAGATATTCCTCACAAACCGTATTTTTCATTGCCACACCGCAACTTGCATTCACCCTTTCAATATTCCCGTATAGGGAACGGATGTTCTTCTTTTTCTTCATTGTCTATTGTTTCTTTTTTAATCCAGTTGTTTCTTGTAGAATTCCTTTATCTTCTCTATCAGGCCACCTTTTTCCTTGAAATGGTCGATAATGATCCTGCTGGCCATGCCCGAGATTGAAAGATCCTTACGACGGACGATCCAGACAAAATCGGCCAGAAGCCTGTACGCTTCGCTGTCGATATGCAGGGGGTTGCGTCCGGAAGATAAGAAATTGTTCAGGTGTGCCCCTATGTATTCCTCAATATCCTGTTCAGTAAACGCTTTCCGGATATCCGGAGCGGAGGTTCTCTCTCTCAGAGGCGGAGGTTCTTCTTCCGGAGGCGGGCTCTCCTTTGCCGGAGGTGATAATGCCCCGGAAGAGTCGCGGCTGTGTATTTTAACGGCGGGCATGGCACCCACGGCATCCAGAAAGCTTTTCTCATCAATCCGGAAATGTCCCGCCTTTTCCATTCCGGGCTTTTCCATACTATACATTTTATGGGATTGAATACTTTTCCAATCCGCAGATGCCGCAGATCTCGTCCACCAGTTCCATTAGCCCCGAACCTTTTACCTGCCGGTTATCCGGTGGGAACAGGGTGGAACGGAAAATGCTGTCCTGCATGCAACTCAGTTCCTTGTTGTAACGCTTCGTGTCCGGAACGCACGTTGTCATCAGATGCTGGTCCGATGCCTGTATGACCTTGTTCCATGCCTCGTAGGCATCCTTGCGCTCCCGTTTGTCGATCATGTTCCAGAAGAGATGGACGCCTTTGAGAGGACAGTTCCCGCAGGCAATCAGTTCCTCCCGGGTTACAGTGGCGAACTGCAGGGAGCTCTGCATCACGACATTGTCCGCTTTGAGCGGAATGAAGATATGGTGCATGGAGGCCACAGTCTGGATCACGCCTATGCTGCGAAGCGTACCGGGAAGATCGAACAGCACGATGTCGAATACCATATCCCGTTCCCTCGCATAATGGTAAAAGTCCTCCACGGCGTGCTCCGGGTCGCTTTTGATGATAGGATAAGCCATTTTTTTGAACTGTTCGTGCTGGCGGTAAAGGGCTACTTTTAAGGAGTCGTTCTCCTTGACGCATTCCATGTCACGGTCTCTCATCAGGCCGATACTGTGTTGGGGTGAGTCGCAATCCACCACGGCGATGTTGTATCCCCGGCGGTAGTGCAGAATGCCAGCCGTGAGTACAGTGAAGGCGGTCTTGCCTACTCCTCCCTTCTGGCTGGCGAATGCGATAAATAAAGGTTCTTTTTCCATTGCATCTTTTTTAAATGGTTATACTTGCAGGGGATTCCTGCCGTTTCATGTCACAAAGGAAATAACAAGCGGAACATCCTCAAATACCCTGTCATGTATTGTCATGGATAGTCAGTTTTTGTCATGGCGGAAGGGGCGGTGAAAAGAAAAAAAGGCTTTCCCGAAGGGAGTCGTGAAGCCAGCCCTCCTCCGGAAAACAAGATACGGCGGACATCCGATGCCGTGAAAAAAGAAAAATCCCCACCGGTCAAAGCTGGTGGGGATCCGATAATAAAGGAGCAGGCTTCTCAGCCCTTGATGTAACCGTATTTTTTCAGGTCCTCCATGAAGTGTTCGGGCGTGTCGGTCCTCACCGTCACCCCGTGCAGTTCCCTGTACCGCCCGGAGAAATTCACCATGTACTCCCCGTCGGTGCACTCGCTGTCAAACCAGCTGCCCTCACGCAGGGTGCGTACAAACTCGGAAGGGTCGGAGGCGGCAATCCTGCCGCCGTCCGCCAAAATATACATATGCTTGTTCATGCCGATAATTTTTTAGTCCTCAGTTTATAATATAGTTTCTGTTCATCGTCCAGGAAAGGGATGTCACGGAGCGCGGTGGCTGCGGGCACCTGTCCCCTTGTGGCAAAGGTAACCAATTTATGGAGAAACAGCACCCAGTTACGCATTTTTGTGAAGTTGGTCGTTCCCGAATGCTGGCGGAACTCGACCGTCTTGTGCCGTGAATAGGCTTCGAGGTTCACCTTGTGGTAACGGTTGCCGATTCTGCTTTTCAGCTCGTCTACCGTCCGGGCGGAACGTATCATCTCATCAGATACATGACCCAATCCCTTGCAATAGTAGTTATCCCTGCGGGATGCCGGCATAAACTTGTCGATGACCGGTTCCAAATGTTTGTAACTCAGGGCCAGGTTACGCCAGGTCTCCATGCTGAAACCGGCGGCATCGATATGCACGTGAAGCCCGCAGCTCTCGTTCACCTTCACGTCACACAGGTCAAGCACCCAGCAGACCTTCTCCAATTCCCGCAGGCCGGCTTCACCGACCAAGATCGGACTGACCAACTCGAAGGTGTCGTTGCCGTTCAGACTACCGTCCGTCACGAGTTTCCAATGCGGACGGGTGGTATGGTTGTAGCCCTCCACCGTAACCTCGATACCGGCCTCCCTGAGCTCGCGTGCGAGCCGTTCACGGGAGCAGTTGTAAGCCTCGATCTCGATACCGAACTTGCGATTGAAAGTGTAATCCAATGCGGCTGTCGCCGGATGGATATTCAGACCGCCTTCCCGTTCCCTCATCCGGCGCAGGGCGTTCACTACAAAACCGTAATTGCCGTTGGTCACCATCCTTGCGATTTCCGCACGGGGAACTCCCAGAAGGAACAGCTGCCGGATCTTGCTTGTCTTCGTTGTCTCTTGTGCTAAAATGCTTCTAACTTGCTCGTTCATAACTTATTACCTCCTTTATTATTACACTACTAAGATAATGCTTTTATAGGAGAAGTCGTAATTATAATAACCTTATTATCATGCTATTAGCTTACTTTATCTTAGGCTAAAAGTCCTTATTTGAGGTCCCCGAATCTTGTCCGCCGCAAGTCCAGGATGACAAAAGGCGGCAATATATCGTAACAGCCGGATAGCAGTATATCATGATATGATAAGCCGCATAGGGCGTGATATAAGAATAGGGATAGACAGAGCTATGCAGATAGCGGTATAACGGGTTAACCGAATAACGATATATCATGATATGGCGAGCCGCATAGGACGTGATATCGGAATAGGGATAGACAAATCTATGCTGATGGCGGTATAACGGGTTAGCCGGATAGCGATATATCATGATATGGCGATCCGCATAGGACGTGATATCGGAATAGGATAAGCGAAGCTACGCCGATAGCGGTATAGCGAATTAAAGACTATGGGCAAGACATTCCCCAAAAAATCGGTGAATAATGCTGCCAATCAATGATATTTCAATCTCCGGTTCTTTTTTATATGGCTATATGTTTATAGCACTATCGCAAATAACCATATAGCTGGCATGAAAATATTTGCCTTCAAAAGACCGGAAATGCGGAAAAGCCGACAGAAAACGTATGCGTTTTCCCTTTGACAAAAGGCTTTATAGCATTATATGGATATAGCGTGATATTCAAAACGTGGTCCGCCCCTGCGGACAGCAAGTTGTGTTTTCGTTAAACGAAAACAGGACGGTTTAACGGCAATTATGCCGCCAAACCGCCCCCCCTTCTAAGCTCCGAAGATCGCTACTATTAGGCAATGCCTCTCTGAGTTAAGCAGATATGACGAAAAAAAGAGGCTCTGGACAATCAGTTTGAGAAATACAAATCCATATTGTCCGATTACAGCAAGAAAATGGATACCGGGCAAGTATCCGTACTGGATTATATCACCGTGTTACGCAGTAAAATTCAGGCGGGAAAGACCGCTTGTTGTTGAGCACGAACAAACAGCTTGTCATAGCCACCTATAATTATTGAAATTGGGAATATCGTGAACAAGTCGGTTGCATTCGTTGTGATACGGAGCTCTATGAAAATGAAATCTTTGAAATGATAAACAGGTTAATTCGCAAATAATTATGATGACACCACTTTTTTTGTATACTAATTTTTAATTCCACCATCTATATTCTTTTGGTGTTATTCCTGTAATCTTTTTGAAAATGAAACTGAAATATTGCACTGAAGGAAATCCGAGTTCATGCACGATTTGAGAAAGGGATTCTCCTGAGGAACGTAGCTTCTCCTTTGCCATTTCGATACGTTTCAATTGAAGATGGCAGCTGTGCGTGTGTCCGAGTTGCAATTCGAGCAGATCATTGAAATAGGCTTCCGACAAATGAAGTTGTCCGGCACAATAGGCAGAAGTAAGCGGTTTCTGTGCAAGTTTTCCATCTCCAATATATTGTTTGACAAGTTTTTCGTATTGCCGTATCAGCAGTTCATTGTTCAATTCACGGACAATGAACTGCCGTTCATAAAAACGAGTGGTATAATCCAACAGACGGTTGATATGCCGTATTAGGATAGTCCGTTTGTAGGAATCTGTACCATGATGAAATTCCCTACGAATATCGTCAACACACGAAGAGAGTATCCGTTTTTCTTTTAGGGATACATGCAACGCTTCCTTGAGTGCATACGAAAAGAATGTGTACTCTTCAATCATTTTTTCAAGTATTTTACCCTTGAACAAGTCGGGATGAAATGCAACCATCCATAGGCAAAGTGCAGGAATTTCCATACAGACGGTATCCGGACGATAACCGATAAGCGTTCCGTCGCAGTAGTCGCAATGCAGCCGGCCGTACTTTGTGCAGACTTCAGCAAGTGAGTCCGCAAATATCAGACAATAGTATCCCGACTGGCACAAGTACGGAAGAATCGCATGAGGGTCAGCAGTGTCATTAATATAAAGTCCAGGAAATTGCAGTTCATTCATAGCTTGCTATATAAAGACTGATTTTGAGAACGAAATTCATTGGGCGTATAACCCGTCACCCGTTTGAACATCCGGCTTAGATGCTGCGGATATTGGAATCCCAGCTTGTAGGCAATTTCACTCGTTGTCTTGTCCGTACCAAGCAGGGCTTCTTTAGCTCGCTCAATCAGTTTTTCTGTAATATATTCTGATGCGGTCTGCCCTGTCTGTTTACTGATCATATCTCCGAAATAATTCGCAGACAGAAACACCTTGTCAGCAAAATACTTGACGGTCGGTAATCCTTTGCACATCGGGGCATCGCTGTCAAAATACTCGTCCAACAGTCGCTCGAAACGAACGACAATGTCCTTGTTTACCTCTCCTCGTGTGGTGAACTGCCGCTCGTAGAAACGCATACAGTAGTCAAGCAACAGTCCGATATTGGCACAAATTAATCGACGGCTGTGCTTGTCGATACTATGCTTCAATTCTACCTCTATTTTATGCAGGCAGTCCATTACGGTTTCACGTTCTTCCTCTGAAAGATGCAACGCCTCGCGGGTTTCATAAGAGAAGTATGAGTAGTTCTTAATTTCCTGACCGAGTGCCGTGCCCCGAATCAAATCAGGATGAAATAGAATGCCGCGAGCATTCGGTTGAGCATTTTTCAGCATCTCGGTCTCTGCGACTTGCCCAGGGGCGAAACTGACAATCGTACCGTCCTGATAATCGTAACTCTGACGTCCATACATGATGTTTCCGCAGTAGGTATCTTTCAGATAAAGGGCATATACACCATAGTTGATCTTGAAGTGTTCCGGCCACTGCGTCGCCTTCGATAAATTGACGACACTCACTAACGGATGCCGTGTTTCGAGTCCGAACATTTTGTTGTATTTATCTATCTCATTGAGTTTTATAACTTCTTCCATAAGCCTTTCTTTAATTTCTTTTGAGCAAAAGTAATTCATTTGCTTTGAATTACATACAGCTCAATTGTAGAATCGAGGATTCGGGTATGAATATCCGTAAATCGTATACAAGCTGACTTGTTCAATCGTAGTAAATTTGTAATTAGAAAATGAACAACGAAAAATAAAAGATTATGAATCGCAGAAACTTTTTGAAAACGGCATCGAGTTTTGCATTACTCACGGCCGGAACTACAACGGGTGTTTCCCGTGTGTTTGCCGCCCCCCCTTCATCCTTTCGAATGGGAAATCTGTCAGATGAAAATACGCTGAATACGGACAAGACAATAGAGTATCGTAAACTCGGAGGATTGGATGTATCGGCTATCGGTCTGGGCTGCCTACCGATGGTGGGTTATTATGGCGGAAAGTATGACAAAAAGGATATGATTGACCTGATTCGTCGGGCGTACGATAAGGGCGTCACCTTTTTCGATACGGCGGAAGTCTATGGTCCTTACACCAGCGAAGAATGGGTTGGCGAGGCTCTTGCGCCATTCCGTGACAAAGTGAAAATAGGCACGAAGTTTGGTTTTGGTGTCGAGGAGAAGCGTCCGACTGCATTGAACAGTCGCCCCGACCATATCCGCAGGGCGGTGGAAGGTTCTTTGAAACGCTTGCGTACCGACCATATTGACCTGTTGTATCAGCACCGGGTCGACCCAAAAGTGCCGATGGAGGATGTGGCCGGGACTGTCAAGGACCTGATGCAGGAGGGAAAGGTGTTGCATTGGGGATTGTCGGAAGCGAGTGCCCGTTCCATCCGTCGGGCTCATGCCGTTTGTCCGCTTTCGGCAGTGCAGAGCGAATATGCCATCTGGTGGCGGGAGCCTGAAACCAAAATCTTCCCGACATTGGAAGAACTTGGTATCGGCTTTGTGCCTTATTGTCCGCTGGGGCGTGCGTTCCTTACAGGTGCAATCAACGAGAACAGCCGTTTTTACGAAGGCGACCGCCGTTGGAACTTGCCGCAGTTCACTCCCGAAGCCTTGAAGCACAATATGCCGCTTGTCGCCTTGATTCGCAAATGGGCAGAGCATAAAGGAGTGACACCCGCACAATTCGCTCTGATATGGATGCTGTCGCGTAAATCGTGGATAGCTCCGATTCCGGGTACGACCAATCCTGCACATTTGGACGATTTGCTCGGTGCGGGGATTGTCCGTCTTTCGGCTTGGGAGATGGAGGAGTTCGATAAGGAATATGCGAAAATCGACTTGATGGGACATCGTGCCGACCCTTTCACCGAAAGTCAAATAGATAAATAAGGTAATGATAATGTTTAAAACAATTTCAGGTGTTCTGTCGCTGCTCGTCATGTTATCATGCAGTACGGTCGTGAAGGAGAACACCGCACAGCCCGATATTATGGAAACGAACAAGAAGAATCTCGGAAATATGCTGGCGCTCTATCCTAAACCGATGACGGTTGTCGGTGCGGAGGTAGAAGGGAAAGTAAACTGGCTTGTAGTAGGACACACAGGGGTTATCGGTCATGACCGGATATTGGTCAGCATGAGTAAAAGTCATTATACCAATCAAGGCATTAAGGAATCGAAACGGCTTTCTGTCAATCTCGTGAGCCGTGAGATGTTGCCGAAGGCCGACTATGTGGGGAGTGTGAGCGGGATGACGGTCGATAAGTCGGAGGTGTTTGCTTACCATATCGGAGAGAACGGTACACCCGTTATTGACGTATCACCGCTTACGATGGAGTGTGAAGTGGTGGACATTTATGAAACCGACGGTTTCGACAATTTCATTTGTGCGATAGTCAATACATACGCTGCTCCCGATATACTTGGCAATGACGGCAAACTCGACTATACGAAACTGAAACCCGTATTGTTTGAATTCCCGACCTATTCCTATCTCGCTACGGGAGAGGTCATCGGCAAATGTCTGAACTTGGATAAGCAGCCGGGGATGTGCGCCAAAGAGCCAATGGGTGCTGATGGTATCGTACGGTTATCGAAGATAGAGGTCTATCCGCAGTATCTCGATAAGTATATGACCTATGCGACCGAGGTGGGTGAAATCTCCCTACGCACTGAACCGGGCGTATTGACTATGTATGCGGTCGGCGAAAAGGAGAATCCCTGCAAGGTAACGATTCTTGAAACGTATGCGAGCCGCGAGGCATACGAGAGGCATATCGCATCGGAACACTTTCAGAAATACAAGCAGGGGACGCTGCACATGGTCAAATCGCTGGTATTGTCCGACCAAATACCGCTCAATCCGGCTAACAAACTCAACAATTTCATGCAATAAATAAAATGACTATGAACAAGTTTTTTTTAATTTCAGTATTTTAACACTCAATGTTATGGCACAGGAAAAGATAGTACAGACGGCTGGACGCACCCAACTCGGTGAGTTTGCCCCCAAATTTGCGGAACTTAATGATGATGTCCTCTTTGGTGAGGTGTGGAGCGGCACTGATAAACTCGGTCTGCGTGACCGCAGTTTGGTAATGGTTGTTTCTCTTATCAGCCAGGGAATTACGGACAATTCGCTCGTATTCCATCTCCAGTCGGCAAAGAAGAATGGTATTACCCGTACCGAGATTGCCGAGATTATTACTCATATCGGTTTTTATACTGGTTGGCCGAAAGCTTGGGCGGCGTTCAACCTTGCCAAAGGCGTATGGGCTGAAGATACGGCAGGTGAAGATGCCAAAGCTGCTTTCCAGCGTGAGATGATTTTCCCCATCGGCGAACCGAATACGGCATACGAAAAGTATTTCACCGGCAACAGTTACCTTGCACCTGTTTCGGGCGAGCAGGTGTCGATAGCGAACGTCACTTTCGAGCCTCGTTGTCGTAACAACTGGCATATCCATAAGGCTACGAAAGGCGGCGGACAGATGCTGATTGGTGTTGCCAGTCGTGGGTGGTATCAGAAAGAGGGAAAACCGGCAGTAGAGATTCTGCCCGGTACGGTTATCCATATCCCTGCAAATGTGAAACACTGGCACGGGGCGGCAGCCGACAGTTGGTTCGCGCATCTGGCTTTCGAGGTTCTGGGAGAAAAGACATCCAATGAATGGCTCGAACCGGTTACGGACGAGGAGTACGACAAACTCGAACAGAAATAGGCAATGAATTCTGTCAACCCGATTTCATCCAAGGAGCGTTTCATTATCTTCGATGTATTGCAGGGATGGGCGCTCCTCGGTATTTGCTTAGCCAATTAATTACATCGGGCAATCTTTCATTGGAATGCTGCTTTTTTACGGTATAGGGTTCGGCTTGGGTGCAAGTATCGGGCTTGTGACTACTGAAATGATTGCAGCAAGGGTATTTCTGTTCCAGATAATGTTTAGCATTTTCTGGCTCCGACTCCCCAAATCGGTACATCGGTGGCGGATGGAAGAGAATTTCAATATCGGGGATTTCATGCTGACATCGGAGGATATGGCCGTAATCACTTCCATGAATACGGGATGCGGTACAATTCTCGACCTGTACGCTCCGGAAGAGGTGTGGCGGCTCAATGGTATCGAGTGCTCGGCATGATAGCTATACTTTTCGTTTTGCAGAGAGGGGACATTCTGCTCTTTGGAAAATAATAATCCGTAATTCGGGTATAAATACCGAGGAATTGTCTACAAAATGTGTGGTGGAAACTATCTATTTTTGCATCAAAGAAATAAGCAAATAGAAATAAAAGGTTATGCCACACAACTCTATGTTGCCCGGAAGAAATCGGGAAACAAAGCAAAAATTAGCCAAGAATTTGTGTAATACATTGATTGAATCCCTCGGAGTTGATGCCGAATTCGTATCCGTGTCCGTTGAAGATGTGGAGATGAAAGGCAGGAAAAATTCAATGCAACGTATTATAGAAGAAGCAACCATTGTAAATCTAAATAGAAAATGAAAAAGTTATTATTGATTCCGTTTATGCTATTGGCTGTTTTATCAATGGCGGCCTGTGGTGGAGGTGATGACGAACCGTTTACACCCGAACAACCGGAAACTCCCGAACAACCGGGAGGAGATGACAATGAACCCGATACGCCGACACCCGGCGGTAACGGCCGCTATTTGGTGCTGTATGCTTCGCGCACGAACAACACCGAACGGGTGGCACGGCAGATTCAGACGATACTCGACTGCGATATACTGGAAGTCGAGCCGCAAACGCCTTACGAGGATGACTACAACGCCATGTTGGAACGCTCGCAGGAAGAGTTGGCCGCTATCCGGCAAGGTAATTATCCGGCTATCAAAACGACGCTGGAAAACTTTGATAATTATGACATAGTTTTTATCGGCTATCCTATTTGGTATAGTAGTATGGCAACACCGATGCAGGCTTTCCTGCATGAACACGCTGCGAAACTCGCCGACAAACGAATCGCCTTGTTCGCCACGAGCGGCAGTAGCGGAATCTTGACTTCGGTCAACGAAGCCCGCAGCCTTTGTCCGGATGCAACCGTAATCGACCGGACTTTATTATTAACCTCTTCAACCCTCTCTCAAATGGAAAATCGTGTTACAGAATGGCTCAACGGGATTGGAGCCAAACGGGAAGAACCCGAAACTCCCGATGTATCTTCTTTGAACGTAAATATTACAGTCGGCGGCCGCACCATCACCGCTACCATGGAAGATAATGCCGCCGCACGGGATTTTCTCTCGCGCCTGCCCCTTGAGATAACTCTGAACGATTATAACAACACGACGGAAAAGATTTTCTATCCCGACCCGGCTCTGACAACTGAAGGCGTTACACGAGGCTGCGCCCCCACGCCCGGAGATATAACTATCTATGCACCGTGGGGCAATGTAGCGATTTTCTGTAAGAGTTGGTCGCATAGTCGCGACCTGATTAAAATCGGGCGTATCGACGGGAACGGTATCGAAGCATTAAGTATAGCCGGAGACATACCTGTGAAGATTGAAAGGAGATGAACAGCATGGAAAAACAAGTAGTAATCATTACGGGAGCCGCAAGCGGTATGGGTAAGGCTACCGCCCGGATGTTTTCTGAAGCAGGAGCAGCCGTTATGTTGGCCGATATAAATGGAAAAGCGGTAGAAACGCTTGCTGCTGAACTTACAGCAGACGGTGGTGAAACGCTTTGGACAACGTGTGATGTGACGGATGAAGAACAAGTCAAGGAAATGGTAGAGAAAACCGTAGCCAAATTCGGTCGTTTGGATGCCGCCTACAATAATGCAGGTATCATGCCTGACAGAATCGAGACAGCCGATACGCCTACCCAATCGTTTGATAAGGTAATTGACATTAACCTGAAAGGTGTATGGCTCTGCATGAAATACGAATTGCAGCAGATGCGCCGTCAGGGATTTGGTGCGATTGTCAATGCCTCGTCGATTGGGGGACTGGTCGGTGCTGCCGGACGGGCCGGATACCATGCCGCCAAACACGGGGTCATCGGATTGACCAAGAGTGCCGCTTTGGAATATGCCGGTAAAGGTATTCGCATCAATGCTGTCTGTCCCGGAACTATCGAAACTCCGATGGTGGATGAAATGATTCGTAGCGGCAATTTAATCATAGAAGAGGCGATGAGCTTTGCTCCCGCAGGACGTTTTGGGAAGGCAGAAGAGGTTGCTTCCACTGTATTATGGCTATGTGGCCCTGCATCCACCTATGTTACGGGACAAGCTATTGCCGTGGATGGAGGATATACTGCAATGTAGTAAAACTTGAAATGATGAAAACACATAAATATACAATGATTTTTGCTGCTGCACTCTCTCTCGCGACGGGCTTGTGGCAGTACACAACCGGGTGAAGAATTGGAACAGCCACCGGTTACTCCATCCCTGCCGCCGGTAGAACAAGGCGATTTCATACAGATTGCAGGCGGGACTTTTACTATGGGAAGCCCTTCTGACGAACGATGGCGAGAAACTGACGAAGTACAGCACGAGGTAACGCTTGGCAGCTATCTGATTGCTAAATATGAAGTGACGCAAGATGAATATACGGCAGTGACGGGAACGAATCCCAGTCATTTCAAAGGTGATGATCTGCCTGTGGATATGGTTTCATGGTACGATGCCATAAATTACTGTAATGCTTTGAGTCTGCGGGAGGAACTTACTCCGGCATACACGATAGAGGGAACGGATGTCATTTGGAACCGGGAAGCAAACGGTTATCGCTTGCCGACCGAAGCCGAATGGGAATATGCCTGCCGTGCGGGAACAACGTCGCCGTTCAGCACCGGACGTAATATTACGGTAGAACAGTCGAACTGGTACAGCAGTTACCCTTATATCGAAGGTGAAGGAGGCGGAGCCTATCGACGGCAAACGGTTCGCGTGGATGAGTTCGAGCCGAATCCGTGGGGATTGTATAATATGCACGGTAACGTCAGCGAATGGTGCTGGGATATTTATGGAGCTTATCCGAACGGAGGGCAATCCGCCCCAATCGGAGCGGAAACAGGACTGAACCGTGTGTCTCGTGGTGGCGGATGGTACGACTACGCCAAGCATGTACGGTCGGCTTACCGTTCGGTAGCACCTCCCGACTATACGGATTACAAGCGGGGATTTCGGATTGCCCGCAATGTAGAATAACATAACAGAATTATGTATGAAACAGAAAATCATTATACTACTCGGCCTTATGTTTTTATCGGGCTACGTTTTCTCCGCTATGGCACAACAACGGGGTAAAACATTGATAGTCTATTTCTCGGAAAGTGGAAATACCCGTAATATGGCGACTATTATCCGAGAACAGACCGGAGCGGATTTGGTGGAAATAGAGATGCAGAATCCATATTCCGACAATTACAGTACGCTGCTTGATGAGGCAGAACGCGACTTGCTTGCTAACGCTCGCCCTACGCTGCGGACTCTCGTCGAAAATATGGATGAATACGATACCGTCTTTGTCGGGTATCCTAACTGGTATGCCATTTTGCCGATGCCTGTCTATACGTTCCTCGAATCCTATAATTTTGACGGCAAACGAATCATACCGTTTTGTAGCCACGGTAACGGGATGCTGGGTGAAACGGTTGCCAATATCTGTAAGTCATGTCCCGGAGCCGACATACGTGAGGCATTGTCGGTGACTTACAACGGTGGCAGTTCGCTGCGGAATGAGATCCAGGCATGGCTGGCAAAACATAACTTGTAATCGAACTGAAAAATATGCAGGCGATATCGAATACTAAATTTGGAAGAGAACGGCCATTATTTGAATCGCATGACCTCCAGTTGGAGAATACAATCATGTACGCCAGAAAGTCTGGTAATGTTATAAAGCATATGTGTAATTGGACGTGAATTATTTCGATAAATTCCTCGTCTGTGTTTCTTTATTTCTTAATAGGAATGGAAACCTATGTGATAATGGTATGACTTTGGTATTACTTATGGAATTTAAAAGGAAATAAAGGCATTACTCTATCTTTATCAAGATGAACTTCATAACAAAGCAGTTTGAGCCTTGAAGCAAAGTTATTATGGAAGGAGCTTCGTACTTTTGCACTGTTACAAGTTGAATATGAATTATAATAATTAAAAATAAGGAAAGTATGAAAGTAATATCAAATGCAGAATTCGGAGGTGAAAGACCTTTGTTCGAATCACATGACTTACGTTTGGAAAATGTAATCATCCGTGCCGGAGAGTCGGCTATCAAAGAGTGCAGCAACATCGAAGCCATCAATTGTAAGTTTGAGGGGAATTATCCTTTCTGGCATGTGCATGGTTTCGTTATCGACCGTTGTTTCTTCGATGTCGGCGGACGTTCGGCACTATGGTACTCCGACCATCTGAAAATGACGAACACACGTATCGATGCGCCCAAGATGTTCCGTGAGATGCACGACATCGAAATCGAGAACGTGGAGATGAACGATGCCGACGAAGTATTCTGGCGTTGCAAAAATTTGGACATCAAAAATCTGAGACTACATGGCGGTACTTATCCGTTCATGTTCAGCAGTAATATCCGTATAGACGGACTGGAAAGCGACAGCAAATACGTATTCCAATACGTAAAGAATGTGGAGCTGCGCAATGCCAAAATCACCACGAAAGATGCCTTTTGGGAAGTGGAGAATGTGACAATCTACGATTCGGAACTCAACGGCGAATACTTGGGCTGGCATTCGCACAATCTCCGGTTGGTGAACTGCCACATCACCGGCGAGCAGCCGCTCTGCTATGCCCATGACCTTGTGTTGGAAAATTGCACCTTCGGCCCCGATTGTGACCGGGCTTTCGAGTACAGCTCAGTGCAGGCCACCATTAAAGGTACGATAGGCGGAGTGAAGAATCCGCGGACAGGTTGTATCACTGCCGAAAGTTACGGAGAGATTATCCTCGATGAGAATATCAAGGCTCCTGCCGACTGCAAACTGAGACTTTGGGACGAGAAAACTTGTTTTACCGATTGACAGACTTGCGCACAATTTAATGGGAATAGGAAAGGGACAGACTGATTACCTGTTATCGCTGATCCGTGAAGGGAAGCAAATGACGTTGGGGCAGCAGTTACGCCTGACTGCATACCTTAGCGTCCCTGCTATTATGGCGCAGGTATCTTCCATCGCCATGCAGTATATCGACGCCTCGATGGTGGGCAACCTGGGGGCAAATGCCGCTGCCTCTATCGGGTTGGTCTCGACCACAACTTGGCTGTTCTGGGGGTTGTGTGCAGCCGCTGCAACGGGATTTTCTGTGCAGGTGGCACACCGTATTGGAGCCGGGGATTTCCTGGGAGCCCGAAAGATATTCCGCCAGTCGATTGCCGCCACATTGGTTTTCAGCTCATTATTGGCGGTTGTCGGCATTTCCATCAGTGGTATGCTTCCCGACTGGTTGGGCGGTGATGAAGCAATACGGAGCGATTCATCTCTCTACTTTTGGATATTTGCACTTTTTCTTCCTGCCTTGCAGTTGAATTTCCTCGCAGGAGGCATGTTGCGTTGCAGCGGAAATATGCGTGTACCCAGCATGCTGAACGTGCTGATGTGTCTTTTAGATGTCGTGTTCAACTTCTTCCTTATTTTCCCTCCGAGGCAGGTGGAATGGTTAGGGGTGAAATTGACTGCTCCCGGTGCAGGCTTGGGCGTGGAAGGAGCGATATTGGGAACGGTGCTGGCCGAACTCATCACTGTCGGAGGAATGATGTGGTATCTTTGCCGTCGCTCGCCCATGTTGAAACTATCTGGAGCACGGGGAAGTTTCCTGCCTCAGAAAGATACGCTGCGTAAGGCTTTCCGCATCTCCCTGCCGATGGGATTCGAGCACATGGCCATTTGTGGGGCGCAGATCGCAACGACGGTGATTGTCGCACCGCTCGGCATCGTTGCCATTGCCGCCAACTCGTTCGCCATCATTGCCGAAAGTCTCTGCTATATGCCCGGATACGGCATCTCGGAGGCTGCCACGACGTTGGTCGGTCAGAGTCTTGGAGCGAATCGTATCCGGTTGCTCCGTCGTTTCTCCAATATTACCGTCTGGTCGGGAATGCTGATTATGGGTGTTATGGGAGCGTTGATGTATGCGGCAGCTCCACAAATCATCGGAGTGATGACTCCCATGGAGGAGATCCGCACGTTGGGAATCGAGATTCTGCGGATAGAAGCCTTTGCCGAGCCGATGTTCGCGGCGTCTATCGTAGCCTATGGTATATTCGTGGGTGTAGGCAATACGTTTGTTCCCAGTCTGATGAACTTCGGCAGCATTTGGGGCGTGCGACTGACATTGGCGGCATGGCTCGCCCCCACAATCGGACTACGCGGCGTGTGGCTTGCCATGTGCATCGAGCTTTGTTTCCGGGGAGTAATCTTCCTCGCGAGACTGTGGGGCGGTAACTGGATTTATAAATTAGGAATAAATAGATAAATTATGAAATACGATTTCGATACGATTATCCCGCGTCGCGGGACGAACTCTTATAAATGGGACACTCCCGAAGAGGAAAATGTGCTACCTATGTGGGTAGCGGATATGGATTTCCGTACTGCACCGGCTATTGTAAAAGCCTTGCAAAAGCGGGTTGCACATGGTGTTTTTGGTTACACCAAAGTGCCCGAAACCTATTACAATGCGGTCATACGGTGGTTCGAGAGCCGTCATCGCTGGCGGATCGATCCCCGTTGGATGATTTACACAAGCGGGGTCGTACCAGCTCTGTCGGCCATTATCAAAGCCCTGACCGCACCGGGCGACAAGATAATTGTCCAAACCCCGGCATACAACTGTTTCTATTCGTCGATTCGCAACGACGGGTGCGAACTGTCAGCCAATAACCTCGTTTACCGAGACGGTCGCTACTCAATCGACTTCGACGACCTCGAAGCGAAAGCGGCTGACCCGAAGGCGAAAATCCTGTTACTATGTAATCCTCACAATCCGGTCGGACGGGTCTGGACACCGGAAGAACTTCGACGCATCGGCGACATCTGCCTGCGCAACGGGGTGTTTGTCGTGGCGGACGAGATTCATTGCGAGCTAACCTACGAAGGGCATGACTACACGCCTTTTGCCTCCCTCTCCGAGCGTTTCTTGCAAAACTCCGTAACCTGTCTCTCACCGAGCAAGGCATTCAACCTTGCGGGATTGCAAATCGCCAATATCATCGCCTCCGACGAGGAGGTGCGCCGCCGCATCGACCGCGCCATCAACATCAACGAAGTGTGCGACGTCAATCCGTTCGGTGTTATCGCCACAATCGCTGCTTACAACGAGGGCGGAGGTTGGCTTGATGCCCTACGGAAATACCTACGTAGGAATTACGAATATCTCTGCCGCTTTTTTGCTGAAAGGCTGCCACAATATCCCGTGCTGCAGCTCGAAGGAACTTATCTGGTCTGGATAGACTGCCGGGCACTCGGTATCGGTTCGGACGCCACGACCCTACGCCTGCAAGAGGAACAAAAACTGATAGTCAATTCAGGTACAATGTACGGCCCGGGCGGCGAAGGATTCATCCGCCTGAATATCGCCTGCCCCCGCGCGTTGCTTACCGATGGACTGGAGCGGATGGCTCGTGTATTGGAGTACAGTTAAAAGATTGAAATCGAGTATTTGGGTACAAATATCTGTAAATCGTCTACAAACGGATCACTTTGAACCGTGTAATTTTGTAATGTGAATAAATAGAATACAATACAATGAAGAAAGAGGTAATGGTATTGACCGGTGCCGGTCAGATAGGAATGGCGATAGCCCGCCGTATGGGATATGGGAAAAAAGTCGTTGTCGGAGACCTGAACCCGAAGAGTGCCGAGGCTGTTTGCCGTATATTGAATGAGGCAGGATTTGATGCAGTACCCATCGAAATGAATCTCTCCTCAAGAGAGTCCATTTTGAATTTGATTGCGGTTGCACGGAAATATGGTGAAATTTCAATGCTCGTCAATGCGGCGGGCGTATCACCGAGTCAGGCTTCCATCGAAACGATTCTGAAAGTCGATCTGTACGGAACGGCTGTCCTGCTCGAAGAAGTTGGAAAGGTTATTAAAGAGAACGGTGTCGGGGTGACGATTTCCAGCCAGTCGGGATATCGGATGCCCGCACTGACCATCGAGGAGGATATGCTACTGGCCACGACTCCTACCGAAGAATTGCTCTCGCTTGATATGCTGCAACCGGATAATATCAAGGATACGTTACACGCTTATCAGATGGCCAAGCGTTGTAACGTGAAACGTGTAATGGCCGAGGCTGTGAAATGGGGTGAGCGTGGAGCAAGAATCAACTCCATTTCACCGGGTATCATCGTAACCCCCTTGGCTATCGACGAGTTCAACGGGCCGCGAGGTGATTTTTACAAAAACATGTTCGCCAAATGCCCGGCAGGACGCCCCGGAACCGCGGACGAGGTTGCCAATGTTGCCGAACTACTTATGAGCGACAGAGGGTCATTTATCACAGGAGCGGACTTTCTGATCGACGGCGGTGCTACGGCATCGTACTTTTATGGCCCGTTGAAACCGTAATACGTTGCTCTTTAATCTGTAAGGTAACAGCTACCATACGAGGTCAAGAGTACAAAAATATTTTATCCGTTTTGCAAATTTGAGCCTTACAACAAAAACTTTATGGTTGGAATGCGTTATATTTGCGAAAATTAAAGACTGACAATATGGAACGATTAGATGTATTCGATTGCTCAAACGTGCTTATAGCGAGTTATTTCACCGATGACCGGGGATGTGCCCATGAAAACAGGGAGCATACGCTTATTTATCTGTGCTCCGGTGAGCTGGAGATAGAGGAGCGTGGTAAGAAAACCGTGTTGCATCCGGGAGATTGTGCTTTCATGCGGCGTGATAACCGGATGTGGTTGCAGAAAAAGGTAGAGGACGGAAAGCCCTACCGTTCTGTCGTACTGAAGTTCTCAAGACCGTTTCTAAGAGAATTTTACCAGACGCTTAACCGGCAACAGATTCCGAACGATTCCGAACGTGAGAAAGCAAGCCTGCGTGTGTTGCCCAGTAACAGGCCTGATATCCGTTCGCTGTTCGAATCCGTCATTCCCTATTTCGATGCAGGCGAAAAACCGTCCGAAGACGTACTGAAGCTGAAAATGGTAGAAGGGATATATGTACTGCTTAATACAGACCGGAATCTCTATGCCTCGTTGTTTGACTTCGTGGAGCCGTGGAAAATCGACATTCTCGACTATCTGAACGAGAACTACATGTGTGATCTCTCTCTGGAGGAGATCGCCAGTTACACGGGACGCAGCCTGGCTACCTTCAAGCGGGACTTTGCCAAAGTAAGTAACCTGACACCGCAAAAGTGGATTATCAAACGCCGTTTGGAGGCCGCGCACGGCCTGATAAAATCAGGCAAGAAGAAAGTGACGGAAGCCTGCTTCGCTGTGGGCTTCAAGAACCTGTCGCATTTCTCCAAGATATACAAGGAGGCTTATGGTGTCGCTCCTTCATGGTAAGATGAACTTCAGGACAAAACAATTTGAGCCTTGCAGCAAAGCTGTTGTGGAATAATGCCCGTACTTTTGTATCGGAAACAGGAAAGACCTGTTGATTGTCTTGGAAATGTCGAACTAAAAATCATATCGTATGAAAACAAAAGTAGCATCATTAGTTTTATTATTGACTTTAATTTTTCCGATCATGGCAAAATCACAAGTAAAAATCCAACAGACTGCCGGACGCGACGCGCTCGGAGAATTTGCCCCCGAATTTGCACGTTTGAACGATGATATTCTTTTCGAGGAAGTGTGGAGCCGGAACGATCTGCTTTCACTCCGCGACCGCTCCATCGTGACCGTAGTGGCCCTGATGTCGCAGGGACTGACCGATTCCTCGTTCAAGTACCATCTCGAATCGGCGAAGAAGAACGGAGTGACCCAAACCGAGATAGCCGAAATACTCACCCATGCCGCATTCTACGCGGGCTGGCCGAAAGCGTGGGCGGCTTTCCGTATGGCAAAAGAGGTTTGGACCGACGGTAATGCCGACAGCGTGGCGGCAGGTTCGCTCGAAGCGTACGCGCAAACCATCATTTTCCCCGTAGGGAACCCCAACGATGCCTACGCCAAGTATTTCATCGGCCAAAGTTACACGGCTCCCGTGGTAACGGACGGAGTCCCCGTGGTAAATGTGACCTTCGAGCCGGGCTGCCGCAACAACTGGCACGTGCACAAGGCAACGAAAGGCGGCGGTCAGACACTCGTATGCGTGGGCGGTCGCGGCTACTATCAGGAATGGGGCAAAGAGCCGGTGGAACTGCGTCCCGGGGACGCTATCAATATTCCGGCAGGCGTGAAACATTGGCATGGGGCGGCTCCCGACAGCTGGTTTTCGCATTTAGCCATCGAAGTGCCCGGTGAGAACAACAGTACCGAATGGCTGGAACCTGTCGGTGATGAAGCATATTCTAAATTAAAATGACATGAAACAGATAGTATTGATACTTATGAGCCTGCTTACTTTCAGTTGCCCGTCGAAAGCACAAAAACAGACAGCGGATACCGACAGGCAATCCGACAAGAGAATCCTTGTAGCCTATTTCTCCTGCACAGGGACCACAGAGAAAGTGGCAACCGCTATCGCAAAAGAGACAGGCGGTAAACTTTACCGGATTACTCCGGCTACGGCCTACACTTCGGCAGACCTTGACTGGAACGACAAGGCGAGCCGCAGTTCGGTGGAGATGACAGACGAAAAATCACGTCCTGCGTTGGGTGGAGAAACGATTGATCTGAAAGATTACGACGTGGTGTTCCTCGGTTATCCGATATGGTGGGACTTGTGTCCGCGTCCGGTCAATACGTTCCTTGAAAAATATGATTTTGCGGGTAAAACCGTTATTCCTTTTGCCACTTCGGGTGGCAGTTCAATCACGGGTAGCGTGAAACAACTCAAGAGGCTCTACCCCAAAATCGAATGGGAAGAAGGCCGACTGTTCAACGGCGGTACGGCAAACGTCGCCGGATGGTCGAAGCAGATTATTGAAAAACTCTAAAAACGACAGATATGGAAAATTTCGAATATCATATCCCGACCCGTTTGATTTTCGGGAAAGGTATTATCGACAGACTGCCCGAAGTGATGCGCCCCATCGGAAATAAAGTCCTTCTTGCTTATGGCGGGGGAAGCATCAAACGCCTCGGGCTTTATGACAAGGTGAAGGAACTGCTCAAGGATTTTGAAATCCACGAATTGGGTGGTATCGAACCCAATCCCAAATACAATCCGAGCGTACTTGACGGACAGAGAATATGTAAGGAGAAACAGATTGATGTTATCTTATCCGTAGGTGGAGGTTCAGTCCTCGACTGCTGTAAGGCGATTGCCGCAGCCGCCCGATATGATGGTGACCCTTGGGACTTAATTTCGTATAAGGCAAAAGCAGAGGATGCTCTTCCCATTGTCGATGTCATGACGCTTGCCGCTACCGGCAGTGAGTATGATTGCGGCGGTGTTATTTCCCGGACGGAGACCAACGACAAGATCGGATATGTGGATCCGCTTCTTTATCCTGTCTGCTCTCTGCTTGACCCTGCCTATACCGAAACGGTCAACGCCAAACATACCGCGGCCGGTGTGGCCGATGCCATCAACCACGCGATGGAACAGTTCTTTGTCAATCCGTCCAACTCGGTTGCCGACGGTTTCTGCGAAACGCTGATCAAAACCCTGATGAAGTTTGGTCCCGTTGTTTTGGATCATCCCGACAACTATGAGGCCCGCGCCGAAATCATGCTTGCCTGCACCTTCGGCTGCAACGGGTTGCTCAATCTGGGGGCAGGCATGTCGGGATGGCCCATGCACGGCATAGAACATGCACTATCGGCCTACTACGACATCACGCATGGTGAAGGGCTCGCCATCATCACACCGAGATGGATGCGACATATCCTGAACGACCGCACGCTGGAGCGTTTCGTGAAGTTCGGTGTAGACATTTATGGCATTTCTGCCGAACTGCCACCTTACGAGATTGCGGAACAGGCGATTGACAAGACTTACGATTTCTTCAGGAACACGATGCGCATGCCGATGACTCTGCGTGAAGTGGGCATCGACAAAAGCCGTCTGAAAGAAATTGCCGCACACATCGCCACGAATGAAGGACTCGATAATCCTTCCATTTTTGCTCCGCTTACGGAAAAGGACATTTACGAAATACTTGAAACGTCTTTGTAAATATACAAGGAATAATCGCGGACGGATTCCCGGACAAGGAGTCCGTCTGTTTATTATAAATGATATGGAAGAATTCAGAATAGACTGCCTGCACCAGACGGAAGAAGAACTGGACGTGGCAAAAGAATTACGGCAAAATATCTTCCGGCTGAATCATACGATGCCGGATACGGAGGAATATCGTGAATTATTGCACAAGGTATTTCCACATCTCGGAGAGAATTGCCGTATCGAAACGCCATTTTCAGGTGTCCGTACCGCCAACGTGAAGTTCGGACGCAATGTAATTGTCATGCCGGGCTGTCTGATGATGTCGGCAGGAGGCATTACCATCGATGATGATGCGATGCTTGCCGCCAACGTCCAGCTTATCTCGAATAACCACGATCTGGAGAACCGCCATGTGATAACCTGCAAGCCGGTACATATCTGCCGGAAGGTATGGATTGGAGCCGGGGCCACCGTCCTGCCCGGAGTTACCATCGGCGAGAATGCGGTGGTCGGAGCCGGCAGTGTCGTTACGCACGATGTGGAGTCAAATACTCTTGTCGCAGGCAATCCCGCCAAACTCATTCGACGAATATAGTTTCTGAAACATTATGATGGAAGATATCATCCGATTACTGCATGAAGGGAAACATTCTTTAGTCGTTTCCAACGGAGAAGTCAGAACTTTCGACAAACGCGGTGTGGCCGACCTGTATGCCTTGCTGCGGGAAGATTCCGAATTCCTGAAAGGAGCTTCCGTTGCGGACAAAGTCGTAGGCAAGGCGGCTGCGGCGCTGATGATTTTGGGAGAGGTCGGAGAGCTCCATGCGGACGTGGTCAGCCGTCCGGCTCTCGACTTGTTTGCCGATAGTGGGGTACGCGTCGGTTACGGTACGGCAGTCCCGCATATTATCAACCGTACAAAGACGGGATGGTGTCCGCTGGAAACTTGTTGCCGGTATTGCCCTACTCCGCAGGATTGTCTCCTCCGAATTGAAGAGTTTATAACATTACAATCTAAAAAAATGAATTCAGATAAATGAAGAAACAACATTTACTATTTGCAGCATTCATATGGGCCGGAAGCCTAACCGTTTCGGGCCAAACCTCTGATACGGCAGACAGCTTGTCAGCCCAAAGAACATTGACTATCGACGAAGTGGTCGTTACCGGAACCCGACATCAGACGGATATACGCCACTTGTCGCAGACTGTTTCAGTGGTGAACAGGGAAAGAATCGAGCAGTCGATGCAGCCTTCCCTGCTCCCGGTGCTCACGGAACAGGTTCCGGGTCTGTTCACCACTTCGCGCGGCGTAATGGGATACGGTGTCTCGAACGGAGCGGCAGGCGGTATCTCCCTACGCGGACTGAGCGGCGGCAACGCCCGCCTGATGGTGCTCATTGACGGACACCCGCAGTATGCCGGTATCTTCGGACACCCGATAGCCGATGCCTACCAGACGCTCCTGGCCGACCGGGTGGAGGTATTGCGCGGTCCGGCATCCGTACTCTACGGCTCGAACGCCATGGGCGGCGTGGTGAATATCGTAACCCGCAAGATGCACGAGGATGGGATTCGCACCAGCCTGCACACTGGTTACGGTTCCTACAACACGTTGGAGACCGAGTTGACGAACCGCATCCGCAAAGGGCGTTTTTCGAGTGTCATCAGCGGTTCGTACAACCGCACGGACGGGCATCGTACCGACATGGGATTCGAGCAGTACGGCGGTTACGGCCGGATCGGTTACGAGGTGACGGACAAGTGGAATCTGCGTGCCGACGTAAACGTGACCCACTTCAACGCCTCTTATCCCGGTCCGGTATCGGCTCCGCTTTTGGACGGCGACCAACGCATTACACGGGGCATGACCTCCTTTGCCGTCGAAAATGAATACGAGAAGACTTCCGGTGCGTTGAGCTTCTTCTACAACTGGGGCGACCATTGGATTAACGACGGCTATACGCCTTCCGCAGAGGAGAGTCCGCAGGACGACCGCTTCAACTCGTATGACGACATGATGGGGATCTCATGGTATCAGAGCGCCCGGTTCTTCAAGGGTAACCGCATCACTGTAGGCTTCGACTGGTTCCGTTACGGTGGCGAGGCGTGGAGCGAATATGTGAGCGGAGAAGACGCGGGAACACGTAGCGATTTGGTGGACAAGCATGAAAACGAGGTGGCAGGCTATGTGGACTTCCGGCAGGATGTCGGAAAGTGGCTCACGTTCAACGCAGGATTGCGCGTTGATCATCATTCCCGTGTCGGAACAGAATGGGTGCCGCAGGTCGGATTGGCATTCCACCTGCCTCATGCCATCGAACTGAAGGCTTCTGTCTCAAAAGGTTTCCGTTATCCGATTCTCCGCGAGATGTACATGTTCCCGCCGCAGAATCCCGACTTGAAGCCGGAATCTATGTGGAACTACGAGATAGCCTTCTCGCAAAGACTGTTGGGTGGAAGCCTGTCGTATGGCATCAATCTCTTCTATATCGATGGCAAGAACCTGATTATGACCCTGCCCAATCCGAGCGGAAGCGGCATGCTGAACCAGAATTCGGGAGAGATAGACAATGCAGGCGTCGAAGCACAGGTCGCTTACCGTTTCAATAAGAGTTGGTCGGTGGATGCCAATTACAGCTACCTGCACATGGAGAATCCCGTGATTGCCGCTCCCGAACATAAGCTCTATGCCGGAGCAAACTTCACACAAGGACGCTGGTCGGTATCGACGGGCATACAGTACATCGCCGGACTTTACACCTCGACAGATCCGGCTACAACCGAGGATTTTGTCTTATGGAATCTGCGCGGACAGTTCCGTGCCACAAAATGGCTCGACATCTGGGCACGCGGAGAAAACCTGCTGGCACAGCGTTACGAAATCAATGCCGGATACCCGATGCCGAGAGCTACGGTGATGGCAGGCATAAATTTGAACTTTTAATTGATAAATTACAGCATATATGAAAAAGATAATGAGCATGATAATGGCTGCAATGGTATTCTCGGCCGTAGGAACGGGGTGTGTGCAGGCACAGGACAAGAAATCGGACAGTGCATCCGAACTCCCGAAAGTTTATCTTATCAAGGAAATCACCCCGGAAAATCTCGTGAAGATTTACGAGGCTCTCGGTCGTAAAGCCGAAGGGAAGGTTGCGGTAAAACTCTCCACCGGCGAACCGGGCGGGCACAATTTTCTCCAGCCGGCACTCATTGCACCACTTGTACGAAAAATGAACGGCACAATCGTGGAGTGCAATACGGCCTATGGCGGTGGACGTGCCAATACGGAGGCACACCTCAAGGCTGCTGCCGACCACGGTTTTACGGCGATTGCGAAGGTGGACATCATGGATGCCGACGGCGAAGTGTCCCTGCCAGTAAAAGGTGGCAAGCACCTGAAAGAGGATTTCGTAGGCAAGAACTACCTGAATTACGATTTTACGGTTGTGCTGTCGCATTTCAAAGGTCATGCGATGGGTGGTTTCGGCGGCGCAATCAAGAATATCTCCATCGGCATTGCCTCGTCGGGCGGCAAGGCGTGGATTCATTCGGCGGGCACGACCAAGGACGTAAGCAAAGTCTGGGGTAACCTTCCCGAGCAGGATAACTTTTTGGAGTCGATGACCGAGGCCGCCAAAGCCATCACGGACCATTGCGGCGATAAGATTCTCTACATCAGTGTGGCCAACAATCTTTCGGTAGACTGCGACTGTGACTCCTCGCCTGAAGACCCGAGGATGGGCGACATCGGTATCCTTGCCTCGCTTGACCCGATAGCGCTTGACCGGGCCTGCACCGATCTGGTACGCTCCTCCGAAGACCACGGTAAAATTCACCTGATCGAACGTATCGACTCACGCCACGGGATGCATACACTCGACTATGCCGAACAGCTCGGTATGGGAAGTCAGAAGTACGAACTTGTCGAACTGAAATAAACCGCTATGGAATATCGGACTTTAGGGCGAACCGGATTAAACGTGAGTACCATTGCGCTGGGGTGTGAAGGTTTTATGCACAAATCAACCGCCGAGGTAAAGTCGGACTTCGATTTTGCCATCGCCAACGGGATTAATTTTATGGATATTTATTCCTCCAATCCGGATTTGCGTGCAAACATCGGGGGCGCACTTGAAGGACGGAGAGAGCATTTTATTATCCAGGGACATCTCTGTACCACGTGGGAAAATGACCAATATCTCCGCACGCGCGATCCACAAAAGACGCTCGAATCGTTTGAATTGCAGCTCCAGCAACTCCGCACGGACTACCTTGACATCGGTATGATCCACTATGTGGATACTGAAGCCGATTTCCGCAAAGTATTCGACGGGAAAATCATCCGCATCGCCTGTCGGCTTCGTGACGAGGGGCGTATCCGCTACATTGGTATGAGCAGCCACAATCCAGTGGTGGCCCGCATGGCGGCCGAAACGGGATTGATTGATGTCGTGATGTTCTCTATCAATCCGGCTTACGACCTCCAGCCGCCGAGCGACGATGTAGAAGCTTTATGGGCTGATGACAGTTATGCACGTTCGTTACAAAATATCGACCCGGAGCGGGAACGTTTATACGAGTTATGCGAACGCACGGGCGTAGGCATCGATGTAATGAAGGTATATGGCGAGGGCGATCTGCTATCGGAAGAGAATTCGCCGTTCGGTCGTGCCATGACGCCCGTGCAGGCGATAGGATATGCGCTTAGCCGTCCTGGAGTAGCTTCCGTCATGGTGGGATGCAAGTCAAAGGAGGAGATCCGCATGGCCCTCGCCTGGTGCGACGCTTCGGCTGCCGAGCGGGACTACACGCCGGTACTGGCAGGACTGGAGAAATTCTCGTGGGCGGGACACTGCATGTATTGCGGGCACTGCGCCCCCTGCTCAGCGGGTATCGATATCGCATCAGTGAACAAGTTCTACAACCTGACTGTCGCACAAGGCGAGATTCCGGAAACTGTGCGAGAGCATTACAAGGCGCTGTCGCACCACGCTTCGGAGTGCATCGCCTGCGGAGCTTGTGAAACCCGTTGCCCGTTCGGGGTACGGATTGTCGAGTCGATGGAGAATGCCGCAAAACGATTCGGATATTGAAACATGAAAATATGAACGAATAAATCAATTGAATTATGCAAACTACAACCGTAAAATTGTACTCGTTACCGTACAACAATGTAAAAACTTACTTGGCAGCCATTCTCTTCGTCTTGGGTAATCTGGTCATGCCCCAACTTTTTCATCTCATGCCGCAAGGCGGGATGGTTTGGCTGCCGATCTATTTCTTCACCCTTGTCGGGGCTTATAAATACGGCTGGCGGGTGGGGCTCCTGACTGCCGTCCTGTCCCCACTGGTCAACTCCGCACTGTTCGGGATGCCTGCTATGGCTGTACTGCCCGCCATCCTGCTCAAATCCGTTCTGTTGGCTGTGGCCGCCGGATATGCGGCTTCGCATTTCAGGAAAGCCTCGCCCGGACTGCTCCTTGGGGTCGTCTTGGCCTATCAGCTTGTCGGAACACTGGGAGAATGGGCAATGAAAGGAGATTTCTGGCTTGCCGCACAGGATTTCCGGATCGGAATTCCGGGCATGCTGTTTCAGATATCCGGGGGCTGGCTGTTCATTAACCGCATCATTCGCAAGTAATGCCATTTCTATTGATTTTTCTGTGAAAAAGAAAATGCTTATAGGAATATCCATATTCGGTGTTTTGGTCCTTGTGGCCGCCATCGTCCTGAACCATCCGGCTTTCGGCCGTACTCCTCGTGGAGAACGACTGGTACGGATTGAACGTTCTCCGAACTACAAAGAGGGGCAATTCGTAAATCAGGAACCGACTCCGTTTATGACCACCGATAAAAGCCGGTGGCGGATCATGTGGGACAACCTGACGGAAAAGAAACCGGACAATCTTGTTCCGTACGAAAGCATCCGTGCGGTAAAGACCGACCTGAAACAGTTGGACCTGTCGAAAGATGCCGTCGTATGGTTCGGCCACTCGTCTTACCTGCTGATTAACGGCGGTAAGAAAATTTTGGTCGATCCGGTGCTGACGACGGGGTTCCCGGCCTCTCTTATGATGAAGCCTTTCAAGGGGACGGACATTTATTCGCCGGAAGACATCCCAAAGGTGGATTATCTTATCATCACGCACGACCATTACGACCACCTCGATTACGGAACTGTGAAAGCGATACGCGACAAAGTGGACAAAGTCATCTGTCCGCTCGGTGTGGGGGAACATCTTGAATACTGGGGATATTCCGCAGAGAAGATTGTCGAAATGGACTGGAATGAAGTCTATACCTCCGAACCCGGCTTTCGGATTACGTGTTTGACTGCCCGCCATTTTTCAGGCCGGTTCCTTCGGCAGAATCCCTCGCTGTGGGCTTCATTCATGCTTGAAGGGCACTCTACGGTCTATATCGGCGGTGATAGCGGCTACGGTGCCCATTTCTCGGAAATCGGCAAACGGTTCCCGCATATCGATCTTGCCATCCTCGAAAACGGGCAATACAACGAAGACTGGCGGTATATCCATACGATGCCCGAACAGCTTCCGGCAGAGATTCACGAATTGGATGCGGCTAAAGTCCTTCCGATGCACAACAGCAAATTTTCACTCTCCCGTCACGCATGGGACGAACCGGCCCACCGCATCGAACAGGCAGCCGCAAGAGACAGCAGTCTGCATGTTATACATGGTATCATCGGCAGTCCCATAACCTATTGAAATAGTCCATGAAATATATTCTGTTCGTTTTTTAATAGAATGAACTTCTTGACAAAGAACGTTGAGCCTCGCAGCAAAGTTGTTGCGGGGCTCAATTCGTACTTTTGCACCAGAACATTAAAGTTTATCGCTATGGATTCAAAAAATATGGGAACAATCAGCAACACGGACTATGGAGGAGAATAGCCCTCGGTCCGGATTTCGCAACCTCTAATTGGAAAATGCAGTTCTTGTATTTGAATATTACAACTTTGCAGTTCCAAATTGATGAACATATAACGAGCATCAAGAATTCTGGTGGGGAGGGTCATTCTGACCGGCAGTATCGATGAGATTATACCGGACGAATTTATATGGCAGTCTCGTTATCCGTTTCAGGCAATTTACTTTTACCCCAGTGTTTTCATCTCACCTGAAAACGGAATACCTGGCTGCCATTTCATCTCTTTGCACTGATTGTAGCATGCGGTCATGACCGGAAAGTCAGACTTTCGATTGCGGTCTTTTCACCAGCCATCGACTCCTTACTATCCGGTATATCCCTGGTTACAATACTGCCATTATTATGTTACAGCCCTTTTATTTATCTCAAACAAGAAAAAAAAGGAATTTATGATTAATGAGAAATACCAAATGACCTTGGATGATACTCTCGTGCTAAGAGGTATATCCATATTGATTATTATTTTGCATAATTATATTCACCGGTTTTCAAATGTCGTGCTTGAAAATCAGCATGTATATTATCCTGAAAGAAATAAGGAGCTTATAAATAGTTTCCTTGAATTTGATCCCGGTTTATTCCTGGATTTGATTTCACACTATGGGCATTATGGAGTACCGGTATTCGTTTTTCTAAGTGGATATGGTCTGGTCATGAAATATGAAAAAAAGGAGGTTCCCTTAAAATTCCATGAGTTTATGAAGAGACATGCCGGCAAACTTTGGCTGCTTCTGTTACCGTTATTGATCCCTCATTTTCTTTTCCTTGGCATAAAGGACCCTTCCTATTTTCAGGAACATTGGTTTGATCTGGTATTGATGACAGGCTTTGCAGGCAATCTACATCCGGAACCATATATTTTTCATGGACCATGGTGGTTCTTTTCACTGATAGTCCAGTTATATATTATCTACTATGCCTTTGTCTATCATCGAAATATAAGGCCTCTCGTTCTTCTAACGGTAGCGTGCATAATGGTTCAGGCTACAGCAATCGGTATTATCAGGAATGCAGATTTGTTGGAATACTTCAGATTCAATTTTATTGGTTCCGTACTTCCTTTCGCATTAGGAATCATAGCTGCACGGAGAAACTTTTTCCCGACGGGAAGTATGGCGGCAGTTACCTTTGTTCTTTTTATTGTATGCTGCCTTAATCAGTATTTATGGCTGCTGACATTCGGTCTCGTGACAATCGCAGTTTTACCGTTGGCAAGAGCTCTGCATTCAAATAATAAACTTTATGCCGCCCTTAAATGGCTTGGAGGTATTTCCGCCTTTTTATTCGTCACTCATCCGATAGTCAGGTCATGCATGCTTGGGATAAAACAAGATTTCCCTTGTCTGTCTATTTGGGGATATATATTTCTAAGCATATTGTTTGCATGGGAATACAAAAGACTTCTACTATGGTGCAAAAGCAGATTATTATTCAAACAGGGGGAATAATATATGGATTTGGAAGGAAATTTATATTGTAAAATATCCAATGGCATTATTTTAACAAATTGAACTTTATAACAAAGCAGAATGAGCTTTGCAGCAAAATTGTTGCGGGACTCTCTTTGTAACTTTGCATCAGAACATTTAAACAAAAGAATCATGGAAACAATGAATGGAAAAGTGGCAATGGTAACGGGGGCAGCGGCAGGTATCGGACTGGCCTCGGCAGAAGCATTTGCAAAAGCGGGTGCAACCGTAGTATTGGTGGATATCAATGAACCGAAAGAACAAGCCGGGAAGTTGGTTTCAGAAGGGTATAAAGCCGTGGCATATCGCTGCGACGTGTCCGACACGCGGGCTGTAAAGAAGATGATCGACTGGATCGTTGCGACTTACGGCAAGCTGGACGCTGCATTGAACAATGCCGGGATACAGACCCCGCAACGACCGATGGCCGAGATTACCGACGAGGAGTTCGACCGCACGGTAGCTGTCGATCTGAAAGGAGTCTGGAACTGTATGCGTTACGAAATCATCCAGATGCTGAAACAAGGTGGTGGCGCTATTGTCAACACCTCATCGCAAGGCGGCGTTACGGGCTTTCCCGGACAAGCGGCCTATATCGCCTGCAAACACGCGGTGATCGGTCTGACCCGCACGGCTGCCATCGACTACTCGGCAAAAGGGATTCGGATCAATGCCATCTGTCCGGGTGTGATCCGAACACCTATGGCCGAAGAACTGATACGGCGTAATCCTGAACTGGAAAAGGAACTGGTCCGTGATATTCCTGCCGGACGTCTCGGCAAGCCGGAAGAGATAGCCAATGCCGTATTGTGGCTTTGCTCACCGCAGGCAAGTTTCGTGGACGGGCATGCCCTTTTAGTGGACGGGGCATTTTCCATTCATTAAGTTATAATACATAAAATCATAGTAGTATGGAAGAAAACAATAAAATGGATATCAGCCGTCGTGGATTTCTCAAGACGGCTGCATTGGCAGGAGCCGCAATGGCCATGCCTTCGGGATTGAGCAAGGTATTCGCTTCAGAGGCGAAACAAGCGGAAACATCCAATATGGATACCGATGCAGCCCGTATCAAGGGACATCGTGTATTGGGTACGGGCAAGGCGGCCTTCGAGGTGTCGGCACTCGGCTTTGGCGTGATGGGCATGACTTACAACCGCAGCCAGCACCCGGGTAAGAAAGAGTGTATCCGATTGTTACATGAAGCGGTGGATCGTGGTGTAACGCTCTTCGATACGGCTATCATTTATGGCCCGTTGACCAATGAGAACCTGGCTGGAGAAGCGCTGTCCGAATTCAAGGGACGGATTAACGTAACAACCAAGTTCGGGCATGAAGTGATCGACGGCAGAGGAACCGGTCGTCAGGACAGCCGTCCGGCAACCATCCGCCGCTATTGCGAGGAGTCGCTTCGTCGATTAAGACTCGAATCACTGCCGATGTTCTACCAGCACCGTGCCGACCCGAACACTCCGGCCGAGGAGGTAGCGGCTACCATTGCTGACTTGATCAAGGAAGGTAAAGTGCAACGCTGGGGTATGTGTGAGGTCAGTGCCGAAACAATCCGTAAGGCCCACGCCATCTGTCCGCTGACGGCTATCCAGAGTGAGTACCATCTGATGCACCGCCTGGTGGAAGAAAACGGCGTTCTCGATGTATGCCGGGAGTTGGGTATCGGCTTTGTACCATACAGTCCGATTAACCGTGGCTTTTTGGGAGGCTGTATCAACGAATACACGGTATTCGATGTAAACAACGACAACCGTCAGACCCTGCCGCGTTTCCAGCCGGAAGCGATGCGTGCGAATACCCGCATTGTAAATGCGCTGCAAGCTTTTGGCCGCACACGGGGCATGACCTCGGCACAAGTGGCTCTTGGCTGGCTGCTCCAAAAAGCACCGTGGATCGTACCGATTCCGGGAACAACAAAACTGTCTCATCTGGAGGAAAACCTGCGCACATTCGACTTCAACATCAGCTCCGGGGAGTGGAAAGAACTGGAGGATATCGTGGCTGCTATTCCCGTTATGGGAGACCGGTACAATGCCGAACAGCAACGTCAGGTAGGCCGATAAAGAATCAGTAAATAAGGTAGTATAATCCGTAATTTGTCTACCGGCAGAGTGGAGAAACTGCCTTACTTTTGTACTATAAATAAAAAACAAAAATATGAGACCATATATAATCAGTCACATGATGACTTCGGTCGATGGCCGCATCGACTGCCCGATGGTCGGGCAACTGAGTACGGACGAGTATTACATAGCCTTAGAAAAACTGGGGCCTTGTTCGAAACTGTCAGGACGGATAACTACCGCACTCGAATGTTCCGCCGTCAAAGAGGAAAGTACCCCCATGGCGGGAACTCCGATAGGTCATAAATCCGTATATGTCGCCAGTAAATCGGACGAATATACGATCATTGTCGATACCTACGGGAAGCTGCGTTGGCAGGAGGGTGAAGCTGACGGTTATCCTCTACTTTGTATTGTCAGTGAACGGGTGTCCGAGGAATATCTGGAAACGTTGCGCACATCGGGTATTTCGTGGATTGCCGTCGGTACGGAACGCATCGACTTGCCGCAAGCGATGGAGCTGCTTTGTGAACATTTCGGCGTCGAGCGCTTGGCAATTGTCGGAGGCGGGCATATCTGCGGAGGTTTCCTGGAGGCCGGACTGATCGATGAAGTGAGTATTATGGTAGCTCCGGGTATTGACGGGCGTAAAGGACAGACGGCGGTTTTCGATGGAATTTCCCGTATGGAATGTAACCCGTACAAGTTGAAATTAGAGAGTGTGGAACAATGGGAAACAGATATTGTCTGGCTCCGCTATAAAGTAAAATAATACGGCTATGAAGTTACAAACAATCGCCATACTGACGTTCCTGACCTTTGCAAATGTCATGGCACAAGAAAAGACAACAACAAAATATATAAATTCTACCGGTGTGGAACCATTGGAATTAACCCGGGAATGGGATAAGACCTTTCCACAGAGCGATAAGGTGGAACATACGAAAATCACGTTCCACAACCGTTACGGCATTACGCTTGCCGCGGACCTTTACAAGCCGAAAAATACGCAAGGACGTCTGGCGGCTATTGCCGTCAGTGGCCCTTACGGTGCGGTGAAAGAACAAGTGTCGGGCCGTTATGCCCAGACGCTTGCTGAACGAGGCTTTCTGACCATTGCTTTCGACCCCTCCTATTACGGCGAAAGCGGCGGTACACCTCGCTATCTTACGTCACCCGAAATCAGCACGGAGGATTTCAGTGCGGCGGTCGATTATCTGACATCTCGTACGGACGTCGATCCGGAGCGCATCGGAATCTTAGGTATTTGCGGTTGGGGAGGGTTTGCACTTAATGCCGCGGCCAATGACCCTCGTATCAAAGCGACGGTAACATCCACTATGTATGATATGAGCCGGGTAAATGCCAACGGGTATTTCGACGCCATGAGCTCCGATGACCGCTACAAATTGCGCGAACAACTCAACGCACAGCGTACCGAGGATTATCGTGATGACAGCTATGCATGCGACGGTGGCGTACTCGACCCCGTGACGGACGATACTCCGCAATTCGTCAAGGAATATCACGACTATTACAAAACGAAACGAGGCTATCATCGCCGTTCCCCGAACTCCAACGAGGGAATTACAAAAACCAGTGTGTTGTCATTCATCAATATGCCGCTGCTCACCTATATCAGCGAAATCCGCAGTGCCGTGTTGATGATTCATGGAGAAAAAGCGCATTCCCGCTATTTCAGTGAGGATGCCTACAAGCGACTGACGGGTAGTAACAAGGAGCTGTTGATTATTCCCGGAGCCAACCATGTAGATCTATACGACAATCTCGACGTTATTCCGTTCGACAAAATAGACGGGTTCTTCAAGAATGCGTTGAGATAAAAATAGAAATAATGCCGAAAAAACTTGTCATCCTATTCGCTTATTTCCTGATTTATGTAGTTTTGGGGTCCACTTACTACTTTATCGGGGTGGCTTTACATGGCTTTCCGACTTTCCTTCTCGGTGCATTGCGCTTCTCCACGGCAGGATTGATACTGCTTGCGGTATGTGCATGTCGTGGAGAAAGGGTCTTTAGCCCAAGGCTTGTAGGCCGGTCGGCTGTAAGCGGAATTATCCTGCTGTTCATCGATATGGCGGTAGTGATGCTGGCTCAGCGATATGTCAGCAGCAGTCTGGTGGCTGTGGTGGCCTCCTCTACCGCTATCTGGATTATGGCACTTGATGCTCCGATGTGGAAATATACCTTTCGGAGCAAATGTACCCTTGCCGGTATTTTGATGGGATTTGCAGGAGTAGGGTTATTGTATGCCGAGCAACTGGAAATGACGGTAACCGTACACGATCATAGTGAGTATGGCATTTTACTGCTTGTAGCCGGCTGTATTTCCTGGGCATTGGGAACACTTTATACAAAATACCGTTCATCAGACACAGAACCAGCAAACGCGTTTGCTGGTTCTGCCTGGCAGATGCTTTTTGCCGGCATGATATTCTGGATATATACATTTTGGAACGGGGAATTCTTTCCTACGGGATTCGGCACGATCCCTCTATACACATGGTTGTCATTGGCCTATCTGATACTGTTCGGTTCGCTGATGGCTTATTCCGCTTACGTATGGCTGCTGAAGATCCGTCCGGCAACGGAAGTGGCCACCCATGCCTATGTGAATCCGGTAGTGGCTGTCGTTATCGGCAGCGGACTGGGCGGGGAACAGATTACAGGTATACAGTTGCTCGGGCTTGTAATCATACTGGGAAGTGTCATGTTGGTTAACAAAAAAGAAAGAATCAATGAATAAGGAAATGGATATAAAAGACATGGCACCTGTGAAGGTCTCGGAACGCCATGTCATCCTCGATGCTCTAAGAGGATTTGCATTGCTGGGAATCTGCCTTGCCAACTTTCCGGAATTCTCACTTTACACCTTTCAAAAACCGGAAATTACGGAAGCCATGCCTACGGCGGAAACAGACAGGGTAGTCCGCTTCTTTCAATACCTTTTCGTGGACGGTAAGTTCTACACCATGTTCTCGCTGCTGTTCGGTATCGGATTCTCAATCATAATCAGCAATGCGGCTAAAAAAGGAACGGACGGATTCCGTATCTTTTACCGGCGGATGATTGTTCTGGCCGCCATCGGTTTTCTGCACCTGATGTTTATCTGGAGTGGGGACATCTTGCTGTTGTATGCCTTATTGGGTATGCTGCTCCCTCTTTTCCGGCATGTTTCAGACAGAATGTTGCTGGGAACTTCTGCTGTCTTATTGCTACTTCCTATTCTGATTGATTGGCTGGCCGGTACATTCGGAGTGTCCCTGTCGGCTCCCGCAGTACGAATGCAACAGCACTATTGCAATTTATATGGTATAACGGAATATAACTTCGGAATCTGGCTGCGTAATGCGGAAAACTACGGCGGGGTCTTTCAATTCCTGATACAGGGTGCATGGGTGCGCTTGCAGGAATTCATCGACGGCAACCGCTATTTTAAGGTATTGGGATTGTTCTTATTGGGCTTCTACATCGGGCGCAAGCAAATATACGCCAATCTTGAGGCAAATCGGGTACTACTGAAAAAAACGGTGACATACGGCTTTCTGCCGGGTCTTCCCTTGTCCGTTCTCTATGCCTGGAGTGCGGTGAACGGGCATCCTTTCGGAACGGCTGCACACACCGCCATCTATACGGCAAGTGTCTATCCTTTAGGCTTTGCCTATGTTTCCACTATCTGTCTCCTGTACCTACATGGTAGAGGGTGGCGCTTGTGGCGCTGTCTCGCTGCTCCGGGGAGAATGGCATTGACCAATTACGTGGGACAGTCGGTATGGGGCATGGTCCTCTTCTACGGTATCGGCTTCGGACTGGGGGCCGACATCGGATTGGTAGGAACAGAATCCATAGCTTTCGGTGTCTTTCTTGCCCAGATGGCATTCAGTGCTTTATGGCTTTCCTGTTTCCGCTTCGGCCCTTTGGAATGGGGCTGGCGGATGCTGACTTATGGGAAGTGGTTAAAAATAAGGAAATAAAGTAATTCTATAATAATCTTACTCTAAAAACAACAATATGGATAAAAGGAAATTAGGACAATTGGAAGTATCTCCGATAGGAATGGGATGTATGGGATTCAGCCACGGTTACGGGCAAGTGCCTCCCGAAGCGTATGCCATAGAAGCCATCCGCAAGGCATACGACTACGGCTGTACGCATTTCGATACGGCAGAAGCCTATGGCAAAGAACAATTCTACACCGGACATAACGAGGAATTGGTGGGCAAGGCTGTCGAACCGTTCCGTAAGGAGGTGGTACTCGCCACCAAATTTCATATTGGTGAACTCTCGAAACCGGATGAGGTAAATCTCTACCGGGAAATACGTCGGCATCTTGAAGATTCCATGAAACGGTTGTGCACGGATTATATCGACCTGTATTATCTGCATCGCGTCAACGAGACGGTCCGGCTTGAGGATGTGGCAATTGTCATGGGACGGCTTGTTAAGGAGGGACTGATACGTGGTTGGGGACTGTCGCAAGTATCGGCCGACCAGATACGAGCTGCGCATGAGATTACTCCTTTGTCTGCCGTCCAGAACATCTATTCGATGGTGGAACGCGATTGCGAAACGGAGATTTTTCCGGTATGTCTTAAAAAAGGAATCGGAGTCGTACCGTTCTCACCGATTGCAAGCGGATTCCTTTCGGGCAAGGTAACGGCACAGGAGCGGTTCGGCTTCGATGACGTGCGGAAATTCGTCCCCCAATTATCAAAAGAGAATATCGAGGCCAACCAGCCCATACTCGATTTGCTGCATCGATTCGCCGTAGAGAAAAATGCTACCAACGCCCAGATATCGCTCGCGTGGATGCTCCATAAATATCCCAATGTCGTACCTATTCCCGGTTCCAAGAATCAGGAAAGGATTCTGGAGAATCTGGGGGCTTGGAATGTCACGCTTTCCGATGATGAATTCCGGCAGTTACAATCAGCGTTGGATGAATGTAAGGTGCACGGACACCGTGGGTGCGTGGAAACGGAACAGACGAGTTTCGGTAAACAATGGAGTGAAGAAACAGATAAGTGAATCAAGTCACATTCAGTCCGGTACTGAATAATCAAAAAAAAGTGAGTGAACTTCCTGACAAAACAAATTGAGCCTCGCAGCAAAGACGTTGCGGGGCTTTGCTTTTACCTTTGCATCAAAGGAATAACTTAAAATAACAGATATGAAAACGAAACTTTTATTTCTCTTTGCATGGCTTATGTTAGCCATTACGGGCTGTTCCGCGGGTGAACCCCAAACGAATTTGCCGAGTACACCTCCGGTTGAAAAACCGGAAGAACCTGTCGAACCTTCCAGGGACAAAAAAGTGTTGATTGTCTATTTTTCCCATACGGGTAACACCCGGACGATTGCCGGATACATCCATGACACGGTAAAGAGCGACCTTGTGGAAATCCAAACGGCCGATACTTATACCGATGATTATGATACTTTGCTGACACAAATCCGGGAAGAAGTGGCCTCCGGATATTGCCCGCCTTTGACAACGAATATAGAAAACATCTCTTCGTATGACGTGATATTCATTGGTTATCCTATCTGGGTGGAAACCGCCGCACCTCCCGTCCGTACGTTCCTCACAACACATGACCTTGCGGGAAAAACCGTCATTCCGTTCTGCACGAGCGGGACCAGTTCTGCCGAGGCAAGCTACCGGCTTGTCCGTTCCCTTTGCCCGCAATCGACTGTATTGGAAGGCATACAGGTTCGTCGGGGAACGTATGACACGGCTTATGAACGGGTTGTTACGTGGTTGCAGGAAATAGGTATTGTCGAACTGAATAACGGAGGAAACGATGAAAAATAAACAAAATTTGTCACGCCGTGACTTTATCCGCAACTCCATGATGGCGGGAGGAGCTATGTTGCTTTCCAATGTATTGCCATCACATGCGCAGACACCGATATTCTCTGCCGCAGAAAATCCAGATGAGCCAGAAGCCGATGAACTGCTACGTGGTGTCAGCGACATTCACCTGCACGCAGCTCCAGACTCCAAAGCTCGTTTGGGAAATGAATTGGAGTTTGCCCGCACGGCACGTGACGCCGGCTATAAGTCCATGCTGTTCAAATCAAATGATTTCAGTTGTCATGACCGGGCTTATCTGATTCGTCAGGAGTTACAGGGATTCGAGGTGTTCGGAAGCCTGTGTATGAATCGAGTACACGGGGATAAGGTAAACGTGTTTGCTGCGGAAAAAGCCGTGGCCACAACCGGCAATCTTTGTCGTTGTATCTGGATGCCGACGCAGGATGCCGTTTACCAGAACATCCGCTATCACGGCAAGAAAGAGGGTGTGCCCGTGCTGGACAATAACGGGTATGTGCTGTCTGAAGTCGTGCGTGTAATGGAGATATGTGCCGAGGCGGATATCATTTTCGCAACGGGGCACTCTTCGCCTGAGGAGAGTATCGCTCTGGCCCGGAAAGCCCGTGAGGTGGGTGTGAAAAAGTGCGTCGTGACTCATGCCAATTCCGGTATCTGGAAAATGACGCACGATCAGATTAAACAGTGTATCGACCTTGGCGCATGGATGGAATACAGCTACATTACCAATTTGTGGGGGCCGGGTACGGGACTGCCTGATTTCGAGCGGATGAGTGATAAAGAATTTACAGACTTTGCCCGTATTGCCCCGCAGCGGAGTATCATAACGACCGACCTCGGCCAAGTGAGAATGCCTCATCCTGTGAATGGGATGCACCGCTGTATTCTTGCATTGCTGGAAAACGGGCTTACACAGAAGCAGGTGGATTTTATGGTACGTAGCAATCCCGCACAACTTGTCGGACTTTCAGCATTGGAATAAACTTGATATGGATACAGAACAGCATATTTATTTTTTCGAGTCAATAGATACGGTATCTCAAGCCTGTCATCTTTTTTCCAATCACACGCTGGTATATCTATACAGTGGGCAATTGTATCTGCGGAACCAGTGTGGCGAGACGCTGAATATCGAAAGGGGCGACAGCGCCTTCATCGGACGTGGCAGCTATTCGCACATTTACGCCGAGCCGGAATTGCACGAGCCTTGTCAGGTTCTGTTCTTCTTTCTTCCGCGAGAGTTCTTGTGCGAGTTTTATCAGACGCTCTCTCAATCCGACTGCAAATCATCGACTACGGAACTCTCGGCCCTGCACCGTCTGCCATCCACTTCCGAAACGGAGAGCCTTTTCCGGTCATGGATGCCTTACATGCGGGAGGGGCAGGAAATTCCTGAAACGGTGCTGCGATTGAAAATGACAGAAGCGGTTTATGCCCTGCTGAATACGGATAAGCGGTACATTCCCACATTGTTCGATTTCGCCGAAAAATGCAGGATGGACATGTTCGATTTGCTGAACAAACCGATGACGAAAGAGATCGAATGGCAGGAATTACAATTTGAGCCTGACAGCAAATTAAATTGACCTTTATAACAAAGTCCAAGATTTATAGTTGCCGTAATTTTGCAATGTAGATCAATTAAATAGAATAAACAATATGTATAAGAAAAGTTTTTTGTCACTTATGGTTATACTACTGCTGGCGACGACCTCGTGCAGCTGTGAAGAACCGGCGGCGATAGAGCCGGGAGGGACCATTTCAGGGGATGCGGGAAAGACCCTGATCGTCTATTTTTCATGGGGAGGCAATACCCGGACAGTTGCCAATCATATCCACGATCTTATAGGTGGCGACATCGTGGAAGTGGAAACGGTCGTGCCCTATCCCGATACTTATGAAGAGGTGACGCAGATCGCACCAGGAGAGCTGGAGAGCGATTACCGTCCCGAGTTGAAAACAAAGGTGGAGAACATGGACGAGTACGACACGCTGATTGTCGGGACGCCTATCTGGGGAGGACACCTTACGCCGGCGATGAAAAGTTTCTTGGCCGGTTATGACCTGTCGGACAAATCCATCGTCCCGTTCTGCACGCATGGCGGTAGCGGTACGGCTCAAAGCATCAGCGACATCCGTTCGGTATGTCCCAATTCGACAATACTCGGAAGTCTGGCCGTATATGGCAGTCGGGCGGAAAATTCACGCGGCGATGTGGAGAAATGGCTCGAACAAACAGGCATTCTTAAAAGCAACTAACATTGAATCATTTAATTAAAATTACAAGCGTTATGAAAAAGTACCTGTATTTCTTGTTTGCCGTTTTTGTAGCGGTGGGATTGAGCGCCTGCTCTCCCGATGAAGATGAACCGTACGCACCCGATACTGGGGTGCCGACACCGACTCCTGATCCTGACCCGACCCCTGATCCGACAGTGGGAAAAACTCTTATCGTGTATTACAGCTTTACAAATAATGTGCATACCATCGTCAGCGATTTGCAGACGCAGATAGAAGCCGATGTGGTGCGGGTTGAGCCTGCCGAAGAGGGGCTCGACTATGCGGCCAATAACTACGCAATAGGAAGTGCACTGATTCAGGCAATCCGGAATAATCCGAATGATGCGGCATCCTATCCGGAAATCAAACCCGTGGAGGTGAATATCGCCGATTACGATCGGATTATCGTGGGTGCACCTCTTTGGTGGAGTAATATGGCTGCACCCTTACAAACATTCCTGTTCCAATACGGTAGTCAGATGGAAGGCAAGAGCATCGGACTGATTGTATCGAGTGCGAGCAGCGGTATCAGTGGTGTCGAAACCGATGCCAAACGGCTCATTCCGGATGGCGACTTCCTCACTCCAAGCCTATGGATACGTTCATCCCAAACTTCTAATTGCCATTCGCTGCTTGCCGACTGGCTGAGTCAAATCAATTAAAAAAAGCAAGATTATGAAAAGGTTATTTATATCTTTATTGCTGCTCGTTCCGGTAATGACTTTTGCCGGATGCGGCACAGGGGATGACAGTTCAGATATTGATATCCCCGAGGTTCCCAACAATTCGGGAAACGACGATGATAACGACAATCCGGGAACAGTTACCCCCGGAAACGGAAAGATTCTGATTGCCTGGTTCAGCCGTTGGGGAAACACGAACTATTCAGCGGATGTGGATGCCACAACCGGGGCAAGTATCCTTGTAGATAAAGGAATTCGTCGTGGTACGACCGAAATGGTCGCCCGATATATCCAAACGGCTGTGGGCGGAGACTTGCATCTGATAGAGACCTCGGAACCCTATCCGACGGAGTTTGACGATGTGCGCGACCAGAACCATGCGGAGCAAGCTGCCGGAACGCTTCCTGCACTGAAAAACCGTATTGAGAATATGAACCAATACGATATTGTCTTTATCGGCTACCCGAACTGGGCATTGGATATACCGCAGGCGATACGTTCGTTCCTCTCCTCTTATGACCTCTCCGGCAAAACAGTCGTTCCGTTCTGCACGCATGACGGATACGGAGCCGGACGCACGTATAATTCCGTCAAGGAGGAAGCCACAAGTGCGAATGTATTGGAAGGCATCGCTATCGAGGCAACAGACGTACCTTCCGCCGAATCGCAAGTACAGGACTGGCTTGAACGAATCGGTATCGAACGGGAAGAGCCACAGGCTACCTCGATTCGTATTACCGCCGGAGGGCATACGTTTGCCGGAGAGTGGCTCGATACTCCGTTAGCCAACGAAATCCGAGGCATGTTTCCGCTGACTGCGACTTTGGGACGCTATGGAGGTCGTGAATATTACGGTTCTATGCCCCAGCGGCCGACTAATAGCGAAGAGGGGCAGCTTCGTTTCGAGAACGGTGACATCACCTATTGTCCTTCTAATAACACGATAGCCATCTTTTATGCCAAAGCTGATGACCCTGATATGGGGCAACTGACCATGCGGATTATTCCGATAGGGAAAGTAACTTCGGATTTGACGGCTTTTGATGAGATGGACAGCCGTTTGGAATTTACATTCGACAATATACAATAGCAGGAGAAAATGATCCGGAATAAGCTAATTATAGTTGCCTTCCGAGTCATTTTTGACAAAAGTAAAATAAGCAAATAAAAGCTATGATGATAACACCACTATTTATCGGCGGTATCGGCATGCAGGAAGTGCTGCTGATCGCGTTGGTCGTGCTGCTGTTCTTTGGCGGCAAGAAGATTCCCGAATTGATGAAAGGTCTCGGCAAGGGAGTCCGTTCATTCAAGGAAGGGATGAACAATATGGAGAAAGAAATCGAGGAAGAACCGGTGAAGAAAGAGTAAACGGATGGCAGCGGATATGGACAAACAATCTTTCTGGGATCACCTCGACGTACTACGGGAAGCTATTGTGAAGAGCCTGCTCGTAGCCGTCGTGTTTGGCGTGGCGGCATTCTGTTTCAAGGAGGAACTGTTTGCCGTTATCCTCGCACCCAAAGATGCAGGCTTCATTACCTACCGCCTGCTCTATTCGTTCAGCGGTCTGGTGACGAAATCCGATGCGCCGGATTTTCTCGTGAAGCTCATCAACACAGGACTGGCCGAACAGTTCATCATTCACATGAAAGCAGCGTTATGTGCCGGTATCCTGTGTGCTTCGCCTTACATCCTCTACCAGTTGTTCCGGTTCGTGTCCCCTGCCCTGTACGTCAATGAACGGAAGTATGTCGTGCGGGTGGTCGGAGGCGGATACCTGATGTTTGTCTTGGGCGTGGCCGTCAGCTACTTTCTGATTTTCCCACTGACATTCCGCTTCCTGGGAACCTATCAGGTCAGCGGTGAGGTAGAGAACATGGTTGCCTTGCAATCCTACATCTCCACGCTGATGACCATGTCGCTGGCAATGGGGCTTGTTTTCGAGATACCAATTCTATCGTGGCTGTTCGCCAAACTGGGATTCCTGTCGGCCGGTTTTATGCGCAAATACCGTAAACACGCCATCGTGGTTATTCTCGTGGTGGCAGCTATTATTACGCCGACTTCAGATGTATTTACGCTTTCGCTCGTGAGTCTTCCGATGTGGATATTATATGAAACGAGTATTCTACTCGTGAGTGAGATTCATAATTAGTGCTATCATGTGGTTAAAATTAAAAATATCTTTCGGTTATGCCGTCCTGGTCCTGCTGTCGGCATTTATCGTCTATCAGTTCCGTCAGGAGCAGATGCAAAGACACACGCTGCGCAAGGAGGAGAAGGAGCTGGTGGCGATACACCGTCTGGCTGAAAAAAGCTACATCGGTCTATTGGACCTCTCCACCCATGCCGAGATTGCCGTCATATGGAATGATGACGACCTGAGGGAATACAGCCGCAAACGCCGTGGGGTTTGTGACAGCCTGCAGCTTCTGAAGGAATATGTCCATACCCCGTTACAGAAAAGCCATATCGATTCGTTATGTCTCCTTCTTTGGAACAAGGAACTCCTTCTTGCCAAGGCGATGCATACCTTCAATGAGCTGCAAGGTATAGGTGACATTGTGCAGGAAAGCATCCCGGCCATTGTATCGACAGCCCGGAAACAGGCTGCGCGGCAAAAGGAAAATACGGTTTCTCCGGGAACCGGTGAGAGAGATACTCCCAAAAAGAAAAGAAGCATTTGGGATATCTTCCGTAGAAAAGAAAACAAATCCGCTTACCTGCAACAGAGGGAAGAGACCGAACGTAAACGGCAGTCATTATCCGCCACCCCTCCAACCGGGACGACAACACGCATGCTCCGCTCCCTGAATGAGAGGGTCGCCCAGGAACAGGCCGAAAGGCAGACCCGGCTGCTGGCACAGATGGACAGCCTGTACGCCGGCAGTGTGGAGCTGAACGGGAGGATGAACAGCATGGTCTCCGAATTTGAGCGGGAGAACAACGAGCGTTTTACCACACGCTACAAGGCCTTTGTTCTTGAACGGGACAACTCCTACTATATGGTAGCCGGCCTCGCCCTGTCCGTCTCCCTGCTGGCGATCATGCTGTATACCGTCATCCACCGGGACCTGAACCGCCGTCTCCGGTACGAGAGGGAGCTTGAACAGTCCGACAGGAGGAACAGGGAACTGCTCCGCTCACGCAAGGAGCTGATGGCCTCGGTGGCCCACGACCTGCGCGCCCCGCTGGCGGCCGTCAAAGGCTGCGCGGAACTGCTGCCCTCGGAAAGCGACGTCAGCCGCAGAACCGGCTATCTGGACAACATCCTGCACTCGGCCGATTACATGCTCAACCTGGTAAACACGCTGATGGAATACCACCGGATAGATGAAGGCGGGGTCCGTTCCAATGACACGCTCTTCAGCCTGAAAGCCCTGTTCGAGGAAATAGCGGACAGCCACCGGCTTGCCGCCAGGCAGAAGGACCTGGCGTTTACCGTATCCTTCTCCGGTCTGGACACCATCGTTTGCTGTGACGGCTCGCATATCCGGCAGATAGCCGGCAACCTGCTGTCCAACGCCCTGAAGTTCACACCCCACGGGGAGGTTCGCCTTGAGGCGGAATACCTGTATGGGGAACTTTGCATCTCTGTCCGGGATACCGGCGTGGGAATAAGCGCAGAGGAGAAAGAACGGATATTCGGGGCGTTCGAAAGGCTGGACAATGCGCGTGACATTCCCGGGTTCGGACTGGGGCTGGCGATCACAGCCCGGCTCGTGTCTGAAATGCGGGGCCGTGTGGAGGTAAAGAGCGCCCCCGGTGAAGGCAGTCGCTTCTCCGTTTTCCTTCCCGTGCCGCCGGCCGGACAGTCCGCCCCTCTGGAAGAGAAGGTGTTTCCGGCCTGTGAACCGCCCGGCGGCATCCGTGTGCTGGTCATGGATGATGACCGCATCCAGCTGGGGATCACCCGGGAGATGCTCTCCCGCAGCCGGATTCACTGCGACTGCTGCACGGATGTCCGGGAACTGATGGACTGCCTGAAAAGTCAGGAGTACGACCTTCTGCTGACCGACATACAGATGCCCGGTGCGGACGGCTTCTCGGCCCTTGAACTGCTGAGGGGCTCGAACATCCCCCGGGCAAGGGAGATTCCGGCCATAGCCGTCACGGCACATTCCGGCAGGGAAGAGGAATACCTCTCCGCAGGTTTCGCCGGATGTATCCATAAGCCTTTCTCCGCGGAAGGGCTGGTGACCGCCATCATGCGGGTCATAAAAGGGAACGGGAAAGAGTGGAGGCCGGACTTCTCCCTCCTGCTTGCCGGAGAGGACAACCGGCAGGAAATGCTGGGGCTGTTTGTCAGTGAGAGCCGCAAGGACATTGACAGGCTGTCAGCCGCCGTGAAAGAAAAGGACAGCCGGGAAATCATTTCCATCCTCCACAGGAACCTGCCGCTGTGGGAGACGGTGCGTCTGGACTATCCGGTGGCGGACCTGCGGGTACTGGTCAAATCAGATGCGGGCCAATGGGAGGAAGAGGAATATGTGAAAATAGAAAAAATAATCGGTGCCGTCAGGGAACTGATATCCCATGCGGAACTGATGCGGAAAGAGAGAAAGGAATGAAAACGATACTGATTTTGGAAGATGACGTGATTTTCAGCCGCAGCATCGGCAACTGGCTGAAGAAGAAAGGGATGGCGACCGAACATGCCGCGACGCTGTCGGCTGCCCGCAAGGCCCTTTCCGCAAGGGAGTTCGACCTTGTCCTGGCAGACCTCCGCCTGCCGGACGGGAACAGCACCTCCCTGCTGGAATGGATGAACGAGAGGTTCTACGCCACCCCGTTCCTTATCATGACCAACTACGGGCAGGTGGAGAACGCGGTGGAAGCCATGCAGCTGGGGGCTGCCAACTACCTGTGCAAGCCCGTCCAACCGGACAAGTTGCTGGAAGCCATCGGGAAGATATTCAGCCGTCCCCGGCATGACGGGAACGAATACTACCGCGGGGAGAGTGCCAAAGCGCGGGAGATGTACCGGTTAGTGGGGCTGGTGGCACGTTCCGACATTTCCGTGCTCATCCGGGGAGCCTCCGGTACGGGGAAGGAACATATCGCCCGCGAACTGCATGAACTGAGCCACCGCAGGGACAAGCCTTTTGTCCCGGTGGATTGCGGGACCGTTACCGGTGACCTTGCCAAATCCGAATTTTTCGGGCACCGCAAGGGGACGTTCACCGGGGCCTACGGTGACAGGTGCGGACTGTTCCAGACGGCTGATGGGGGCACGCTGTTCCTGGATGAGATCGGCAACCTTTCCCCCGATACACAGATGCTCCTGCTGCGTGCCCTGCAGGAAAGACGCTACAAGCCCGTCGGCTCCACCCGGGAATACACCTTTGACGTCCGTCTGGTGGCCGCCACGAACGAGAACCTGGAGAGGGCGATATCCGAAGGACGTTTCCGGGAGGACCTGTTCCACCGCCTGAACGAGTTCACCATCAATGTCCCCCCGCTCTCGGAATGCGGGGAGGACATCCTTCCGCTGGCGGAGTTCTTCATGAGGCATTTTTCAGAAAAGCACCGTAAGCCCGTACGCGGGTTCAACAGCCTGGCCGCGCTCTCATTGCAGAAATACCCCTGGCCCGGCAACATACGCGAGCTGAGAAACTGCATCCAACGTGCCGTCCTGCTTTCTGCCGACGGATGGATCTCACCGGAGGAGCTGAACCTGGACCTCGCTGTCGGACGGGAGGAAACCGCCCCTATTCCGGAGGAGAAGGAAAAACAACTGCTTCTCAGGACCCTCGAAGAGGCAGAGGGCAACCGTGCCCGTGCGGCCAGGATGCTCGGCATCAGCCGGACCTCCCTGTACGAGAAACTGAGAAAATACCGGATTATATGAGCGGGCCGGCATTCTTCCCAAAGGGGGTAGCGAAATCAGATCCCCCGGCTGGAAAAGTATCATTTATTCCGGCTTTCGCTTGCATCCAAAACCGTTTGTGGATATGTTTGCGGCAGATACCGATAATGAACCTTTAATATGGCATGATCATGAACATACAACCCTTGTGTGCCGGACTCATGTTCAAGGTCTGCGATCTTGAACGCCGGCAACGGATGCAGCGGATGGAATTTCTCACCGCACCCGGTTTTCGTCCCGTAAGGGAGGACATATCCGGAATTATAGAAACGCAACTACTCGTCCCTCTTGTGACGGAACTCCGCCGGATTACAGGAAAGCCCATTTCGTACAGCCGATGGGGGACCGACGGGTACTTCCGGCTCTTGACCGGCGGAAGACCGTTTGCCCTCATATTCCTGCCAAATCCAAGTACAGGCCGGGTATTTTTCAGAAGGCTCTCTCCAAACGGACGGCCATGTTCCATGAGCAAACCGTTGTACAATACGGACCAGCTCCGTGAGTCTCTTCCCGGAACCACAGCGGAATGAGAGCGTCATACGCGGTCGGACATGGTTTACAGAAAATGTACATCCGCCTTACATTTATAGTAAAGCGGTGTACGTTTCTTTTTTTGTACCTGTTTTTAACGGATAATTTTATTTCACTGAATATCTGACTATTAACAAGAGAGTGCAATAGACAGGCACCGGACGGTACCATATTCGCCTTTAGTATTCTGCCGTAAGGCATGAATTGTTAAACTAAAGTTTGAGTACATGAAAACATCAACAACACACCGCCTGCTGAATTATCTTCAGGAAGCCGTCCTGGAAAGAAAAAATGTTATGGAAAACGTATTGTCATCCGCTTACGATGAATTTTCAGACCATCTGGCATCCCTGGCGGAAAGCGGACTTCCCATACCTAAGAAGCTGCGCTGCCTACGCCACATGGAGACGGAGCTGGACGCCTATGTGAATATGGCCGGGAGCGGGGCTGACAGCCGGACGCATATCTATCTGATGAAGGCGTCCGGCCTTGTCAAGACAGAAATAGAGCTGTTACATTTCACGCTACGGTATCCCGAATGCCGCGATACCATTCCCGATACCGGCAAGGGAAAGACAGTTCTGTTCTCCCTTCGTTGGAAAGGTTCCCTGGTGAACCTGATGGAACTGATCGCCTCACTGTACTACCTGGGAGTGATAACGGACGGCAACGGCAACCGCCAGTCATTCGCCTCCCTGGTGGCGGCATTCGAGGAGTTTCTGCATATCCGAATCCCCAAGCCCTACGATTTGCGTGCTGACCTTGCCAGACGTAAGAAAAACCTCTCTATACTGCTCCCAAGACTCCGGGAAGCCTTTGAAAAGAACATCATAAACTGCGGGATCGGGAACGGATGACAGGGAGAAAAATCCCCTTGTCATGAATAGTCATCTCCTGTCACGAATAGTCACCTTCCGAAATTAGGCAGATATTCGAATTATCATTTACTTTGCCACCGGTAAAAACATCAATAATATGGCTAAGATCAAACAGGCGTACAAGAAAGAGAAAACGGCCGCCTCCCGGACATGAAGAGGGGGCCGCAGTCCGAAGGAATCCTCCCAGCTCCATTCCTATTACTACGGATTCCGTCTGAACGAGCTCCAGAACATCGAGTTCGAGCGGCTCTATGAGAATTCCGGTGCCGGAACCAAGTCGCAGTTCATCCTGTCGGCCATTTTCGACAAGCCGATGAAAGTGGTGAAAATCGACAAGGCGGCCACGGACTACTACATCAAGCTCACCAACCTGCAGAGCGAGTACCGCCGCATCGGGGTGAACTACAACCAGGTTGTCAAGGCGGTCCATAGCGGGGAACTGACCGAAAAGAAAGCCCTCGCCCTGCTTTACAAGCTGGAACAGCTGACCGTGGAGCTCGTATCGTTGAACAAGGAAATCATCCGTCTTACCAAAGAGTTCGAACAATGGTTGCAAAGATAACATCCGGTGCCGCCATTTACGGGGCGCTGTATTACAATCAGGAAAAAGTGGAGAAAGGGAAAGCGCGGACACTGGCATGAAACCGCGTGATGGAGACACCGGAGGGAAAGGTCGGCATCGCCGAATGCATGCGCAGCTTCGAACCTTACCTTGCCATGAACCGCCGGACGGAAAAGCCGGTGATCCATCTCTCGCTCAATCCCCATCCCGATGACGTGCTCTCCGACGAACAGCTGGAAGCCATCGGGCGGGAATACATGGACAGGCTCGGATATGGCGACCAGCCTTACATTATCTTCCGCCATGACGACAACGCGCGTCCTCACATCCACATCGTCTCCCTGCGTATTGATGAACAGGGAAGAAAGCTGAGGGATTACAAGGAATGGGAACGTTCGACGGACATCTGCCGGGAGCTGGAAAGGAAATACGACCTGCTGCAGTCACGCGGGGAGGAATACAGGATTTCCCGGCCGATGACCGCGGTGGACCACACGAAAGGCGATCTGAAACACCAGATTGCGGGTGTGGTAAAACCGGCCGTACAGAATTACCGCTTCCAGTCGTTCAAGGAGTTCAGGGCACTGCTCGGACTTTTCAACGTGACCGTGGAGGAGGTGCATAAGGTCGTGGACGGGAAACGTTGCGACGGCCTGGTCTATGCGGCGACCGACGGGAATGGAAAACGTACCGGGGTCGGAATCAAATCCAGCGATATCGGGAAAAGCGTGGGATACCGTGCCCTCCAAAAAAGGTTCTCACAAAGCAGGGCATGGATGAAAAAGCATCCCCTGCCGGAAAAGACAAGGGAAAACATCCGTACGGCACTCTGCCGGGATACCCGTGAAGGATTCCTGCACGAGCTGGCAGGCAAAGGCATCGTGCCCGTACTCTGGGAGAACGGGGCGGGCGTGATCTACGGCGTGACCTATATAGACCATAATACCAGGGCGGTCTTCAAGGGATCGGCGCTCGGCAAGGAGTTCTCCGCTTCGGTTATCAACCGGAAATACGGCACGCCCCCGTCCGTCCCCGACAGGCCGGCTCCCGGACAGGAACCACCCGTAAATACGGACACAAGGGAGACGGGGCTTGCGGAAGGCCTGCTGGATATCTTCTCCATGGAATCCTGTCCCTACCCGGCTGAGGACATTCCCCGGAATATTTATGGAAAGAAGAAAAAGAGGAAGGGGCGGAAAGGCCCGCGGATCAACTAACGAAGTATTCACGTATAACAACCAATCATAACCCATATGGCACAAGAAGATTCCAGAGGGCTCGGCAAGACCATCGACTTCATGCGGGCGGTCAGCATCCTGTTCCTCGTGATGAACATCTATTATTTCTGCTATCCGTTCTTCCATGCCGCCGGTTGTACCAACGGCATGGTGGACAGGATACTGCTGAACTTCCAGCGTGACACCGGACTGTTCACCGGCTCCCCCGTGACCAAATGCTTCAGCCTGATGTTCCTTTTCTTCTCCTCGATGGGTGCCAAAGGGCGGAGGGTCCCGGAGATGACATGAAGGCGTATCGGCTGCTACCTGGCAGCCGGGCTGCTCCTCTATTGGGGAAGCGAGCTTTTCCTCACCGCCGGCTGGAGTGTCCCGCTTACCACCCTTGCGTATGTGTCCGCCCTTGCCGCCGGGTACATCTGCCTGCTCACCGCAGGCATGTGGATCGGGCGTCTTTTAAAGGAACACCTGATGGATGACGTCTTCAATGAGGAGAACGAGTCCTTCATGCAGGAGACCCGCCTGATCACCAACGAATACTCGGTGAACCTGCCCACACGGTTCTATTATAAGAAGAAATGGCATGATGGGTGGATCAATGTCGTATTGCCCCAGAGGGGCTGTATAGTGGTCGGATCACCGGGCAGCGGGAAGAGCTACTGTGTCATCAACCAGTTCATCAAGCAGCAGATAGAGAAAGGTTATGCGCTTTACTGCTATGATTTCAAGTTTCCCGACCTGAGCCTTATCGTCTATAACCATCTGCTCAAGAATAAGGACAAGTACAAGGCGAACGTTCAGTTCTACGTGATCAACTTCGACGATCCGCGGCACAGCCACCGCTGCAACCCTATCAACCCGGCCTTCATGTCTGACATTGCCGACGCCTACGAATCGGCGTATGTGATCATGTTAAACTTAAATAAGACCTGGATACAGAAACAGGGTGACTTCTTCGTGGAGAGTCCGATCGTACTGTTCGCCGCCATCATATGGTATCTCAAAATCTACGAGAACGGGAAGTACTGTACCTTCCCCCACGCCATCGAGCTGCTGAACAAGCCCTACTCGGACATATTCACCATCCTGACCTCGTACAGGGAGCTGGAGAACTACCTCTCGCCTTTCATGGACGCCTGGAAAGGCGGGGCGATGGAGCAGCTCCAGGGCCAGATCGCAAGTGCCAAGATCCCGCTCTCGCGCATGATCAGCCCCTCGCTCTACTGGATCATGAGCGGGGACGACTTCACGCTGGACATCAATAACCCGGACGAGCCAAAGGTACTGTGCGTGGGCAACAACCCGGACCGGCAGAACATCTATTCGGCGGCCCTGGGGCTGTACAACGCCCGTATCGTCAAGATGGTGAACCGTAAGGGAAAGCTCAAGTGCTCCATCCTGGTGGACGAGGTCCCGACGATATATTTCAAAGGGCTCGACACCCTGATAGCCACGGCCCGCAGCAACAAGGTGGCCGTCTGCCTGGGCGCGCAGGATTTCAGCCAGCTGGTACGCGACTACGGTGAAAAGGAGGCGCGCGTCATCCAGAATACCGTCGGCAATGTCTTTTCCGGGCAAGTGTTGGGGGAAACGGCCAAGAACCTCTCGGAACGGTTCGGGAAAGTGCTCCAGCAGCGCAAGTCCGTCAACATGACCCGTGAGGACACATCGACCAGCATCAGCACCCAGCTGGACTCGCTGATACCGGCCTCGAAAATATCCAACCTCTCCCAGGGCATGTTCGTGGGAAGCGTCTGCGACAGTTTCCAGGAGAAGATGGAACAGAAAATCTTCCACTGCGAGATCGTCGTGGACAACGCAAGGGTGGCGGCCGAGACGAAAGCCTACAAACCGATCCCCGTGATTACGGACTTTACCGGCGGGGACGGCAAGGACCATATGCGGGAAGAGATAGAGCGGAACTACTACCGCATCAAGGAGGAAGTGGGCGGGATCATCCAAAAGGAGCTCCGCCGCATAGAGAACGATCCGAACCTGAAACATCTGCTGGAAACGGAAGATGACGGGTAACAATAGTTTTAACCATTCATTTTAATTTATTGAATCATGGAAAAGAAGAAAACCAGCGCGGGCTGTCTGCCCGGCAAACCCTGCTTCCCCTGGGTGGGAGGCAAAAGAAGACTGCTTCCGGTACTGATCCAGTCACTGCCGGAGAATATCACGGAAATGGAAACCTATGTGGAACCCTTTGTCGGGGGCGGCGCCCTGTTCTTCTGACTGAGACAGACCTATCCGCATATCCGTTGCGTGATCAACGACTCGAACGAGAGCCTGGTGAATGTCTACCGCGTCATACGCGACACGCCGGAAGAACTGGTCGGACTGCTTGCCGGCATCCAGAGCGAGTACCACGCCCTTGAGGAACGTACGGAAAGAAGGGACTATTTCATGGAAAAGCGAAGGGTATTCAACGAGGAGCACCCGGATGACATCACCCGTGCCGCCCTTTTCATTTTCTTCATGCGCACCTGCTATAACGGCATCTATTCGGTCAACCGCAAGGGCAGGCTCTCGGTAACCTTCGGTACGGGCAGCCGCGCCAGGATACTGGAGGAGGAACTGATCCGCTTCAACCACAAGCTGCTGCAGGGCGTCATCATCCTGGACGGGGACTACCGCCAGACGGAAAAATACGCGGGAGAGAAATCGTTCTTCTACTTCGACCCGCCCTACAAGCCCGTTAACGAGGCCGGTGCCTGTACCTCCTACATGCCGGACGACTTCGATGACGACTGTCAGATAGAGCTGGCCGGATTCTGCAGGGACTTGGGAGAGAAGGGAAGCAAATGAATGCTCTCCAACTCCGACCCCCGTCAGAAGAATCCAGAGAACACCTTCTTCGACGACCTGTATGCCGGCTTCCATATCCAACGGCTGAGCATCTTCCGTTCGGTATGTTCCATAGCCGAGAAGAGGGAGACGGTCAACGAACTGCTGATCAGAAATTATTAGTACCGGTCATACATGAGTAACGAGGGTATGTCGAAACTCATTTTTTGAAAATATGAACTTATAATTTGAAATTTGAGTATCTTAAAAGACTAAAGAAAGGGTCGTATCGTTACTCAATACAGAGTTTGATACGACCCTTTTAAATATTATAGTTATAATCTGTAACTTTGAGGAGTAGTCATTTTAGTTTTGACACACCCTCATATCTTATTTGCCAAAACCGTTCCGCTCCGGTCTTTTTCAGTTCTCCATTGGGCAGGTAATGGGAGGTCTTGACATCCGTTTTCCTGTACTAACCACAGTTTTTCTGTCCGCATCACTATTATCGAGTGCGGCCGTCTCTTCCCTTACACCTATAGGATGCCCGTTACGATTATAGAAAGAATTATTCTTAAATAATATCTGTGAGCATGTGAGCAAAGAACAACGGCAAACGCCCGCAATATATTTTTATCGTAGCAACTTTATTTCACTTCCTGAAGCTTCTTCTCATACGCTTCCAGCTCTTTCCTGCTCCGGCTGGACGTTACCAGGTATACCCCTGAAAAGATAAGGAGCACCGCTATCGCCTTTGTCAGGTTGAACGAGTCCATTCCCCAACATACGGCTACGACGCAGGCTACAAGCGGCTGGATGTAATTGTACATTCCGGCTACCGTGGGGCGGAGATTTTTTTGCCCGACAACGACAAGCATATAGCTGATAAAGGTAGCGCCTACCACTATAAAGGCAAGCCCGCCTATATCGGCAGGGGGCACGCGGCGGCACCCAGGGCGCGCCAGCGGCGCCGGA